>Ga0180007_10002671_pt1 | contig 20821 bp, 19 predicted proteins | sample MM_PC_MetaG_FD_121122 | JGI IMG/M metagenome (GOLD analysis project Ga0180007, IMG submission 121122) | Groundwater microbial communities from the Aspo Hard Rock Laboratory (HRL) deep subsurface site, Sweden - MM_PC_MetaG | ecosystem: Environmental > Aquatic > Deep subsurface > Groundwater... | reverse complement strand
TTGAACTTGTATTGAATCACACTCATTGTAAATAGCACCTCGTTTTATCGTCGCTAAAACACAAACTTAATGACGATAAGGTGCTATTTATAACTTTCTAAAATTAAGGGTTTCTACAGAACCCGGTGTTTAAAATAATACTTATATTACTGATTATTTTACTATATTCCCAAATATTAATAACACTAGTAAAAATTCTTATGCCAAAACAAGCACAAGAATCATATCCAGAACCATCTTTTCAAGAATGGACGAAAATATGGATGAAAACTAATAATACTAAACTTCTTTTTATTCTAAGACCAAACACAAGTGTGAAATTTGATGGATTTGAAGTAAAATTAGATGATGTAACAGAAATAACAATAAACGCCCGAGGATGGAGGGATTATGAATATAATATCACAAAACCTAATAACACATACAGGATTATCGCAGTGGGGGACTCGTACACATTAGGACCAGGAGTTGAATTAGACAACACATATGCAAAGGTTTTAGAAAAAATGTTGAGTCAGCTAAACTCAACATTTAAATATGAGGTTCTAAACTTTGGAATAATAGGATATGATACAACATCAACAGTAGAATTAATAAAAACAAAAGTTCTTGAATATGAACCTGACGTTATAATCATCGGGATTGGGTTACTCTATTATCAAGTATGGTACGAACAGTACTTCAAAAACTCAAACCTCACATTTAATCCATCAAACATAAAAAAACTAACAGAACAACAAATAAAAAATTTGATTATCCCAGAATGGTTGAAACAAAAAATAATGATTTTAAGGAATGAAACAAAAAATCTTTGCAATGCAGCAGAAAATGTTGAACCTGAAGAAGAGGAATTCTGTCTAAAAGAAAACTTTCAAAAACCTATAAATGAGCTATACAAAATTATAGACACAAATAAAACAAGAATAATATTTATAGATTTTAAGAATGTAGAATCTTTACAAAAATATGTGCACAACAAGACAATAACGATTCAGTACCAAGAATATTATCAAAGAAAAAAGTACGAAGAAAAAGATATAAAACTTCATTTAGAAGATGTGCACCCAAATAGAATGGGACACAAACTGATAGCTCAGGCAGTATATGAAACACTTGTAAACAAAAAAATAATATTAACTTAAAAAAACTGAAATAACTCAAAATACTGTCTTACTATAATAAGGACAAGAAAAGCATTCTTTTGGCCTTTTTGAGCTTTTAAGTCTTTTTCTAAAGTTTTGATATTTTTTATTATTCCAAATTTCAGAAAATTCCTCTTCAAATAGGTTCCCAAAATTAATAATCCTGTAATCACTCAACACACAACAAGGAGTTACAAATCCTTCTACAGTGATAAAAGGACCCACCCAAGGCCAATCACATCTCCTTTTTTGATTTCTTTCCAGAAAATATGATTGAAAAACTAGTTTTGTTCTTATTTGGTTAGCTTTTCTTTCACTTTCTAATCGAATTTTTTTTATTAAATCCTTATCTGTCACAAGAAATTTACTAAATCTTTTTAAGTCATCACCAGTAAGATGCACTCTTTGAACTGCAACCTTATCCACTCTTAAGTCGTTAAAGAATTGTAAGAGTTTAGGTAATTCTTTTATATTATAGCTCATAAGAACCATTAAAACGTTAATCTCAGTCTTCTTTCTTAATTTGTTTCTAAGATTAAGCAAATATTTCATATTATCAATGAGTATGTCAAAGTTTCCTTTTTCCCTTATAAATTCGTACATTTCTTTAGAAATGGAATCAACAGAAAAGGTTATCCAATCTAAATTTAAACAAATTATATCGTTTGCAATCTTCTTATTTAAAAGCGAACCATTAGAAAAAAAACCGGTGATTAACTCTCTCTTTTTTGCAATCCTTATCATTTCAATTAATGAAGGATTTATCAAAGGTTCACCAGCACCATGTAATATTATAACCTTAGCAAAGGGAAATCGCTTCAAAATGTACTTAAAATTTTTAACTGACAAATTTTTTTTATTTTCATTTTTTCTTTCCCTATTTACATAACACATCTTACAGACAAAATTACACTTATTTGTTGTCTCAACTTGTAGAAAAAGCGGAGAAGACTTAATCTTCAAAGGTTGTCTCTTCATTGTTAAATAAGCTAGAAATAAATTGTATAATTCTCTAAAATTAACTTTAAACAATAATTTTATTATTATTTTTGATTTAGATTTAAAACTCATTGTAAGATTAGAATATTTATCTCTATTTAAACTTAGCCTAATATTAGATGATCTTGTTTTAATATTCTGAGTTTCCTCCTTTACACTCAACATTTTATATATGCACATTCTTTAAAATCTTTTCAGTTAATTATTTTATACTTCGTACTACTAGCTCTTTCTAACTCACCCCTAACAATTATTGAAAAATTAACAATGAATTTGTACAAGTATTTTTTTGATTTTAAACATCGAAAAAATACGTATATTAATCTAGGACAAAATAAATTCAAGAATTTGAAATAAATTAATATATTACCAACAAAACCATGAACTTTATATCCTCGTAGTAAAAAGCTTTTTCCATATCTTTGCTGATTAATCAAAAAATCTTTGTAATTATTAATGTTATGATAATGATAAACTTTTATATTAGGGTCAAATAGAATAACTTTTCCAAGTTTAAACAACTGAAAATTAAAAATCGAATCTTCATAGCCTAAATATTTATTCTCTTCAATAAAGTGAAGTTTGTATATGTCTGACTTTTTATAAGCTATATTTGCAGTTGGTATATCTCTCACTTTCCTTACTTTTCCTAAAGGAAACCAAGAAGAAAAATTCAATATGTAAGCTGCCCAAGATAACTTATCATTATAAGGATTTAATATGCTTCCACCAACAGCAGTTGCATCTGAAAATCTGTCAAAGGAATAAACAATTTTTTTAAGCCAATCTTTCTCAACAACACAATCATCATCAGTAAAAGCAACAATTACACCTTTAGCCTTGTCCAAACCTGTATTACGAGCAACACCATATCCTTTATTATATTGATAAACATATCTTATGTTACAAAATATTCTTTGAAAATTCTTTATTAATTCTTTAGTTCCATCATTGCTGCCATCATCTACAATTAATATTTCACAATCTTTTTTATTAAAATTTTGATTTACTAAACTATTTATACATCTCTTCAAAAATTCTTTTCTGTTATAAGTGATAACAACAACTGAGATTTTCATTTTTTTAAAATAGGTTTTATATCGTTCTTTAAAACTTTAAGGTGAGCAATAGGATTTTTGTTCTTTCTGTTTTCAAGGTTAAGTATAATATTATATAATAAATTTAAGTCACTTAAGTCTTTTATTTTAAGTAAGTTTTCACCTTTTGGCTTATTCCCTGTTAACCAGTCAAATTGCGGTGTAAAATTAAAACGTTCGCACAATTTAACAAAAGATATCATCTCTTTAAAATTTCCCTTCATTACAACAAAAGATAATACTACATCTAGATAAGGATTAATTTTATAATATCTCTTTCTATACTCAAAAAGTAATTTTAGATTTCTAATTAGAACATTCCAATTAGCTCCTTTTCTAATGGATTCATAAGTTTTCTTTGTTGCCGCATCTACAGAGATATTTATGTAACCCCCATACAACACAATCTTTTTAATAATCTCTTTTGTTAATAGTGTTCCATTCGTTATGAAATTAAACTTCATATGAGGATTTATTTCAAAATTAAAATTAAGAAAGAAGTCTCGAGCAGTTTTTTCAAAAAATATTTCCCCTCCACTTTGGGTTATTTCTTTTAAAGATTGAAGATTATTCACCAACTCTGCATAAAAAGTTTTAGGTAACTCTTTTTTAGAAAAATGATTCTGATTACACATAATACAATTTAGATTACAACTCAAACTTGTTGTTATATGGATGTGTTCAAGCTTTTTATATGCTATTAATTTTTTATCATGGAGATGATAATACAAAAAAGGACAATTATTAAAACAAACATTTTCGTGTCCTTCTTTGATTATTTTTTTTCTTATTTTTTCTGCTTTTTTATTATTCCAAATTTCTTTTATACTCTTGTTTTTTATATTTCCCAAACAAGAAAATTTTATTTTAGAAAAAGAAGACCAATCCTTCTTGGCTTGGAAACAACAAAAATAAACATCTTTTTTATCATCAATGTACAAACTCCTCCAAGGTTCTACACAAATCACTTTTTCATAATAGTTTTTCATTTTGTTTTAAACATACCATAAATTATTCCAAATCTGAAAGCAAATTCATTAAATAAAATTAACGGTGAAAGAAAAACTAAATCCTTTAATCTTTTAAGTTGAACGATTTTAAAAAAAGGCATAACAAAAAAACCAAAAAGAAATAACAACAAATTAAACAAATTGTTAGGGATTCTAGTAGGAAAATCAGTCCATTTTCTTTTAATATTAGATATACCCATTCCATATAAAAAATATTGAATAAAAAAATCTTTTAATGACTCTCTGTGATGATGTCTCACAACAATTTTGGGTTGAAACAACACTTTTATATTATTCTTCTTTAATCTCCAGCTTAACTCTGAGTCTTCTTCTGTCGCAATTATGCTTTCATCAAATAAACCTACTTTTTTAAAAACTGATTTTTTTATTGCCAGATTCTCAGTCAGAAAGTTCAATATAAAATAAGATTTATTAAAGGAATTCGGAAATAAATATCTTTTTACTTGAAAAAATATATTCTTAGGGTTAAGATGTTGGGATGTAACATAATATTTCCTTAGAAACTGCCCTGTTTTAGTAATGAGATTAACTGGATTTGCGCACAATGTTTTTCCCATCATAACTTTAATCTCAGGGTACTTTCTAAAACAAAATTCAATATTTTTTAACCAATTCTTATCAGCTATACAATCACTATCAATAAAAGCAATTAAATTGTATCTGGAACTTCTAACTCCCTTGTTCCTTGCAAAAGCAGTTCCTTCATTTTTTTCTAGAACATAGTTTATATTTATTCTCTTATTGAAAGATTTAACAACCGTCATTATGTCCTCTTCAGAATTATTATCAACTAAAACTATTTCATCGGGCAAACGAATTTGTGAAGTTAAAGAACGCAAACAAAGTTTTAAAAGATTCGAACGATTCTTTGTTATAATAACTACTGATATTTTCATTTTGTAATTTTAAAAGCCCAAGATAAAAATGAAATCCCCTTCCTCCTTAACTCACTAAAACTTTTAAATCGTAAAATTGTTTTAATAAAAAAACATGGCTCAAATAAATATTTTTTATAAAGTTTATTTTTCACTTCAAAATAAGCATCTTTAATTAGGTCTTTATTATCAAATACAGAATAAAGAGAAAAAAGAAAGGGAACACTGTCATATTGATATATATTCTCATTCATATAATTATCATATCTCAATTTAGAAAAAGAATTAGCAATCTGATTCTTCTTGTGTTCCCAACATAGCCCTCCAATTTCATCAAATGAATATCTAAAATTAACAGCTGAAGTAAGTTGTTTCATTGTACTAAAAGAAGCTGATTTTTTTATGTTTTTTAAACCGTATTTTTCAGGGTATTTCAAAAATAAACTATGAGGCTCAATATGAAATGTGAAGAAGAAAATGTTATCCAAGTATTTAATGTTCTTCTTTAAAAAGTTTTTTGTAGTTTGAATATCTTTCTCTGTTTCTGTTGGTAATCCTGCAATAATTTCTACAGCAGTCCAAATTCCCAGTTCAGAAGCAATTTTTAGGATTCCTGGAACTTTTTCTATATTTATATTTTTGTGAACATACTTTAATAATCTTTCACTTGTGGTTTCTAAACCAAAAGTTAATCTTATACAACCTGCTTTTTTCATTTTCGTTAATATCACTCTATTAATATTATCAAATCTCGCACAATCCATCCAAAATATTTTTAATTCTGATTTTATAATCTCATCACATAATGAAATGATGTACTTCTTCGAAACATTAATGTTAGAATTAAGGAAAAAAAAATATTTTGTGTTGTATTTTTCAGAAAGAAACTTTAGGTCTTCAACAACTTCTTTTGGATTCTTCAAATAATACTCTTTAATTCCTGACATTGGACAAAAAGCACAATGAAAAGGACATCCTGAAATAAACTGGTAAGGTAAAATAAGAAAAGGTTCTATTTTTTTATGTTTTAATAACTTATAATTATTAAAATGCTTATTAGGACTCCACATATATTTTTCTAATGGTAAATCATCAAAATCTGGTTTTACAGGTTTTGTTAATTTGGGTAGAGTTTTCTTAATTATTTTTTTATCATAATAAATCAACCCTGAAATTTTTTTAAAAGCAGTTTTATTTTCAATATTTTTTATTAGTTTATAAACTGATATTTCTCCACATCCATAAACTAAAAAATCAAATAATTTTGGATTATTCATAAAAGGAAATAGCTCATATAAAGTTTCAGACCCTCCAGCTATGATAATTAAGTTTGAATATTTATTTTTCCAATAATTTGCTATAAGCAAAGCACTTAAAATAGGCGAAATCATAAAATTCTCTTCAATAGATAGAAGAAGAATCTTAACTTCATTATTGATATTCATCTCCTTAGATATTTTTTCAGAAAGAAAATCCAAATATTTATCTTTTTTACCTTTTAGATAATCAAAAACTCTTTTTTTATCAAAGAATACATTTGCATTAAACTTATTCTTTGAAGTCAGAATAGATTTGTGAACTTCTATATTAAGGTCTTGTTGCTCTACATTTAGACCTTTACTCCTGAGATAAGCAGTGATTGTAGCCAATCCTAAAGGAGGAAAATAAGGTGCTTCAAGAAACCCAGAAAGAAAAAAAGGACGAAAAACAGGAACCCTAACTATTTTTATTTTATTATTCAATTTCATCTTGTTTTATTCTTCCCAAAAAAGTTTGTTTAATATTTAAATATAACTAAATTATTTTTAATTTAATTAAGAAAATTTTTATATCTAAAAAGATTTCGTTTTGGTTGAAAGAGTCTTTAAAGAAAAACTTGAAGTGAATTTAAAGAAATCTTTTGAAAAGGGTGAAAAACTTTGAGAAATTATGATTTTTCAGAACAAGCATTAGAAAACGCTAGGCTGAATATTGAAGAAATGAAAAAGAAAAAAATAATTCTTGAATCTTTGCCTTTTAAGCTATACATAGAGCCTACTCAAAACTGCAATTTAAATTGTATTATGTGCTGGAAAAAAAGAAGGAGGAAAAAAAGAGATATAAAATTAAAGATGTATAATAATATCGTGAAAGAATTATTCCCTTTTATGTGTGAAGTGAACTTCTTTTTGGTTGGTGAGCCATTTTTGGCTAAGAATTTTCTTGATCTGTTAAAACCAATAGAAAATTATTCATTTTTACCTAAGATTTTTACTAATGGAACTATTTTTTCTGAAGAAATATATCGAAGGTTAATAGAGCTTGGATTCTTTGTAAATATTTCCTTTGATGCTGCTACAAAAGATGTATTTGAAAGGATAAGAGTTGGCTCTAAATATGACATGATACTTAAAAACATAGAAAAAATAAAAACTTTAAGTTCTGAAATAGGAAACAAAAGATTTCATGTTCGACTCGTCATTACAGCAGGATCTTACAATATAAAGGAAGTACCAAAAATAGTGGAATTAGCCCATAAAATTAAAATAAATGATATCATGGTTTTGGATTGTGATATGGGTCGCCCTCATTCTTATAATTTAATGAATGTTAAAGATGAAACCAAAAAAATTTTTGAGGAATCCATGACTCTAGCAAATAAATATAAAATTCGTTTATCTTTTCCTAAGAATATTGGAAATGAACAACTTTTAAAGAAAAATCATAATTGGGATAAATTTAGTTTGCCAATTGACAAATATGCTCCTTCTTTTTTAGAAGAATATAATCCTGTTAATGGAGATTGTCCTCATCCATGGATTGAAACAGCAATTAGAAATGATGGAACTGTCGTTGCTTGTTGTCAAAAGTTAATCAAGATGGGAAATATAAACAGGCACACATTTAAAAAAATCTGGAATAACAAAAGATATCAAAAATTAAGAAAAAGAACACAATATTATGATTGCCAGAATTATTGTTTACTAACAAGAAATTCTATGATGAAAGGAAATAAAATAAGGTAGTATAATAATTAAAAAATGTTCAACAAGTTTATGAGTAAAAAAGAAAAATTAATATTATTTCTTTTAGTTATAATATATTCTTTAGTTCTGCTATTAATGATTTTTACTTCAGACAAACTGATGAGCATAGATGAATGTTATATAGGAACTGTTGCAAAAGAAATTATTAGAGGACCTGCACTCTCATTCTTTGATTATCAACAATCAGATTATTCAGGTGAATCTTTAGTGGCAGCTATACTTTTGGCCCCTATATTCCTAATATTTGGTATTTCAATAGCTTCTCTAAAAATGGTTACTCTTTTTTTTAACATTCCTATCTTAATAATCACATTTGTTTTTTTAAAAAGGTTTTTTAATTTGAAGGTTGCAATATTAACTTCAGTATTATTTATATTTTCACCCCCTATTTATACAACAATTTCTTTGATAGCGATAACGCATATTATCAAATCCTTTCTCTTTGGCATAATTATTTTATACTTGTTTTACAACATATTTTATAATAATAAATATGATATGAAGAATTTTATTCTCCTTGGGTTAATAAGTGGTTTTGCTGTTTGGTTTAGTTATATGTCTTTAGTTTTTATTTTTATTTGTTTTTTGTTTTGGTTTGTATTTGATAAGAAATTTCTAATCAAGAAACGATTTATTATTTTTCTTATTTTCTTTTTAATCGGGATGAGTCCTTGGTTTTATTATAACTTCACTCATGAATTTTCAGGTATCTGGAAATTTCAAAGTATATATGGTATTCAAGATTTTCAAACAAGATTTGAACAGGGATTCGATAAATTAAAAAACCTTTTTTTGGTAGATTTCTTAGATTCATTCCGGTTACGAGATTTTAACTCATTAAAAAAACCTCATTTATTCGCTTATTTTTACTATTTTATATTCTTAACCTCATTTTTCTTTCTTTCTTACATAAACAGAAAGTCTATTCTCAGATTCATTTTTAGGTTGTTTTCTTCAAAGAAAACAAAAATTCATGAAATAAGAAAAGAAACATTCTTTTTAATCTATTTTATGTTGTACTGTTTAATTTTTGCTTTGAGTAATTTTTATCTACATACTTTTACTATAGATCACTTTAGAGGATCTCCAAGAGGTTATACTTTTTTTTGGGAAGGGGCTGAAGGTTATCAATACATTTCTATATTATATCCTTTCATATTTATTATAATCTCTTTGTTTTTAAGTAGATTGTTTAATACGAAATCTTCTTTTTTTAAAAAAACATCTTTAGTTCTTACTGTTTTCTTTGTCGCTTATGGAGCTAGTGGGATGTATGTTCTAATAGATCTAGATAATTTTAATTTTCAAGGTCACGCAGACTATGAACCAGCTTGTTATTTACAGTTAATATTTGCACTGTATGCAAAAATTGGTTACACTCCGGAAATTGGAACTAAATTATGCGAGCGATTAGATGAAGAACATTACTATCCAAACAAAATTTCTTGCTATGAAAGAATTGGTAGTGGCATTAGCTCTGGCTATGCTTATAATTTATCATTAGCTATGAATCAATGTGATTTTTTAGAAAAAAAATATGGAACTATTTGTTATAAAGGTGTAGGCAGACGTACTCTTTGGTGGTCTAACTATAATTTAAACTTTTCTCTTAATTTATGCAAAAATCTTGATGAATTTCATAAACCATTTTGTGAAGAGGGGGTTTTATTAGAAGATAAAAAAAGAGATTATATTTATATTAAGTGAATTATCATGGGTTTCGCTTTGAGCTAAACTCGTGGCATCGAGCTATGGTTTCAGCTGATGTAGTTCATTAATGTTTGCTGTTTCTTTTGTTCTGTTTGTTATCAGTGCTTCCTGAAGAAACAACGATTATTTCTTTGATAAATACTTGTTTTGTTTCTTGTCTTAATAATGCATTTAATAATGAATTTATATTTCCTTCTTCATTATAAGCCATTACACCGATAGAAACACCTATTTTCACCATTTTCATTAACTAAGCTTTTTAATAAGAATAACCCCATTTATTATTAAGTTAACTATTACGTTAAATAGCATTATGTAAGCAAGACTTATCAATCCAAAGACTGGAACGCATAACATTCCTGCAACTATTAATATGACTAAGTTAAACAAAGCCAGAAAAAAAGTTATTTGTGGCTTATCAATTACATAGTTAATTACAAATAATATACTCACAATAATTGAGATAAGAAAAGTTATATAAAATACATTAAAAAAAGGAATTGTTCGAAGAAAGGACTGGCCGTATGTTATCATTATCAAGAATTTAGAGAAAAAGATTCCTGGAAAAAAAATCACTATAAACAACAAAGAGTGTCTGAAAACTTTTTTTAGGTAAGGTTTTATCTCAGATTTGTGTAATGAAGATAATTTTGGAAATAGAACAAAGATTATAGAATTTACAATTATGAGTATTTTTGAAGCAAAACTTTTTCCAGCACTATAAATACCGACTTCATACATGGGTGAAAAATAACTGGCAATAAAAATATCAATACTTCTTGAAAATATTATGATAATATTTATGAGAATCATCCATTTGGCAAACTTTAAAAGGGGTTTAAATGATTTCCAAGAAGCAAGCTTTCCAGTCATTTTGATATCTATTAAAAAAAAGCTGACAACAAATCCGACAGAACCAATTATGATGAAGACAAGATAAGTGTTAGTTATGGTTAATTTTTGGTTTAAGAATAATAAGCTTATTATTAATACTCTTGCTAAGCTTTCAAATATTGTAAAGTAAGCTAAGCGCTTAAAGGATTGTTTGGCCTCTAACACTCCTAAAACTGCCCACGATAATGTTGTTGTTAAACCGTAGATTAATCCATAAAAAATTGCTTTATGAAATCCCTGAACAAGAAATCCGCTGATAGAATATAATATTATGATTCCTGAAAAAACAACAATTAATGCAACCACTAGTTCAATCCAAAAACAAAGTCTCGCCATTTGAGAATTCATTTTTTTACTGTTTTTTCGTACAAAAGCTGTTTTTAAACTGTTAACAATAGAACTCAATATGAAACCTGTTGTGAAAAAAATTGATAGAAACCCATACGACTCTGGACCTAAAGTTCTTGCCACCAGAATCATGATTATCATCCCAAAAAGATTTGAGACGATTCTAGAAAAACTCACAAATCCAATATTTTTTATTGTTTTAGATTTCAATAGATTAATCATAGTGTTATTAATAAACAATTTTGTGATTATAAAAAGTTATTGCTCTTTAAGGCTCTGTAAAACTGCTTTTATAAAGCAGGGCATTTCAATAATGTTTCTTGTTGCTCTTTTAATGGTTGTACTGTTATTTATTTTGTTGATGATGTTTTTTTTCTTAGACAAATATATTATGTCTATAAAACAATATTAGTAATATTTACTAGAAATACTTTTTTTATTTCTTTGCATCAAATCATTTTTTTGTTTGTATTGATGGAAATTTTTTTTAAATGCTTTAGAATTAACTATTTTATTTAATTTGGCATCTAAGTCTTCTGCTTTTTTTAAATTTTGTTCTAGTAAACTAATATCTTTGTCTGTTATTTGTTCTCTTTGTGTTGAGAATGGTTTATTAAATTCTTTATTTCGTTTATTATCGTATTTTTGGATTACTGCAGGATTGATTTTGTTGTATTTTTGGATTAGTATAATCTGTTCATAATTTGTTTTTGAAGATATATAACTACTTGTAATGAGCACCAATCCCATAAATAAAAATGCTAGTGCCATGGGCGTACTTGGAGATACATATTTCATTGCTAAGATGCGGAATATTTATTTATTTATAAGTATTTATTCAATTATGGCTTTGCACATAAATTAGCAAAATCAAAAACCGATGATTTTTGGTCATCGAAATTATTTCGTAAGTTCTCAAAATATATATATCAATGCCGAATTCGAAGTATTCTTGAGTTAAGACGTACAGATTGTGAACTAAGCATTTGGTTTGTATTAATTATTTTGTTCTTGACAAAATTTATAAATAACAATCTTCTTTTTTTTGTTTATGTTAAATGTTTTCCTTTGGATTTTAGCAAGTGTCATCGTTGTGAGTTTATTATCTTTTGTTGGTGTTATTGCTCTTGCTTTGAATGATAATGTTTTAAGAAAGATAATTAAGTATTTGGTTGGATTTGCTGCCGGTGGTCTTTTAGGCGGTGCTTTTATTCATTTAATTCCTGAAGCTTCAGAGTCTGGCTTTACTTTGCTTGTTTCGGGTTATCTTCTTTTAGGAATGGTTTTTTCTTTTATTGTTGAAAAATTTATTCATTGGCGTCATTGTCATATTCCAACTTCTAAATCCCATCCACACCCTGTTGCAATTATGAATCTTGTTGGTGATGCAGTTCATAATTTTTTAGACGGACTCATCATTGCAGGCAGTTATGTTGCAAGTATTCCTGTGGGTATTGCAACGACAGTTGCAGTTATTGCTCATGAGATACCGCAAGAGATTGGTGACTTTGGGGTGTTAATCTATGGTGGATTTAAAAAATTCAAGGCTTTAATCTTTAACTTTTTATCAGCTTTATTTGCTGTTCTTGGGGCGGTAATTGGTTTTTTTCTTTCCAGTTCTATTGATCATTTTAAATTATTCTTGCTTCCTTTTGCTGCAGGTGGATTTATTTATATTGCAGGTTCAGATTTGATTCCTGAAATGCATAAAGAATTAAAAGCTGGAAAATCAGCTTTACAACTATTATTCTTTATTATTGGTATGTTACTTATGGTTGCTTTAAAATTATTGTTTGATTAAAAATTTTTTTGTGTCTTTGCTCATGTCAATAAAGTCATCTGTTTCTGGAAGTAGTCTTGATGAGGTTGTTTTTCCAAAAGATATTACTTCTGCTCTGCAACCAAGTGATTTCACGTATTTTAACAAGTCTGCAAAATCTCCATCGCCGGAAACAAGCACTATCGTATCCACTTTTGGTGCCATTCTAAGAACGTCCATTGCGATTCCAACATCCCAATCTCCTTTTTTTGCACCGCCATAAAATATTTGTAGTTCTTTACTTTTCACTTCAAAGCCTATTTTTGTTAATCTATCGTGAAAATTTTTTTCTCCTTTAACGTCTGCTTCAATAACATACGCAAATGCTCTTATGATTTTTCTGTTGGAAACAGCTGTTCTTAATATGCTTTCAAAATTAACTTTTGTCTTGTAAAGATTCATTGCTGAGTAATACATATTTTGAACATCCACAAACACTGCCACTCTTTGATTATCATGTTTTGTTGTCATTTACTTTTTTCCTCCACGAGCCATTTTAGACCGGCCAATTTTACCATTTTTATTAACATAATACAGGTATTCTGGTTCTTTTTTAACTCCCACTTTTAAAACTTTTTCATGCAGTTTTGGTCCTTTATCGGCTCTGCTTGTTGCTCTTTTTACTCTTGAAATATCTCCTTCTTTATCAACAAAGTACAGGTAACCTTTTTCTCTTATTACATTTGTTGGAAGTACTTTTTTAGGTGTTGGTTTTCTTAAATCTTCCTCTGCAAATAAGATGTTACATTTTTTACAATAATATTTGTGTTCTGCATCACCCTTCACATTACTTTTGCATAATGGACATCCTCGTTTTACTTCATGAATCATTTTTTCCTTTTTTCACGTTTTGTTTTTTTATAATCTTATTGTGTACGCAGAGTTTTTATATTTTTTGACAATCACTTCGCTTTTTGGCTTTAGTTTTAAGATTTTGGTGTTGTTATCATGAGCAAGAATTCCTAATCCAGTAGTTATTTTCACTTTGATTATATCTGTTTCTTTAAGCAGAAGTGGTGTTTGTTTTTTTGTCGGGTTATTGAATGCGACACCTATTCCTTTCTTAAAATTCTTGTTTGTTATAGACTGGTAATATCCTGTCGAGCCAAAGGGTGTTGATATAACAACGCCGTCACCTATGATTTCACCGACAACTTTTTGGTTGTTGACATATACTTCAAATCTTAATGCTTTATTTGGCAGCTTTGCTTTTATCACAATATCATTTGTTGCGACAAAACTTTTTTTCTTGAAAAAACCCTCTATTTTTGAGTGTTCTTCAAGTTTAAAGTCAAAATTTTTTATTTTCTTAAATAATTCTAAGTGGTCTTCTCCGACACATTTTTTGCACACTTTACTGTCGCGTATCAAAAGTTTTGGGACACTCGGAAATTTTCTTTCTGCAACAAGATATGTTCCATCACCACCGACAGAGACTACGAAGTCGGGTTTGTTTCTGACAATTTTAAAACCTGATTTTTGTAACTCTTTTTTTAAGAATGATTTTTTTTCTTTGCTTTTCGCAACGATTAAAACTTTTTGCATGTAATAAGAATAAGTCTTTGTTGTTTTAATACTTTTTGAAAAAGAACTTTTAATTTGGTTTCTCAAATGAAAATATTTTTTCTATTCTAACAGTTAAGTTTTTCATACTATTAATGCGTTGAAGATTTTCAGCCGTTCTTATATTGTTAATAAAATTTATGCCGTTGGCAGTTTCATGTTCTATTTTTTCAAAAACTATGCTTGCACCAGGATTGTGGTTTAGCATTACTGGTTTTACAGTTACACTTTGTTTTACGTTAAAAAAACTATCTATTTTTCCAATACTTTGAATTATACCTGATTCTCTTGTTCTATCATAATCTTCACCAACAACCAATAATCTTTCAGGAAAATCAGTAATACAAAAATCTACAGTATTACCATCTATATTTCCTGTTACATTAACGATTGTATTGACATTTGCGCCTTCCATTATTTCATCATAAGAGGTTAAACCTGTTCTGTCAACAGCCGCATTAAATAATGCTTCGAAACTCTCATCAATATTGTTTGTTGATAGTCGTGAATCAAGTAGTTCTTTAAGGCTCATATGAGATGCGTATGTTCCTAATGCTTCTGCTAAGTCATCAGCATTTTTTACATTAAACATGTTAACGATTGTTTCATCTTGTAAATAATTTACGAAGTTGTCATGGCTTGCTATCTCGCTCATTAAAGGGTCTGAATTCATATCTGCACCCACAGCCGATAAAACATTTCCACCTTCTGCAGCCATTGTTTCTGTTGCAAAGCCTATTAAGCTTCCAATTATTACAAGAAGCATGAGTGCTACTCTCATAACTAACATTCCTTTTCGGAGTTTTCCCAGAGAAGCATATATTCCTATTGTAAATGAGTTAAGGTCTTTTTTGAAAAATGATGCTAGTCTACCGAAAATTTCAATCACTGCATTGTTTATAATACCACCTGATTTATGAAGTACAGTTTGTATTTGATGTAAGTTGCTTAATATGTGTTTTCCTTTTTTCAAAAGCACTTTTGTCGAGCTATTTTCTGCTAAATTAATACTGCTCACAGAAGTTTCTCTTTGAGTCATTTCTGCATGTAGTCTTTCTAGATTTGCTTCTGCCTCTTTCAAATATTTTTTATTGATAAAATGAAATTTTTTCAGTTTAGTAATCATTATATCATCCAGTAATAATTGAAGCATAGAATAATTTTCGATACCTGCACTTTTCATATAAACAAGGTATGACTCAACAGTTTTAGGCGAAGACTTGTATGTGTTTATCAAATTCCTGAAATTGATTGAGTAGTGAATGTAATCTTTTCCATAATACAAAAAAATTATGTTTTCAAGTTCGTTCCTAAACTTTGCAGAAAGTCTTGGTAAATGTAAAATCTTCATCAATTCCTGTCGCAATAATAATATTCTTTTTAAGAAAACATAGTAGTCATTGGCTTTAGCAGAGTCTTTTTTTAATTTTTTTGAAAACTCATCAAGATTTAAATTGTGAAATGCAGTCATCAATTCCAAAATAAGAGTTGAAATGTTTCTTTTTGCAAAGCGTTGAAGTTTGAGTGCAACAAGACTTCTTAAGATTGGATTATTCTTAACAGTTACAGCCATAATATTATCATATAATTATCTTGAGCATTCTTGTATAAAAAGTTTTCTAAAATTAAGGGTTTCTACAGAGCCTCTGAAAAAGTAAACTATTTAAACAAAACAAATTAACCAAAAAACCATGAAAGCAAAGTATGCAAACAAAAAAATGTTTATTACCTGCATCACATCTATCATTTCTATTATTATGTAAGTCTGACCCGAAAATTTTTTAAGGGTCAAATGAAAACAAATGATAGACATAACGCTTTCAAGAGGAATTTACGATGAAAGAATCATATGATTGCAAAAAAGTTGAAGAGGAAATACTGTCCTTTTGGAAAAAGAAAAAGATATACGACGCTGCAAAGAAGAAAAACAAGGGAAAAAAACCATTCTACTTTCTAGACGGACCACCATATACAAGCGGTAAAATACACTTGGGAACTGCATGGAATAAGGCTCTTAAAGATACCGTTCTAAGATATAAAAGAATGGCCGGATTTGATGTGTGGGACAGAGCAGGATATGATATGCATGGTTTTCCAATTTCACTAAAAGTCAGAGCGAAACTAGGACTTAAACACTTAGATGAAATTGAAGGATATGGCGTTTCTAAATTCATAAAAGAATGTAAAAAATTCGCAATGACAAATATGCATTCAATGAGCAAAGACTTTCAAAAAATGGGTGTTTGGATGGATTTTGAAAATGCTTATTATCCACTAACAAAAGAGTTCATAGAAGGAGAATGGTGGCTTGTAAAACAAGCAGACAAGAACAAGCGATTATACAAAGGAGAAAAAGTCATGCATTGGTGTTATGACTGTACAACATCACTTTCTAAACACGAACTAGAATACGAACTTGTAGAAGATGATTCAATATTTGTAAAACTTAATGTAAAAGGAAAAGAAAATGAATACTTAGTTATCTGGACGACGACACCATGGACAATACCATATAACTTAGCAGTAATGGTTAATCCTGAACTTGAATATGTAAAAGTTGACGTGGAAGGAGAAACATGGATTGTTGCAAAGCTTCTTGCAAACATTTTCATCAGTACTGTTTGTGGAAAAAAATTCAAAATACTAGAAACCTTCAAAGGAGACAAGCTCAATGGTTTAGAATACATCCATCCATTGGCTGATGAATTACCAATATATAAAGAATTAAAAAAAACAGCTCCAAAAATCCACACAGTAATATTGTCTAAAGAATATGTGGATGTGAGTGCAGGTTCAGGACTTGTACATTGCGCTCCTGGGTGCGGACCAGAGGATTATGAAGTTGGAAGAAGAGAAGGATTACCACCATTCAATAACCTCGATGAAAAAGGGGTTTTTCCAAAAGAGATGGGTAAATATTCTGGTTGGAGAGCAAAAATTGACGATCAAAGATTTGTACAGGAGTTGAAAGATAAGAATTGCATTCTTGGTGTTACAAAAGTCGAACACGACTATGCACATTGCTGGCGATGCCATAATCCAGTGATTTTCAGAACCACAGAACAATGGTTCTTCAAAGTAGAAGACTTAAAAGAAAAAATGCTAAAAGAGCATGAAAAAACTTATTGGGTGCCAGAAGCCGCATACAACGCGTTTTCCTCATGGTTGCAAAACTTAAGAGATAATGGAATTACAAGACAAATGTATTGGGGAACACCAGTACCTATTTGGCAATGTGATTCCTGCGAACACTATGAGGTTATAGGTTCTGTAAAAGAGTTAAAAGAAAAATCTGGGCACGAGCCGAAAGATCTTCACATACCATGGATTGATAAATGCAAATGGAAATGCGAAAAATGTGGTGGTAAGATGGCACGCCTACCAGATGTTTTAGACGTTTGGATTGATGCGGGTACAACATCTTGGAGTTGTTTGGATTACCCTCAAAAAGAAGAATTATTCAAAAAGTTTTACCCCGCAGATTTTATACTTGAGGGAAAAGACCAGATTAGAGGTTGGTTCAATTTATTGCTTGTTGCAAGTATGCTCGCGATGAACAAACATTCCTTTAAAAAAGTTTACATGCACGGATTCATACAAGACGCGCAAGGAAGTAAAATGAGCAAAAGTCTTGGAAACGTTATATCACCAGAAGCAGTACTGGATAAATACGGCGCTGACACAATCAGGTATTACACAATCAGTGCTGCAAAACCAGGTCTCGACATGACTTATAACATTGATGATGTAGAAGTTAAACATAGAAACTTGTTTGTCTTTTGGAATATACAACATTTACTTTTAGACATCGCAAATTCTCTGGGGAAAAAACCCGGCACACCAAACTACAAGAACTTGTCGCCAGAAGATAAATACATTATATCAAAGCTTAATACAACGATAAAAAATACGACTGAGCAATACGAAAAATATTACTTGAACGAGACAGCAATAACACCTGAAGAATTATTATTGGTGCTTTCAAGAACCTATATAAAATTTGTAAGAGACAAAGTTAATGTGGGTTCTGACAGTGAAAAAAAGAACGTTCTTGATGTAATGTTTGAGACTTACTTAAAGTGTTTGATATTGTTTGCACCAACAGCTCCTTTCATAACAGAAAAGATATATCAAAACCTAAAAACAGTATTTGGATTAAAAGAAGAAAGCATACATCATTTTTCATGGCCAAAAGCTGATGAAAAACTCATAAATAAATCTTTAGAAAAACAGTTTGAAGCTGCAGAAAAACTAATAGCTGCAGGTCTTTCATGCAGAGATCAGGCAAACGTTGGTGTTAGGTGGCCGCTTTCTGAAATAATTGTTCAGACTGAAAATAACGAGTTTGAAACTGCTGTTAAGAAACTAGGAGAATTAGTTAAAACTCAGCTTAATGTAAAACAAATAACTTTTGGAAAGCTCAATCTTCAATACAAAGTTAAACCTAACTTTTCAAAGCTCGGAAAAAAGTTTGGACAAAAAACTGCTGAAGTTGCAGAACTAATAAAAAAAGATTCTGAAGCACTTGCAAAGGCTGTTGGTAAGAAAAAACTGAAAGTCGGTTCATTCGAGCTTGATGAAGAAGACTTGGAAATCGAGAAGATAGTTCCAGAAGGTTACAGGCTTTCAGAGATGGGAACGACAATGGTTTTTCTTAATCTTGCAATGACTCCTGAACTTGAAGAGGAAGGTTTTGTAAGAGAAATAGTTCGAAGAGTGCAATCGCTTAGAAAAAAAGCGAATCTGAACAAGGAAGATAGAATAGAGCTTGTAATCGAATCAAAAGAACATTGGTTGAAAAACTATCTTGAATTGATAAAAGAAAAAGTGGGTGCGAAAACAATTGAAGCAGTGCATGAAACAAACGAACACTTCACGTTTTCATCAAAAGAACAAATCAAAGGAAAAGAATTTCACTTGCTGCTCGATAAACTCTAAAGCTAATATTTTCTTCTTTTTATCTTTTTGATTTTATGTTTCAGAGCAATTGATATATCGGGTTTTTAATAAAGTTTTTTTAAAAATTCATTTCAAAACCTTTATAAAGGGTTTTGTTTTTCTGAAAACTGACTGAGAAAGAAGAGCGAGAGGAAAACATAATTATTCTCTTCTTAATTTGGTAAAAAATGGAAAAAATCAAACCTTTGTTACCGACACTAAAAGAAAAAAAGAGATACGTCGTTTATGAAGTAATCACAACATCTTGTAAGAAATCTGATTATTCAAGGGAAATACTTAATAACTGTAAAAGATTTCTTGGTGTGTTAGAGTCGGCGAAAGCTGGCATTATGCATGTTTTATTTAATAAGGAAAAACAGCGGGGTGTGGTGAGAGTGAGCAGTAAATACATGAATAAATTAAAATTGAGCTTAATGTTTATCAAACAGCTTGATGAAGAGGATGCACTGATAAAAAGTATTGGTGTAAGTGGCACGCTTAGAAAAGCAAAAGAAAAATATGTGGCCGGGTGATAAAAAATGGAACCAATTCAACATCAAATGATGGGTTATGATAGGACAATAACAATGTTTAGTCCTGATGGAAGACTATTACAAGTCGAATATGCTAAAAAAACTGTAAGACTTGGAAACACAGCAATAGGAATGGTTTGTAGAGATGGAGTCATTCTCGTTACTGACAAAAGGATTGTTGATAAACTGGTTGTTCCAGAGGCAATTGAAAAGATTTTTCAGATTGATGATCATATAATAGCAACTGCTTCAGGAATACTATCAGATGCAAGAGTTTTAATTGAACGTGCTCAGATAAAGGCTCAACAGCACAGAGTAACTTTTGATTCTCCTATTGAAGTTATAAGTATTGTAAAAGATATTTGTAATCTGAAACAAATGTGTACCCAATCTGGAGGATTAAGGCCTTTTGGTGTTTCACTTTTAATTGCAGGAATTGATGAAAACAAACCTGTTCTTTTTGAAACAGATCCAACAGGTATTTTTTACCAGTACAAAGCTACTGCTATTGGTGAAGGCGAGACTGAAATAGAAGAAATACTTCATAAAGAGTATAAGGATAATATGTCTATGGAAGAAGGTTTAAAAATTTGTGTTAAGGCTTTGAAAAAAGTTCTTGATAATAATTTTAATCATGAAAGAATTGATGCAGCTTTTGTCAATAAAGATAAAAAAGTTTTAGAGAAATTTCCAAAAGAGGTTATTTTAAAACTCTTGAAATAAGGAGGCAAAATTATGAAGCTATCAAAATTGGAAATTTTGAGCTATCATAAATCACAAGAGGTGAATTTATGAAGCTATCAAAAATGAGATTTTTGAGCTATCATAATTTTACGGAGGCAAAAT
>Ga0180007_10002670_pt1 | contig 20824 bp, 25 predicted proteins | sample MM_PC_MetaG_FD_121122 | JGI IMG/M metagenome (GOLD analysis project Ga0180007, IMG submission 121122) | Groundwater microbial communities from the Aspo Hard Rock Laboratory (HRL) deep subsurface site, Sweden - MM_PC_MetaG | ecosystem: Environmental > Aquatic > Deep subsurface > Groundwater... | reverse complement strand
TATTTAGAAAAAATTCTCTTAGTAATCACATTTCCTTCTTTTGAACCCACATAAGCATTTCCTCTTAAAACCAAAACCGGAATTTTAAACGAGCATAATTTTTTAACCATCTCTTTAAAATTCTTATAAGAATATCTTTCTCCAAATTTCTTTAACTCTCTTGGAGCAAAAACCTCCATAGGAACACAAGAAACCTCCCCAGTAATAATGATTACCTCAATCTTATTTTTCTTTATAATCCCTCTCAAATTTTTAGGTAACTTTCCGTGTGGATCCCCAACAGCTAGAATTTTCATTTTAAATTAAAAAATAAAAGAAAAAGAAGTTTAAAAAACTAACAAAAACTAATCTTCATCCTCAAATGACCCTTCTGAATCGTCATTCTCACCACCAGAATCTTCAGAGTCATCTTCTTCGTTGTAGTCGTCTTCTGACATCATAATTTCCTCCAATTTAGAATAAATCTTCCTGGATTCAGAGTTTTTAAATCTATCTCAGCCCCAAAAAGGGACAAAAAAGACTAGAAAAAGTTTTTAAATACGCCCTCAATAGAGGGGAATGGTAACTGATGACAAACCAACTAATTATCTTAAAGCACTAAAGTCAAAACCCCTAAAGGAAATAAAAATGTACGTTCCGGAAAGAAAAAAAGCCTTATTAGACCAGGATAAAAAATGTTTCAAATGTAAAAAAAGCATAAGGCCTTATTTGTACAAATATATTAGAGACCCCTTGACAAAAGAAATGCATGTTTTTTGTGCTGATTGCGTTATTCCTATGCCTAAAAAGAGAATTTAAGGTTTCATACGCGTCATAGTCCTAGGAAATCCGATTGCATCTTTTATACTGTCCAAACCACAAACCCATTTAATCAACCTTTCTGGTCCTAGCCCAAAACCAGCATGGGGCACAGCCCCATAAGAATGAATGTCAAAATAATAACTATAATCTTCCAGCTTTTCTCCCTTAGCCTTCAAAGCTTTTTTTAATTCATCTATGTTAGTGTCTCTCTCGCTTCCTCCAATCAATTCCCCACTTGCCTCAGGACCCAACATGTCAAAACACAAAGCAGTTTTGGGATTCTTAGGATCTTTGGGTTTGTAAAAGGCCATTGCTTCCTTGGGATAGTGTGTAACAAAAACAGGAACATCATATAATTCCATAAACTTCTCTTCTTCAATTGTTCTTAAATCCTTACCCCATTCAACTTTCATATTCTTCTTTTCTTTTAACAACTTCAATGCTTCATCATAAGTAACCCTTGGAAACTTTTTCTTCAAAGTAGGCTCTAGTTTCTTAAAATCTCTACCAAGAATCTCTAATTCTTTCTTATGTTTATCCAAAACTTTTTTCAGAATATATTTTGTCATCCCCTCAGCATAATCCATTATCTTTTCAAGGTCAGCCCAAGCAACCTCCATCTCTGCCATCCAAAATTCAGTCAAATGCCTCGAAGTCTTAGATTTTTCTGCTCTAAATGTAGGACCAATCCCATATATTTTATCTAAACCATACATTGCTGCCTCAGCATACAGCTGCCAAGTCTGAGCAAGATACATCTTCTTTCCAAAATAATCTAATTCAAACATTGTTGGTCCCTCCTCAGCACCCCCAGGAATTATTATTGGAGACTGAAACTCATAAAACCCCTGCTCCCTAAAATAATCTCTGAAAGACTGCATAACTGTGCTTCTAATTTTCAAGATTGCGGTCATTTTTCTACTCCTCAACCACAAGTGTCTTCTATCTCCAAGCAACTCCTCATTCAAATCCTTCTGAATTGGGAACTCATCACTCTCTCCAATAACCTTTAGCTTATCTACAGATATTTCATATCCTGTGGGTGCTCTCTTATCTTCTTTTATTGTTCCTTCAATCTCTAAACTATATTCAATCTGAATTTTGTCTATTTCTTCCCACTGCTTCTCAAATTTTTCTCTAGAAACAACGCACTGGATTATATCAGAAACATCCCTAAGAACAATGAACTTCATCTTGTTACTACCTCTTTCTCTATGCACCCATCCACGCACAGCTATTTTACCACTACCCTTCTTCATTGCTTCAGAAATACTAATAAATTTCATTTTACGGCGTCAATCTCTCGGGATCTCTAGGAAATAAAACAGCCTCCCTAACATTTTCCAACCCCAATAAAACCATAGTTATTCTTTCTATTCCTAATGCAAATCCTCCGTGGGTTGGAACCCCATATTTAAAGAATTTAGTAAACCAATCAGCACTATGTAAAGGTATTTTTTTATCTTTAACATTCTTCATAAGTTTATCATATCTATTTTCTCTTTGCCCTCCAGAAGACATTTCAATTCCCCTATAATATAAATCAGTACTTCTGGCATAATCCTCTTTTTCATCACAATAAACATAAAAGGGTTTTTTCTTAAATGGAAACTTATTCAAGAAATAAAACTCAGCTCCAGGATATTTTTCCTGAACATACTTCCACAATAATCTCTCTGCATCTAAATCCAAATCCTCTCCAACTTTTATATCCCTCCCCATCTTCTTCATTATCTTATAAACTTCTGGAAATTCTATCTCGGGGAAAGGGGCTTTTGGGATAGTTAATTTAGCCCCAAAAAGACTGAGCTCATCCTTACACTCTTCATTTACTTTTTTAAGGGCAGAAATAACAACCTGTTCCTCAACTCTCATAACATCCCTCTCGTCTTTTATAAAAGATAATTCTACAGCACAAGTTCGATGCTCACACAAATGTCTGACCGTATTGCTTTTCTCCGCTCTCCAACTAGGACCAATATCGTAAACCTTCTCTATCCCACCTGCAATAGTCAACTGCCTATGCAATTGAGGATCCTGTCTTAAATACGCCTTCTTCTTAAAATAACCAACCTCAAAAACCTCGCTTCCAGACTCGCTAGCAACACCCATTAAACAAGGTGTAAAAACCTGCCTAAATCCGTTTGCATTCAAATACTCCTGCATCCCTTCTATTATTTTAGATTGTACCTTAAAAGTAGCCTGAGATTTTGGAGTTCTCAAACTTAAACACCTCCAATCAAGCCTAGAAGGCAACTCACTCTTTACAGCCTTCTCATTAACATGAATTGGCAACTTTTCAGCCAAGCTCAATACTTCAATACTTGTAATATCAATCTCAACATCATTCCTTGCAAACTCTGCCCTAATCTCTGCCTTCTTCACCTTACCTCTAACCTCAACAACACTCTCCAGAGTGATTCCCTGAATAATCTTCAAAAGTTTTGGTTCTTTCACTATTCCCTGTATTATTCCAGAAGAATCTCTTATCAAAAGAAAAGCCATCTTAGCCAAAACCCTACTCTCATAAACCCACCCTTTTATCAGAACATCCTTATCTGGTCTTATCTCCTTTACATAAGTTCTTTCCATAAGTTAAATAAAAAGTTTTAATATTTAAACCTTCGTTCATAGGTTTTGTGGTCCATCCACTCAAGAATTATTGAAATAACTGAAATGCCTGTGTTTTCAATGCTATAAATGAGTCTCCAAGCACCAGGCAAATTGTATTTCCAGGCATTTCTAATCCCAAATTTTTTAATATAGTCTTCGGGAATAATTTTCTTAGGTATTTGAATACCACAAAAAGCATTATCTTCAATATCGTTAAGAGCTCTAAAAACAAATTTATGCAACTCAGGATCAATATCAGCTAATTCCTTAAACGACTTTTCAATCTTTTCATTAGCAAATCTTATCTTACTTTTCATTTTTTCCAAAACAAATGAGCATCCTTCAAGAGCTTTTTAGCATCCTGTGGGTAAAAAATCCATCCAATCTTTCCTTCAGAATCAACTGAAACCTTTCCAGATACAATTAAATAATCTATTACTATTGAATATGTTTGATACATCATCTTCTTAGGCAAAAATTCCCAAAGTTGCTTCTTTCTAAACTCTCCATCATGCTCTTTAATGAACTCTTCAACCATCAGCACAGTGTCTAGCCTGGGAAATCTTGCTAAAGGGTTATTCTTCTTAAGTAAATTTAAGACCATAGTTATATCAATTGATACACCTTTATAAATTTTCCTATAAAAAAGGGATTTATTAAATGATTCATTTCATCAACTTCTTTATAATCTCCATAGCTTCCTTGCCACCAATCTTCCCTTTCAAATCCTTCATAACCAAGCCCATATATGCATTTGCGTTTAAACCAGGCTTACTCTTGATTATTTTGTGAATTTCCTCTTCCAAATCTGCAACATCAACACTCTCAAATTTTATTGCCTCTTCCAACCCCACACCCTCAACAAGCCTCCCTAAGATTTCCTTAATATGGCTCTCTTTAATTTTTTTCTTTACTAACAAGTTTAACACAGAAGCATAATTATCTTCCAATATCTTCTCAACTTCTTCAACATCCATTTTTTTCTTTGTTGCAAACTCTTTAGGGAACAATAATATCATTTTAGCAATAAAATTTCCCTTGGGTAAAAGATAATATAGTTCCCTGTATAGTCCAACCTTCCCTTGTTTAAACAACAAATCAATAAACTGATCATCAAGACCTTCCTTCCTCAATTCGGGTTCAACCTCGCTCCTTAATCTTGGAAGAGTCTTTTTTGCCTCATTTATCATTTCCTTGCTAATTTTTAAAAGAGGTAAATCTGTCTCAGGATACATTCTTGCACTTCCAGGCAAGGGCCTTAAAAACTTAGTACTCCCATCATCATTTGCCCCTCTAACTTCAGGCACTAATTCTTTTCCAGATTTTATCTCTTCAATTTGCCTTTCAATTTCTTTATTAACAACATCAACAAAAATCTTTGGATCCTGAAATCCTTTTATCTCCGCCCTAGGATGTCCTGCAATAGAGATATTAATGTCTTGTCTTATCGTTCCAATCCCCCTTTTAACACTAGCACTTCTCAAAATCTCTCCAATCTTTAAAGCAGTCTCTTTTGCGTGTTCTGCATCTTTTATATCGGGAGCTGTAACTACTTCTACCATTGGTCCACCCAACCTATCTAATCGATAAGTCTTCCTATTTTTATCTTCACTCACGGTTCTAGCAGCATCCTCTTCCAGATACAAAAACCAGATACCAACCTTCCCCTTGCTAGTCTCAACATAACCATCTCTCGCAATTAACACTGTTCTTTGAAAACCACTGGTATTTGAACCATCTATAACGGTCTTTCTCATAATCTGACTAAGAGGAACAATTTTACAATTTAATAAAAGAGAGATGTGCAAAGCTATTTTCAAGGCCATTTTATTTATCTCGTGCGGAGGCTCCTCATCAAGCTCAACCAAACACGTTGTATCATACCCTTGGTAAACAAATTCCTTGTCTAAACCGGCCTCGTGTGCTGCAGCAACATCCACCTCTCCAGCCTCTCCAGCAACAGCATGTAGCTTTCTAGTTATTGTGAAATCTGGATCGTCTTGCCTCAATAAAAAAGGACAATTACAATATAATTTGTGACTATCCAACTGCTGATGTATTTCTAATCCAGATTTTAACCCAATTCCAGCATAATCTATTGTCATAAAAAATCCAATACTAAAGAGTTAATAAAATTTCCTACCAAAGATTTATAAAAAACATTCGCTATTTCTAAAGGTGGATAGAAAAGAGGTAAAGAAAATACATAAAGAAAAACCCAACCATCCTATTTTCAAACTTCAAAAAACCCTTGGTCAAAGAGCAGCAGATAATCTAACAAACTGGGCAGGTAGTTGGACATTTATAATAGGTTTTCTAATTTTCATAGCGTTATGGATGATAGCAAACATATATGCATGGACGCACGAATGGGACCCATACCCATTTATTCTACTTAATCTAGTGCTCTCGTGTCTAGCCGCCTTACAAGCTCCAGTAATCCTTATGAGCCAAAATAGACAGGCACAAAGAGACAGGGCAAAAGCAGAATATGATTATAGAATAAATAGAAAAGCAGAACAAGAGATTAGAGACATTAAAAATCTCTTATTAAGACACTATAGAAAAAAGTAATCATTCTAACCAATCACTAAACTCTCCAGATTAAAATAAAATCTTTTTATCCAGGAGTGAGTTATTGTTCAAGTCTATCATTCAGCTCTCTAGCATAATTAGTAAGCATCATCTCTTTGACCTTTTCCTTATCGGTCGTATGCCCTAAAACCCACCCTAATTTTACAAACGCTGTTTCTGCAAGCATGTCCTCTAAATAAATGACCCCTGTTTTCATAATTTCTCTCAAATTACTATAAACATAAGGATCAAGTCTTCCATAAATTGTCTGAGCAGCAAAACACACAATCATTTTTTTCTGTACTTCTTTAAGTTTCTTAATCCAAGAAAGCCTAGAATTAACAGCAACATGTCCCAATCCCAGGGCCTCAACAACAATTCCTTTATATCCTTTTTTTAAGTAATAATCCAAAATATCAGGATCTTGTCCGGGATAAAATTTAATTAAAGCGACTTTTTCTTCAAATTTAGTATCTGCTTTTACTTTTCCGGATTTCCTAACATTATGCTCACTTAAAATCTCTATCTTATTTGGAAAAATTTTAGCAAAAGGTTTAGCATTAACTGGTTTAAATGCATCTCTCCTAGAAGTATGTAATTTTCTAGTTTTTGTTCCAGGAATTGCATAACAAAACTCATCATTTGAGTTGGCATGCCCCACAAGCATAACTTCTGCAATATCAGAAACAGCAGCCAGCGCAGAACAAATCAAGTTCAAATTTGCATCACTGCTTGCCCTATCAGAACTTCTCTGACTATAAGTCAATACAACGGGTTTGGTCAAATTTCTGAGAAAAAAACTCAAAACAGCAGAAGTATAATGCAGAATATCTGTCCCATGAGTTATTACAACTCCCTTCACATCTTTATCATTAAGTAATCTTTCACAAATCTTTGCAATATTTTGCCAATCTTTATAATCCATATCTTCAGAAGCCTTCATAAATGGCATCTCCACCTTAATTACATTTACTTTATCAAAAATTTTTGGATAAGATTTAAACAAATCCTCTGGGGAGGTTAAAGGACTAACCGCTCCGGTTTTAGGGTCCAACCGATTAACAATTGTTCCCCCAGTAAGAATCAAAGCAATATCTGGTTTTTTATCGTCTTTCTTTATTTCTATTCTCTCTTTTTTTATTTCTCCTTTCTTTATTCTCTTTATCTCAATTATATCTTTCTTATTCAAACCAATATTGTATCCAGAATCAAGTTTCAACAAAACAATTCCTTTTTCATCTTCAGGACTTTCTAAAAGAATCCCCCCATAAATAACTTTAGATAAATGTACTTCTACTCTGTCTCCAGGGATTGCAATTGTTTTTGCCATTCTCTATTCGACTCGCCTTGAAAGTAGTGAGACTCAAAACCTATGCTTTATTAAGCATAGGCTCGGGGGGATTCGAACCCCCATCCTTTGGGTTTTTCGAAATAGGAATAATATCTCACCGAAACCAAAAATCCTATCCATTGAACGACGAGCCTTTTATTACACTATAAATATCAAATTTATCCTTTAAAATATCTTCTCTTTGTTGTAAAGTGGTATGCGGAGGACAAAATCCAAACTTTTTCCAAACAAGATACCTTGTTAATTTCACGGGATTTTTAGATCCAATCTCATTGAAAAACCTCTCTAGAGCTTCTCTCCCAGACATATAAACCACAAACTTATAATTATCCTTTCTATCCTTAGGTTGAAAAGAATGAACATTAACTTTATCAAATCCCAACTTTCTCAATAAGAAAACAATCTGCTCACTTAAAGCTCTTGAAACAGTAGTAAATCTAATAAGAGGATAATAGTTAAGTCTTCTCTTGAATTTTAAGTAATTCTTAAGGGTTCTTCTACTAGTAAAATAAATTCCTCCATCAGTATCAAATAAACCTCTTAAAAATCTACATGATAGTTCTTTATTCTTACCATCTAGTATTAATTTTGGAACTTGGACAATCAATGACTTTTTACCATAAGGAAAACCAAATTCATTAAAAATCTTAAAATTAGAGTTAGTTGTTACAAACCCATAAGTGCCTTTGACATAAAATCTTCCTTTAATTTTCAACCCAAAATAATTATTAATAAGGGGAATAACATGATTATCATAATATTCTTTTTCCTCTTTATCTCCTCCAATTTCTAATTCAATTTTATCTCTTCTAAGATAACCGTCTTTATACATTTCAGCCTCTCTAAACCTAAGATATCCATCACCAGCATGAATTCCACAAATCTCGGCTAAATCCGGGGTCATTTCCACCATCATATTTGTAATACATATAAGTATATAAATTTTGTTATATTCCAGGACATATTTGTAATACAAAAATATTTATAAAGTCCAAAAAAGTAATAATATAATGACCGGAAAAGAGAAAAAAATGAATTATCCTGAAACCTACTTAATTAGAATAGATAAAAAACTAAAGAAAAAACTAAAAAAACTAGGAAGTAAAAAAGTAAGAACACATCTCAAAAAAATAAAAACTTAAGGTTTTTATATCTTCATATTCTAATACTCACATAAAAGATGGTAAAATATCCCACCCAACAAGAAGTACATAAAGTCGGCCTTAAAAAACACCACAAATGGATTATTGGTTCTTTTACTAGCGTAATTGTTATTTTCATGGTAATCTCTGGGATATTATTAAACGGAATTATAGTAAAACAAACAGTTAATCACAATTCTGTAAACGAAAGAATAGATAGTCTCCAAGCAGAAACTCTCAGCAAGTTAAATGAACTCACAGAGATACTCCAAGAAACTCAATCTTCTTTACTTTCAATAAACGATTCAGTAAAATCAGAAATAAATCTTTTAAAAGCCTCGGTAGGAGATGATTTTTCTGGAGTAATTGAAGATTCCATAAAGGCTGTTGTAACCATAAGAACAAATGTTGGACAGGGAACAGGATTCATAATAGATAGAGATGGATACATAATAACAAACGCTCATGTGTTGTCTGGTGGAAACGTTATAACCGCAATAACTTATGATAGGGAAAGTTTACCTGCAACATTTATAGGATACAACCCTGAAATAGATCTAGCTTTATTAAAAATAGATGGTCAACACGAAAAATTAAAATTGGGAGATTCTGAAGAAGTCCAAGTGGGGGAAAAAGTTATTGCAATAGGGAATCCTCTTGGATTACAGTTCTCAGTGTCAGAAGGAATAGTTTCTGGAACACACCGCCCTGGACCGAGTGGAGAGAACATATACCTTCAAACTGATGCAGCATTAAACCCAGGAAACTCTGGGGGCCCCCTAATAAACAAACAAGGAGAAGTCATAGGAATAAATAATTTCAAAATAGGAGCAGGAGAAAGCCTGGGATTTGCACTAGAATCAAACTACATTGAAGAATACATAAACGAGATAGCTTTAAATGCTATTAATCAGACGCTTGTATAAAACTAATCTCTTTTATCGTATCTAAAAGAATTAAGAACAGCTTTCTCTAAAAAACTTGTTTCAAACTCCTCTACAAACATTTATAGAAATAAAATCTCAATAATAATGTGGAGAGAAGAGCCCATTGTATTTTTAATTAAAAGTAAAGATATTGCCGACACCCAAAGAAAGTACTTCTCCCCCCTATGGAAAATCGCAAAAAAACCTTAATCAAAACTTCTTAACATAAATCTTATCAAGATGGTCAAAGTCGTAAAATCTAACTTCATCTTTTGCCTTATTATATTTGAAAACTAAAACAAAACTCTTATCTATATGAACTCGCTTAAACTCATGTAATGGTGCTCTTAAATTTTTATAATGTTCAACATCAGAAATATTTATTATTTCTTTAATCTTTTTCCATATTATCTCGTATTTCAGCTTATCTTTCTTAGAAAGTTTTTTTAAAATTTTATGAAGTTTTTCCTCAATCTCAAATTTACGCATTTTCTATTGATTTCCTCAACTCTTCAATAGAATTAAATTTGATGAAATTTCCTTCTTTCTCCAATCTCTTCAATTTCCCAATATATTCGGGTCTTAGCTCTGACTCCATAAAACTGTCTGCATAAATTTTAACAATCATAGCAACTGCTTGCGACTTGTTCTTAAAACCAAACTGGGCCTTCACTATGTTCAAGATCCTATCTTCATCCTCATTTATATCAATAATACTCTGAACCATTTTATTATAAAGCATAATGAATTATAATGTTTATAAATTTTTCGGAAAAAATAAACCATGCTAAAACTTTATTAAACTGATTCTCTAAATACAATTATGCAAAAACAAAAAAAATCAACGAAAGGCCTAACTATTGAAAAAGAAAACTTTTCTGAGTGGTACTCTCAAGTTATAGAAAAAGCAGAAATAACGGATATAAGAAACAACCTAAAAGGATTCATAGTTATACGCCCTTGGGGAGCAATGATTCTTGAGAATATGTACGCCTTATACGAAAAAGAGATGAAAGCCAGAGGACACAAACCAAGTTTTTTCCCAACACTTATTCCAGAAAAGAACTTTAAAAAAGAAGCCTCCCACGTAGAAGGATTTTCTCCAAATGTCTTTTGGCTTGAAAAAGTAAAAGGTGAAGACAAACTAGCATTGCGTCCTACAAGTGAGACCTCGATGTATGAAATGTACTCTATATGGATTCGTTCGTGGCGTGATCTTCCTCTAAAAATGTATCAAAGAGCAAATGTTTTTAGACTAGAAACAAAAGCAACCCGTCCACTAATAAGAGCAAGAGAGTTTATGTGGATAGAAGGTCATGATTGTTTTGAAACAGAAAAACAGGCCCATAAACAGGTTCAAGAAGACATTAAAATTACAGAAAAAGTGTTGCACCAACAATTCTGCGTTCCTTCATTACCATTTAAAAGACCAAACTGGGACCACTTCCCAGGATCTGTATACTCAATAGGTTCTGATGTGATGATGCCGGACGGAAAACTTCTACAACAACCATCAACACATTTTTTAGGCCAGAATTTTTCAAAATCCTTCAATATAAAATTCAAGAACAAAGAAGGAAAAGAAGAATACGTATGGCAAACATGTTACGGTCCAGCCCCATCAAGAATGTTGGCTTCGGTTATAGCCCTGCACGGAGACGATAAAGGATTAGTGTTGCCTTTCTCAATAGCCCCAGTGCAAATAGTAATAATTCCTATATATGGAAAAGATGATAAAAATAAAATGATTAAAGAATCAACAAAAATAAAAGATACTTTAGAAGCAGAAGGAATTGGGGTAGAAATAGATGATAGAGAAAAAAGGCCAGGGGAAAAGTATTACGAATGGGAACTCAAGGGAGTTCCATTTAGACTTGAAGTAGGAGAAAAAGAACTAAAAGCGAAAAAACTGACTCTTTTCACTAGAGATACCGGAACAAAAGAAAAAATACCCCTAGCATCCCTATCAAAAATAAAAAAATTGGGAGAAACCTATGACAAAAGGCTATTAACCAAAGCAAATAATTTCATTAAGGGAAAAATAGTGAACTGCACAACAAAAGCCGAAGTATCTAAAACTCTTAAAGAAGGAAAGATAGCACGAGTAAATTTTTGCTCAATAGAAAAAGAAGGAACAAAATGCGCAGATATTGTTGAAAGAGAGATGATTGCAGAAGTAAGAGGAACTCTTGCAAATAAAGAAGAAAAACCTTCGGGGAAATGTCCTTTTTGTAAAGAAAAAGCTAAGGTTATCGCCTACATAGGGAAATCCTACTAGCTATTCCTGGCTCTGAATAACGGCTTGTAATTCTGCTTCCATCCTTATTGTAGCTACTACAAGCAATCCTAGCTCTTTCTCCAAAAATTCTCTCTCCATTTTATTAAACTTTCTATTTTTTATCATTTTCAACAAGAGGGAATGAAAATTTTATATTTACTTTCCATTTTCTTTTCCATTTTCTAGTTGCTAAGCAACCCCCAAATCTAGAAGTCTTTTCAAGCTTAAATCTAGAAGAAGTAATCCCCCTCATTCAATCCAAGCAAGAAAAAAAAATCTGGATTAAATCGAAGGGCACTTAATTTTAAGAGTATAGACTAAATTAAACATTCTAAGCTTATTATTTAGTCCTTCTCTCATGCTTAAGACAAAGAATCAACTACTTTTATATTTTGCTATTGTCCAATATGGATTTCAAATTTTCTTCAAATTTACTCAAATCTTTAGTATTTATTTGACCTCCAACAGCATTCTTATGCCCCCCACCATTAGCACCATCAATACCTTTGATAGCTTCTAATAAAAGATCTCTAACATTTTCTCCTCTTAAAGAAAGATTTGTTTTATCTCCTTTCATATAAGCAACCACTATTATCTTTTTTGGAAAATAATAATAAATCTCATTAGAAAGTTCTCCACTAACACTTAAATCTCCAGAATATCTAAAAAACAAAAGTTTCCCGGGGTTTCTTCCCAATTTCTTTGCCTTATTAAGAATGACCTTATACTTTGCCCCGATTTGGCTTGAACGATAGTGTAACCTTCTATTCTTTGGAGTCTCTTCCAAAACATCATAAGGACCTTTGGCCTTGGTCAGAAATTTAAGCATCAAAACAACATTACTTATGGTGTCTTTAAGACCGTTACTTACTATGTTTATCATTTCACCAACCCTAGATTTATACCTAATTTCAAAAATATCCTTGCTCGCTATTGCAAGTTCAGGATACTCTTTTACAAAATCATTATAAAATTCTGGAATAAACATATCAGAAATACTCCCAAAAAGAGCTATCCATGCATCTTCCTTCCTTTGAGAAATCTGGTAACAAAGTGCAGTTACCGGTTCGTTTGTGGGAGTTTTGTTAAAAAGAGGATTATAATAACTTACGAACTTTGGAATCTCCACCTGAACCTCATGATGATCAATCCAAACCGTGGGCATATTTATTTTTTCCAACTCTTTAAAAAAATCATCATCTACAACAGGCTTATCCAAAATAAAAACATAATCGGCATTTAATTCATGTACCTTCCTAAAATAATTAACGGCCAATCCCGGAAAGGATTTAATTGCAACCCCCTTACCCCTACCAATGTACCTTTGTAAAAGGAGAAAAGAGCAAAGCCCATCCGGATCATTATCAAAGAAAAAAACAGGATTTTGCGCCCTATCAAGATGCTCTTTAATTTGGCTAATTTGTTTTTCCGTTAGCATTTATATCACATAAAAAACGAGGTATTTAAGCTTTTTATATTTGTTTTCCTAAACTAATCTTTTCTCTTAAATTATAGAGCTCTTTCTTAAAGAAAGCACATAAACCTTCATTCTCAAATATCTCACAAAGCTCTCGCTCATTTCTAGATAAAATAATATCTAAATTTCTAAACCTAGCAATAAGTGCCTCAATATATTTTTCAAGAATATTCGTTTTACTCAAAAGCCTCCAGCCCCTAGGAGAAATGGGCCTATCATGAAGCTCCTCAAATAACATCCTTGAAACATTCTCCGGATCAAGTAAGAAATCAAAATCCATTTTCTCCAATAACTTCTCAGTTAAAGTCTTCTTCTCAAAATAATCCTTCAATATAAGATCCTCTTCTTTCTCCAATCCCCTTGTTAAATCCTTAAGTCTAAGGTTAACTACAAGACCCTCTTTTCCAAGCTCAACAAGATACTTTTTTACAATTGCAGAAACTCTATGAATGACCTCAAACTTTTGAAGAATGCTTGCAACATCATTTATTGTAACTATTTTATTTAGCTCAAGTAAATTAAAATTATTAAGGGCCTCCCCCAAGACATCTCTCTGTTTCTCAAGTATTTGCATTGTCTCTGCCGCCCGCCTCAATATCTCGGAACTCTCCATAAGTTCATACCTTATATCCCCATAATAAAGAGTGCTTTTATTCTTTCTTTCAGAAATAGCCAAAACAATTGCTCCTGTTTGGACGGAAGTCCTCTCAGCAGCCTTGTGCCTAGTCCCTGTTTCTCTAGTAGGAATATTGTGGTCTGGAATAAGTAGAGAATTTGCAAAAACTATCTTCTTCATGTTTCTAGAAAGAATTATGGCGCCATCCATTTTAGCAAGTTCCATAAGTCTCTGAGAACTAAATTTAGCATTTATCCTAAAACCCTTTTCAAAAACCCCATCAATATTCCCATTATCCACAACAATCAAGGCCCCCATGTTGGCCCTTATAATATCATTTAAAGCCGTCCTTAAAGAAGTTCCAGGGGCAAACATTTTAAGCACATCTATGAACTCCTTTCTAGGCATCTCCCTTCTCTCCTTAGAAACCGGGAGATCAAATTCTTTATTTACTTTCATTTCAACAAAACTCCCCCGTTATTGGAAAACCTAAAAAGATTTATTTTTACTTTCATATTAAATTAAAACTCCTCAAATATATAAATTTTTAGAAGAAATTTGCATAACATTATAATATAGACCCAAAAATCAAAGGCAAAGCTATTGTTGCATCGCAAACCACATCCACGAAATCAGCATCCTTGCTCAATTTACCCCAAGATATTCCTTCTTTCAAAGGAGCCCCACTAGAACCCCCGGATTCTGGCCTATCCGTAGTAATCTGTATCCCGTAATCGGCCCCTTTAGAAAACTGTAGGGCTTGCTGGATAAAATTCTTTGGCAAACCTCCCCCAATATAAAGCACCCCTGTTTTCTTGGCAGTCCAAGAAAAATCAATAATTTCTTTCATATCTGTAAATACATCAATATTTGTAGTTTTGCCCTCAGCAATTCTCCCCCACATCATTAAACCTATTCCAGAATCTGCAATTCCAGGGCAAAAAATGGGTATTTTTTTATCATAACATTTTTTCAAAATACCCCCCCCTGGACACAACTCCCCAATTTTCCACAAAAAATCCTTTATATTTCCACACTTAGAAAAACTATCAAAGTTGGCCTTAAAAAAATCTTCAAGTTTTTCATAAACTCCATTCTTCATTAACACATTATAAATTCTATCAAAACCTTTTTCTGCCAAAAGAACGTCATCCACAATCCTTTCATTCTCTATTTTATAGTGTTTCTCCCCAAGAGATTCAATCAAATCGTGGGTCAGATTTGCCCCGGTTGTAACAAAAATATCTGTATAATCAAGAACATCAAGAATAACCTGTTTCATCCCACATGGCACCATTGCTCCAGCAACTCCAAAAAAGACCTTACAATCCCCATCTTTAAACATCTTATCCATTATCTCGCCAGCTCTTGCAATCTTACCAGCTCCAAACCCAACACCCCTCATCCCCCTTACAAGATCAGATACTCCCATATCTTTCTCTATTTTAAGATGTTTAACTTCTTTCATAGAGCTTATTAAAAACTGGGTTTTAAAAAGATATCCTTTCCTAATTTTAAATACATATTCCAGAACAAGAATCTTTTTAAATAAAAACCAGTATCTAAGACTACAATGAATAAATGGTCTGAACTTTTAATTGGACTTATCTTGTTAATCGGAGCCATCCTTGTAGCATGGTTTTCCTCAGTTAACAGCTGGGAATTGTTTGGAAAAAGCTTTGACTTCTTAAACGCCGCATGGATTGTTCTTAAAGGGGGGATTTTCTGGTTTGTATTTATGATAGGACTCTTCCTTGTTATCCTTGGGATAAGCGATTTAAAAGATTAATCACCCTAAAGAAACAAGAAGCATTACTTCTATAATGGCTGCCACAATTAGAAGAGGCAGAATTACAAACAAGAACACTCTCAAGCATTCTACAATGATTTCTTTAAAGGGTCTTTCGTTGGTTCTAAAAATATATAAACCCAATCTCAATCCCAAACCTACCGCAAGAAACACCGCCGGCAATTCAAATATCCCGTGGGGTAAAAGCTTCCATAAAACAAGAATTCCACCTGCTTTCACACTAAGATAAGAAACAAAGCCCAAAAGATATCCATTGGTTACGATTGCAAATAAAGGGAATACTGCAAACAAAACTCCAACAACCATTGCAAGAAAACTAGTTTGTAGATTATTAAAAAATATAAATCTCAAAAGCTCAGAAGACCCCATGTTTTCTGTCTTCTCAATCAATCTTTCAATAAAAACTAGAATATTTCCATTCAAATCCGTGCTAAAAAAAGATTTAAAAAAGTAGTTGACAACATCTTGAAAGAAAAAACCAATCACTGCAAAGATAAAGAAAATCAATACTGCAACATAAATGAATTCCCTAGATTGTTTAATAAAATTCCAGCTCTTAACATACTGGTCTTCAAAATTAACTATCTTTTTAGATTTTTTTCTTCTTTTCACCATCTTTTTAAAACACAAATTAACTAAAGTGTTTACTAATATAAGCAGTTTTACGTTTATATTTGTTCCTCAAATAAAGCCCATAAGCCAATCCGGCAACTAACCCCCCAAGATGGGCTGTATTCCCAATAGGAACATTTCCAGCGATAGAAATAAGCCAGAGCACCACCAACATCCCCGGGGCAGCATATTTCATCTTGATAGGTATGGGGACGAACATCAAATACACCGGAAGATTGGGAGTTAAAAGCATAAGCAATCCTATAAGACCAAAGATTGCCCCAGAAGCACCAACTGCAAAAGTATTCATCGCCTCAGGAAAAATAAATGCAGATAAAACAAAAAATAAACCAGCAAATAACCCAAAAATAAGATAAAAATAAAGATACCTCTTCCTTCCAAGTAGCTTCTCAACTAAACCCCCAATAAAAAACAAAGATAACATATTTGCAAAAATATGAAAGAAACCCCCATGCATAAACATGCTAGTTATAAAAGTCCAAAGATATTTTCCTGCTAGAATATTCCCCGGTTGAATGGCAATATATTCTATATATTTAGAATCCCTAGAGATAATAATAGAGAAAATTATAAATAAAACTACATTAATAAATACAAGATTAGTATTAACGCTAAAAGTATTAATAAATTTTCTCTTTCTAAGTTTTGGAGTTACTTGATACACCGGACTCATTTTTTAGAAATCACCTTCTCTTTAGTTTGGCCACGCCTGGACGAACTTTCTCTTTTGGCCTGTTTAGTTTGGCCACGCCTGGACGAACTTTCTCTTTTGGCCTGTTTAGTTTGGCCACGCCTGGACGAACTTTCTTGAGTTTCTTGTTACTTGATTTTGTTTTCTTTAAAACTTTCTTTTTCAAAGTCTTCTTTAAATTCTTGGGGGTTGGTTTTTTTCCAAGTTTAGATTTTTTCTTTGATTTACCTTTAATAGAAGGCTTCTCTTTAATCTTTTTTAAATTAGCCTCACGTCTTATCCGAAGTTTATCTTTCCTAATTTTCTCTTTCTCTTTCAACCTATCACTTATGTCTTTAGATTTCTTCTTATCAACTTTTCCTCTCTCTTTTTCTATTTCTAAATCTATCAATTCCATCTCCTTATTTAGTCTAGATAAATTCTTTTTAAATTCCTTCAAGAGTTTAGTATTATCTTTAACAGTAAAAATGCCTCCGCACTCGCTGCATGTGAAGTCGTGCAACAGAGCATTCTCTTCACTAAACTCAATACCACATTTTTCACAAAAATAAAATTGTTTCAACTCCCTACTATTTATTTGATTTTGTATTTGCTCGGTTTTCTTCAACAAAACACTCTTCAAGAATTCTAAAGCCTTCAGAATTTCTATTTTCCAGAAATAAGTGTACCATCCCTTCCTCTTATCTTTTTTTCTAACGAAGGAAACAAGCCCGTAATCAGAGATTTTATATAAAATATTTCTAGTTTGGTTAATAGTAATTCCTAACTTCTTAGCTATGATAAACTCATTAACATGTTTATTACTATTAAGCAACTCCGCTATTGGTTCGGCTTGTTTTCCAACAACAAGAATCACCACTTCCTTAAGAAATTTAGTTAGCATTTAAAGATTAAAAAAAATCAAGTTATATAGGTTTCGGTTGGCAAGTAACGTAGCCAAGAAAAAACAAAGTTTTTAAACCTATATTGTCTCTCATATATATCAAAAAGGGTATATCACAATATACTAAAAAAGGATTAAAAAATGGGTTGGTTTAGCAAAAAAGAAGAGGGAAACAACAAACAAGATTTTTCTAAAAAAAAGAATTTAACCCTGCCAGAGCTCCCAGAACTTCCTGAGCTTCCAGAATTGCCAGAATTAGAAGAATTCGAAAATAAAGAACCGATACACCAACTACCAAAATTTCCAACAAGTTCTTACGGTCAGAAATTTTCACAAGACACTATAAAACATGCTATCAAAGGCACTCCTAAGTTTGATGAGGAGTACAGTCTTGGGGAAGAAAAAGGTGATAGAGTTTTTGAAGCAGATGATTTCGGTCCTCCAAAGAAGGCTAGAATGATGCCAAAACCTCAAAGTAGAGTTCCTCCGAAACCGATGATTACAAGAAGACAGGAGATGGAGCCCTTTGCAATAGAAGAAGATGATTTTAAGATGGATTCCTCTAAAGAAAAGGAAGAGGATGAAGAATTCGAAGAACAACCAGAATTTTCAGAAATGCCAAAAGAATACAACCCTCCAAGACAATCAAAAAGTGGTCCTGTGTTCATACGTATTGATAAATTCCAAAGCGGATTAAGAACGCTAGAAAAGACGAAAAAACAAGTAGCTGAAATAGAAAAAAACCTTAAACAAATAGAAGATTTAAAAAAAGAAGAAGAAAAGGAGCTAGAATTCTGGAAAAACGAAATCATTAAAGTAAAAGAAGACGTACAAAAAATAGATTCTGATATTTTTTCTAAGATAGATTAAAATGAAAAGTGAAAACCTAATTCACGTGAAGCTTGATTACGATGAGGCAAGAAGGTCTAGAATAGATCTCCTATCAACACAAGCCGCACTTATAAGAATTGCACAAGCCGCAAAAAAATACAAAGAATTGAGATCAAAAGAATTTGAATTAAAAATAAGATTAGAAAAAAATCTTGGAGAACTAAGAACTAATTTAAGATTAATGAAAACTTTTCTACCAACTCCAGTACTCCCAAAGATACTTGAAGAAAAAGAAAAAAAAGAACCAGTAATCCACCATATGAAAGTAAGACCAAAAGAAAAAAAGAAGAAACTTCCAAAATTAGAGAAAAAGGAAGAGCCAAAAAGAGATAGTTTGGATTCTCAGCTAAAAGATATTCAAGAACAGCTGGCAAGACTCCAATAGCATAATTTTTAAAATCCTCCTTCTTAGTGGAATTATGATAACTCGTAAAGAACTTATTAAAAAATATATTGAATTTTTTAAGAAAAAGGGGCATAAACAAGTAGCAAACTCCCCACTAATTCCAAAGGGAGACCCAACAGTACTATTTACTACTGCTGGAATGCATCCATTAGTTCCTTACCTTTTAGGCCAGCCCCATCCCCAAGGAAAAAGGCTTGTAAACATCCAGAGATGCATAAGAACCGGAGATATTGATGAAGTGGGAGATCTTGTACATAATACTTTTTTTGAAATGCTTGGAAACTGGAGCCTTGGAGATTACTGGAAAGAAGATGCAATAAAATACACTTTTGAATTCATAACAAAAATCCTTAAAATAAATGAAAAATTGCTAGCAGTTACTGTTTTCAAAGGAGACAAAGATGCACTAAAAGACACAGAATCGGAAGAAATTTGGAAATCTTTAGGAATAACAAACATAGCCTATCTCCCTAAAAAAGATAACTGGTGGGGACCTGCAGGAAATACCGGGCCTTGTGGACCAGACACAGAGATTTTTTACTGGACTGGTGAAGGAAAAGCCCAAAAAATGAATCCAAGAAACAAAAAGTGGGTAGAAATTGGAAATGATGTTTTAATGCAGTATTTCAGAGATGAAAAAGGAAAATATAAAGAAGCAAAACAAAGAAATATAGATTTTGGAGGAGGGATTGTAAGAACTCTTGCTGTGTTAAATAACCTAAGAGACATATACCTAACAGAGATATGGAGACCAATAATAAATGAAATAGAAATCCTTTCAAAAAAAGAGTATGGCAAGAACAAAGAAGAAACAAAAGCTATGAGGATAGTTGCAGATCATCTTAAAGCTTCTGTCTTTATTATTGCAGATGGGGTAATCCCAAGTAATACAGAACACGGATACGTTTTAAGGAGATTGATTAGAAGAGCCATCAGATATAAAAAACAATTGGGAGTAAAAGAAAGAATAAGTGAAATAACCAAACCAATTTTTGATATTTATTCTGATTATGAAATACTAAAAAACAGAAAAGAAATATTGGAGGAACTAAATAAAGAAGAAGAAAAATTCTTAAAAACACTCGAGCAAGGAGAAAAGATATTACTTAACTTCCTCAAGAATAAAAGAAACAAAACCCTAGATGGAAAAACATCTTTCTTATTATATCAAAGCTATGGCTTCCCACTAGAACTTATAGAAGAAACAGCCAAACAACATAAAATAACAGTTGATGTTAAATCATTCAAACAAGAACAGTCAAAACACCAAAGCCTTTCAAGAACTGCCGCTGAAGGGAAATTTAAATCTGGCCTTGCTGACAATTCTGAATCCACAACAAAACTCCACACAGCTCACCATCTTCTTCTTGTAGCGTTAAGAAAAACCCTTGGAAAGAAAGTGTTTCAAAAAGGATCTAACATAACAGCAGAAAGACTTAGGCTAGATTTTTCCTTCCCAAGAAAAGTAACCAAAGAAGAATTAAAAGAAATTGAGTCCCTGGTCAACGGGCAAATAAAAAAGGCTCTTCCAATCTCAAAAGAAGAGATGCCCACACAACAAGCGTTAAAGCAAGGAGCTCTTGGAGTCTTCGGGGATAAATACGGGGACATCGTCTCTGTTTACACTATAGGAAATTTCTCAAAAGAAATCTGTACCGGACCTCATGTAAAAAACACAAAAGAATTGGGCAGATTCAAGATTCTCAAAGAAGAGGCTAGTAGTGCCGGAGTC
>Ga0180007_10002669_pt1 | contig 20826 bp, 21 predicted proteins | sample MM_PC_MetaG_FD_121122 | JGI IMG/M metagenome (GOLD analysis project Ga0180007, IMG submission 121122) | Groundwater microbial communities from the Aspo Hard Rock Laboratory (HRL) deep subsurface site, Sweden - MM_PC_MetaG | ecosystem: Environmental > Aquatic > Deep subsurface > Groundwater... | reverse complement strand
CTGATCGTATCGCATGACCGCGCCTTCTTGAATGCAACCGTGTCCAAAGTGTGGGAACTGGACCTGGGCAAACTCGAAACCTACGTGGGGACATTTGACCAGTACCTCGTGGAACGGGAAAGTCGCCGTCGACTCGCGGCCCATCACTACCGCCATCAGCAGGAAGAAATCAAACGGATCGAGGAGTTTGTCCGTCGCAACATGGCGGGACAAAAAACAAAGCAGGCCCAGTCCAGACTTAAGTATCTCGGGCGGATAAAACGGCTGCCGCCGCCGCGGGCCAACGCCTCGGGACCTTCGATTACGTTTCAGACGTCCGGCCGCTCATATGCCCATGTGCTGCGACTCGAAGAGGTGACACTCGGGTACGGCGACACCACCGTGGTCGAGCGTGTCAACCTGGATCTGTACCGGGGCGACAAGATCGGCGTGGTGGGACGCAACGGCTCGGGCAAGTCGACCCTGCTCAAAACGCTCATCGGTGAGCTGGAACCGATCGGCGGCGATGTCAAACTCGGCAACAATGTCGATGTCGCCTATTTCGACCAGGAGTTGTCGGACCTGAACGAAAACGCCACGGTCCTGGATAACATCTGGGAACTTGATCCGTCGGCCGAGGCAGGAGCCATGCGATCATTCCTGGGGCGCTTCGGTTTTTCCGGTGAGGATGCCTTCAAAAAGGTGATGGCGCTTTCCGGCGGCGAAAAAACAAAGCTGTGTCTGGCACGGCTGTTGTATCATCCGGCCAATCTTGTCATCCTCGATGAACCGACCAACCACCTGGATATCTACGCTCGTGAAGCGCTCGAAAACGCGCTGCGGGATTACGATGGCAGCTGCCTGATCGTCAGCCACGACCGCTATTTCCTGAACCGGGTGGCGGAAAAAATCCTGTACCTGTCCGATGGCTCAGCACGCGTGTACGACGGCAACTACGCCTACTTCCGGGAGCGAACAGCGGGTGTGCCGGAACCGGTAAAAACCAGGAACGCGCAACCCAAACAGGAATATATCGACTTCAAGGAAGCATCACGACGACGGTCCCGACTCAAAAAAGAAATCCAGACCACGCGCGACCGGATAGGTCGTCAGGAGAAAAAACTGGCCGAGGTTGAACACACCCTGGATACAGGTGTCTCTGCCGACGATTGGGAGAAGTTGCATCAACTTTCCGACCGCCGCCGAGAACTCGAAGATGACATACTCAGGTTGTATATGACACTGGAAGAGCTGGAGGCCACGGAACTTGATTAGACTGCTTTCCATCTGTGCGTCGCCGACTCCGGGATCCTCGACCGGCATACTGCTGCAAACCATGAGCCGGGCGATCAGGGCCGGACTGCCGAATGAAAAAGTCCGGGAGACGATCGTAACCGTCAATGATCTGAATTTTGTGGCCTGCCAGGCCTGCGGTGAGGATCCCTCGCCGGCGTTTTGTTTTTTTGACGATGATCTGACGACGGTGTATCGCGAACTGGAACGGTGCGACTGTCTCCTGTTTGGCTCACCCGTGTTTTTTGATGCCGTGTCGGCTCAGGCGAAGGCGTTTATCGACCGCTGCAATTGTATTCGTCCGCCGGACTACCGTGCCACAGTCTCGGAATACAACTTTGTAAAACGGCTGACCCGGAAACGTCCGGGCGCTATGGCGCTGGTCGGCGGGGAGCAGGGCTGGTTTGAGGGCGCGCGACGATGTATTGCCGGGTTCTTTAAGTGGGTGGAAGTGGTTAACGAGGGAACCGTAACCTATCGTTCGCCCGACTTCAGGCGCAGCGGCCAGGTGAAAGCAGATGTGGCTGCTCTGGCCGAAGCCGAAAAAACGGGTGTTCATCTGGCAAAGCTGTTGAGGACGCAGTATGCCCGACGATAACCTGCAGGAGTATTACCGCGCCCGGGCTTCGGAGTACGAAAAAATCTACTACCGGGACAACCGCGACCGTCGACAGGAACTGCTGGATGAGGAGATCCGGTTGAAGGCTCTGGTCTCGGGAAAGGATGTTCTGGAGTTGGCCTGCGGGACCGGCTACTGGACACGGGTAATGGCAAGCAGCGCCCGTTCGTTGACGGCGGTTGATCTGGCGCCGGAGATGCTGGTGGAGGCGCAACGAAAGTCGTATGACATTGAAGTGTCATTTGTTGAAGCCAGCCTGTTTGACCGAAGGCTGGGGGGCGGTGAATTCGATGTTGTGGCGCTGGGGTTCTGGTTTTCACATCAGCCCAGACAGAGCTATGACCGATTGTATGAGGCCCTGATTCGTCCGCTTCGGCCCGGGGGAGTAATCTGGATGATCGACAATAACCCGCCCGCCGAGGGAGCGGTGTTGTTCCCCGAATCACCCGATGAACACGGGAATACCTTCAAAAGGCGCTATCTTGATGACGGACAGGAATTTGTGATCCTCAAAAACTACTTTTCGGAGCAGGAACTCAGGACTCTCTGGGGATCGAGATTCTACCTTAAGTCATTGATACACAATGAATACTACTGGTCGTCTGTGCTTGCGCCGAAGGCCGGGTAGAATACTACGCGGGCCGGCCTTGATGCGGCTCGCCGGGAACTTGCTTTGGGACTTGCGCATTTTTCCCGAATGTATATATTGACAAGCTCATGGAGAGCCGATTGATTGGCTCTGCCTGATATGAGACAGTAGACGATGACCTTGCTATACCAGAGGAACGAGACGTGAAACCAGGTATCCATCCTGAATACAACGAGTTGACCGTAACCTGTGCGTGCGGTGCCACGTATCCCACTCGTTCAACCGCCAAAGCCATTGCGGTTGAAATTTGTGCGGCCTGTCACCCGTTTTTTACGGGTAAGCAGAAGCTGATTGATACTGCCGGACGTGTGGAACGGTACCGTCGTAAGTACGGCCTGACCGACGACAAAAAGTAGCGTCGGCCACCCTGACCAAAATAGAAACCGCAAGTGGGGAACTCCATTCACCACTTGCGGTTTTCAGTGTTTAGATCGTAATTATGGATACAGAATAGTCGAAGCGCTCGCGCACCACTGAGAGGTTTCATGGCAGACTTGAATGTCGGCGGACAGGCAGTAATTGAAGGCGTGATGATGCGATCCAAGGATCGCATAGCCACCGCCGTGCGCATTCCCAACGGTGAGATTCTCATCAAGACCGAACCGTACAGGTCGCTGGCCAGTCGCCACAAGATTCTGGGCATTCCGATTCTGAGGGGCGCGGTAGTGTTTGTCGAGATGCTGATAATCGGCATGCGCACGCTCAATTTCTCCGCGGAAACCGCCGTGGCTGAAATCGAAAAAGAAGAAGCGGTCAAAAACGGCGAGGAATACGTCCCCAAGGACCAGAAAAGAAATTCCTGGTACATGGGGTTGACGGCCGTGGTTGCCTTTGTGCTTGGGATTGCCATCTTTTTCTACCTCCCGCTGGCAATCGCGAGTTGGCTGCATATCAGCCGCGAGGCAATCGGCTTCAACCTTCTGGCCGGAGGTATCCGGTTGACCCTGTTTCTTCTGTATGTGTGGGGCATATCCTGGTTCCGTGATTTCTATCGCATCTTTCAATATCACGGCGCGGAACATAAGTCGATTTATGCTTACGAGATGGGCGATGATCTCACGCCCGAACGAGCCGCCCGGCACACGCGCTTTCATCCGCGGTGCGGGACCTCATTTGTGCTGATAGTTGCTCTCCTGGCGATTGCCATTTATGCAATCGCCGATACGCTGTACGCCGTCTGGGCCGGCAATCCGCCGGCGCTGGGTACCCGCTTCGCTATTCACTTTTCGCTTCTGCCCATCGTGGCCGGGGCATCGTATGAACTGCTGAAGCTGTCCGGCAGAACGCGCGACAACATTATCACCAAAACCCTGATCCAGCCAGGATTGTGGCTGCAGCGAATCACCACCAAGGAGCCGTCGATGGACCAGCTTGAGGTCGGAATCGCTGCCCTGGAGGCCGCCGAAGGCATCACTAATTCTCAGCTCACCTGCAAGCGCACGCCGGTCTCTTAGCTGCTCCGGCATCATCTATTGCCCCCGACGGGGGAATCGTGTAATTTGCACCGAAATGTAAAACAGGACTGGTATGCTGCATCTGGTAGAAAAAATAGAGAAAAGACTCATCGATCTCGATCAGTCACTGGTGGATCCGGCCAACCTGGCCGATCGCGGGAAACTGGTCGAGCTAAACCGCGAACGGAGTCATGTCGCCGATGTATTGGTGGCCGGGCGGCGCTACCGGAAAATCTCGCTCGGTATCCGGGAGGCCCGTGAGATTATCAAGGCCGGCGAGGATGAAGAACTGATCGCCATGGCGCGTGAGGAACTGGCCGGGTACGAGGCACAGCTCGAAGAGGCAGAGAAGGAGTTCAAACTGGCTCTGCTGCCGCGTGACCCTAACGACGCCAAAGCGGCGGTGATTGAAGTGCGCGCCGGGACGGGGGGCGATGAAGCCGGGCTGTTTGCCGGCGATATCTTCCGCATGTACCAGCGCTTTGCCGACATCCAGGGGTGGAAACTGGAATTACTCAACACCAACGAGAGCGGTATGGGCGGATTCAAGGAAGTTGTGTTTTCTCTGTCCGGTGACAGCGTATACGGTACCATGAAGTACGAATCGGGCGTCCATCGGGTGCAGCGAGTCCCGGCCACGGAGTCGCAGGGACGGATTCACACCTCGGCCATATCGGTTGCCGTGTTCCCCGAGGCGGAGGATGTCGATATCGAGGTAAGGGAACAGGATATCCGTGTGGATGTCTACCGTTCATCAGGACCCGGCGGTCAGTCGGTGAATACTACGGACTCAGCGGTTCGCATCACGCACGAGCCCACCGGGTTGGTGGTGTCGTGTCAGGACGAAAAGTCGCAGCTCAAAAACAAAGTCAAAGCGATGAAAGTTCTGCGTGCCCGTTTGTACGACCGCATCATGTCCGAGCAGATGGAAAAACAGGCGGCGGAGCGACGGTCGATGGTGTCTTCCGGCGACCGGTCGGCCAAAATCCGCACTTACAATTTTCCGCAGTCCCGCGTCACCGATCATCGCATCGGACTGACGCTCTATCGTCTCAACGAAATTATGGCGGGCGATCTGACAGGATTGATCGACCCCCTCAAACAGCACGATCAGGAAGAACGTCTGAAACTGGCCAGCGACTAGGCATAGACCGAACCGCCCGGCCGTGATTCGAATGGAGTCGAAACCAGGATGAAGATTCTCCGCGTAGCCATCGCTACTGTTCTGACAATCCTCATGCTCTACGTTGCCCAGACAAACTCCAAGGGGCAGCCGGAGTTCGTCACCCACACTACCAATAACATCGTTTTCAGCATGACCTCGGTGCCCAAGGCACTGGAGGACTCTACCGCGACCATATCCCTGACAGCCGAGGGACCCGGCGTGGGCGCCTCCGCCATGCGCTTCCGGTCCTCCGAGGATCGCACGGCGGCCCTGCCGATGTACACCGCGACGGATATGCGCGTGACGGCTGCTGAGGGCGATGCGGCCACGTTCGCGGTTGATGTTACGGCCGGCAAGCGGGGTGTCAAGCTGTGGTATTACTTCGAACTGGTCGACCTGTCGGGCGCCACGCTGGCGACGTTTGTGCAACCTGATAGCAATCCGGAGCCGGAGCCGTTTTTGTTCAAATACATCGGCACCGTGCCGCTGGTGGTCCTGATCCTGCATATAGTATTCATTTTTGCCACAGTATTCTGTATTTCCATGGCAACGGTTCATGCGTTTCGTGTCGTTGTCGCGAAGGCCGATCCCCGTCCCATGATGGTGTTTCTATTCTGGGGTATGGTGACCTGCTTCATCGGCATGATTCCCTTCGGTATTCCAATGAACTACTATGCTTTTGACTGCTTCTGGGAGGGCGTGCCGTTTGGCACCGATGCCACCGATAACAAAACCCAACTCTTGTTTGTGTATCTCCTGTTTGCCACCCTGGCCGGATTCAGAACTTACACGCAGGGAAAAATCGGACGGGATCTTTTCGCGCCGCGCACACTGGGCCTGATTGGCCTGGCCTCGTTTGCGGTGATGCTGTTTATCTACCTGATTCCGCATTCTATCCAGTTTTCCGCGGGATTCACCTACGCCTTCTGTTATGCCTGGATTGGCGTGGTGGCGCTGCTGTATGTTATCGGACTGGTGAAGTCACGAGCGTGACGTAAGTACACAATATGAGCGAACCGCTGCCAAAATACATCGCCAACCAGGCCCTGCGTCTGGAACACGTCGGAATAGAGAGCGCCAAAGCAGAAATGGAATGGATTCTCTGCCACGTGCTTGATGTCGACCGTCTGAATTTGTATCTCCACGGCCAGACGTTACTCGACAACACAGCTCGCGGGCGTGTCGAGACCATCGTCGCCCGACGAATCACCAGGGAGCCGCTGCAGTTTATTCTGGAAGAAGCCTGGTTTTATGGCCGCAAGTTCTATGTGACGCCCGCCGTCATGGCACCCACGCCCGAAACCGAGGGATTATGCGAGGCCGCGTTACGGATTATCGCCTCGCGAGAATTGGAACAGCCCCGGATTCTGGATGTTGGTGTTGGGTCGGGGGTGATTTCGGTCACAGTAGCCGCCGAATGTGCGGCGGCATCGGTGGTGTCGCTTGATATCTCCGAGGATGCCATCGCGGTTGCCCGGCGCAACGCGGCCGATCTGGGCGTGGCGGATCGCCTTGAATTCCGGCACTCGGACTTTTTTTCGGCGGTGAGACCCGATGAAAAGTTTGACCTCGTTCTGTCCAACCCGCCATACATTCGCGAGGTTGACTACGATGATCTCCCGCCTGAGGTCAAGGCCGATCCCAAAATCGCCATGACCTCCGGCGATGACGGTCTCACGGCGGTGCGCGCGCTGATCGCCGGCGCACCGGACTTTCTGGCGCCGGGGGGACGGCTGATGTTTGAAATCGGGCTGGGGCAATCCGATGACATCGCGACTATCACCGAAAACGATGAGCGCTATCGTTCGCTGTTGTGCATCAAAGACCTGAACGACATCGACCGCATTGTGGTCCTGTCCTGCGATGAGTAGCCGTATGCCGAGAGAATCGCTGGCCAACAAATCAACCCGGGCACAAACGATAGTCAGCCTCCTGCGAGAGACCTACCCGGACTCTCGCTGCTCACTTGATTTCAACAACGTTCATCAATTGATGGTAGCGACTATCCTGTCGGCCCAGTGCACCGATGAGCGCGTGAATGCCGTCACGCCGGAGTTGTTTCGCAAGTATCCCGATGTGTATGCTTTCGCCGAGGCGGATATCACCGAGTTGGAAAAGGCGGTGTATACCACCGGGTTTTATGCCAACAAGGCGAAGTCTATCAAGAAGTCGGCGCAGCAGTTGGTTGAGAAGTACGACGGTGACATGCCGCGCACCCTCGACGAACTGGTAAAGCTGGCCGGGGTGGGGCGCAAGACGGGATCGGTGATTCTGGGGGCGGGGTTTGGCCTGGCCGAGGGGATAGTGGTTGATACGCATGTCACCCGGATCAGCCGGTTACTGAAGTTGACTGCGGAGAAAGATGCCGTGAAAATCGAGCGCGACCTGATGAAGATCATTCCGCGGGACGACTGGATTGGCTTCACGCACATGGTGATCGATCACGGCCGGGCGGTATGTATCGCGCGACGTCCCAAATGCGCCCAATGTCCCCTGGCCGAACACTGCCCGTCGGTGACAGACTGATAAGTCCGCAGTGCCCGGGACACGGTTTGCCGTCTTTTGGATCGGGCTTTTTGCCCCCTATCAAAAACAAGTAACCCGGCTACCTGCCGATAAGTATAATACAGTAAGTCATGACAGCGCTTTTCATCATATTCGCCCTCCTCTGTGTCCTCGTGTTTGCGGTTCTGATGCTGCGCATACGGATGCGGCTGGAAATCTCCGGCGACCGTCGGCTGCTATTTGTCGGTCTCGGTCGGAGCGGTCCGGAACTGGATTTTGTCCGCAAAACCGGCGTTTTGCGCGTATTTGGATGGAAAACCCGCGAATTTGCTCTGGGCGACAAAGACGAAAAAGAGCCTGCCAAGGCAGCCGTTCTAGAGAAAACAACCGCCCAAAAGGCTGAGGTGCTGTCCCAGGCGGAAGCTGCCAAAGCTGCAAAACCTGCAGAGCCCGCGAAAACGAAAAAGATCAGGCGGAAACGTCGCCGCTCACCGGCCGAGATTATCCGTCTGGTGCCGGCCTGTTCAAAAGCGCTGTGGAAGTATTTCATCGGGCTGTTGGGCGGCATGATTGTTGAACAGGCCGAGGGGGATATCGAGGCGGGGTTTGATTCCCCGGATCTCACCGGCCAGGCCTTCGGCTACTACCAGGCGGCCATGGGAGCGGTTCCGGCGGTCATGAGCCGGATTCACTTCACGCCCGACTGGACCGGCCCGTCGTTTTCCGGCGCGGTTCGATTGGCCGTGGCGTTGCCGGTGTATCGACTGGTGGGGCAAACAGTCGCCCTGATCTGGCGGCTGCCGGTAAGAAAAATAGTCAAAGTGGCGATAGGAGAGAAAGAAGGAGTCCAGGATGACCAACAACGTAGTTGAAATTCTGAAGGGCGTGGTCGGCGAACTCAAGGAGATGGCCCGCTCGGAAGCGATTATCGGGAAACCGATAACGATCGGTGACCGGACTGTGATTCCGGTCGTAAAGATTTCAGTCGGCTTTGGCGCCGGCGGCGGCCAGGGTGAGGCCGAAAAGACCGGCACCGGCTTCGGCGGTGGCGGCGGCGGTGGCGCAAAGATCGAACCGTCGGCCTTTATCATCATCGACAAGGACGGTTTTAAAGTGTTGCCGGCCAAAAAAGGCTCCTGGGAAGGGCTGATTGACACTATCCCGGATCTGGCCAAAAAAGTGTCCAAGCTCAAGGACAAGTTTGCGTCCGACAAGGGCGAGGGCAAGTCCGGCGGCTCCAAAGCATCGAACGACACGTCCGCCGAGAGTTCATCGGACACCGAACCCCCGGCCGACTACTAGGCCTTTCCTTCCCAAAGACATCGCACAGCACGGTCGCCGGGGACGCTCCCGGCGGCCGATGCTGTCGCCCGTGCAATTTTCTCCAAAAGTGGACCTTTCCGTGAACAAAGCCTGCCTCAAGCCGGTTCATATAGCAAATGGTGCATCTATGTGACCGAAAAAGCGGGAGAAAGAGATGAAATCACGAAGTTTACTTCTGGGCGCCCTGATGGTTCTGGTGCTGATGATGGCCTCCGGCCCGCAGCTCAAAGCCCATTGCCAGATTCCGTGCGGTATTTACGACGATGAATTGCGGCTCAACCTGATGGCCGAACATATCACGACTATCGAGAAATCGATCAACCAGATCAACGAGCTGTCGGCCGCCGGTGACAAAAACTACAATCAGCTCGTCCGGTGGGTGATGAATAAAGAAGATCACGCGAACGAATTCATGGACATTGTGACTCAGTACTTCCTGTCACAACGTATCAAACCGGCGGTGCCGTCGGACGGCAAAGCGTATGAAGAGTATGTCCTGAAAACGACCCTGCTGCAGAAGATGATGGTTTCGGCCATGAAGTGCAAACAGACCGCTGATCTGGCCAATACCGCCAAACTCGCCGAGTTGCTGAAGGAATTCCGGGCCGCCTACCTGGGCGCCGACGGCCATCAGCACTAAGATCCTTGTTTCTTATTCGATGCCAATAGAAAGACTCCCGGGGTTTGTACCTCGGGAGCCTTTTGTTTTTCAGTCCGGTAGATATACAGGGACCGGGTACGAGGCTCGAAGAAGAATCGATACGTGTCTGCCCGTACCCAGCGGCGGGCTGAGCAGCAGGGACTCTTCTCCATAAATGAACCCGACTCCGGGCATTAGCAGAACTCGCCAATATACTTCTGCGACGTTTTCGGTCGAGTACTCCCACACGCCCGCGAAATTCCCGGCCGGTACGGCAAACGGGGTGGGCAGTATCCTGACCGTCCGTTCGTAAAGCAAATCTCCTTGCAGTATGGTAGAAAAATGAATTGCCGTGTCTGCCGCCGGGATGAATTCCGGTTCGGCATAGTCTGCCATGTCGCCTGACTGGTGCGTATACACAGTGTCGACAACTAAGGCCATTTCGTTTTCAATGCCAAACCAGTGGTGACTCAGAACGTACCAGCTTCCCACGTCGGTGTCATCGACCATTTCCGTGACCACCACGCTGTCGGTCGACACGATGATGCTGTCCAGCGCCGGAATGTAGATTGTGTCTTCGTATATCCAGTAATTGTCGATGCCAAGCGGAATTACCGGCGGTGGCCCATAGTCCATCCCGTAGTAAATGATGCTTGACGTAACGCTGCTTTTGGGGTGGTGCAGCACCAGTCGAATGTCTCCGATATGGCCGTAAAGCTGTTGGTAGTATTGCTTGATCGGCGAAATGTCGAAATGCACGGTTTGTGTGATAAGAGCGTCGCAGGGGTCCTCCGCCGAGGTGTGTTTCAGGTAGAGATCCACCTGGGCGGGAGTGGACTGAGCAATGTACGCCGGGCTCATATAGAGCAGGAAGTAGTGATTTACGCAACCGCCGGAGTACTGGGCGTTGAAAGTCAGCGTATCTCCGATTATTGACAGGCTGTCGAGCACCGCCCCCGAAATCTCAAGCAGGGGGCCGGGATCATCGGTAATGATCACCTCCGGGACCGGTTCGGTTCCTGCGGGCGATGGACGAATGGAAATGGTTGCCGAGTACTCGATTTCCCCGCGCTTGGTGATGCTTGGGTAGGGATCGAGTGACTGCACCCAGATTTCCAGACCAGCGGCATGGATGACCTCCGCCGGATTGGGGGATGGGGGAGTGGCCCCGAAATCTCCGTATTTGGGCAGGGTGACCTGGACGGTGTCGTTAATCTCCAGGACCACCTCAGCCATCCCGGGCCACACACACAAGGCGCCGATAGGACAGCGGGTGTCAAACGGGACATTGGCAAAGGTTACGTCGACATCAAGCCAGTGAAGATGCTGTGTTTCACCCAGCGCGATTACGATGGGTTCGAAATAGGTGGGGTCTATCGGACCGCGGTTGCCGTCCTCGGTGCAGGCGGGCAGCAGCCCCAACAGACACACCAACAATGCGATAGTGAGTTTTGATTTGTTCATATTGGCGGTTCTCCCTCGTGTATGTAATAAACGTTGCAGGGGCTGTTTTGTCAAAGAAATGGCTGTCGGGGATCAAAACCAGGACAGCCCGGGTGACAGGTGAGGTCTACGATTGACATGGTAACGTATTGACAGGTAATGCGTTACCGTGGGAACTGCGGCGTCCTGCGATTGTTCTAGGGGGTGAAGAAATGTTTGGAAACGTACACTAAGTCGTGTATATTCATGCGGCAGAGTGAAATGCGAGGATAACGGCTGTTCATTTTTTGAACTGTCTGACGATAAATTACAATGATAGGAGTTGTTTTGCAGTACAACTGGGTGTTGTTGATGACTCAACCCGGTGGCGGCGGCGGTGGGGGAACCTACCAGATGCTGATCTGGTTTGGGCTAATGATAGCGCTGATGTATTTCCTGTTGATTCGCCCACAGCGAAAAAAACAGAAGGAACACGATAAGCTCCTTAGTGAGCTTAGCAAAGGTGATAAAGTAGTGACCACCGGCGGCATGTTTGGGACAATTCACGCGATAGATGAGAACCGGGGACGAGTAGTTCTGCGTATCAACGACCAGACAAAACTCGAATTCCTGAAATCATCGATTGCCGCCCGGGTGGAAGGTTAAGTTTGCAGCATTAGGAGTTACCGTGGCTGAGCGGCCAATAGTCATCTACGGCAACCCCGTCCTGCGGGAAAAGGGAAGCCGGGTCGAAGAAATCGACCAGGAAACAAAAGACTTGGTGTCCGATTTGATGGACACCCTTAGACGGGCCCGCGGATTGGGTCTGACGGCGCACCAGATAGGTGTGGCCAAAAATGTATTTATAGTCGATTTTTCGGCGATAGACATCAATGAAACCCTGAGGGTCTTCATAAACCCGGAGATTATCGAGACCAGTGACGATCTCGAAGAGATGGAAGAAGGTTGCCTCTCGTTTCCGGATCTGTACATGAAGATATCCCGACCCCGGCAAGTCACGGTCCGTGCGACCGATATTGACGGTAATCGGTTTGAGATTACTGCCCAGGGGCTGGCGGCCAGAGCCATTCAACATGAGTACGACCATACTCAGGGTGACCTGTACATTGATCATGTATCGCCGTTGACCAGGACTATGATAAAGGGTCGCCTGAAGAAGCTGGCGGCCGCGTCCTGATCCGACACCTCCCTTTTCGATCAGAGCGGCGTTTCTGTCGACGATCTCGCGTTCGTTGAGCTGCGGTTCCATGCACATGCGTATTGTATTTATGGGTACGCCGGAGTTCGCCTGTGCGAACCTGACTTGCCTGTGCCAGAGCCGCCACGAGGTGGTAGGCGTTGTCACCGGTCGCGATAAACCGACCGGGCGAGGGCGTCGCCTTGCTCCCACATTGGTTTGTAATGAAGCCGCGCAGCACAAGGTGCCGGTCTTCAAGCCCAAATCACTCAAAAGCAAGGCGCTGCACGATGAGTTGCGGGCGCTTGGCCCGGACCTTTTTGTCGTGGCCGCCTTCCGCGTCCTGCCGCCGACCCTGTTTGACCTGCCCCGGCTTGGATCAATCAACATCCACGGCTCGCTGCTGCCGAAATACCGGGGTGCGGCACCGATCAACTGGGCTCTGATCAATGGAGAGAAGGAAACCGGGTTAACCAGTTTTTTTCTAAAAGAGAAAGTAGATACCGGTGATATGATTTTGCAGGAAAAAATCAGCATCGCCGATGACGAAACATTTGACACCCTGTATGACCGGCTGTGCACAATGGCCGGACCGTTCCTGCTGAAAACTCTCGACCTTATTGAAAAGGGAGAGTCGGCACCCATTCCACAAAACGACACAGAGGCAACCCCCGCACCCAAACTCACGCCATTCGACGCTCTGATAGATTTCGGGCTTCCGGCGGAGAACGTGCGGAACTTTGTTCGCGGTATGGCTACCAGGCCCGGCGCCTGGACCTGGTTCCGCGGGAAAAAGACGAAGATACATGCCTGTGTGGTCAGCGATTTTCCCCCCGATCCAGCCGCGCGACCCGGCACCGTGCTGCCATCGCGCAAGAAACTGCTGGTGCAATGCAATAATTCAGTGGTGGAGTTGCTGAAAGTTGTACCCGAAGGCAAACGGGAGATGGATGGAATGTCGTTCAGGAACGGTTTCCGGCCCGAGACAGGCGAGGTATTTGGGGATGTCAGCCAACGGGGGCAGGAGAATCAGTGAAAAAAGAACTAGTTATCAGCTCAACCGAGTTTGAAACCCGGTTAGCTATGATCGAAAACGGACGGCTGGTGGAATTGCAGGTTGAGAGACCGGATTCCGACCGTATGGTCGGCGACATTTACAAAGGCAATATCAAAACCGTGCTTCCGGGCATGCAGGCCGCCTTTGTGGATATCGGTATGGAACGAGCGGCCTATCTGCACTCTTCCGATATCGGAAAGGTGTACAAGGACCGGTTTGGTTCCGATGTTGCCGATGAGGAAGAGGCGCCGGCGGAGATCATCCGCAAAACACGCCGCGCCGGCATCGAAACCGTCCTCAAACGCAACCAGGATATCCTGGTGCAGGTCATCAAGGAACCGATCTCAAACAAGGGACCGCGCATTGCCTCAGAGATTTCTTTGCCGGGGCGTTACCTGGTAATGGTTCCCGATGACGACCACATCCGGCTGTCAAAGCGAATCAGCGACTGGGGCGAGAAGAAACGCCTTCGCAAAATAGTCGAGCCGCTGCGCCCGGAGGGCTTCGGATTGATCATCCGTACCGAAGGCGAGGGCAAACAGGAGGCTGATTTCCGTGCGGATATCAAGCGCCTGCTGCGTTTGTGGACCAAATTGAAACGCAAGGCCGATACCATGCCGGCTCCGGCGCTTATTCACAAAGAAGCCGAGATGATCGTTTCCATGATTCGCGACGTGTTTACCGACGACGTTGAAAAGGTCCTGGTGGACAATCGCGAAGACTACAAAAAGATAATCAGCTACGCCCGGCAGGTGGCTCCGCATCTCAAAAAGCGGGTGGAGTTGCATCGAGGTGAACAGCCGCTGTTTGACCTGTATAAGCTTGAGGGCGAGATCGATAAGATGTTGTCGCGCAAGGTGTGGATCAAAAAGGGCGCGTACCTGATTATTGACCAAACCGAGGCGATGGTTACAATCGATGTAAATACCGGTCGCTTTGTGGGCCGGCGGGACCAGGAAGACACTATCTTCCAGACCAATCTGCTGGCCGCTCAGGAGATCGCCCAGCAGGTCAGATTACGGGACATTGGAGGGCTGATAGTCTGCGACTTTATTGATATGTACAACCGGGATAACCGCCGCAAGCTGTACGAGGCGTTTTGTGCCGCTTTCAAGTACGATCGGGCCAAACGGGGTATCAATCCGGTGACCGAATTCGGTCTGATTGAAATGACCCGGGAGCGTGTTCGCCCGTCGCATATGCACCAGTTGTCCGAACAGTGCCCGTGCTGCGACGGTTTGGGCCGGATCATGTCAAAAGACAATATCGCCACCAAGATCGAGCGATGGTTCACCCGGGCCAAGGCGGCTCGCAAGCACAGGGATTTTCACCTGGTGATTACGCCCGATCAGGCGGTTATGATGATGGACGGCGCGGTAGACCGCATCCAGCGCGTGATGAAAGCCCACAAATTTCGGATAAACGTCATCCGGGATTCCACGCTCGCACAGACCGAATACCGGATGTACGAAACGGAACACAACACGGAAATAACGGAAATGTACGACGCCTAGTCGTTCCGTGTACACAGATTTCCGACAAACGCGGTCACCCCGACCGCGTTTCTTATTGGGAAAGTTTTTGCTGCATGTCCTCACGATTTGGTATATTGATAGTACTATGAACCGGGGCGCGAACATCGAAATCGAGATCAAACTTCAGCTCTCCTCGTTTGCCGAGTATCTGAAGCTGCTGGGGTTTCTGGGGGCCGCCGACCAGCAACAGCAGCAGACCAATGCTTTTTTTGATACGCCGAATCAGGATTTCAGTGAGGGAGGATGGGCATTGCGGGTGCGGGCCGATAACGACCGGGGCTTTGTAACCGTCAAAGGGCTGTCATCGCACAGTGGGGCCGCCGCGATTCGGGAAGAAATCGAGGAAGTGGTCCCGCGCGGGAAGGCCGTGGAGTTGATCGGCGGCTATGGGGATCTGTTGTCCGTGGAGGGGAAACCCATCGCGTTTCTTCTCGAAAAATACCCCAAAGCCACTGTCGTCAAGCTGACCGAATTCAACAATCTGCGCACGATCAAGCGGCTTCGCCTGGGCGATCATGACTTCGAACTGGCGGTTGACAAAACCGAGTTTGCCGACGGGTCGGTGGACTATGAGCTGGAGGTTGAACTCGAGGACCAGCGGCAGATCGATACGGCGGAGGATGCGCTTCGACGTCTGTTTCATTCGCTGGACATACCGTTCGAGCGTCAGGCGCGCAGCAAGTATGAGCGAGCGCTGGAACGGTCGGCATCTGTGTCGGACTGATCACACCGGTGCGAACGTACATCCGCGCGCTTATCGGGCGTGCGTTTTTGTTTGAGCTAACTTCATCGAGATGGCTATATTGGGGTCCACTAACAGGAGAGCCGGATGAGCAAACAGAGCGATGAGTTCTCAGCCCAGCGTGAGGCGCTCAACGATATCATTCTGAATCGCGATGACATCAACATCAAACGTTTTTTTGCGCTCGACGGGGCCGTGTATCGGGATGGCGCCCTTAGTGCCAAAACCAAGGAACTGCTGGGACTGTCGGCCTCGCTGGTGCTCCGATGTGATGACTGCATCAGTTATCATGTCATCCAGGCGCACAAGAACGGCGTCACTGATCAGGAATTCGATGAAGTTATGTCGATAGGATTGGTGGTGGGCGGTTCAATAACCATCCCGCATATCCGTCGTGCCTACAAACTCTGGACCGGCTTAAGCGAATAGTCGGGAATCTGAGGAAACCATGGGACGCAGAGAACTGGGCTGTCGGATCGCGGGGCTGTGGCTCCTGATGTCGATTTCGGTGGTCACTTACGACGTGGCCGCGACTACAATAACGGTCAGTCGGGAGTCAGACCTGCAACGGGTAATTGACTACGCCGCCCCGGGGGACACACTGCTGCTTGGGGCAAAATCGTTCGAAGCCACTCCGACCAGCTTCATCGAGCCGTTGTGTGGCAACTGCACCGAGACACAAACCGAGGTGCGTGCTACCTGCGGGTTCATCATCAAAGACAAACAACTGATTATCCTGGGTGCCGATCGGTCCGAAACAAAACTGATAACCCGGGCCGGGTACGGACTGTATGTTGAGAACGCCGACGGTACCGAAATATCCAATCTCACGATTACGGGCGGCCTGCGCGATGGCGACGGCAACGCAACCGATGCCGCGATCGTCGTACGCCGATCTCACGTCAGCATCGACCGCGTGGATATCCGGGACAACAACCATCGCAGTCCTGATACGACGGTCATTGTTGGCATTGGCGGGATTATCGGGCGCGAGGGCGCGGAATTGGTTATTCGTGATTGCGTTATCGACAATGTCAGTTGGGACGGCATTGCGCTATATCGCGGGGCCACGGCGACTGTGACCGACTGCACCATCAATAAGGGGCGGGGCGCCGGAATTGGTGTGACCTGGGACGCTACCTGCATTGCTTTCCGGAACCGGGTCTCCGGCTTCTGGAAAGGGATCGGATCCTTTGGCACCTCGACTGTAGTGGCCCGGAATAATGTGGTCCACGACAACCTGGGTTGGGGAATGATCGCCACCGGTCAGTCTATTCTTGAGGCCACCAACAATGTTGTGCACCACAACGGCAACTGCGGAATTGCGCCGTGGTCGACCGCTGCCCGGGGACGGTTCATTAACAATATCATCACCAAGAACGGCTGGCGAGATCAATGGGTCTGTCCGTGCGTCGGCGTATGGAATTACGGCGACTGGGCCAAGTGGACGTTCCAGAACAACATAGTCTGGGGCAACGAAGCCGGAGAGTACGAGGCCATCTGGGAACAGACAGGGCTGAATGGCAACTTGTCAACAGACCCTATGTTTGTTGGCGAGAACGATTTTCGGCTGGAGGAAGGCTCGCCGGGTCGACATGCCGGTGATTCTCTGATATTTAATCTTGACGGATCCCGGTCTCATATTGGCGTTTTTGGCGGACCACAGGCTGCCGGCGAATAGGTGGGCCGTCAGATTTGAACAATATCGTGCCCCGATTGTGAATCGTCGTCTGTTCCTGCACAATGTCGAATGCCGGTAACGTAAGTTTTAAGTAACATTTGCCGAAAATATACCGATTTAATGTCCTAGAGAAGAAAATGCACTAAGCTACCAATCACATATGAATTCTGAGGGAGGCAAACGAAATGAAGCGTTTGTTATTTCTGTTGATGATGGGACTTACAATGACGGCCCTGCTGGGGTTTGCCGGGTGTTCGGATGATGACGATGACAATCCGATCTCTCCCGGTGACCTGAATGATCCGAACTTCCAGGTTTTCAGCAGCGAGTTCGAGGATATCGATGAAATGACCGGCCGGATGCTCGTCATGATGTTTGAGATGATTGATGTAATATCAATTGATCCGTCTTCACCGGCAGTGCTTGCGGCGCCGGAGGCACCCTGGGATGTCGAATGGCACGCGGCCAGTAACTACTGGGTGGGGACCCGAACCGAGTACGAGGAGAGCGACACGATGCACTTCACGGACTCCGTGCAATTCCGTCATGGCGCCACCGTTGTACAATATCCGAACGATGATTCCCTTACCGAGGTCCGAAGCTATTTCACGCTGGTTGCCAACGGACCGGAAATCAACACGGGGGTGGCGCATCAGAATCTGGTTTTGACGCGCAGCTCGGGTGACTCCGATACGCTGGTGCTCAACGGTACTCAGAGTTTCGTTGTGGATGCGCTCTGGGACGATGTCGACGGGACGGACACCACGTATTATGCGGTCGACAATTCAACCACTTCCGCATTTACCAACATCCTCTGGGACACTCGGGCGATGTTTGACGAGGAAGAGGAAGAACTCAACTGCCCGCTTTCCGGGTCAATCGCCCACACGGCCACTGTTGATATTACTGTATCCGGAGCAGCCACTGCTCACGTCACCGGTCAGTGGACCGTGACGCAGGTGTTCGACCACGGTGAAATTGCCATTACGGTGTCCAACGGTTCGACCAATTGGTCGATGACTGAGGACTGCGATACCGGCACGCTGCCGGGCGAGATTCTCACGGGCGCAGACTCGGCGTTTGTCGATGAGGCTCTCGGCGGTGAGATGCTGGGTTCGTTCATGAACAGCACTGAGTTCACAATGGGTCTGTTGGATTATATCCCGGGTATCCCGGGGTCGTCCGGGAAGTCGGCGTTTCGTGCTCTGGCCGCGGATACGGTGATTTTTGATTCGCTCAGTTATACGTATGGCAGCGGCTGGCACATCTTCTATGTCGAGGCGATGGTGATCTCCGAGGACGGCATGGATACGGATTCCACCTGGGTGCAGGGTATTGACTCAATACAGATTCTGGTCGGTGGCGCCGTGGTTCAGTTCCCGCCGTCGACCGAGGACAGCCTGTCCGGCGTGAACTTCCGCGCCCACGTAGATATAGAGAATTCAGATGAGTTTGGCGGGTCCATGGCTCATCGCGTGGATATCGTTCAGTTCGCCGACGGCGCCGACACGTTGCTGGAGGTGAACGCAACTACTTCGGACACGCTCAGTTCCGGATACTGGAGTGAGGGCGTGGTCTGCGCATTCGACGCCACGAGTAACGCCGTGGTTACCGATTTGGTGATGGATCCGGACGCCGAGGCCGAGTGCCCGCATTCAGGATCGATTTCGGCCGTTAGTACCGTGGAGCTGTATTGTGAAGGGACGAATCCCGACGTGCCCAGCTCGTACAATATCAACGGTACCTGGACGGTTGGTGTGGTAGCCAACGGCAACAACACGGTGACTGTCTCGTTTTCCAACGGTTTGGTGAGTTGGTCGATGGTGACCGATTGTGAATAACTGAACGTCGATTGATTCTGACAGGTCGAAAGGCCTGAAGGTTTTGCAACGGGTGCCCGTTTTCGGGCGCCCGTTTTCTGTGGGCGAATTGCGGTCCAGATGACCGGGGTCATCCAAAACACTTGACGATTCGATCAAAAATGGGGATAATAGGGCGCCTGCCGGACTTCCGGCGGATTTTGCTCTGGCGACGGAGGAGTGGCTGAGTGGTCGAAAGCGGCGGTCTTGAAAACCGTTGTGCCGAAAGGTACCGTGGGTTCGAATCCTACCTCCTCCGCCATAATCTGTAGTAGGTCGTATCACGGAGCTTTACGCTGCTGATTGAAGCCATTCCTCCGGTCTTCCGGCCGGTTCCACAATGATCAGGTGCCCCGACAGCCTTCAGGCTTCTCAGCGTTTGTCGACCACAAGCGGGTTGGCTGGATCGGCGGCCCATTCCTGCAGCGAAGCCATATATACGGCGACATCGGTGAAACCGAGCCGGACCATAACGAAGGCAGCTGACGATGCTGCGACTCCCGCCCCGCAATATGTTATAGTACGTGCCTTACGGTCGCCATCAAACATCGAAGCAAGCTCGTCGTGAGGTCGGTAGCAGCCTGACTCGTCGACGAGTGCTGTAGCCGGTACGTTGCGGGCGCCCGGGATATGACCGGGTCGGCCGTAGAGGGCCATCTTCCCGTGGAAGTGGGGCTCATGCATTGCGTCGATCAGGGAGACAGCCTCGTCGTTGATCGCCGCAAACACCTCGTCTCGGTCGGCTATCAGTGATGGCCGGGGTGCGGGGGTGAGTTGTCTCGCAACACGGTCGGCGGGCTCTGTCGACAACGGACGTCCCTCCGTGGTCCAGGCACTCAAGCCGCCGTCAAGCACGGCCGCGCGGTCGAAACCGACCCATCGCAGCATCCACCAAACTCGGGCCGCCCAAACCGACTTGAACCCATCGTACAGCACCACGCGGCAATCATCACCAACACCCAATGCGCCCATGGCGGAGCAGAATTGCTCCGGGGTCGGCATGGCGAAACTCAGTGGACTGCCCGGGTCGCAAAGACTGCCCATGAGATCTGCAAATGCGGCCGACGGAATGTGACCAGTCTCGTAGTCTGTCCGACCACTCATTGCTCGAAGGCCACCTTTTTCGTTTGGTTCCATGCGGACACTGCAGTCGAGCACAATCAGATCAGGATCATCGAGGTGCCGGCTCAACCACTCCGTCGTCACAAGCGTTCCCATCGCTTCATGGGCAACGGTATCAGACAGTGATTGCGACATCACGGGGGCAGCAATCAGTATCAGCGCCGCCGTCAGAGCGACAGGTGCAAAGGAGCCGTAGCGAGACAACATTAGATACTCCTGTCAATGGGGTTACTTTTAGTTAGTAGACCGACTGCAGACGAAAAAGTTGCGTCGCCCATGGAAAAGACTGCGATTGCAACTGACGGTTGTTTCCCCAAGCTCTGCCACAGTCTATCCATTGCTAGAGTAGTATACTGAGTTCTGATTGATGTGTGGGAGAATGTCAGGGGGGATTTGGACAATCAGTGGTCAATGTCGGCCGACAATCCCAGTACGATCGGACAACCCAGGCTCTCGAGGATGAAAGCCGTCTCCATGTCCTGAATCGGAGCGCTCCACGCTTCGACAATTGTAACCTGCGGGATGCCTATGGTAATGCTGCGCCCTTCTTTGGACAGCTCTGTTTTCAAACGTCCCGCCACCT
>Ga0180007_10002668_pt1 | contig 20830 bp, 16 predicted proteins | sample MM_PC_MetaG_FD_121122 | JGI IMG/M metagenome (GOLD analysis project Ga0180007, IMG submission 121122) | Groundwater microbial communities from the Aspo Hard Rock Laboratory (HRL) deep subsurface site, Sweden - MM_PC_MetaG | ecosystem: Environmental > Aquatic > Deep subsurface > Groundwater... | reverse complement strand
CTTCGCGCAGTATGCCCACCATTTGCTCTTCGGAAAATCGTCCCTTTTTCATCAGTTCCCTCGTGGTTGAGGGAGAAACCTATCTCAAGTTTCGACTGGTCTGAAAAGAGCCGAGCAGGTCAGCTAGAGCTGTTTTGTATGATTTTTTGTACAGTAAATTTGGAGATAAAGTAACTTTAGAGAAGAGTTTTGATGATGAAAGAGTTTATCGAGCTATAGATTGCTGGGTTGAAATCAATGATAAAATTTTTGCTTATTGGATATTGGATGGAGGAATGAAGGCTCAGCGAAGAGAGGATTTATCCGCAATATTTGATAAGCATGGTATACATATCCATTGGATATTTGACGCTAGCGTTTTGAAGGTCGATGACAAAGATGAAAAAAAGGTTAATCTTTCAACGACAGAGCGATATTTCATGCGCTCATCTCAATATGACATTACTCCGGATAAATGGAAGGTCGGAAAATATTTGAACTATATTGATAGCGATAATCGTAAAGTCATCACATATAGGACGTTACGCTTGGAGCATGCTCCTCAGCAGTATGGTGGGGATTCAAAATGCTCCATGCTTGAGGAACTTCTTGTGTCTCCTACTACAGGGGAATTTGTGCATCCCGGAGAACATCAATTGTTTAAAGAGTATCAAGAAAAAGAACGTATCCGAAATGAGTTGAAGAAAAGACAAGATAACTCATTTAATTCTTATTCACAGTTTGATTTTGTTAGTAAAAGAAGTGTTGATTTTGTATATGATTCTTTAAGTTGTCAGCAAGGAAGTGGTCATAAATTTTCAGATGTTCAAGACATTGCAGTCAATGATTCTGTAATGTTAAAGTGTAAAATTTGTGGTGAGATGACTGATTCCTGGTGGATGGCAGATTTTGGAGATAATACGTGCAAATGTAAGAAATGCTATGGGAAAAGATAGCAATACATTGTAGTTATTGTTAATCATTTTTTTTCAAATATATATCACTTTTTTGAAGGCCTATTAAAATCCCCGCTAAAGCCATTTTGGGCATCAACTGGGATCTTATTTCTGTCTCCAGCCCAACAAAGGAGTGATCATGCACGACCAAAATTACTGCTCATCCGAAACAACCAAGCTGGCTAATGCCCTGATCAGCGTTCAGCGTATCCTGCAGCCTGCGACCAAAGACCGTCTCAACCCTTTCACCCATTCCAACTACGCCACCTTGAACAGCGTCATGGATTCGTGCCGAGACGCGCTGCTCACAAACGGCATCTGGCTCACCCAGTACCCGGTACCCGCCGAGTCTGGGCACCTGGGCCTGGTCACAAAGCTGGTCCACGCCGAATCCGGGCAGTGGCAATCATCGCACGCAGTTGTCCCATTGCCGAAGAACGATCCCCAGGGCCTTGGTATCGCCATGACTTACATCAGGCGGTACGCCATCGCAGCAATGCTCGGCATCGTGACCGAGGAGGACACTGACGGAAATTTGCCGAAGGACTCAGGCAAGGTTGGGCAGCGCCAGAAAAGAACTGCTGCCCCGCAGGATCCTAGTGCTTCTCTCCATCCTCCCGGCAGATCAAAGCCAGTCCAACTCCCCAAACTCGACGGCATCACATACCAGGAGATTACCGCCACTGACGGGCAGGTGTGCATCGTGGCCACTGGCAACACCCAAGCCAAAAAAGAACTCCTGGCCGGCGCCGGCTTCAAATGGAATCCTCAACGCAAGATGTGGTGGAGATATGCGCAAGCCTCATGACAATCAGGACATGAAACACATGCGAAGGCTGCTCCAATCGGGCAGCCTTCGTCATTTTGGAGGGTAGGGCATGAATGATCCCACTCAAACTCAAGTGGACAGGTCCCATGGTTTCATGGCGCTTCTAGCCAAGGGGCTTGTCGATTCCTCGGAACAAAGAACCGCGTCTTCTTTGGGAGACCGAAGCCGGTATATCGGCATGTCAGATATTGGCCGTGCCTTGGAGTGCCCACGTGCAGCGGTGGGGCGCAAGCTCTTCGGTAATGGCGACGACCTTGCCCATCAACACGACCTCCCGTCGCTACTAGCCAGACAACTGCGCCTGCAGCGTGGGCATTGGTTCGAATCGGGAATTGCCCAGGTCTTCAGGCAACAACGCCTGCCCGTGATCGAGCAACTCGAAATCGCGACGAGCCACCACGGGGTGCCGATCCGGGCGCACTTGGATTTCGTATTCGCAAGCGCAGTAGGACAACCCACGGTCAGGATTCTGGAGCTGAAAAGCTGCGAAAGTATCCCCTCCACGCTGTATTCTTCGTACGAAACTCAGGTTTACGGCCAGGTCGGGCTGCTGCATGCACTTTGGAACCAACCGGCATTTGGCGTCCATGGAGCAACGAATCGGGAAGAGTGCTCCATGCTCACGTTCCCACAGATTTGCAGGGAGAGGTTTGGAATCGAAATGCCAGCCCATCCTTCAGAGGTCGACATCGAGGCCTGGGTGCTCTGCCTTTCCATGTCTGATGCCAAGGCGTTCGGACCATACCTACCGGACGACACCATGCTGTCCTTCTGCCTTAATAAAGCCGAAGAGTTATGGCTCAAATTCGACGCGTCGAAGGTAAGTGGGGCAGGCCTCGACGGTATGGAAACCGCCCACGGCTTCCATCCTCTCTGCTCGTGGTGCGAATTCAACGCCGATTGCCCGAAATTCGATGGGCTCGACCAGTCGCAGTGGAGCGACACGCTGGACCGGCTCAAGGATTTGAAGGCCAGACAGGACAAGCTTGAAGTCGAGATATCGGAAATCGAGGAGGGGCTCAGGACCGCCTATGCATTGAGCGATGTCAGCGGATCCTGGATCAACGCAGGGCAGCATCGGTTCCGGGTCTCGGCTCAAAATGGCAGGCGTACCCTGAACAAGGAGCAATTGCGCTTGGAGCTCATGGCGGTCCTTGGTGAGGGGAAGGCGGATGAGATTATCGCCAAGTGCGAGTCGGAGGGAAAGCCCTTTGACCGGCTGACCGTCAGCAGGATCAACAAGCGTTCGTAGTTCGGAAAATTATCAACCAGCAGATCCCGGCTACCCGTAACAGGGCGGCCGGGATTTCTATTTTATGGAGCAGAACATGACCAACACCATTCACGACGAACTCGAAAAACTCCAGGCCGTGGAGCTGGACGCAGGAACAGTTTTCAGCGGCAGTCCCTCAGGCAGGATCATCCGTGGCTATGCCAGCCCTTGCAGCTACACGCCGACCCCGGATCCTGGCTACATTTTCCACGAGACGAGCCGCGACATCGCGGTCTGGCTGATGAACATCTCCGACCCTCTGTACGTCTTCGGTCCCACAGGTTCGGGAAAAACGAGCGCTATCAAGCAGCTTTCCTCCAGGCTGAACTATCCCGTCTTCGAAGTCACTGGGCACAGCCGCCTGGAGTTCCCCGACTTGGTGGGCCACCTGTCGGTCCGCAACGGTAGCATGGAATTCGAATACGGCCCCCTGGCCTTGGCCATGAAGTTCGGGGGATTGTTTCTCCTAAATGAAATCGACTTGCTCGAACCGGCTACCGCCACAGGTTTGAACGGCGTCCTTGACGGCGAGGCGCTGTGCATCGCTGAGAATGGCGGCGAACTCATCATCCCTCACCCCATGTTCCGCTTCGCAGCCACAGCCAACACCAATGGTGGGTCCGATGAGACCGGACTGTACCAAGGCACGCTTCGGCAGAACCTCGCCTTGCTGGATCGCTTCTGGCTGTGCGAGATGGGCTACCCTGCACGCGACGCCGAGGAGAAACTCCTGGGCGGATGCTGTCCGAAACTTCCCGAGACGATCCGCAAGAAAATGGTCGAATACGCCAATGAGGTCCGCAGGCTTTTCATGGGCGAGGCCGGCGTCGGGATCGCCAATAGCATCGAAGTCACGTTCTCGACCCGGACGCTTCTTCGCTGGGCCGACCTGACCGTGCGTTTTCAGCCCTTGTCCCGGCAAGGTGTGCAACCTGTGACCTACGCCCTGGACCGGGCACTGGGTTTTCGCGCCACCAGGGAAACCAGGGCCATGCTCCACGAACTCGCCCAGCGCGTCTTCCCGCAATCCATGGGGGAGTAGAGAGGAGTGCAGCTGCTGAAACGCAAAAAGATGCGACCACTCCTGACGACCTGACCAAACTACGCCAAGCCATGACCTCGGTCCTGCAGGCCATGGTTGCCAATCCCTCCTATCTGACCAACTGCGCCCACCCACCATCCGTTCTCCTGGAAAAATCCACGCCGCATGGCGGCAAGTTCTGGAAAGCAGTGGCTCATCCAAACGGTCTGGCTCTGCAGTGGGGAAGGCTCAACACCGCCGGTCAAGGTCGGGTCCTGGACCTGGCCAGATGCGCCAGGAGCAACCCGGTGCAGGAGATAATGGATAGGGCTCTTGCCAAGATCCACGAAGGATACCGGCTTTGCTGGGTCACATTTTGAAAAACAACATAACCAAAGAGAGCATTTATTATGGATATAGCTCACCCGGATTTCCCCTTTCGTCAGTCCATCGAACTGGCCAAGCAGGTCCCCGAGACGGGGTTCCGCTATCACTGGAAAGCCGAGGTCAATGCCCCGGGCCTGATCATCAGCATGTGGCTTGGAGGTTCCGACGGCACGCCTTTCGAGAGGAGCGTCACTCGCATCATCAAGAGCCAGGAGTGCAAGAACGAATGCCCCATCCAGGAGATGTGGTACAGGGTGCTGGTCAAGATCGACCGGCAGGATTTCATCATCGTGAACGGAAACTAGGGCGCCACACCAGGCGCTTTTTCCATTTGAGGAGAAGAGCATGAACACGCACACCGACATCAAGGTCCTGGACAGCCTGCTGGCCTTGCACCTTGAGGTGAACATCTGGACGGCACGCAAGAAACTGAGCCCCGAGGACTTTGCCGGGGCCACGCTACCCCCCGAGGATCTGGCGTCCCTGGGCAGCAAGAGGGTCTGCGATCCGGAGGTCCTGCGGGTTTTCGGGACCTTGAAGGCCAGGGCCGTAAGTCTTCTGGACAGGCACGGGGTCCGTTTCCTTGGCGGATGGGCCATCCCCGAGAGCCAGGCGGACGCCATCGTGACCGAGCTTGAGCAGATCCTGCAGGACTTCAACGCCGCCAAGGAGGATTTCCTGTCGCGCTACGATGAATCCGTGCGGGACTGGATCGCCAAACACTCGGGCTGGGAGCAGATCATCGCAGATTCGACCGTCAGCGCCGACTATGTCCGAAGCCGTATGGGGTTCCTCTGGCGGCTCTACCGCATTGTCCCCCCCAATCCGGCGGACCCGGTCATGGAAGGGCTCAAAGACGAGGTGGTGAGCCTCGGTCAGACACTGTTCGGCGAAGTCTCCAAGGCTGCCACGGAAGCCTGGCATAAATGCTTTGCCGGAAAGACCGAGATCACCCGCAAGGCACTTTCGCCCCTGCGGACCATCCATCAGAAACTCGCGGGCCTGAGCTTTGTCGAGCCTCGGGTGTCTCCGGTTGCAGACCTCATTCACACCGCGTTCGAACACCTGCCCAAACGCGGCAGAATCGAAGGTGCGAACCTGCTTATGCTCCAGGGCCTCGTCTCCCTGCTGCGGGACACGGACGCTCTCATCGAGCACGGGCAGAAAATCATGGACGGCACGACCTCGAAGGACCTTCTGTCCCTCCTGGTCGAAGGGCAGGAGGATATGCCGGAGTTGGACGCTCAGGAGGAGGTGAGCATCGTGGCAGCAGTGGACGATTTGCCCCCGATATTCCCGGACATTCCCATGCAGCCGGTAATGCCCAACTGCGGGCTTTGGTAATGACGAACATATACAGCCGATCAGCCCTGGAGTCACAAGCTCCGGGGCTTTTCGCATTTGGAGGCACTGATGATCGACACACGGGCCGTGATGCGCTCGCTGCCCTTGGTGGCAAGCGTGCTCGGCAGAAAATACGGAGTAAAAGTCGAGATAGGAGGTACTGACGCCTATACGGACGGCACGGTCATCCGGCTGCCGTCCTTGCCGGGCGATGTCCCGGATACCCTGCTGGCCATGGCTCGTGGATACCTGGACCACGAGGCCGGGCATGTTCGGGACACGGACTTCCAGGCCCTGAAAGCCGCGTCGCTCACGTCGATCGAAAAGCATGTGTGGAATTCGCTAGAGGATTGGAGGGTCGAACACAAACTCGCGTCCATATTCCCAGGGTGCCGCCAGAACTTTGATTGGCTGATTGCGCATGTCTTCGGCACGGAAGCTCAAGACGAGCCTACTCAGCCTGCGGCCATCATTCTCAACTGGCTCTTGCTCGAAGTCCGGTCCTGGGATGTCCATGCGCTTCGCAACCGGAAAGACGCTTTGGCAGGCCAGGTTGATGCGGCTTTTCCAGGTGTGAGGCCGAAGATCGAGCGCGTGTTGAGAACGGTCCGCACCAGGTGCCGTTCGACCCAGGGCGCTATAGATTTCGCCCGCGAAATCGTGCGCGTTCTTGATCAGTATGCGAGTTCAACACAGCAACCGGTGTCGCCTGACCAGGACGAACCATTGGAGGCTGGGTCCGAACCGGATGAACAAAGCGACAACGGGCGATGCGAACAGGGCGAGCCCAGTACCCAACATGAAAACAGTGCTCAGTCCGAATGTGGAGGGGAGCCACAGCAGGACGAAGCCCCGGATGATGGAGATGCCCATGATGGTCGAGACGGCTCGGATGATGCCGACTCGGCGTCTTCCACGGGCAACGAAAATCATGACCAAGCTAGGGAGCATGTCCGTGATCTGATCGGGGCAGGGGAGGGCGCCCTTCCACAAAGCCTCGGCGATATCCTGGCCGACGCCCTGCAAGCCTCGTCTCGGCAGACCCAGGAAGGCGCCGTCACCGTGGCAATACCCACGCCGAAAAATGCAGGCTCCCTGACCGAGGCGGATGCCCTGGAGGCAAGGCAGGCGTCCATGGCGCTGCGGACCAGACTGCAGGGGCTTCTGCAGACAAAGATCCTGGCACGAGCTTCAAGCGGCAGACGGGGGCGCCTGGACACCGGGCAACTGCATCGCCTGGCCGTTTCAGATCCTCGGCTGTTTCGGACCAAAGCCGAGCGAACCGGGATCGATACCGCCGTCCATATCCTGCTCGACTGCTCCGGGTCCATGGTGCGCAGGATCCGCTTGGCCTGCTGCTCCTGCTACGCAGTTGCCTCCGCCTTGGAGGCATCGAAGATCAACGTCGCCGTGACCGCGTTTCCAAGTTCGCAGTTGCCAAACGGTTCCTACTCAACCGTCTCCACCGTCATCACGCACGGCCAGAAGGTGCATGCCAATCTGGACCTCGTCCCCGCAGGAGGGACGCCCATGGGGGAAGCCCTGTGGTGGGTCATGCAGGATATGCTGCCTTTGAAGGAGAGGCGAAAGCTCATCCTTGTCGTGACGGATGGCGAGCCGGATTCTCTGGAGTGCGCGACTCAGGCCATTGAGCAGGGGGAAAAGGCAGGGTTTGAAATATACGGCATCGGAATCACCAGTCCAGGAATCAACGTGCTCCTGCCTGGGCGCAGCACCGTCGTGAACTCAATGGCGGAACTGGCGCCAGCGATGTTCACTCTGCTTGAAGCCGCGATTCTTGTGCGCTGATCCGATCCAAACAGTCAATAATCACACGGGGAGCCAATGGTCCCCCGTTTTGTTTCAACCAATCCAAAAGGAGACGCTATGAAAACAAGGAGATTCCAGGGACCGATCCTCGGTCCGCCTGACAGGATCATCATCCGTTTGGGGCATGTTCGCCGCAACCGCTCTCGTGGGCACAACAAGGGAGGGAAGACCATATGAGTTGGGGGCCAGCCATAGCAATCGCGATCGCAGTTCTGGAAATTGTAAGGGAGACTCTCGATGACTGAAGAAATTATACCCAGGGAGGACAGAATGGGAAAAATATTGAGTTTTATTGGTGGATGCATCGCCGGAATTGCCGGCGTGTTCGCAGTGGCGGTAATGTCGGAACTCAATTCCAGCAAGGAGCCTTCAGCAGCTTCTTGCGATAATTGCGGACAGAAATGTAAAGATCAGCTACCAGATGATGGAGTTGAAGAATAAAATTTCTACGGAAAATGTTAGGGAGGCCTGTTAATGAAATATTTCTTTTAATCTGGATATAACAACTTTGGTTTCAATCAACCTCACCAATCATACAAGCAAGAGCTTAGGGCTTAGCCTGCTCTAGTCTTTTGCTTGTATGACAATAAAAAAAACTTGCCGTGGTCAATGATTTTATTGTAATTAGTTGAGAATTCAGGATTAATTTTTTAATTATTGTAGATGATTTAAAAAAAATCACCAAATGCGCATTTTTTGGTGATAAATGATTTTTAAATTTTATTAATATAGCAATATTGTAAAATAGTATTTCGAATTATATATAAGGCAAATATCATTTTTTATTAAATTGAGAGGATTTTGTGAACTATAAAGAAGAATTATTGAAGTCGCCGATTTTTTGGATGTCTTTATCGTCAAAAGAATTGTTTCATACGAATTTTATTGCATGGGCACTGAATGTTGTTGAAGATGATCTGCGTGGAACAATCTTCAAAGCTCTTTTTGATGAAGAATTGAGAGGTGATATAATTATAGAAAGAGAAAAGGATAATATAGATTTGTTGGTTAAGGCAAATGATAATCTCTATGTGGTTGAAAATAAAGTTAAAGACGTTGTTTGTGAAGACCAGATCCGAAAGATTGAAAAGGTTCAGGCTGATAAATATGTTTTGCTAACACTTCTTGAATATAATCCTTTTTTTAGCATGCAAAAGTGGGTTGTTCGAACGTACACAGATTTTGTGCGCCATATTGATTGCATAAGTGTGAAGAATATTTACCACCACGCTCTTTTAAAAGATTATATAAGAATGGTGAATTTGTTGATATCGTTCGTGAATGAAAATTGCCAAGAAAATAAGTATAATTTTATTTGGGCTAATAAAGATGTATTGAATCAATACAAAGATGTGCGCCTACTTGATCTTTTTATTAAGTATAATTCAAGCAAACTGCTTTCATATATTGTTAATTTTTTTAAACCTGAAAAAAATATTTTGCTGTTAAAAGGGTATTCTTTTAGACCAACTTTTAATTTTTCAAATAATCATGGAATTATTGATATTTTTTGGAGTAATAATATTTATACTATTGGGATTCAATTAGAAGATAAGTATTTTAGAAAAGTATTCGTATTGAATAATGGTAATACAGAGCGTATATATAAAAAGCTTCGAGAGAAAAATATATGGTTTTCAAGTACGTGGATGTCAAGAAATAAGAAAGAATTTTGCTCATATGATGCGAATAATGATAAAAGGCCTACTTTTATATATCAATATGATAAAAAATATTTATCAATAAATACTGATTTTAGTGAAATCTGTGATAGGATTCTTGATTCGATGAATGAAATATATGATAACCATGAAGCTATAATGGATTTATTTTCAGAAAATTCAAACACGACAACTGTTTAGAATAAATTTTCAGGTTTGCTTTGACTAAAGCGGGAAGCCATATTCTTTATCGTTTGGATGGATTTTTCTCTAAGCCATTGAGGAGTCATAATCTCAAAATTTCCCCCCCAACGCAACGCCCACCACAATACCTCTTCCGGTTCAGCCACATCAACCTCGAAGAATAAGCTTCCGTCAGGGTTTTCCGTGATCTTCTGGGATGCATGACGTGATTCTTCGCGGATGAAGGGGGCAACCTCTGCTGCAAACCACACTTTGACGTGCTCCGGTTCAAGATCAGAGGCGTAAATCCCGAATACATTCGTTCTGCGCCGGGCGAAATCGTATTCGCGCAGATTTGAGAATGTCAGGCCCAGTTCGCGGACACTCCGGATCCGGCACACCTTGAAGCAGCGAATTTCTTTGCGTTCGATGCAGTAACCGTCCAAATACAGGAATCCGTCCACCACGAAGACTTGGTAAGGCTCCACCTCATAGTCTTCGGCGGGCTTGCCCGGCTTGCAGTAGTCGATACGAATGCGTCGGCGGTTGATGGTGGCTTTGAGCAGGTCGTCGACGATGCGTTCTTGCCGTGACTGCCCGCCATGGGAGACATCTTGTTCTAGCAAGGCCTTGCAGGCATCACAGAAGGATTTATCCTGACCGGCCAGGAGTTTCATAGCGGCCGCCCTGGCGTGCTTGGCTAAGAAGGATTCCTGCAGTTCACCCAACTGGCTCAGGGCCAGGATGATGGCCAGGCGTTCATCAAGACTCAGGTCGGGAATGGGAAGGAAGGCGTCCCTTTCGATGACCTGCCGACGCTCGGCTTTGCGGTAGCTGAATTCGACCCCCAGCTTCTTCAGGAATTCTCGGTCCCTGTTGTACGTCGACTTGCCGATGCCCAGTTCCTTTTGGAGTTCTTTGGAAGACATCTCCGGTTTCGTCTTTGCGAGTTGGTAGAGGAGCAGGACGCGCTGCAGTTGTTGAATCTTCTTGGAGTCGTTGGGCATGTGAATCTCGGGGGGCGGGTTCGTTTCGTAGTGAGGAATCTCTCAATACGTTCATCATCGTCCCGTACGTGCGGGAGAATGTCCACGATCAAGGCTAGCCTGCCCGCTAATCTTGCGCTAATAAACGGCACGCTTGCATAAAGTATGTGAAACATGCCGTAATCTTTAAGCTATAATTTTGGTTTCATATGCGAGATTCAATTTGAGGGCAACATAATGCGCATTCGTTTTGGCCGGGATTTGGATGGAGAATACGGGACGCTGAGAGCCAATGACCTGGACGCAGTAACAACCGGTCCTCTCGGACTGCTTGGCATTCTTGAGACGCAACTTGGCCTGCCTCACATGGAAAATCCGGCCATCGAACGCGTCATGGCTTACCGGGAATGCCTCAAACTGTGTGACCACCAGGGGCGGTTTTATCACAAGACGTTTGCGGTCGATGATCTGGAAACGGCGAGGACGCTATTGGACTGGCGGGACCAATGGTATCTTCACGGATGGAACGGAGTATTTCCCAAGGTATCCCCGGTGCGTCTGCTAGACATGCAGGATGTGGAGACCGATGCATTGCAACGCGTTCCCCTTTCTGAAGGTCAGCGCTTGGCCCGCATCGCCGAGAAGATGCGTAAGCGCAAACCCCGAATTTCCGCTCTTGAACTTTGTGAACCGCTGGAATGGCACCCTTTGGCTTGGCAAAAGGTTCTGCGAGAGCTGCCGCTCAAAATGCAGCCATCGAGGCCATGGGCATCGGCAGATTCCTTGCTCGGCAAGCTTCAATCCGCCTTTGTCGCCCAGGTGGCAGGCGCCTTGCCACCCAAGCTTCATTGGGTAGATGATGGCAGTTTTATCATCGTAAGAGGCGAAACTCCTGTGTTTGCTGGGTACTGGTTGGGTACGCTTCTCAGAAGGACGATCAAGGAGACTCTTCTGGTTGCCCCTCAGGCAGATGCTCTCGCGGACACTTTGTCAGTGTATGGCCTGCCTCGTCCGAACTTCCAAGAGTTTAGCGCCTTTCGGCCAGCGCTTCAGTTTTTACCCCTTGTCCTTTCTCAGATATGGGCGCCGGTGGATATTCACGGCTTGATCAAGTTCATGGCGCATCCCCTGTGTCCCATTCCGCATGAAATCAGCACAAAACTTGCGGAAACCGTGGCGGCGTATCCGGGCATTGGGGGAGAACCCTGGCAGGAAACCTTGCGCAAGCTGCAAGCCACTTGGGAAGAAAAGGGGCTTGATTGGGCCAGCGCTGTCGAAAAGATCCGCTTCTGGTTGGAGCATGAGCGCTATCCGTTGTGTGATACGGCTCCCATAACGTACGTCGCCGAGCGCGTGGCCGCTGTCGCCGACCATTTTCGCGTGCGCTTGGGTGATCCGGACCCGGTGCGGCGAGCTGTTTTTCAGGGCGGGCATTCCCAAGCCGCAGCGTGCCATAACGCTTTGCTGGCCCTGGTCAAACAGGGTGAGATCAGTATCGGGTTTAGCAGGCTTCAGGTGCTGGTTAAGCAATGCACCTCCAAGGGTGCTGGAAATTCTTTCAGGTTTGCCGAGGCAGGGTCGTGCAGGAAGATCTCACGTCCAGGGGCCGCAGTGGACTCAGCTGAGCAAGTGGTGTGGTGGCAACTACAAGCTCCGGCGTTGCCCAAGCCCTACCCTTGGTCGTCTGTCGAGCTTGCCTCGCTTTTTGCCGCTGGAGTTCGCTTGCCCGGCGTGACCGAAGAACTGCGTAGAGAGGCCTTGAACTGGCAGAAACCAATCTTGGCGGCTCAAGAGCAGATCGTCTTGGTGTTGCCACCGACCGGAAAGGAAGTGCATCCTCTGTGGCTTATGATCGAGTCTCTCTTTGAAGACGACCAGAAGCCGGAAATTGTGGATCTGGAAAAAATATTTGAGCGCCCTGGCCTCGATTGTCGTCAAATAGAGGCAAAACCGCTACCAGCGCTGAAACGCTGGTGGCGGATGCCGCAGGACGTCACACTGATCCCGCGAGACAAGGAGTCCTTTTCCAGCCTCGAAGCCTTCCTTTTCAATCCGTATGAATGGGTTTTGCGCTACCAGGCCAAGTTGGAGCCCGGTAAGATCGCAGTGGCTGGCGATTCGTTCCAGCTCTTTGGCAATTTGTCCCATTCGTTGGTGGAGCGTTACTTCAGGCGGCCCGAAGCACTCAGGTTCAATGACGAGACGCTTCGGGCGTGGTTTGCACCGGCTTTTGAGCGTCTTGTCGAAACCGAGGGCGCGCTGCTCCTCATGCCGGGCCGCAAGACGGAGCTGCAGAATTTTCGCTCGGAACTGCTACGGGCCATGCTCGCCTTGCAGACTCAGCTCAAGGCGGCAGGCGTCGTCAAGGTCGAGCCTGAAGTGGAACTGGCAGGCGTATTTGTCGGCGGGCATTTGACGGGTTTTGCCGACCTGCTCGTGACTCGCGAAGATGGGCGGCGGGCTATTATCGATATGAAATGGGCTGGCGGGAAGAAGTATCCGGACAAGTTAGCCAAAAATCGGCATCTGCAGCTGACCCTCTACGGCGAACTGATCAGGCAGCAGTTCGGGGCTTGGCCGGATCTGAGCTATTTCATCATAAGTCAGGCCAAGCTCATCGTCCCGGATCAAGGCTTTTTCCCCAACGCGCAGCGCATCATCAAAGATGACAATGTTAAGGATGAGGGAGCGCCGGAACTTTGGGGCCGTTTCCTAGTGACTTGGAAATGGCGGCGTGAGCTCCTAGATCAGGGCCTCATCGAAGTTGCCGTGGACGATGCGGAGATTACTGATGCCCCTGCGGACGGCATTTCACTGGAAATCCTCAAGCAGAAATACAACGACTATCTGGTTCTGGCGGGATGGGAGGAAGAGCTTTGAGCACGCTTCGATTTATCAGCGCCGGGGCCGGCAGTGGCAAGACGTATACCCTGACCAAGATTCTTGGTGATGAATTGCAAAATGGTAGTGTCAACGCTGGCGGAGTCATCGCCACAACCTTTACGGTCAAGGCAGCGACAGAACTGCGGGAACGTGTTCGGCAGCATCTTCTGGGGGAGGGGCTTTTCGATCTGGCCAATGCCATGGGGCAGGCCCGTATCGGAACGGTCAACAGCGTGTGCGGAGAGCTTCTAGAGCGGTTTGCCTTTGAAAACGGCCTCGCTCCGTCTTTGCAAGTAATCGATGAGGACCAGGCCAAGGTCCTGATGCAAAAGACCGTCGATGATGTCCTGTCCAGCGAAGCTGTCGATGAGATGATCACCCTGTCATCGCGGCTTGGTATCGAGGATTGGAGAGCGGATCTTCGCAAGTTGGTCATGGAAGTCAGGGCAAATAGGATCGATCCCTCCACGCTACCTGGCATGGCAATACGCAATGCCGAGTCCCTTCTTGATAAATTCGGCAAGCCATACGCCGAGGATTTGTCCGCGCAGTTCATGGCCTTTATCGAGACAGCTCTTGAGGACTTGAAACCTGTTTTGGCCAGGGAAAAGGTCGCCAAGGTCACCAAGACATATTACCAGGACGTGCTCAATTTCCGACGTGCGCTGCGTAGTTCCAGGGCTCCCTGGTCCGAGTGGATCAAGTTTTCGAAGAACAATCCCGGAAAAAAGGCGATGACACAGGCGACTGAGGATGCTGCGAAGCTTGCGGGTATGTGTACCGTGCATCCGATGCTGCATGCGGACATTCGCAGCTATTTGAAGATTCTTTTTGCTACCTGTGCGTCCATAATTCAAAACTATCAGGCCAGGAAAAAAGAACTTGGCGTCGTGGACTTTACGGACCAGGAAGCCCTTTTTCTGGAAATGCTGGATAACCCGGATGTCGCGGCCGTCTTGTCCGATGAACTTGATCTGCTTCTGGTGGACGAGTTTCAGGACACAAGCCCTATGCAATTGGCGCTTTTTCTCAAGCTCTCAAAGTTTGCCAAACAATGTTATTTCGTCGGGGACATCAAACAGGCCATTTATGGCTTTCGGGGCAGTTCACCGGAGCTCATGCAGCGATTGCTTGCGGTCTTTTCAGAGATCGGCGGCGATGTTCGGATTCTCGATAAATCCTGGCGTTCACGGCCGCCCTTGGTGCACTTGGTTAACGCCGTGTTTAAGCACGCCTTTGAGGAGACCTTGGCGGAAGCTGAAGTCGTCTTAACTCCGCAAAGAAAAGAAGTTGTCGACAGTCCTGCTTTTGCAAACTGGGTCCTGGAAGGCGCCAACGAAGGTGAGCGTTATGAAGCCTTGGCGTGTGGCGTGCGGGAGCTTGTCTCTTCGGCAATGCATGTGCCTGATAGTGGACCAGCTGTTCGCCCTGTTCGGTACGGGGATATTGTCATCCTGACCCGCACCAATGATGGCGTGGACGCGGTGGCAAGGAGTCTGCGCGGTGTCGGTATCCCCGTGGCGACGGCCAGTGCCGGGCTTTTGAAGACGCCCGAAGCGGCACTGGCGCTGGCCTGTTTGCGGCGCGTCAATGACAAGAGCGATACTCTCGCGACCGCTGAAATTTTCTCCCTCGCCGAATGCGCAGAACCGGAAGAATGGCTGGCGAAACGTTTACAGTATATTCGACAAGATCAGAAGCCCAAGGCCTGGCTTGAAGCTGGCCCAGGGGCGCACTATCTTTTGGTTCGGATCGCGGCCTTGAGAAATCGGCTTGAGGTGCTTACCCCTCACGAGATGCTGCGCTTGCTGGTCACGGAGTGTGATCTGCTGGCCTTGGTCATGCAATGGTGCGGTAAAGCAGAGATGGCCAGGCTCCGTCTGGCCAACCTGGAGGCGCTGATCAATCTCGCCGAACAGTATCAACTCACCTGCCGTTCATTGCGCGAGACAGTCACCATCGCCGGTTTTCTTTCTTGGCTGGATGAGGTGGCGGAGGCTGAAACCGATTCCCTAGCCACGCCGGCGCTGGATGCAGTGACTGTCATGACCTACCACAAAGCAAAGGGTCTGGAGTGGCCGGTGGTCATAATGGCTGAACTGGAAAAGAATATCTCCAGTGGCGTATGGTCGATCTCCACGTTTTCCGAAGGCGATTTCCAGGCTGACAATCCTCTTGTCGGGCGCAGCATCCATTACTGGCCTTGGCCATTTGGCAAGCAATCTACCGGCATCGACGCCACGGGAACGATCGAGGCATCAGATGAATACAAGAAAAGTCTGGCTGCAGCCGTTGAAGAGGGTAAACGCCTGCTCTATGTCGGCATGACCCGGCCCAGGGACATGCTGATCCTGACGCACAATCTCAAGGCCCGCTCAACAAACCCTTGGCTTCGGACTTTGGGTGCGGATTGGATGGTTCCCGGAGACAAGCTGGAAGCTCCGCTTGTTCTGCCTGATGGGGCGAGCATCCCGTCCGAAATGCGTGTATTGGCCGCTGAAGAATCCGCGCCAAAAGAAGCTGTCCAAAAAACTCTTTTCTGGTTCAAAGCCGCCGAAGAGCGCAGCGAGTATCCGTCTCTTTTTATCTCGCCTTCGGGTATTGAGGGTCGGGAGACATCGATAGTCTGCCAAGAGAATGTGGGGTCCCCCATGCACGTCAAGCCTGGCCAACTTGATTGGAACGTGGCTGGTGATGCTTTTCACGCTTGCCTGACTGTGAGTTTCACGGATGCTGATAACCCATTGGACGAAGAGGAGATTCAAAAGATTTTGGCAGACTTTGGGGTGGGCGAGGCTTTGTCCGCAAGCGAGGTCAAAGCGCAGACTGCCGCGTTGCATTATTGGGTAAAATCGCGTTGGCCGCAGGGGAGAGTACGCGCAGAGGTGCCTGTTTCGTGTGGTAATGGGAAAGGGCAGATTTTACGAGGAGAGATTGATCTTCTCGTCGAAACCCCTGATGGGTTCGTCATTATTGATCACAAGTCCTCGATGGGGTCGGCAAACCGGTTGCGGGAGATTGCCAAAGCATATTCCGGCCAGTTGGATGCCTATGCGAACGCCGTCAAGGTCGCGACAAGTAAGAATGTATTAGAGAAGTGGTTGTTTTTGCCAGTTATGGGGAAGGCTGTCTGTATTGAGTGATATTGTAATTGTTTTTTTTAATGTTATTTATGAAGGTGTTAAATGAGATTTCCTGAATACTTAGATTTTTTTTCTCGTGAAGGAAATATTGAAGTTGAAGTAAAATTTAAAAATGGAGGACATGTTTCAAATGTTAGTATGAATGCATGTGAAATATTAAAAATTGTGTCTGGAGATGAAGGATTTTTAAATAAAATGGAATTCGATGGGCATTATTTTGATATTTATAAGTATGAAATTGATCCAATAAAAAATAAATTAATTATAAAAGCTCGATGATGTTGTTGTAAGATAATAATTCAATTATACTGATTTGCCAAACATTCATGTTTGGCAAATCAATCATTGGATGATCTTTCAGTTATCTACGCCAATCCCTCTTACTTTACGTTATTTTGCAGCACGGCCGTGATTTCTCTGATGATTGGCGTCTTATCCTTAAACCTGTGACCACCCTTCTCAAAAGCTCTGATCGTCGCTGTGCTTTGGAAGCGCTTCATCACTTCCTGCGGGTTAATGAGATCGTCATCCAAGTTCACGATAACGGTAATCGAAATGTTCGTCGGCGGCATAGACACTTCGATCTCGGGATAGTTGAAAAAATATGGGTTGAGCAGAAGGCAGGACAGGTCAAGGTCGGAGGGCAGTATGCACGCCATGCGATAGGCCCAATAGCCGCCCAAAGATATGCCGACGATGAGGGCTTCGTGGTGAGGGGAGATGAACTCTTTCAAATAAGCTTCGATTTCTTCATGTGTGCGTTCCATTGGTTTGTAGTCAGGAATGAGCACATTGTACTCTTTGGAGAAGTTTTCCCTGATTGCCTTTCCGCTACCAGAGCCTTCCGGGGTGGACTGCTTGCCGTGAAGGAAAATGATTGTCTTATTCTGGTCTTTCATAGCGATCTCCACAATGTTGTTTTGTTCATTTCGGCATCGTTAAGCCGGTCAGCGCCAGAATGCTTTTCTGGCCTCTTCAATTAGCGAAAACACCTTTCCGTCATCGCTCCCCATAGTCCGCCCTGTCAGACCGGTAACCCACCTTGCCGGGAGCCCTCTCCTGCCGTGTAGCGCCCCAACGGCCGCGCCCACGATGGAGGCGATGGTGTCGTTGTCTTTGGTGTCGTTGACGGCGCGGACGATGGCCTCCTCGGGGTCATGGGCGTGGCGCATGAGGATGTACAGGACGCTGGGCACCGTCTCCAGGAGATAGGCCCCCGAGAGCCAAGTGTCGCAGGCTTCGAAGGTGCTCAGGTTTTCGCAGTATGCCCATTCCAGTTTGTCTTGCACAAAGTCGCTAAGGGTGCCGTTGAACACGTTTCTAAGGCAGCCTCCGCGTGGAACATAGCCAATGTTGACCTGAAGGTCTCCCGCAAGCTGTGCGTATCTCTGCAGCCACCACTCGGGTTCGGGCGGCGCCGTCATGTCCAGCAGTTCCCAGAGCATTGCCGTGAAGGCCAGGCAGGATGAGGTGGACGCATGGTCATTGTGGGTCAGCATGGCCGCGAGGGCCGTGTCGGCCCAGATGTCCGTGCCTCCGTGGCACAGATGCGGGACGAGCATGGGCGCGATGCGCATGAGCGCGCCGTTTCCGGCGGAATGCGGCCCACACTCATGCCAGGGGCGACCAGATTTGAACGCGCGCAGAAAATCCTTCATGGTCCGGCCGATACCATAGATCGTGCCGTTTTCTGAAAACTTGTGGGCTAGGCGCTCTGGCACAAGGTTGCCGTTGTCCTCGATCAGTTGCTCCAGGGTCCAGAATGTCAGCTGCGTGTCGTCGCTCGGATAGCCCTTGGCGCGGCCAGTCCGGTCGCTGATCAGGTAGTCGCGGATCTCCCCGTGAAGCTGCCGTCTGACCAGTGGGAGCTTGGATTCCGAAGTGTTTCCAATGGCGTCGCCGATGGCCACCCCCAGAAGCATCCCCTCCACGCGGTCGAAGTCGAAATTTTGGCCTTTGGGGGTAAGCGAGGAATCGAAGATTTCGCTGCGCTCCAGCCGTATGGCTTTGGATTCGAACAGTCGGCGGAGTATGAAAGTATTGGCTTCAAGCTTTTCGTTCATGCGGGAGATCCGGGACTTGCTGTTGCTGGCCTCCTCAAGGGCAGAGGCGTGGATGGTAAAGCCGCATTGAGTGTGGCGGGGGACAATATGGCCTGGGCTGAATGGCGGGACATCTCCTGGCCCGGACAAATAGGCATGTGCGTCCATGGCGATGGTGTGGAGGATTTCTTCATAGGGGACATTATGCTGTGCGATTTCGCTCATCGTGATCCTCACTGGCTGCGACGAAAGTTTGAAGAGTTACGACGAGTTCTTTGTGAAGTTTATGTTTCGGAGCGGCAATCGTGATGGGCTGGACCGTCCCGGACTGTTGGGAGCATCTCGGCAAATCGTTGGAAGCGTGGAGGACGGCTTTGCGACCAGTGTGGGGATTATCGTCAGTTTTGTTGAAATGACAGGTCTGTCGCTGGAAGTGTTATCATGGAGGAAGGCGAGCGGGTGCGCTTCAGGAATATGTCGCAGCCTGTCTGGATGCTTACCGCTGAGGTGCTGAATCTGGCGCTATCGGCGGGCCTTCAGTTTCTCTGTGGGCGTTGATGTTTGATAATTTGGGTACGTTGGCCTTCAAAAAGACAGCGACTGTCCGGCGCGATGGAAACTAGTGGGATCTTCCCAACCTCGTGGGACGATCCTTTTGTTGGCAGTGGCCGGCGAGCTTGCGAAGTTGGTAGACATGATCTCAAGCGTCCTGGTTTGGCAGGGCAAGGATTCAGAACTAACCGCAGATCCCTGGAGAATCGACATGAGAGTGACGTTCAGAAGAAGCAACCCCGGTTCCATCGATTCCACGCCCGAAAGCCGCTATGCACGGATCAAGACGGCGGGCTGGCTCATGCGCCTCTTTGACAAGCGAATCGTTCTGAGTTCACAGCTCTTCGCATGCACGGCCTGGTGTGTGGGCGGGCTTGATTTCTGCCTGCAGGGGCTCATTGAGGAGGCAAAGTCGTACGTGCCCGTTTCCAAGAGTGAAGATGAGATGTCGACTCTCGAAGAGCTCAAGCGTGTCTCCCTCTACAATCTTGGCAATGCCTTGGAGGATTTTCTGCAAGAACACCCACGCCATCACCGGTCTGCGCGAGCTCTGCTTCAGGCAGCGTGCAGGGAGATGCATTCTATCCGTATGAAGCGTCCTCGTTCGTACGCCATGGCCGCCAAACGGCTGGAAGATCTGTTTGGGCTTGATAGGGAGAGCATTGAAGTCTGCGAGTTCTTGTTCATCAACCGCTCCTTTGAGCCGGTGGAAAGCTATTTCGAAGACAATTTGCAGGCCATGCGGTTCGGCGGGATCGATTTTCTTGCGCATATGCTTGGCATCACGGCCGGAAGATGTCGCAACATAATGCGGGAACTGGCTTATCTGGGCATCGCGGAAGTTGACCGAAGGTATGTCGCGTTGGAAGAGTCCATTCGCGATCTTTGGACTGAAAGTGACTCAAAGCGCATATCCGAATCCTTCTGCCGCCCATTGGAAGGCGAAGCACTGCCACTCGAAAATTTCAGCATCCCCGCCGAACAAGCGGATCATGCCCGGGCCTTGCTCCGGCAGTCAGGCGACCGGCCAGTCCACATACTTCTCTATGGTGCTCCAGGTACCGGCAAGACGACCTTCGCTCGAAGCTTGGCTACGGCTGAAGGCATCCCTGCTTGGTCCGTGAGTCCGCCCAGAGGCGCAGATAACGACCGCCGCGCACAACTCACCGCCGGAGCGCGTATCGTCTCTCAGCATGACAAGGCGTTCCTGCTTGTGGATGAGGCCGAGCGAATTCTTGATTGCGACATGTTCTCAAGAGAGAAGAACGTAGACAAGGCATGGCTGAACACATTCATGGAGAAGCCTGGCCAGCGGGTGATGTGGATAACGAACCATGTGCATCACTTGGAAGGGGCGATACGTCGGCGCTTTCATTTCAGCATTCATTTCGAGCCGCTGGGGCGCAAGGAGCGTAGCGCATTGTGGCGGCAGATTCTGGAACGGCGCGGCGTGCTCAATCGTGTGGACGAGGCTGTATTGGCCGATCTGACTCGAACCTACGATGTCCCGGCGTCGGTCATGGAGATGTCCGTGACCCAGGCTGCGGCATTGGCAGGGAGAAAACGCAACGCCTTTGTCCCCGCGCTTAGGCGTGTAGTGGACTCTTATGAGACGCTCCTACGCGACGGAGGCAAACTGCTGGTTTTGATAACCGAAAATTGACCAGGGAAAGGAGGTTGTGATCACCGAAAATTGACCATCATGAGCAAATGCCCTTGAGTAGCGTGGCGTCGTTTTGGCGAGCCAGTTACAAGAGGGGG
>Ga0180007_10002667_pt1 | contig 20833 bp, 15 predicted proteins | sample MM_PC_MetaG_FD_121122 | JGI IMG/M metagenome (GOLD analysis project Ga0180007, IMG submission 121122) | Groundwater microbial communities from the Aspo Hard Rock Laboratory (HRL) deep subsurface site, Sweden - MM_PC_MetaG | ecosystem: Environmental > Aquatic > Deep subsurface > Groundwater... | reverse complement strand
GAAATTACTGAAGGAACTGTTAAACAAATCGGAAACGGAGGAATGATTATGTCCTCAAAAAAACACATAAACAAAAAAGTTTATGTGTTAATCAGAAAAAATTAATTATCCGACACAGCATATAATGCATAAATTATTATTGGTATTATGATGCCTATTATTAGTCCTGCTAAAACTTCTTTTGGTGTGTGTCCGACTCTTTCAGTAAGCAGTTTGTGAATAATATGCTCTTTTTTAATGAGTTTGTTTAAGACTTCTGCTTCTTCGCCTGTTTCGAATCTTACTTTTACAGCATCATTCATAACGATGAATGAAATAACAACGCAAGCGATGAATAACTCTGTAAGGCCTGTTTCTAAAAATATTGCTGTTGTTGTGGATATTATTATTGCTGTGTGTGAGGATGGCATTCCACCATTTTGAAAAAACATAGATAATTTTATTTTTTTTGTTTTTTCATAATCATTCATCATCTTTGTTATGTTTGCTATTAGAAAAGTTATTACTATGCTTATAATCACTGTTGTTATCATGGTATGCTCCGAAATCTTGTACTTATAAGTGCCCATTCTAAAAATAAAAGAATTATTGCTGCAATCATAAGACCCATGGTGATATCTATACTTAGGTTTGCTCTTTTTGAGTCGTTTGCAATTTCTTCATAAGCAGTTACTAGTTTTTCATTGTCTTCTGCTTGAAAGTAAAATCCTCTTGTTGAGTTACTTATTTCTACAAGATTATTTTCATTGTAAACTGATGAGACGTTGTAATAGGTTGGAAGATAACCTATTGGTTCTGTTTCACTACCAATGCCTATCGTGTGAACAATCACATGGTATTTGTTTGCATAGTCCGTACTTTCCATTATAGCGTCTTCTAGAAATCTTCCAACAGTGTTGCTTCCATCAGTAAAAATGAGCATGGTTTTTCCTTTTTCAGAGTTGAGCATTAGATTTGCTCCGGTTATTATTGCTCCAGGAATATCTGTTCCGCCTGCTTTTTCAATTTCTATTTCATCTATTTTGCTGAGAATATATTCTCTGTTTTTGGTGGGTATTGCTTCTATAAAACTAACACCTGAAAATGTTACAATACCAATTTTTGATTCTGAGTCTAACATTTCTATGAATCTCTTTGCTGCACTCTTTGCTGAATCAAGTCTTGAAGGATTCATATCTTGTGCAGCCATAGAAGCGCTTGTATCAATTGCAATTACAAAGTCATTATTATTGCTTAGCCCTTCATACCAAAAAGTTGATTCTGCAACTGCAAGTATAACACAAAGAAGCGTTCCAACTCTAATAAACAGTATGGTATAGTTTTTTGTCAAAACATTTTTTCCATCAATTCGTTTTAATGTTTGAAAATTTGCAAATTTCAATCCTTTCTTTTTAGTGTGTCTTAGAAAAAAGAAGTGTGAAATAATAATTATTGGAATGCTTAAAAGAAGCCATAAATATTGTGGGTTGTTAAATACAATTTCTGTCATTTTTATTTCATTTTGCTGAATATTTTTGTTCTTTTTTTGAAAAACAAAATCATGTCATCAAAAAAGTCTTTGTCAGTTGTAAGTGTTAACAGGTCAGACCTTGCAATTCTGAATTGTTTTTTTATCTCTTCTTGCTCTTTTAATGCTTGTTCTTTGTATATTTTTGAATATTTTGTTGTGTCGATATATAATTTCTCTTTTGTATAAGGATCTTCTATTACGTATTGACCAATACCTCTGGGTATTTCTTGGTCTCGAGGGTCACGTATCATTACACCCATGATTTCATATCTTTGAGATAAAGATTTTATCGCGTGTGACCATCCTGGTTTTAAACCTATAAAATCAGATATGATTATTATTAGTGTTTTTCCCCCTAAAAAAGCACCTGTTTGCATTATTGCTTTTTCAAAGTCAAAATTTCCACCATAATTGTTTGGATTTGTAAGGTCTTGAGTCATGAAAAGATAGTTTTCTCTTCCAATTCGTGGTATCCTTCTTGTAACTAGTTTATCTGTAAAAAGTGCCATGCCTATTTTATCGCCTACATTCATCAAGCTGTACATCAGTGAAAACGCTACATCTGCAGCATATTCGCATTTTAACTTATTTGTTGAAGAAAATAACATACTGTTACTAACATCTAATAATATGAATATTTCAAAGTTTCGATATTCTTCAAACTCTCTTATCAATGTTTCTTTTGCTCTTAGAGATGCTGGCCAATCTATTAGGCTTGCATCATCACCATATACGTATTGTCTAAAACCTGTAAACTCCATACCTTTTCCTTTAAAGATAGTTTGCAATTCTCCTTCTAGTATTTTACTCAAGATTTTTCTTTTTACTTGGAACTGCGGATCCTTCATTTTTTTAACAAAATCTAGTTCTAACTCTTTTATTGGCATCTTTTTTTGCAGATCAGATTATAGGCACTTTATCAAGTATTTCTTTTATTATGTCTTCTGATTTTATTTCTTCTGCTTCTCCTTCAAAGTTGATTAGAAGACGGTGTCTAAGAACAGGATATGCTACTTCTTTTACATCTTGAGGCATGACGTAGCTTCTTCCTCTGATAAGAGCATGAGCTTTTGCAGAGATGAATATTCCAATACTTGATCTGGGTGATGCTCCATAATCTAAATATTTGCCTAATTCTACACCATATTTTTCAGGGTGTCTTGTGGCATCAATTATTCTTATAATATATTTTTCTATTTTTTTGTCAAGATATATTTTTTTTACAAATCTTTGCGCTTCTAGTATTTCAATGGGATTAATGATTGGTAATAGTTGGTAGTCTTCAATCTTCCCTAAAGTCATATTTTTTGATAATATATCTATTTCTTCATCAGGAGTTGGATATGTTATTATTAGTTTGAATAAAAACCTGTCAACTTGTGCTTCTGGAAGTTTATATGTTCCTACTTGTTCTAAAGGGTTTTGCGTTGCCATTACTAAAAAAGGTGGTGGTAGTTTAAAAGTCTCTTTTCCTATGGTAACTTGTTTTTCCTGCATTGATTCTAATAGTGCTGATTGTACTTTTGGAGGACTTCGGTTTATTTCATCTGCTAGCACGAAATTTGCAAATATGGGTCCTTTTACTGTATAAAATCCTTTTCCTTCTTCATATGTGGTTATTCCCAGTATATCTGTTGGTAAGAGGTCTGGTGTGAATTGTATTCTTGAAAAAACGCTTCCAGTAATAATTGCAAGGCATCGAACGATAAGTGTTTTTCCAATTCCTGGTATTCCTTCAACGAGCACATGGCCATCGGCGAGAAGTGCTTCTATAAGATAACTTATTACTTCTTGTTGACCAACAACGATTTTAGAAAGTTCTTTTTTTATTTTATCTATTTTTTCTTGATATTCTTTAATTCTAGCTTCAAATATCTTATCCTGTTTAATCACCTCTTCTTTAACCATATTTATTTTTAATATCCTTTCTCCTATATATATTTTTTCAATCCACTGAACAAGAGTAATTTTTTTTTCATCCTCTATAAATCGAAGATTTTAAATACTTATTATGTTATTGTTTTATCGATGGAAGAGGAAAAAAGAGGTGCAGAAGCAGATAGTAAACTATTTTTAAAGAATAAATTCTTGCAAAAGATTGATTATCTTTTAGTAAAGAGGATGATTCATAATGAAGAAGTTTATTATTTGTTTAAGGATTTTTTACGTGAATACGCAAATGTTAGTTATGAATTTACTCATCAAGAAATAATTTCTGAGCTTAAAAACATATATATTCCTGGAAAAATAAGAGGTGATTTTTTTGATTTAATTAATAATGTTTTTATATATGAATATTCTCCTAAATCATTTTCTGTTGATGAACTTCATTCTTTTTTAAATGATTTAAAATCTTTTTTAGATCAGTTGATTATTATTCACAAGGATAAAAAATCATTTTTTAGCAATTTAAAAGAAAAGTTTAAAATAAAGAAAAAAGGACATTCTGACGAACAAGAAAAACAAGTAAAAACAGAAGAACAAGTTGTTTCTAAAAAAGAAATTAGTTCGGTTGTTGGTTATTCTAATAATCTTCCATCAACTGAGCCCTCGGATGATTCTTATGTGAAGTTTCAGACTTTTCTTGAGCAATTATATTTTAGTTTTGATAATAATGATTTTGAAACCGCAAAAAAGTATTATAATGATCTTCTAAGTATGTATAAATCTTTAGATGTTGATAACCAAAAAAAGTATTATGAAGAATTAATGGATGGTTATCGCAAGCTTTCTTCTAATTTTTAACTACTTTATTTAGTTTTTTTTAGGGTGTACACTCCGAGAATTGTCACAAGTAAAAATCCAATTATTAACAACCCGTATTTAAAATATTCCTGTTTAAATTTGAAAACCACGTCTTGAAATCTTCTAGGGGCATCTTTTTCTTGTTTTGTTTTACTCATTAAGTATTTGCAACCATTTATGACATTATCAACTGTTTTAAGCGTTGAATCATAGTCTCCTTTTCTTAATGTTTCTACAGCGCCATCTAATAATTCGTTTAATTCTTGACACTCAGGATTTTGACTTAGTAAATCCCTTGCAAATGTAACTTTTGTTTCTACCTCTTGTCCTTTTGATGCTTGTTCTAATGAATTTATCAGTACGCTTGCAGTATCTATGAATGGCGGTTCTGTAACATTTGCATATACTAATATTTCAAAGTTTTCTCCAAGCCTGTAATTAGATACTTTCATGTATGTTTCTACCACTTCTTTTGATTTAAGTTCGTAGAAATAATTTTTTCCAAAACTAATTTTTATATTTGAGACATTTGTTTTTGCGCTAATAGTTGTTCCATAAAGACTTGTGTTCCAGTTATTTCTTATTTTTACAGGTATTTCAATTGTATTATTATTTAGTATTGTTACAAGTTCTGGCAATAATATGTCTAGTGGTACTGGTTTTTCTACTTCTTCAGGTATGGGTATTGTTATTGTTTGTGTGACTGTTCTTATTGATGAACCGGGTGTGTATGTTGGTGTATCTCTTGCTGATGCAACTTCAGTCACATTCAATAGAATGTTGTTGCTTGTGATATTGTAATGTCCGTCGGTTGCAGTGAAGTTCACATAACAGCTTTGAAGCTCTCTACCGACAAATTTAACTCCGTGTTGGTCATCTTCTTTTATTATTTCAACTGCAACAATTCCTGAGCATCCGCTGTAGGTGTAATTTAATGTGTTATTTTCAGTATCGCAATTTATTTTTCCATTGCTATTTCTATCATCATCAGGGTCATAAAATCCTCTGGTGTTTATTCCGCATTCAAATAAGAAATGGTTTATTTGTATGGATGCATTTATTGTTAGGTTGTCAAGTGCACGCAATAATTGTGGTGGTCTGTTTACGTCTGAAGTTTCAATAATCCAAGTAAATGTACTGTTTTCAAGCCTTTGGTCAGATACAACTAGTGTTAGGTTATGGTTTCCTGATGAAAAGAAATCATAGGTTTGACTAAATGTGTGGTTGTTTTCTAATAATCGACTGTTAGTAACTTTTGTAGTATCATAATACCAAGTATATTTTAGGTTTTCAACGCCATCATCATCAGTTGTTGAATGGTTAAATATGTAAGTTTTGTTTTCAGTCAGATTTATTTCTGTTTGTGCATTGGTAAAATTATTCACAGTCCAAGCAAATACTGTGTATGCGCTTTTTGGGAGTCCGTAAGGATAGATTTGTTGTATGTCTGGTGCAGTTGATTTTGGATGTACGGTAAAGTTTATTGTTTGCGTGCTTGTTAGGTTGTAATAGTCTTTTACTGTTATATTAACAGAATAATTTCCTGCTGTTTGGTTTGTTAGTGTTAGAATAAGGTTTGCTCTTACATTGCTTTGTTTTTCAATTGAGATAAAAGTTATTGAGTTGTTAAAATTGTTTGTGATGTTTGTGAATGTGAGGTTTTCGTAAGTGTTTGTGAGTGATAAGTCTAAGTCGCTCATGTTCATTGTGTAAACTATTGGGTGTTCTTCAACTAATGGTGCTGGAAGATTTATCGTGTTAAGGTTTGGTGCGTTATTTGTGTTGTTTATTTCCAAAAGCATTTCAACTGTTGCAGATGCGCCTCTTTCATCGTAAATAGTTATGTTTATTGTGTTAAGTCCAATGTTTGTTTGTTGTGCTGAAAAATTTATTAGTCCTGTTGTTAGGTTTATATCAAATAATGCAGAATCATCATAATAATATTGTACTGAGTCGCCTGTTCCGCTATCAAGGTCGCTTACGTGCATGCTGAAGTCAAATTCACAGGTTTGATTTTGGTATGTTTCATCATATTCCAAACAGGAAATGCTGTAATTTGAAGCATCAAACTGCGGTTCTTGATTTGCTATTATTTCAAGACTCATAGTTTTATTTACAGATAATCCTTCATCATCACTCACAGTTATTAGTATCGTGTAGTTTTGGCCTGAAATGCTTGCATTGGGTGTAAATGTTATTAATCCTGTGTTGGTATTTAGGTTGTCATTGATAAAACTAGTGTTTGATGTGTAGGTTATGTTTTCTCCTTCATATGTTAGAGAGTCTTTATCTGTTGCGTTGATACGATATACGAATGGCGCGTTTTGATAAGCAACAAGGTTATTGATGTCGGTGTTTGTTAATGGAGAATTTAAGTTTGTGCTTGTATTAAATATTTCTGGCGCATCATTTATGTTTGTTATGTTCAAAAGCAGGTTGATGCTTGCACTTCCTGAACCGTCATCTGTAACTGTTATTGTTATATTTCTGCACACAATATGGCTGTTATTGAGTGTTAAATTTATCAATCCTCTTGTTTTTGTTTCATTATTTCCAAGCCAGGTCGTACTGGTAATTGTTGTTGGCCAAGGATTTACAAGACTGCAAGAAACACTGGTTGATATTGTCATGTTATCTTCGTTTTCATCACTGGCATTAATTTCTAGTATAAAATTTTCACTCTGGTTTACAGGTGTATAATTATAGCTTGTTATATTTGGAGGATTATTTATAGAGATTATTTCTAATGTAAAATTCTTTATCGTTGACAATCTTTCTGCTGGGTTTACAGGGTTATCAGTTATATTTACAGTTATGGTGTAATTTCCAAAGATTAGTGTTCCCGGATAACAACTGATCTTATTTGTTGTGTCATTAATGTTTGTAAGATTTAAACATGATAATGTGGGGTTTGATATTATGCTAATATTTAATGGATAATCTTCTTCTTCATCTGTTGCAGTTATATAATAATTGAGTGTTTCGTTCTGAAGTATAGATTGATTTGTTAGTGTGTATTCTGGTGCATCATTGACTGGTAATATGGTGAATATGGTTGTTTTTCCTGCTGAGAATGGATCGTTTAAATCATTGTCATCAGCCCAAAATATTATGCTGTATTGTCCTAAAGTGTTGTTTTCTCCTAAATACTCATTTGTTGGTGTGCAACTTACAGTGGCAACATTTAAGTCTATTTCTTCGCAGAAATTGTTTATTGTTGGCCATAATCGATAATCAAGAGCATCATTATCAGGATCAGTGGCATTAAATATCAGCGTATATGTTTGATCTTCAATAAGCGTTGTCGTGTTTGTTATTTCTTGTCCACTCGCGTTATATACTCTTGGTGTGTTTGGTGGTGAGTTCTTTATTTCTATAGTGTCAGATTTGGTAATGCTGCTGGTTGCATTGCTTATTGTTACTCTGCAAGTCCATATTTTTCCTTTTGTTGTATTTTGATAAGATATTGTTGAGTTGCCATTTGGAACATTTGTTTGATTTTTAAAGTGCTGTCCGTTAACGAGCCAGGTAACATTTGTTTGTGTTACATCTGCTGTTTTATTCCAAGTACATATTAAATTTTCTGTTGTGAGAACATTTGCTAGTCCATTATTTATTATTGGGTTGCTGGTAAAAGTTGCTGCTTTTAATAGAGTGATTGTTAGTAATAATACAAAAATTAATGTTAAAATTCTGAGTTTATTTTTCATCTTTTACTTCTTTTTTTAGTGTTTCTATTATCAGTTGTTTTATGGTTGTGTCTTTTATTACTGATGCGAGTTTTATTTTTTTATGAAGTTCATGTGGTATTTCGATGTTTATATTAGTCATTTTATTTGTTTATCTAGTGTTTGTATTAGGTATTCTTTAATTGTTAAATCTTTTAGAACTGCTTTGAGTTTTATTTGTTTGTGCAAATCTTCCGGTATCTCTATGTTTATGTTCGTCAATTTTAATAACTTAACTAAGTTAGCTTAATTAACTTAGTTTGTTTCGTTAACTAACTTATTTTTTATTTCATACTTTATAAATATTTTGATTTTCAATTTTTTGAGAGAATAATTATTGTTTTAGAAGACTCAAAGCATATCTTATTTCACTAAATAATCTTGCAATATCATCATAAACTTCTTGTTTTTTCTTCTCAGAAAGATCTTCATAAAATTTTAACATATCAGCATATTTTTCCTTTGCAGTATCAAATTCTTCGAATTGCATGGTAATATAAGTATTATACACCATAGATTTTATTTGTGTAACAAGAGAAATATTTTCTGGAATTTTTTTTTCAACAATTTCTTTTCCCACATCTTTCTTTGAAAACTTTGATGTTAAATGTATTATTTCTCTTAATTCTTCCACTTTAACTTCCAAATCAGTCTTATAAATCCTTACTTTTTTAAATTCAAACATTGTTATACTTTCAAAGAATGATAAGAATATTTTTTCTAAAACCTCATCCACCCTTCTATTTGTTATTTGTAATTCTAAATCTTTTTTTGTAAATTCAGGAATCAGTTTAAATGCGCTTGTGAAATACTGCCGAACAATTCCTGCAAACTCAATTGCTTTTTCTTTAATGTTTTTTGGAGTAAAAGAATTTTCTAATTCGAGGAGTTCTTTCAATATAATGTTTTTTTGGTTGTTGTTTAATAGAATGATTTTTAATTTTTTGCCAGTAATATACCAAATAATTTTAACGACACCTGCATTTATTTGTTTGTGAAAATACTTATAGATTATTAGTCCTGCAAGTAAAACTGTAATTATTCCTAAAAGAATGTTTGTTAATAGATTGCTTCTTTCTTTAACAACACCAGGAACCTCTATTTCTTGGCAAGGAGGACAGGGTCCTCCACAATCAACTCCTGTTTCACCCTGATTTTGTATTCCATCACTGCAGGTGGGAATATAAGTGCATTCTTGCTCTTCAAGTGGTTTATCATCGCTTGTTGCACAAGCATTGAGATCAATACAGGTTCTTGTTTGTGTTTCTTGATAGCTACAGGGGCTCCAAATGCTGCAGTTCCAATCCTCTGTACAAGTGGGTGGGGCTACATAAATACATTCTTTTACAATCTCGTGTCTGAAATGATATGGATCACAGTGATTTAAATCTTCACAAATCTTGGTTTTTGTACCATTAGGGGTGCATTCACTCCAATCTCCACATTGCCAATCAGGATCACAGGGCTCAAAAAGACCCGATAAAGAACCAGTTCTGCTGCTTGTAACAGGGGCTCCACTTCCCACTGCTTCCTCACAACTGACATTTATTTGAACATTATTGCTTTCAGCAGTTAGATTTCCAGGGTCCATTGCAGTAAATACAACTGTTTCTTTTGCATCACACACATCAGAGTATAATAATACTTCACTTATTTCATTAAATATTTGTATGTTTATTTGTGAGTTTCCCCTTACAGTATATGTTAATTCATCATTATCAGGGTCTGTAAAATAACTGTTTAAGTAAAATACACTGACCTGTGTTCCTGTTGGTATTATCTGACCCGGAATACTTCTTGTAAGTTCAGGCGGGTCATTCACATTTATGATTTCAAAATCATATATTTCACTTCTTGAAGCACTTATACCGCAAACTTCGCTATAATCACTTGCAATAATACTCACTGAGTGGTTTCCTACCATGCTGAAATTTGCATGAAAACTTATAACACCGGAACTGGAAATTTCAAAAAATTCTGGATTTGTGATAAAACTTGAGAAAAAAGTTATATCTCCATCAGAGTCAGTCGCATTTACCTGGCAAAAATAGTTGTCGTGTTCAAATATTTGAGCTGCACATGAAACATTTAATGTTGGTGGGTGATTAATGCAAAGACTGACAGTGCCAGAATTTATTACTTTTGTACTTATAGGGATATCAAGTGTATAAGCTTTTTGTATTATAAGGCTACTTTGCAGTATCGTAACAATGAGTAATACCCACACTAGATAGTTTAATCTATTCATCTGCATATAAATTGTTTGTGTTAAACTATTTAAAAATTGTGTTTTAAAAAAGATTTATTTTTTAAGAAGAATCACTTTTACTCCGCCGGAAAAATTACCAATAGGCGCTTGTTTTTCTAGATTCATTGTGAAATGAACTTCTTTTTTTTCTCCGTTTTCTAATACAAAATTATTAGGGTTTATGGATAACCATTTTTTTGTTTCTCCAAAACTATTTATTTTAACGAGAGTTGTCGGGTAATAGTCATTGGTTATTATCATAGTCCTCGTTCCGGTGTTTCCAGGAATCATCTTTCCAAAATGCAATGCATCAGTATCGATGTTGAATCCTATAACATTTTTATTGATTATTTCAATATCAGTATAAATTATTCTTGTTTCATAAACTTGCGTTTTATAAAAAATAATTGTTGTAATCATAATCATCACAAAAAAAATTGTTAGTAGTATAAGAACGAGTTGTTTTGTTTTCAATTCAATCACTTCCCTTTTTTATGTTTTTTTAGAGTAAAAGCGTTTATTATTATAAGTACAAGAACTGCTATTGATAAAACGTACATCATGATAGTTGTGTTGGGTATTTTTTTTGCTTGTGTAGTGTTATCTTGGATATCAATTTCATTATTTATTTGAGGTGGTTCTTCTTTTATTATAACTTTATCATCAAGACTTTTTATTAGTCCTTCAGGATACAGAATTCGAATGTTTGTATCATATTCTCCTAATGGAAGATTTTTCGTATTCCAATAGCCTGTGAGTTTAACTTCTTTCCATGCGGGGATATTTATTGTTGGTGTTTTGATTACATCTTCACCAATTGTAATTTCTGCATAAACATTTTCTAGTTCGTCATTCCAAAGGCTTTCTACAAAGATATTAAACTCATTAATTGTTCCCTGAAGCACTTCTTTTGTGAAATCATTAATTAACGCGTTTAATGCACCAATTCTAAATGTGTTTGTCATGATTGTAACATTATTATCCCAATAAATTGTTGCTTTTGCTTTGTAATCTCCTGGTTTTAAACCAAAACTCGTTCCTGTTGCTGTCAGAACTGTGTTAGTATTAGATTCAATACTGCTTGTTTGTGTATAAAGAGTTTTTTGAAGGATTTCTTCTGAATTTAATATTTCTATTTTCGCGTTTACAGAGTTTATTTTTTGTTTTCCATAGTTATGAGCATTTACTGTTACTTGTAAATCTTCTCCTTCATTAATATTTACTGCTTGAACACTGCCTGTTAAGTATGTTGTTGGATAGAGGACGTAAACATTAATTCTTATCAATGCGCCTGTTCGAACGCTTAAACCTCCTTTTACATTAATTTCTTCGACAATATTAATATCCTGCTTATGTTCACCAGGACCAATGTTTTCCGGTAGTTTATCAGGCATTTCAAACACCACACGAAACGCAGGTCTTTCATTAGGCGGAACATTTTCTAATAAAGGAGGGTCTAAACTCATGTAATCTGCAAATGAACCGGTTATTTTTACACTGTAATTTAATACAGAACTGCTTGTTGGTATTAATATATATCCAAAGGCTTTTGTTAAACCGGGTTCATAGGTTAATCTTCCTCTTTCTTTTTGACCAAAACCAACTGCGCAAACTCCCTGCAAGAGAATAATACTTAAAATAAGAATTAGAAAACAACTTTTTGCTTTGTTTTTCATAATAAATAAAATAATAAAAATAATAATTAATAAATTTTTTTATTTATGGTGTTGGGTTGCTGGCTGCAAAGGTTATTGTGTTTTGAATATCTCCTGTTGTGGCACCAGTACTGACATTAACCATGATGTGAGCTGCGGATTCATCATCAGTTGATACTGATCCTAAGGCTCCGACACATTTTTGAGCGCTACCTGTAAATGCAGTCCATGCTGCTCCAGGATAAGTTTCTGATCCTCCTACCTCTGCGTCAGTACACTTGAATGCGAATCCAGGGTCGTCTCCACCAATAAATGCTGCTGCTGCCTGTTCTGAGTCAATAGTGATATTTATTGCGTCACTTCCAACATTTTCCATTGTAAAGTTTTGTTTTGCAAAACTCCAGGTTCCGCAATTTACAGGTAATATAGCTCCAGTGTCAGAGTTTAATGAACAAACTGCGTATCCATCAGCAAGTGATCCATCTCCGAAGTCAACAGCTGTTGTTGTTAGGTTTACAACGAATGTTGCTGTAACTGATAAGTTTGTGAGTCCAGAGGTTGTAACTGCTCTTCCTGTAACTCCTGATAATTGAAATTCTCCAAGCTTATTTAAGCTCACCATTGTTCCCCCTAGGGAGATAACTATTGCTGCAACTAATAAAAGTGCAAGTGTTTTATTTGTAGTATCCATTTTTTTTCCTCCTCATTCTAAATTCTGAAATATTACTTTTCCAGTTGTAACTGGTACTTTTGTTGAATCAATATTTGTTAAACTCACTTTTCCTTGTCCTATCATATCTGTTTGAGAACTTTTAACTGCAGGACTATTTGCTGATTCCATTTTATCAACTTCACTTAAAACAGTCCATGTTCCCAAAGCAGAAATAACAACAGTCAAGACAACAAGAACAATTATAGTACTTTTAGATATATCTTCGACCATGTTTCTACCTCATAATTATAATTTATTTTCTTATTCGGTAGTTAGGATATATAAATTTTTTGGTTTTTCTTTTGAAATGTGTAAGTATGTTAATAATCAAAAAAGTGGCTATCACAATTGACGTAGTTATTTGCGGCCAAAGGTTTTGTTTTTCTTTTAAACTCGCTTTTTCTTTTTCAAGAATGATTGTTGTTTTATCTCTTGTTGTTTTATCTTCATAAAAAATATTTGCTATGATTTCATATTCTCCTGCATCAAGATTTTTTGTATCCCAAAAAGCAGGTATTGTTTTTATTTCTTTGACATTAATGTTTTCAGTGATAGTTTTTATTGTATCAATAAGAACACCTTTTTTATATATTTCAACTTCTGCATAAACATCTTTTATTGCTTTATTCCAGTTGCTTTCCAGGATTAAATCTATTTGTCCAATTTTCCCTAAAGTTAAAGTTAATGAGTCAATTTTAATCCTTTTAATTTTTATTTCTTTTTCTCCCAAAAACATTTTTTCTTTTGTTGTTTTATTAACTTCATCGTAAAATAACTCTGTAATAAGTGTGTATTCGCCAGGGTTTATTTCTAAACTAAAGGTTTGATTGAAAGAGTCATCACTTTTCAAAGTTTCAATTGTTACCTCTTTTCTGAATAATTCTGTGTTTCCATCAAGAATACTTATTCGTGCATTTGTTTTTATAATATCTTGAAGTCCAATATTTTTTATTGAAAATAACAAATGATTACTTTTTATGTTGTATTCTTTTGTAAGATATTTTCCGTGTTTTGGAACTGTTAGAGTCAAAAGATGAGATACACCAATTGTTGCAGTAATCATTTCTCCAACAGGTTTTTTTTCTTGAACAAATAATTCAGTTCGATAGACTCCCGGTTCCATATTTCTTGGAAGTGTAATTCTAAACTCTGCAGTTTTAGATTTTTCATCATCACTAACATTTATTTCTTCAGTTAAAATTTCAATGTAATCTTTCAGTTCTCCACTTGTTTTAATCATAACAGAAATATTTTGTTTGTCATTATTATATATGTTAAAGGAAAAAGTTTTGTTTAAGTCCGGTTCGAAGTCAACATTTGTATAGGCTGGGCCAACACCTAGAGCTGTTATGTTTTTAACTATTAAGATCAAAATCAAAAAAATCAATAACTTTCTTTGTTTCATTTTTTTTAATTTGTTAAACTATTTATGCTAATTGTTGAGTTCTTATTTCCCGCAGGTTCATTGGCAGGAACCTCTATGTACAGCTCGATTCTTGCTTCATCTGTTGAATCACTAAAATTAAAGTCATATATGAATTTTGTTGCACCTAAAGGCATATTTGTCCAAGTGGTTGTTGAACTTCCAGTGTTATATGCTCCTTCTTCGCCGCTAACTTCTGTTGTTTTAAATTTGAAATAAATCGTATCAAGTCCTGCAACAGGGTCATCCCATAAAGCGTCAAGCGCTTGTATGGTTAAGTTTACAAAAATATTTCCAAGGTTTCTTATGACAAGCGGATAAGGTTCATCATCTGTTGTGTTATCTTTATTTCCAATATCTTTTTCTCCAAACAACACACTTGCATTAATTAAACTTATTGCGTTGTATGATTCTATTGTGAAGTTGAAATCTGTACTGTTAAATATTATTTCTCCATCACTAATCTCCACTCTCCACCAGTATTTTGTGTCGACATCTAAATCTGCTGTTGGTGTATAAGTTATTGCTGTTCCAACACTGCTTGTATCAACAATGTTTGAAAAGTCTATTGCATCACTTATGAATATTGTGTGTGCGAGTGTATCTGAATCATCATCGCTGCTTGTCCATGTAAATGTTGGTGTTCTATTGCCAAGTTCTGTGATTGCAGTGTTGTTTGCAGGGGCGGTGAGAGTTATTGTTGGGTTTGAATTTGTTATATTGCGAGTTACGTTTTGTGCTGTTCCATTCTCAAATCCATCAAAAGGTCTGATTTCGCAAGTCCAATTTTCGCCTTTACTTGTATAACTAGAGTCAAGTGTTACTGTATCTTCAACACCGCTCGTGATATCTTTACTGTTGGATATTACTTCTTCAGTGTCATTGAACCATTTATAATAAACTATTAGGCTTGTATTTTCAGCATCACTAACAGTAAATGTGCAAATTAAGTTGTTTGTTGTATATGCAGTCTCAGGTGTTATGCTTTGAGCATCAATTGTTGGAACTGAGTTTTCTGTAAAATTCCAAATAGTTGTTATTGTTTGGTTTTCATAACCGTCACCAGCAATTATTTGCCAGAAATATGTAGTTCCGTCAACTGTTGTTTCTTGTGAACTGTTTGTATCTGTTGTGCTTCCACTAAACGTGAATGGTGCGCTTAATGGTTCTTCATCATCAATTCTCCAATAATAGGTTATCGTATCACCTTCTGCGTCAACTCCTCCTGCAGTCCAAGTTATGTTTTGTGAATTACCAATCATTATTGCTTCATCTTCAGGTGTTAAATGTGTTGGTGTTGGTGGTTTTGTGTTTTCAATATTTTCTTGATAAGTTGTATTACCAAGGTTTCCTAAGTTATCATTTGCAAATACTTTGTAAGTATATGTTTTTCCATCAATAGTTTCAGTTGTGAAGTTGCAAGTAACACTTGTTCCACTGCCAACTTTTGTCATGCTTTTATTTTCTCTTGTTGTTCCGTCGTACCATTCAATCCAGCATGAATCAATATTATTTCCACCATCAATGACGCTAACATTTATGATCATTCTGTTTGCAATTTCTCTGTCTCCGTCGTTTGGTGTTGGGCTGATAAATGTTGCTTCTGGCGCTGATATATCCCAACAATCATTTGTGGAGTTACAAGTGTATCCTTCTTGACATTCTGAATCTGTTCCACAATCCGTCCAGATAGTTTCAAAGCAGTAATCATTATCACCATCACTATCCACATCTGTTAGTCCTGTGTTGTTGGCATAACAAGTGCTTGAGTAAACACAACTACTGCTGGCATTACAGCAAGCATCTGAAAGACTTGGTGTTCCATCAAGAGTTGTTGTGTTGTAACCTGTGATGTTGTAATACTCATTTGTGTCGTCTCCGCAGCAATTGGAACTATAATCTGCTCCACCATCAGGGAATGCAATAACATTTGTTGCGTTGTTATAACAACTGCTGGAGTTACATGCAGTGCTTGTGAGTTTACAGTCACAGTCGCTTTGATCAGCATCATATTCAATGTTGTATGTTGTTACTGTATCCCAGCCCCACGTATCTATTATTCCAATGTCATATGTTACTAAATCAAATCCGCCGATGCTTTCTATGGAGTCATTTCCTATGTATGTGAATTCATCAGTGCAGATTGGGTTATCACATGCGTCAAATCCTCCATCTTCGATTATTGCTTCTCCACAAGTGCTTGGTCCGCAGGTTTCGTTGATGTGCAATAACATTTGACTATTGTCGCTTGCTCCATCATCACATTTAATCATGAAGGTTGTTTCATCTGTTGAGTCTGCAGTGCTTACTGTGTGATAGTATTGGATGTATTGTCCGCATGGATCTGAACAAGTGTCTGGTCCATCGCTTGTGTAATACCTGTCCGTATCATCTCCTGTAACGCTTGTTATGACACAGTTAGAGCTTAATTCTAGTCTTCCTCCAAAGTCTTTTTCTGCATTCGTGTTTTTACTCTTTGCATGAACTGTGCAGGTTGTGTAACCTGTTCCATCAATTGAACAGTCTGTGACCCAGTAAGTTATTGCTTCAGCTATTGCTGAGGTGTCTTTTTCTGCTCCACTGTTTCCTGTGCTTAACAGTTCCACGTATACTTCATAGTTTCCTTCTTCAACACAGTCTTTTGTATAGTTCAATTTCCATGTTGTATTATGCCATTTTTCTGTATCGTCACGTACAGCATCCAAATACATGTATGCTCCGCTTATAGCAGTCATATCACTACTTGGTCTTCTAATACTGACTGTTGCATTCACAGTTACACTTGTTGCATTTTTGACTGCCCAGTTATGTGCTGTTGCGTTTGATGGTCCGAATTCAAATAAGATGTGATGTGCACCTGCAGTTCGAACTATGTCTATAAGGTATGATGTATTATTGCAGGTGTAGTTGTACAAGTATATTGATGTGATATTTAATGATAAGGCTGTTTGCATTAGTTCTGTGTAATTAACAAATGTTTTGTTGTTTTCAACATAACAATATGTGTGGTTGTCTTCAAGCAGCTTGTTGTTATTACATACTGCTGGTGTTGTAATCCAAACAGTTTCTTTTTCTGATTCGTTTCCGCATTTGAAATCGTAGAATTCTAAATCATCTCCTCGCATATTTCTGTTTTCATCTGTTGGTTCTGGTAGGAATGTTGTTAGGTCGTATGGTGTTATTTCAAGGTCTGCTTGTCCGGTGGTGTTAAGCATTACTGTCCAATCTCCGCCCACCATTGGATAACTTTGCACGTTTAATACAGTTATTATGATTTCAAATGTTTGGTTTGACAAGTGTGGCGTTATCCATTCAAGTTTTTCTATCAGTCCATCATTGTTTGCATCGATGTATGTTACGTTTTTGAATAATTCTTTTGTGCCATTTTTAATCCAGTATAATGCAACATTTTCTTTTGGTGTTGGTGTTATGTTTGTGTATGTTAATATTTTAGTATAGTGTGTGTCTGATTTTATCGTTACAATTTTTTTGTATTTATTTACTTCTTCTTCTATTAGTTCTGGTGCTTCAGTTTCATATTCTATGGTGTATTCGCTTGCGTTGTGTTCAATTATTACTGCGATTTCATCTTCTTTTATTGCTACAAATTCTGTTGTTGTAGTATTTATTTCTGTGATTATTTCTTCTGTCTCATTTATTGTTTCTTCTGGTTCTATTTCTTCTTGTTCAGCGACTTCTTCAACAACATCTATTATTTCTCCTTTTAGGTTTGTTGTTATCTCTGTTGTTGTACTTGTTTCTTCACTTATGTTTTCTGTTGTTTGTTCTGTTATGTTTGTTGTTATCTCTGTTGTTGTGCTTGTTTCTTCACTTATGTTTTCTGTTGTTTGTTCTGTTATGTTTGTTGTGATGTTTGTGCTGATGTTTATTGGTGTTTCATTTTGTTGTGATGTTATTTCTTTTGTGATGTTAATTGTTGTTGTGTTTGTTTCACTAATTGTTGTGTTTGTTTGTTCTGTTGTTTGGTTTTCAATAGTGATGTTTTCATCTTTTGTTTCTTCTTCTATTATTGTTTCACTTATTTCTTCACTGTTTTTTTCTGTTGTTATGTTTTCTGTTTCAATTATTTCTTCTATTGTTTCTTCTTCAACAACAATTGTTTCGTTTGTTCCAAATGTCGTGTTTATTTCATTTATTACGTTTCCAGTTATTGTTGCTTGAGTTGCTTGTTGCACTAATTTTTCCAGAAGTCTTGTTAATATCCCTTTTCCTTCATTTTCAATTATTACTTGTCCTGTTATTAGATTGGTTTCTTCTTTGAGTTTTGATATTGCTTTCTCAATTTCTTTTGATTCTTTTTCATTATTTTCTTTTTCAGCTTTTATTTTTTGTTTATTTAGCTCTTCGATTTCTTTTTCATTTTCATATTGTGTTATTGTTTTTCTTGTTTCATTTTCTATTACACTGATTTTATATTTCGATACTTCTTTTTGAGTTGGTTCTTCTTTAATAGTTATATTTCGAGCTTTGCTTGGTAGTTTTATTGTTATGTTTTCTACTTTTTCTTTTGTTTTAACTGTCTTTTTCCATTTTACTGGTTTTCCAATTTCTGCTTTGTATTGTGTGGTGTTTTCTTCAATTGTTGTTGTTCTATTTGTTGTTTTATTTTCTATTGTTTCAGTTCCGATTGTGAGTGTGAATGTGTTACTTTTGACGAGGTTTTCTCCGTCTGTTGCATAAATATAGCTTGTGTGTTTTCCTGTGATGTTTGTTTCAAAGATTATTAGTTTTCCTTTTATTGTTGTTTTTAGTTTTTCAGATTCTTTCATATCGAATACTAGTTCTTCTCCTTCCGGATCTTCAAAGTATTCTGTTGCATTTAATGTGTATTTGTTAAAGAAATTGATATCTTCTATTTCTTTTATTTGTGTTGGTGGTTTATTTTCTGTTTTTTGTGTGTATATTATTTCATCTATTTGTAGTGTTGTGTTTTCTAATATTATTATTAGTTTGGTTGTTGGTATATCTAGTTTGCATGTTTCTACACACACATTTTTAAACTCAAATACTTTTATTTCAGTAGTTATATTTTCTTCTATCAGTTCTACTTCTTGTGTTATGTTTGTTGTTACATTAGTAGCATCACTGATGTTCACAATCTCTGATTCTGTTATGTTTGTAGTTATGTTAGTAGCACTGCTAATGTTTAACGTGTCTGGTTGAGTTATGTTTTGGCTGATGTTTGTTGTAATGTTTTGAGTTATGTTTATGCTGGTATTAGCAATTATTTCTGTGCTGATATTCTCAGTAATGTTTGATGTTTTGTTTTGTTCTATTGTTATTTCTGGCGTTATATTGATTTTGCTAATATTTTGAATCTCAAGTTCTGTTATGTTTTCAAATACTTCTTTTGTTATATTTGTTTTTTCTGTTATGTTGTTTTCAAGGTCTCCTTCTTCATGTTCTGTGATGGTTTCATTTATTCTTTCTTCAGCACTTTCATCTGTTGTTGCGTTTATTATTTCTTCAACAGATTCTGTTTCTTCCTCTAAAATGATTGTTTCTTCTGTTTCGTTTTTGGTTATAACTTCTGTTAAGTTGGTTATATCTTTGATTGCAAATCCTGTTATGAGGTTTGCTGTTTTAGTTTTGATTGTGTCTTCATTTAATATTTCAAACAACGTTCCATTTATGTCAAGTAGCACCTTGGCCGCTCCGTTACCTATTATTGTTCCGCTTATTCTAATGGATGTTGCATTTGTTATGTTCAGTTCTATTGTTGTACTTTCGTTAAACATTTGTTTTAAACTGATAATTTTTGTTTGTTCAACACTATATGTTGCAAAACCAGTTATACCGGTGTAGTTTGTCATAAACAACATTGTTAATAATAGAACTATTATTGCTCCAACTTCAATTATTGGCGCTTTTTCTCTTTTGAATTCGCGTTGTTCTTTTCTTTCTTGTAGTTTGGTTTTTTGTTCTCTTAGTTTGTTTCTTATTTCTTTATGATATCTGTCTTTTTCTTCTTCTTTCACTCTTAGTTTTTTGTGTAGTTCGTACTCTTCTTTTGTTATCTTTTTTCTTCTGCGTTCTTTTAAAAGTGCAGATTTCGAGCTACTTAGAAGCTTTTCTTCTCGTTCAAGCGTTCTAATATTCTTATTTAGCTCGTTCATTCTGCCTCCTTTTCTTTTTTGTTCTGCTGTGCACGGTCCATATGGTTCTGTCATCTCTGTTTAGAGCGCTAGCTATTTCGTGGTAAGTCATGTCTTTTTTCTCTTTGAGAAACTCCACTGCTGCTTCAAGGACTGCTAGAGAGCGGTTTTGAAATATCTTGCTGGGTAAGCTAATTTTTGGGGTTTTAGAAATTAAAACCGCTCTTGTTGCATTTTTCCTTTTTTGTTTTGCTCGATAATAGACTGTCCATATGGTTCTGTCGTCTCTGTTTAATATCTCTGCGATTTCATGATAACTATGTTTTTTTTCTTCTTTTAGATATTCTGTTATTGATTCTAGGACTGCGAGTGTTCTGTCTTTGAGAATGTATGTTGGTATTTGAATAGTTTTTAAATTATTAAGATTGGCTTTAGAACTGTTTTTATTGTTGTCTCTTTTCAGTTTGCTTACCCGTTCAAACAAATAAGATATTTATACTTACAATGTAAGTATTCATTTTTATATTTTTTGTTTTTGTTTGTGAAGATTGTTTGTTTCTTCTTTACTTACAATGTAAGTATTCATTTTTATATTTTTTGTTTTTGTTTGTGAAGATTGTTTGTTTCTTCTTTACTTACATTGTAAGTATTCATTTTTATATTTTTTGTTTTTGTTTGTGAAGATTGTTTGTTTCT
>Ga0180007_10002666_pt1 | contig 20846 bp, 19 predicted proteins | sample MM_PC_MetaG_FD_121122 | JGI IMG/M metagenome (GOLD analysis project Ga0180007, IMG submission 121122) | Groundwater microbial communities from the Aspo Hard Rock Laboratory (HRL) deep subsurface site, Sweden - MM_PC_MetaG | ecosystem: Environmental > Aquatic > Deep subsurface > Groundwater... | reverse complement strand
CCATTCGATATGACTCATGGTCACTCATAGATATTACTTGCAACAAGATTGTTGGCCACACTGAGTAATGTCGAAGTGTGAGGGGGATACAAGGTTAGTTTTATTTAAAATGCAAATTGGTATGAAATAATCAAAATTCAGGATTATTCCTGTCATGTTCCCATTTATGTGGATTATTTCGAATATATTCTCGAATTCGATTCAATGATTTTGTATCGCGTATGATGTGGTCATAAAATCGTGTTTGCCATGCAAAATCATCGTATCCCATTGAATGTATGCGTTTGGTACATACAGATTTAAATTGACCCATGATGGATCCGATGGAATTGGCATGTAAACGAGGTGTGGTCGGTTCGGTTGTCATTGGAATACACCATTGGCGAACGGTATTTGTGGTTGTTAATGGCGTGATAGAGACGTCCCATTGGGACGTCTCTATGACATCGTTAACAACCGAATCCATTATTGCATCAATAACGTCGTTTCGTTCAATACGAATTATGCCATGTATGTGATTTGGCATAACAATCCATTCATCCAATGTTACGTAACATCGAATATATTCAATTTTTTGCCAACAATTTGCAACCACATTCCCAATATCCGACAACCCAATAATCCCATTCCTAATTTCACCAAAAACACAATCACGGTTCTTTGTACAAATGGTTATAAAATACCATCCGTTTTCGGTGTAATCGCGGCATTGCAGACGCGCAGATTCGACCCGATATTTTTTCTGGAATAACGTCATGTTATTTACAGAGAAATGGCGGGTCGTAATTGTGAAAAAATCAGTATTTTCGGATAACCCCACGCACCACCCCTGCAACAGTCAACTCCTCCATTGCATGCATATCCGGATAACTGGAGTTTTCTGCTTGCAGATAGAATTTACCTTTATTCTTTTTTAAACGCTTGAGAGTAAATTCTCCATCAAGTACAGCGACTACAATGTCATTAAGCTTTGGCTCTACTCCACGTTCAACAACAACCAGATCACCCTCGCTTATCGAAGCGTCTATCATGCTGTCGCCTTTAACCCGCAAAAGAAATGTGGATGCCTTTTTTCCTCCTACAATGTAATCATCAAGTGTTACCATCTCCTCTGCCTGTTCTTCCACCGGAGCTGCGAATCCTGCTGATATTGGTCCAAACAAAGGAAGAACCATAGGATCTGGTCTATCCGAAGCATCTACGATATCTATTATCTTGATGCGTCCTTTTGGATCCTTTTCTATTTGCCCTTCGCGTGCAAGTGCATTCACAACCTTTGCGACTGCATTTTTGCTACGAACACCGAATGCAAGTGCAAGATCGGAAAGAGAAGGAGAATATCCGCGTTTAACCTGAAACTCACGGATATAGTTGAGTACAGTACGCTGATGTGGCGTCAAAGTGGGTTCAGCTTTAGCTTTTGGCATAATGGCGGGCGGTAGAGAATAGGGTAACCCCACTTCGCTCAGTTACTTTAATATTGATATTTCTAAGGTATTGATCATTAGATCATCAATCTAAGTCTGAGCTACGGAGGGGCAAGGGGGAACTAACGTCCACCATCATAGGTGTACGATTGTGCAAGGTCAAGGAGGTTGGGGAAATAATAATGCGGGTTTTGAGTATTGTTGTGTGTTCGACATTCGACATTCGACAATCAACAATCAACAATGTTAGTTATTATGGAAACGTATGTTTCTCTAATTATTTTAGATGTTGATTGTTGAAAGCGAAGCCACGTCGCACGTGTGCGACAGTGGCGAAGCGTGTCGATTGTCGATTGTTCTACGCATCTCCATTTCCATCACCATTCTTCGTTGTTACCTCATCATCCAAATCAATCACATCCAATTCTTTCCTCTTACCCAATTCCATATACGTAAGCGTCCACACAGTTTGTTTGAACACTGCAAGATAAGCAAAGAAGTAACTGGCTATTCCAACAACTATAAGACCTAAAATTCCTGAGATTGAATAACTGATTACAGGAGGCATAACCAGTGCAAGCAAGAATCCGATACCCAAAACCAATGCTGGAACAAATAGAACCATTACAACGTTCAGCAAAACTCTTAGTACGATTACAAAAAACAAAAGCATCAGGAAAACAACTTGACCCAAATAACTGATTACCAACTTGAAGCTTGTTCTGAGTGCAACTCCGATTCCGACCTTTTTTATGACCACTGCTTCCTCTGCAAAGATACAGAAGAAATGAATGATCATGGAAATAGCGTAAAATATCAACAATATGCCAACCGTAAGGGGAGCAATCTCGGGGGAATACCTGAACATCAATGAACAAAGAGTAATCACCACCGTTATACGACCAAGGAAAAATATTTCATGTAGAGCAAACATTGGGAAGAAGTTGTATATAGCCAACACAAGTCCTCCCTTTACTTCCTCGCCTTTATGAGACTTCGCTGCGAGGCCGATGATTGCGCCTTTTGACAAGTGAGGGAACAACCATTCCACAAGAATAAGCACAAGTATGAAGCCCATAAGAGACCAGAAGAACCATGTGGGAGTATTGTTCATAATTGTCCTTTCCATAGTCAGAAAACCGATTGGATTTCCATGCAAGTAAGAAGTGATTAACCAGATTTGATATGTCAGTAGTTTGATGTTCAGAAGAGTCTCCGCAACTGCCGCCACATAACCCCATTTGCGGATCTGGCGTTCTTTCTTTGTTATTACCCATGCCTTTGCAATTATTTCACGTGGTGTCATTCAGATAGGATGGATGATTGTAACGGTTCATATTTGTAATCTTTGCCGATTACAATGGTCAGTTCACGCGTTTCGTCATCGCGCAATCCTGAGTGCATTTTTTTAGCTTCGATACCTGTTATCGAAGCAAAGAATTTTGCAAGATCATCAGATACCTCTTCTTCTGCTGAGGATTTAACAGAAACAAAAGAGGTTTCCTGTTTTGGAATAGATGCATTATCCATCATATCAACAGGGAAGCCGTATCTAGTTAGCTCTGTAGCCAGTTTGCGGGCATGTCCTGCGGGGGCTCCGGAGTTTAGGACCGCAATAACAGGCTTTTTTAAATACATTGCTCTTTCGTCAAACAAAAGCTTTTTAAGTGCTGAGATCTGTTTCCATGTTACGGGGAACTCCGGAATAGAAACGGGAAGAAGTACTGCAGCTCCATCAAAAAGATGTCTTGGAGGAGCATAAAGGAATCCGCCTGGCTCAATAAAGCTATCATAAAGTGCATTTCTGTCATTTAGCTGCATTGTTACAACGTTGTTTGCTTCAATTTCGGTTGCGAAAGTTAAAAGACCAACCAATTCACGTGTGGTCAATGTTGTTTCTACGTTGTCTTTGTAAATGTTCAGGAACTCCAAGATCATGCCGGGCTTCTTGTAGATTTCTTCTTCCTTTGCCTTTTTTGCCATTTCCTTAATCAGTTGTTGTTGTCTTGCAGATCGCCCGAAGTCACTTGTGGTGGATCGGCTGCGTGCGTACTTAAGAGCAGTTGTGCCATCCAGATGATTCATTCCTTTATATATTTCAAAAGGATCATATCCAAAGTTCTCATCAGGATATTCATTGTCTATGATGTCGTATGGCACATCAAGATCAACACCACCGATTGCATCCACTGATTGTGTAAATGCTATAAAGTCCACTTTTATAACTCCATGAATTTGAAGTCCAAGGTTGCGCCCCAGTTCTTCACCAAGTTCTTTGAGTGCTTCTTTGGAAGCAACATCCGGATCCATACCCTTCATATACTTTAAGTATCCTTTGTAATCACGATAAAAGGTGTTGAGTTTACCGGCTCCCATTTTCTCGGTATGCAGAAAATACAGATCGCGGGGAAAAGAAAGCATTACAACGCTTTTTGTTTCGTTAGGATCAATACTTGCGACAATGATAGTATCAGTAAGATCTTTTCCATCATGATCTCCGTCACCTTGCCCCATTAATATCAGATTTGTATATCCATTCTCATCAATCGGTGGGGGAGTGCCCGTAACAGAGGCAATTTGCTGGAAACTTAAGATGCGAACAGAAAAGAACACCTGAAGCATTGTGCCGATTATCAAAAGGACAACAAAAACTGAAATAAGAATCAGAAGAGTTCTTTTGAGCATATGTACTCTTTTTTCTTTTATCTTTTCTTCCTGTCTTCTTTTCTTCCAGTCACCATACAAATTGAATATCGGTCGACCAAATTCCAGAATGCCGATAGCAAGCTTTTTCCACGGGAATATCTTCCGCGGCTTTTTGTCCTCAATTTTGCGGATGGTGAACATTGGATATATTCTACCGAACTAATTGAGAATTGAGAATGGAGAATTGAGGGTTTTTGGGGGGTTGTAGAGACGTCTCATCGGGACGTCTGTACGCTATGATGAGTATATATTAAGAATTGTAAGTATTATTGGTTGATGAATCAGATAAATCAAAAGTGCATGTCGTCCCGGCACACTAAGAATTCTTGTTATTTTATTTGTAGGCTTTGGAATTATCCCGGATCGAATATAAAAGAAGTCACCAAGTGCAACTCCTATTAGAATTATTCCGAACCAAGGAAACAGCGGATAGTAATCGAGTGTAGTGAAGTTTGGAGGGATTATTCCAAATGGAAGGAATAATTGGGAATTAGAAATTTGAAATTGGAAATTAATAATCAAATCTTGAATATATGTCATCGAATATCCAATGATGATTATCAATAATCCAATCAGTACATTCCATTCCCGAAATCTTCTGAAGAAGGGGAGGAGGATTATGCTGATTCCGATCATATGGAGTATCCCAAAGCGGATGTATGTGGAAGGATCCAAAATATAAGTTGCAATAGTGATTAACATCGCACAGCAGAAGACCAAGAGGCCTCGTTTGAGGTATTTCCATATCGCAGCAGCGGTTCGAAAACCGCTGATACGGGTTCGTTCCCAAGAAATCACAAAGCTCACTCCAACAAGTATCAGAAACAGAATCACAGTTGATAGCTGTAAGATCTTCCATCCTCCTTCATTCATCTTTAAGTCATAGACTCCAAAAAAATATGAAAGATCAAAAGCTATGTGGTAAACAATCATCATCAGTATTGCGAGGGTGCGGGCTATGTCGAGCTCGGCGAAGCGGGGGGAGGTGGTGGGCATTGCATGTATCATATATGAAGAATTAGAGGTGACTATGGAATACTGGAATATTGGAATAATTAATAGAATATTGGAGTATTGGAATATTGGGGTGATGTTTAGCATGTACAGAGTAGGTTGCGGCTTTAGCACTGGCATTCGCGAATGCCGTGCTTTAGACCAATATTCCAGTATTCTAGTATTCCAATTATATTCTAATATTCTAAAATCAAGCGCAGGCAGAAACTACGCTTGATTCGATTAATTCTAACAACTATTTCAAAGTCACAGTCGCTCCTGCACCCTCTAATTGCGCCTTAATCTTCTCTGCCTCTTCCTTGGGCACTCCTTCTTTGATTACTTTTGGAGCACCGTCTACTGCAGCTTTGGCTTCGCCAAGTGGAAGTCCTGTAATCTCGCGAACTACTTTGATGACTGCAATTTTCTGCTCACCGGCTCCGGTAAGCTCAATATCATAGTTGGATTTTTCTTCTTCGTCGCCGGCATCGCCACCACCGGCACCAGCCGCAGGTGCTGCAACTGCCATAGGCGCTGCTGCGGAAATGCCGTATTCCTGTTCCATGAATTTAACGACATTGTTAAGTTGTACTACGTTTAGTTTTTCCAGTGCATCGATTACTGCTTTCTCCTCTTTGGCGAGGGAAACTTTATCTGCTGTGGCGGTATCGTCGGCCATAATGTAAGGGGGGAAATATTAGTTAAAAGTGAATAGTGAAAAGTGAAAAGTTAGGATTCTTCTTCTTTAGGTTGGGAAGGTTCGGAAGGTTGGGAAGGTTCCACCTTCGCTCCTTGGGGAGCTTCGGCGGACAAGTCGGAAGGTTCAGCTGCAGACGATTCATCAGAGTTTTCTGCCGTCTCAGAAGTATCTTCGACAGTTTCCTTTACCTCTTTTTCATCCTTTACCTTATTTTCCTCCTCAGGTGCAGCCTCATCATCACCAAACCCTCCTTTATCCGCCATCTCACTCAGAGCACGTGCGAATCCGGAGAGTGGCGAGGCACACATTCCTGCAAAAGTATTAAGAGGGGACTTGAGCATCATTGCGAATGTTGCAAGCAATACTGCACGGCTTGGCATCTTCGCAAGTTCAATTGCTTCCTCTTTGCTCAGAACTTTTCCGTCAAATATGCCACCGATTATTTTTACCTGTTTATGATCTTTTCCGAATTTGAATGCAGCTTGTGCACCTGACATTGGATCAATGAAACTAAATATACAGGAAACTGGTCCGTCCAATAAATCATCACTTATTTCCGGAACATTTGCATCCTTGGCTGCAATCTTTAAAAGAGTTTTTTTTGCAACTTGCATTTCCGCATCCTGCTCTTTTAGTTGTCTTCTAAGTTCGCTGACTTCTGCCACAGTTAAACCAATGTAATTGGTGAACATCACTGATTGCGCTGACTTGAACTTTTCGGTCAGATCTTTTACTTGAGCGGTTTTCTGAGCTTTGGTGAGAGCCATTGTAGTTAGGTTGGGTAGGTAAGGAGCTAAGAGTCTAAGGTCGAAAGTCGATGGTCGAAGGTCCTTCGACTTTGGACATTCGACTTTCGACTCCTTCTGGAGCTCAAATTTGTTCATTGAACTCTGATAACAAAAACGCTGATCTCGTATACGACCGGGAGACCAGCGAGGCACACGGCACGAAGCATTAAGCCGGAAGCCAAACGGTCGATGCTGTGAGCCTCGGAGGGACTTAACAGGGGCCTGCGGCCCCACGCCCTCGGTCTTCGGTCGGAATGGAAGTTTACTGATAAGTTAAGTGGTGTCAATGATACTATGCAATAATATTGCTTGAAAGCAATTAGCAGTTGGCAATTAGCAGTTGGCTAGCATTCTTTGTTAACGACATTAAGTAGCCAATTGCCAATTATCATACAAGCCGATTGCTGTAGTATGGTCAAAAGCTTACATATTTGTTAACCTCTCCCCATGCGCCTTCTCCTCCAAAAAGTAACCAGAGCCTCCGTATCCGTCGATCAAAAAAAAGTCGGAGAAATTGCCAAAGGATACCTACTTTTCCTTGGAGTTATAGAAGGTGATACCAATGAACAGGCAGATAAATTGGCAGAAAAAGTCGTTAATCTTAGATTATTTGATGGTGAGGGAGGAAAAATCAATGATAAATCATTGTTGGATACAGGAGGCGAAGCTTTGGTTGTTTCGCAGTTCACACTTGCCGGAGATTTAAAAAAAGGAAATCGTCCGGATTACACTGAGGCTGCATCTCCGGAGGTTGGCCGAGAGCTTTACGAGTACTTTATTGAAAAATTGAAGTCTCTTGGAGTTATTAAAGTTGAGGCAGGGGAGTTTGGGGCGTACATGAAGGTGGAGTTGGTGAATGATGGACCGGTTACTTTGGTGTTGGAGAGGTGAGGAAATTGTAAACTACTATAGAAACAAGATTGTTCGGATTTTTAAATCCCAAATCCCAAAACACAAATCCCAAAAGTAAATCCCAAAATCCAACCCCCAAAACCCAACGAAATCCAAAATTCCAAACTATGATCGTTCTTTAGTTGCCCGTCCTACGCAGTAGCAGCATTGTTGGGATTTGTTATTTGGGATTTGGGTTTTAGCTTATTACATACAATCATCGTATCATTTAAAATGCAACTTGGTATTATGACCAACACAATAAATCACATTTGGGATTTGGGTTTTGGGTTTTGGGATTTTTAATTTGGTTAACTATTTACTCCACACATATTGGTTATGATCCCGTTTATAACTAATCCATCTGCTTCCTCTGGCTCCATTTTTCTAATCAAATCCTTGCCCCACCCCACCCCTCAGCGTAGAATTCAGCTTCCTGATGTCCACCACGACCACCGATATAACGGCGATACTTGATCGCATTGCGTTAGTAAAGCCAGACTTTGACAGTCAACGTGTTGAACATGCGTTCAATTTTGCCGAAGTGTTGTATGGCGAGGAAAGGCACAGAACAGGATTAAGTGTTTTGGAACACACAAAAATGGTTTTGGATATACTTTTACCTTTCGAACCTGATGAAGAAACGATTATTGCCTGTATTCTTCATCATTCGGTGTTTGAAGGTGGTATAACTCTTACTGAACTGGAAGCAAATTTTGGTCCCGTCGTGCGTTCCATAGTCAGTGGAGTGCATTTGCTTTCTAATATAAATGTGGAAAAAAGTCGTACTTCAATTGATGATCTGCGATTGATTCTACTGAGTGTTTCGGACGATGTACGAACGATACTTATAACACTTTGCGATAAGTGCCAGCATTTGGACGACCATTACGGAATGAGCCCGGAAGATGCAAGAGCAATTGCCAGTGATGTTCTTAGGCTATATGCGCCTGTGGCGGCAAGACTTGGTATTTACAGATTGAAACACGAACTGGAACGCAGAGCATTTCCTATTTGCTATCCGTCTGATGCACAAAATGTATATGAACAAACAGTGCGATTACGCAAAGAGCATGGTGACTTCCTTTGGAGTACTGCGGAAGAATTGCGTAATAATTTGTCAATAAACGGTGTAAAAGTAGAAATTGAACATAGGGAAAAACAGCCATACAGCATATTCAAGAAACTACAAGCAAGAAGCCTTTCTTCGGTGCGGGACATATATGATTTATTTGCAATTAGACTTATAGTTGATTCAGCAGAAGAGTGTTATCAGGTTTTGGGGTTGATGCACAAAATTGGACGTCCTGTTGCAAATAGATTTAAAGATTACATTGCGTTTCCAAAACCAAACGGTTACCAAAGTTTACACACAACAATCGCACGACTTCCGGGCGCTCCGTCGGACATCAATATCGAAGTACAAATTCGCACACACCAAATGAATCGTGAAGCAAAATATGGTGTTGCAGCACATTGGAGTTACAAAGAATACGGAGCCTCGCGGCACGCTTTGGAGAATATGCAACTGAAGAAAATGCTTTCCATGCAGGAATCAGTAGGGGATGAGGAGCAGGAATCATCACTGGCGGATCATATTTATGTGCTTACGCCCAGAGGTGATGTGGTGGAATTGCCGGAAGGAGCAACGCCGCTGGATTTCGCCTTTCAGGTTCATACAGGTCTGGGGCTCTCATTTAAATCTGCAAAAATTAATGGTTCTATTGTTCCTCTTGATCACGAGTTGGAAAACGGTGATGTCGTTGAGATTCTTAAATTCAATAATCCCAAACCATCACCTCAGTGGATGCAAATGCTTAAGATGTCATCTTCTCGTTCAAAGCTCAAACGTCATCTTTATAATCAAAGACGATCAGAATTTCTTGCAAAAGGACGTGAGCTTATTAATACGGAGCTTGCGAAACACAGATTACCTCTGCTTGATAGCGACCTAAGCATACTGCGCTTATATGATGGTGAAGTATTGCCATTTTCACGTCGCGAAGACTATTTGGTTAAAGTAGGGCAGGGATCTCAAAATGCAGCCTCATTGTTTCCTCATTTGGATTCTTTAAGTGATCACGAATTTGTTCGTGAAGAAAAGCCAAGGCAGACTTTACCAAAACGTGCACAACACAAAGAGAGATCCATCGAACTTGAAGGTGGACTTCCTATGCCTATTCGTTTTTCCAAGTCGTGTAAACCCGAGGAAGGGGAGCGTGGAGATATTATGGGAATTGTTAATCGATCGGGTGAAGTGGTTATCCATCGCGAAGGTTGTGGTGTTATACAAAAAGCAAATCCGGAGAGGATTATTGGGGCGAGGTGGAAGGGATAGTTGGAAGCTTTCAGATACTTACCTTGTAGAATTAATAGATTGTTGTGAATTGGAATACTGGAGTAATGGAATATTGGGGTGATGATTATAATAGAAATAACTTTGTGTCGCTTTAGACCAATATTCGAGTATTCCAATATTCTATCCTTAATTCCAGTATTCCATTAACCCAACATCTCATCTATCAACTTCTCCACCCTCTTCTGCCACTTAAGCTGATGCCAACCTTGAAATCCTTTTTGATACATAGGTTGAACTCGCTTGCGATCTTTTTCCGGCAAGGATCCAAGTAAGGCCGCAACTTCTTTATCGATTTCTGAATCTGTCAGCTCTATTCCTTTTTCTTCAACAAGATGCTGAATTCCCATGCGCAATGTCAGACGTTCTATGGCTTGTTTATTGAACTCAGCTTTAATATCTTCCGGTTTTTTATCAGCTTTCTTCATCCACTCCGTGAAGTCCAGATTTTGTTCTTTTAGTTGTCTTGCAAAGTTTTCGAAAATTTCTCTTTCTTCTTCTTCTATCAGTTCCGGTGCCAATTCAACCTTTGTTGCATTTCTAATCTCTTCCATAAGCTTGCCTTCGCCCTGCTGTCGATTGATCCTGTTCTCTTGTTCTTCCATAGAAGTCCTAATGCGCTTTTTAAATTCATCAGCAGATGGAGCACTCAACTTCTCCTGTGCGAATGCATCAGTCAACTTTGGCTTCTCCACTTCTTCCACATTTGTGACAGTTACATGGAAAGTAACGGGTTTGCCTTGTAAATGTTCAGCGTGATATTTTTTCGGGAAGTTAATAGAAAATGTTTTCTTTCCCTTTTCTTTCAGTCCGACCAGTTCTTCCTCGAATCCGGGGATAAGCGATTTGCTCCCGATTATCACCTGATGTCCGGTAGTTTCCGTGCCTTCAATTTCCTTTCCTTCACTGTCTTCACCTTTAAAGTTCATTGTAATGCGATCCCCCTCCTTTGCAGCTCTGCTTATCTTTGTAGTTTTAATATGTTGCTCTAAAACGTAATCAATCATCTTCTCAACATCTTTGTCGTCAACCTTTGTCTCCTTTTTCTCCACTTTGATTTTGTTTGCTCCTTTAACTGTAACTTCGGGATGCTCAACAAAAGTGATTTTAAGAGTAAGAGGATCACGGCTTTCGGCTTCCACTTTTGGTGGAATAATAGGTTTGATCTCACTCTCTCCGGTTAACTTTTTGATGGTATCCGGCAGAAGCTCACGAATAGTTTCTTCCAGCAATTGATCCGGGCTTACTTTTTCCTTAAGCATTTCCGCAGGTGCTTTACCGGGTCTGAATCCTTCAATATTTACAGATCCTGCCAGTTTCTTGAGGGCTGCTTCTTCTGCAGGTTTTGTCTGTTCCTTGGTAAAAGCGACGGAAAAAGTGGTTCTTCCGGTTTTGTCCTTTTTGGGGGTGGTGGTTGATTTGGTCATAATGGGGGTAGTTTATGTGTGGATTGGGTGATTTGGAAGGAATTTGGCGGGTTTTTTGGATAAATCCGAAATTATAAATCCGAGGAAAATCTGATTAAATCCGAAATAAGAAACACGAAATTCGAAGGAAAAAATAAATCTGAAATCCAAAAATATACTGTTTCAGATTTAGTTATTAGAATTTCGAATTTCCTTCGAATTTCAATTTTTTGCTTTTCGTATTTCCCACCTCAATACTTCTTCCTCCAAAACACCAACAAAGGTGTCGCCAAAAACAACGATGAATAAGTTCCTATAATTGCTCCAACCATCAAAGTAAGAACAAACCATCTGATACTTTCGGATCCCAATATGAATAATGCAGAAAGCATAATCAATGTGGAAACTGATGTATTGATTGACCGTGTTACACTCTGTTGTAAGCTTCTTTCTGCTACAAGATGGAACTCTTCGCCTCTGTGCTGTGTTAACAGATTGTCTCTGATTCTGTCGAATATAACGATAGTGTCATTAACCGAGTATCCAAGTATCGTCAAAAGTGCAGTTACAAATAGAGTATCGAATTCAAAAGATGAAACATGGCTCAAGATCACAAAGATTCCGACAGTGATCAAAACATCATGTAATAGAGTTACAACTGCAATGATTCCAAATCTCCAGGGACTCAAGCGGCGGGGGACTTTCCTGAATGCAAAAGCGATATATAGAACAATTGCGGTGCTTGCGATAGAGAGTGCCCATAGAGATCTCTTTTTTAACGATGCTCCGACAGTTGGTCCGATGGTTGTGAACTGGAGTTCTTCGGTTGTACCAAGTGTCGAGGTCAAGTGATCTATCAATTCCAGATGTTCGGGGTTACTAAGATCACGCATGCGGGTAAGCATTGTTTCCGCTTTTGTTGCGGAAATTGTAAAATACCCGATTGTAGATCCATTTTCAAAAGTTAGTGAGCTAAGTGCTTCGCTCAGACCTTCTTTTGTAGATGAGCTTGGAATTTTTAACTCAATCAACGTTCCACCGGTAAAATCAATGGAAAGGTTGGGTCCGGGATAAAAGAGCAGAACAAGGCTTGTTCCCACCAATGCCGCAGAAAGCGTCAGGAAGTATTTTGCCGGTTTTATAAAGGAGAATTTCATTGTTGGAGAGAGATTAGCGGGTCATAGGGATTAATTCCAGTAAACATTTGTATTTTGTATTTTTTTATTTATGGCGGCAACAACATAAGAAGTTTGTTCGGCAGAGTTTCCCCTCCCAGTGGGAGGGGACTAAGGGGAGGGGGTCAATCTTTGCAAATAGCATTATAAATCTGTGATAAAACGTTTTCTAAAGATTCAACAGTTTGCCCATTGCCGAATCGGAGAACTTCGAAGCCTTCTGACCGTAGATAATCCTCTCTTTTTCTATCATGAATTTTTGCATTTGCGAAACAATGAGAATCACCATCAATTTCAATAATAATCTTTTTTGATACACATAGAAAATCTGCAATATATGGTCCTACCGGTACTTGTCTTCTAAATTTAATTCCATGAAAACGTTTGGCTCGAATTGCTTTCCACAAAGCTTTTTCTCCTGGCGTTTGGCGTTTTCTTAGTGTTTTAGCAAATTTAGTTTTTGGAGTGTGCCTGTTGGTTACGCTGTAGCGAAGCATAAGGGAGATATTCTAACATACCCCCTCCCCTTGCCCCTCCCACGGGGAGGGGAAGAATTAGAGCCATTATCTTGGCTTTATGGCATGGTTTCACAAAGAATCCTGTTTAATACAACACTAAAGTTACTCAATCGTTATCAAGCTAACCTCCCCCATCTGCTCTACAGAAAATGTAAATTTTTCAGGCAGTAAATTCAGATCTTCCAAAATCGCAGAACCCTTTATAATTTCCGCAAGGGCGACTTTATCTATCGCTCCGTCTGCAAGCTTGTACCCTTTAGTAAGGGAAGATGATGTCGGGGGAGTGATCTCCTTATCTTTTTTAAGTATGTCCATCAAAGCATTTTCGTCATTTGATATTACATAAGTACTGCCACGCTGTGCGGTTGCCAGTTGTTTCAGCGGATCACCGGTGCTTTTGAGCAGAGATATTTCCCATTGCTCATGTTCCATCAATTCCTCGCTAACTGCATCGGGATCTGATCTTATATCCAATGAATCAAACCTATCTTCCAGATTTCTTCTAACAATTTTGGTTGCAGGAACAGCAGAGCGGAATCCCAAATGAATTTTTTCCATATATTCGGAAAGTTCTTTCGAGTTTTTCATTACTCCTTCTATCCCAAAAATAAGTGAACCTGACTCACTCGTTCCCAGATGCAAAGTAGTTGGTCCTTTCGAGAGCATAGGCAGAATCTCATAATTGAAGCTCAAGTCATCTCCAAAGTTATTTTGTAACCAAAGACCAAATTGCCCCGTGATTCCAATCTTTTGATCCTCATCGATATGCTTGAGCATCCATTTCCAGGACTCATCTGCATCTGCAAACCTGAGTGTCAGGAATGATCCGGAAAATCCTGTGCGTATGGTTGAGGAAAGACTGTATTTAGGAATGTAGGGTTTTGTTTCAAAAGAAAAGCGAGTCATCTCCTCATCTTTTTCCATTATGATGCAATCCGGAATGTTGGTCAGTTTTTGTGCCAATTCGGAGTCATCAATATTCAAACATGCTCCGCTTAAGATCTGAGTAGGAATTGGCTCATTTTTTTCAAGGACAATCAAAGAATTTGTTGAGGTAATTATTAATGCGAGCAGAGCAATGCTGCTGGCAATTGCGATTAGTATGATGCCGAGGGTGCGGAGGAAGGAGAGCAAAGAGGGAAGATACAAGAAATGATTCAAATTCCAAATTCCAAATTCCAAAATTCACAATGAAATTCCAAAATGCAAAATTCTAAAATTCCAAAACTGCTATCGATTCTTCGGGGCTTCGGAGTTTTGGATTTTTTAGATTTCATTGGATTTTGCGAATTTGCGAATTTGGAATTTATTCGGTCAGGTCTATTAACTTCTCTTGCACCCCCTTCAACTCCGGATTAATACTCAAAGCTTGCTGGAAAGCATCTCTGGCCTCTTCTTTTCGATCCGTTTCCATACTTGCCCATCCCAGCAATTCAAATGCATGTGCATTCTGTGGCCAACGCTGCGTAACTTCCTTCGCTTTTAAATATGCTTCTTCAAAGTTTCCCAGAGCCAAGCTTGCCGTTATATATCCTTCAAATGTTTCGAATGGTGCGTTTTCTTCCTGAGTAAGAGCTTCGTACTGTTTAAGTGCAAGTGTTGTGTTTCCACTTTCCAGAGCTTCCTCAGCTATTAGGCGTCTGATCTCTACCGCAGGTTCAAAACCGTTAACCAATGAGTACTCAAAAAACGTAATCGCATTTTGGTGTTGCTGAAGTGCCGCGTAAGAGCGAGCGAGGAAGTACTGAGTTTCGGGTTTTTGTGGATCTATGTTGTATGCTTGTTCAAGTGAAGCCAAAGAGTCCTCGAATCTCTCCGTAACAAGCTCGCAATATCCCTGAACTATCCACGCATCACGGTAATCATTCATTGTGTTTGTAACTTGGACCAGAAGGGGGAGTGCAAGCTCACATTCCTGAACCTGTGCCAATGCACGTGCGAGCAAAGTAATCAGATGAAGGTTAGAGCCTTCAGGAAATAGTGCATATTCATCGTAAGCTGCAGCAAGGGTTCTGGCATATGATCGAAGTACCGGTTCCCAGCCGTTAATAACCTGCGCCAGTTCAAGTTGAGCAATATCGTGATTTCCCTGTACAAGGGCAAGAAGTGCAAGCCCGTAATGCTTTTGCGGTGAATCCGGCGCATCTATCAGAATCGAATTGGCCTTGATCAGTTCACCTGCGCGCAGTTCAACAATACTTTCAAGCAGAGTCAGATCTTCCTGTCTTGCCCCTGCCGATTGCATCTTGCTGATTGTTGAACGCAGTCCTTTTATATCTCTTCTCTGCAGTTGTGCCTGGGCCAGTTTACGCAATGCGGGCAGACCGCCTCCTTCCGAGACGGCTTTCGAGTAACTGTCTTGTGCATCCTTCCACTCACCGCGAACAGACAAAAGGTCACCTTCTCGCAGATAAACAAGAGCCTTGTCACGCGGATCAATCGGAGCTTCGGGAATATAGGTAGAAGTTGGAGCCTGAGCATCCGGCCTTAAGAATGATAGGGGATCTTCCAATATCGCAGTGGATTGCGATATCTGCCACCAAAGAAACGCAGCCAAAAGCCCTGCCAAAAAGGCAGCGAGTGCAACGGGGATAATTATGCGGGCGGGGATCTTCATCGGTAGTGAAGATTAGCGGAAGTGAGGGGAATGCTCAACTCATTGACCTCACCCCCTGGCCCCCTCTCCTGCCACGATAATGACTGCGAGAAAGTTTGATGATGCGATTTAATTCTGGTTATTCACAGGAGAGGGGGAACTACGTTTATAGAGAAACAAGCTTGTTTCTTGAATGTCAGAGTTCCCCCTCTCCTCTAAGCTTGAATATGAAAGAGCAACAAAAAAACTTGGAGGTTCATTTATGGGGGAGGAGAGGGGGCCAGGGGGTGAGGTCGGTGAGGTTAGTGATTATTCTGTCTGAACCCCCAACTACCGCAACGCCTCGTCCACACTTTCTCATATTTCAAATAATTGATCCATTCCTGTTATCTCGAACAGGCTTCTTACATATGCGGAAAGTGCACAAAGATGAAACTTTATTTTTCTGGATTCAGAAAGCCTTTTAGTCATAAGAAGTAAACCAATACCTGTTGAACATATATATTCTGTATCTTTTAAGTCCATAACAATTGCAGATAGATTACGGCATTCTTGTACTAGTCGTGGAAGAGCATCTTTAATCTCACCCATATCCATATCCTGTTCATTCATCTCACCGACAATTTTAATTTCAACAATTTGTCCTTTGCTATGGTCGTGAGTTGTAATGCCAGAGACATGTTGTTCACAATTGGCGATTACTTGTTGGTCAGGTGTAAGGTTCATTAAGAATCAAGGAAAACAAATTATAAAGGTATCACTGTCACTTTAACACACGTGTCATTATCTTTAGCCGAAACGGATAATTGCATTCCAGCGTCTCTTACAAGATCATTCACAAAACTAAGTTCTACAATACGAGCATTTGTTTCTCCTTGTTCAACCAGTTCAGTTGGTTTCAAAGCAGTCCTGTCATCTTCTTTTCTAACCGAAGAAAGTTCTAAAGTATCATTATCACCAACAGTGAAAATGATATCTTCCCCTTGTTGCTCAATGGTAACGTCAATTCCTTCTCCTCTTTCTGATGCCGCTATTGCCTCAAAAATTACTTCAGTAACAATTTGCCTCAGGTCTTCATCAAATGTCTGGATGTTAGGAATATCACTTTCAAAGTGTGCTTGTATTTCCAGATCTTTCAATTCTATAAGTGGCGTAAGTTTCTCTAGTACAGATAAGACCAGATGTTGAAAATTAATTGTGTGAAGACTTTCTGGCGTCTCCTTTTCTCCATCTACTTTGTATACATCTGTCGCAAGCTGATTTACACCTTTGCGTAATGCAATAATTTTGCTGCATATTGTATCGTTTGGATCTCGTTCCACATCAAGGCCGTATCTTCTGCCCAGATCATCTACTAAAGTCCAGATAATTGCTTGAATCTCTTGAGCAGATTTTGCTGTACTTTTTCTTAAGCCGTAGATTATACATCTATCTCTTCTGGATTGCCTTGCCATCGCTTGATCCATCACCAATGCATTTTCATCTAACGGTTGTCTTAATTCCATAATAATAATTGGAAATTGTAAATAAGGAGGAATTAATACTCCTTGGGAAAATTGGAGTCAAGGAATATCAGAAGTTTACTAATGACCTCACTCCCGACTCCTCCACCCCTAGCCCCTCCTCCTTTGGAGGAGGGGAACTCCGCCATTGGAGAAATCAAAGTCTGTTTTCTCCAATAGCGGAGTTCCCCCTCTCCCGTGGAGAGGGGGCCAGGGGGAGAGGAGGGTGAGGAAGAATATCAAAAATTCGCAATACAATACCCATCCCTCACCTCAAACCCAATATCCTTATATACCTTCTGCGCCGCAAGGTTCGAGTTTTCTGTAAATAGAAGCACGGTTGATGGCCCCTTATTAAAGTGATACTCACATAAAGCACTTACAACTTGCTTTGCCAATCCCATATTTCTGTAGTCGGGATGTGTAACCACTCCACCAAGTTGAAAGCAGTGCTCAGATATACCATGTATATCGGCCATCGAAACTATTTTATCATCTTCACGAATTATAAAAGTTTCTCCTGCAGCAATTTGATTCCGCTCCCTATCGGTTATCGGATCATCGGGATTTTTTCTGTCGCTCAGAATTCTTGATAGCCTTACCAGATCATCGATGTCTTCTTTATTAGCAAGACACTCATTGCCTTTTGAAAAATTTGTAAAACTATCTTTATCAAGTTCATAAACCATTTGCTCTTCAACTTTTTTAGGTTCAATACCATATTTTTTAAGTTCACGAAGTGTCGCACTGGCGTACTTTTCAAAATTCGCAATATTTTCAATCTTAAATGAACGCCTAACAGCTTCTTTAACAAATTCCTCTGCAGCTTCCGGAACATCAAAATTAATTACAAGGTTTCCATACTTACAAAAGTAAGTTGCGATTCCTTTCAGCTCATCATCTTCGTAATATCCCAGATATATATTGTTCTTGAACGGATCCGGTCGAGAAAAACTTCCTATAGTAAATAGGTTCTCCCGCTCACGTTTATATGTGTAATCGAGAATAAGTTTCTGATCGTCTATCGAAAACTCAGTGATCATAAGCATGGAAACTAGAAACCAGAAACCAGTAAACTAGTAAACTAATCCTCATTTTCTTCAATTTCGTTACCCACGCTCGGAGTAAGCTCCCCATCCTCCCCCTCTTCCGATTCCATTCCTTTAACAGTCATCTTAGCCTGAGCTTCTGCAATATGTTTTGGAATAACAGCTTCCACGGTTCCCCACTGTGCTTCTCCTTCCTCAGGTAGAAGTATGGTTATCTGATCGCCGACTTCCGCTCTGTAGAAAGTAACGGATGCAAGAAGAACGCGGAAGGTTTTACCCTCTGCAAGAACTTTGTACTGGCCATCTTCCTGAATCAGAACACCAACAACAATTTTCCTTTCGATCGGTGCAATTTGTTTATAAACAAATTTACCTTCGTCAGTAATGGTCAGCTTCATACCATCTCCTTCAACCAGTTTGCTCTTACTCGCGTAATTTGCGGGAACAGGATAAGTCTGTCCGCCGCTGTCCATCATATTCTGTCCGTCAAATATTCCTTCAACAACCTTGCCGCTGACAGAACTTCCGGAAGGCATACCTTCCGCTCTGGTGATAATGCGTTCACGATCTAAATCAGAAACTCCGGTAAGATCACGCATCAATGCATATGCAGTCTTGAGTGAAGACATGGCGGAGTCCACGAGTTCTTGGATTTGGATCAATTTATCATCGGTCATATTGCTAGGGTGTATGTGATATTTGGGATCGGAATCCGGAATACGGAATCCGATTGCCAGTTGCCGGATTCCGGATTCCGAACGGTGACATTTTTATTGAACATAGTATTTTTCATGTAATTAGAATGGTTGGACATCAACAGACAATTCATCTGATTCAAGCCTTTGAGTCATCTCTATGTCTGTTAACAGTCCCGCTTGAGCGCCGATTTTGCTAACGACGCTTGCGGCATTTATTGTACCTGCCTTTAGAGCTTCGGACAAGCTTTTACCGGAGATTAATCCCCATGTAACTCCCGTCCCAAATGCATCTCCTGCGCCCGTAGTATCAATTACCTCAATTCCCTTCAGGCAAGGGCAGTGATACGTTTTCTCACCGTCAGAGGCAAGGGTGCCTTCTTTTCCATGTGTGATGCAGACGTTTTTAGCGCCAATATCAATCAATATTTTCAAAGCCTCTTCTTTGGACTGCGACTTGGTGAACGCAATTGCTTCTTCTTCATTCAAAAGCAGAAGATCGGTGTGTGATAAAAGAGTTTTGTTGTTAGGCGCATCCAGTCCTTCGTCAATCTGGCAACCGCCGGGATTCCATGTGAATCTTGGAGGAACTTCTTTTGCCAGCATTTCAATAATATCATCCTGAATTACACAACTTCCTTCTTGAATATGGTTCAGGTAAACCCAATCCATTTTTGATATCGCCTCCTTATTAAAATTCGCATCATGAAGATGGACGTTGGTTCCGGGTGTATAAAGGATGCAGCGTTCACCGCCTGAAGCTGAGAGTATAACCGAGAAACTGGTGACCTCATCTTCAACGATTGTTGCGCAATCCGTATTCACGTTTTCTTTTTTGAAATTTTCAATCAACTTATCTCCCCACTGGTCAGATCCGATCACGCCACAGAAACTTGCGGAGCATCCAAGACGCGAAAGTCCGACTGAACTGTTATTGGCTCCTCCTCCGCATGTCTCTATTACATCTTTTACTTTGATTTTGCTTCCTAGTGGTAGAGCGATTGATTTATCACCTGAACATTCATGGATAAGATCTTCACCTGTTCTGATAAAGAGGTCGTAGGTTGCGCCGCCGATAGAAATAGTTTTAGGCATTGAAAATGTTGATTAGTTATTTAGTTAACTAGTTAACTAGTTCGCAAAGCGAGTATATATGTTAGAGAATAATTAGTAATCTCCTCAAATGTTTCTTGCCACAAACTAACACACCTTAGTTTCATCCATGATTACGGTATTGTGATTCCATTTGTTTCATAAATTCCATCGTCAAACTCAAAGTTTTTCTGCGTTGCCAGTGCATATAAAACATAATGATGCTTATAACGATTAATACCCATATGGAAATTGGAAGTCCGATAATGGGCAAATCAGGTGCGCCGGGATGTACACCGGGAGGAGGATCAGGCGGCTTGATAGTTCCGGGTGGCAATACTTCGGGTGGTACGGTAGGTTCCTCCCTTGGGTTGAAGCCTCCATTTGGATTGGTCGGCATTCCTTGTCCTTCCGCTGCAAAGTCATGCAGAATATTTCCGGTTGTATCAACAGGTGTTAAGCGAAGGTAATAAGTGATGTCATTTATCAGATCATGCAGCTGGAAAGCATTCAGATCACCGTTAATTGTTCGCTGTTCGGTGTATTTTTCCGGTTCAACTCCGTAATCAAGCAGATAAGAGGATAGGGGAATGTCCGAAACAGGATTTGTCCACTCTATCAATAGAGCGCCGTCGTTTTCGGTTATGTCCAAACCGATTCCCGGTGTAATAAATTCAATTATCTCACTCTTTTCTTCGCTTTCACGATCATCCTGCAAAGCTGTAACTGCGAAGTAATAAGTAGTTCCGGGATTCAAACCGGTCACGGTAGCAGTCGCACTTGCCCTGTCTGTATCGAATGTATAAAGGAAATCGCTGGGATCTTTTCCAACATAGATACGATAAGCATCCACTCTTTCACTTGCTATGGGATCCCACGAAAGAGTTATTCCTCCAGACTTTTGGCTGGCTACCACATTTTCAACTTTTGGCAGACCTTTATTTTTAACAAT
>Ga0180007_10002665_pt1 | contig 20849 bp, 15 predicted proteins | sample MM_PC_MetaG_FD_121122 | JGI IMG/M metagenome (GOLD analysis project Ga0180007, IMG submission 121122) | Groundwater microbial communities from the Aspo Hard Rock Laboratory (HRL) deep subsurface site, Sweden - MM_PC_MetaG | ecosystem: Environmental > Aquatic > Deep subsurface > Groundwater... | reverse complement strand
ACTCCCGCTGAGGCGCAGCTCGACTATCTATTTTGTTTTCTCTGCGCCTCAGCGCCTCAGCGGGAGGTTTTCTTCCCGTACGCCGCTGACAGAGAAAACATAACTATTGCCTGCGGGATAATTTCTCCCCGTAAGGCACGTATCTGAAAATCAATACGTATCAACACTGCCTGCTTAATGACTCCACTTCCGCGCGGTATTCAAAGCAGTAATGTAATTTTCAAAATTTATATAATCAGCCACCGAGTTGCCGCTACCGAAGGCATACCCTGTTTCACAGGCGCAGGAATCAAGGATGTATTTTGTACGTTCGATAACTTCTTCCCGGGTTTTTCGGGTAATAAAATCAACATCAAGACCTCCGAACAGCGCAATCAGGCTGCCGATTCGTTTTTGAACAGACCACACCGGTTCAATTGTGTCTTCGAAACTATGTTTAGCCTGAAAGCCGCTGTCTATAATATCATCGTAGATAAGGTCGAGATTTCCGCAGGAGTGGAGGATAATCAGTTTTCCCGCATCCCGGCATAACCGTGCAATTTTCTTGTGCCATGGAAAAATATGTGCGCGCATCCATGCCGGAGGAAGCATGATTGAGGTTTTAAATCCCATATCCTCACCCATCCAGAAACCATCAACCCCAGGACATGCGCACACAATTTCTGTAAAACGGTAAAGCGTCTCGCCGATGCGGCGGGCAATTTCAGAAACAAGCGCATCGTCATCTGCCATCTGATACGCAATTCCTTCGTAACCGAGAAGCATGATTATTTCTTCAAACGGACCCGGAATGCGCCCGATAACTCCCATACCAGGCCGCGCGTATTTTTTGGCTTCTCTGTAGTTCTGCACTGCACCCTCTGCCGCTTTTTTGATGGCGTGCACATCCGGCCATTTGTATTTTTCATAATCAGATCTTGTTTTTATGGTGATCACATCGCTCGAAAAAAAATCTCTTCCCTGTTCTTTTGTGGTGTCTGTATGATGATTTTCTGTTCGTGTAAAACTGACACCTGAAATTGCATAGGTAAAATCAAATCCCATGCGGTACTGATATTCAGCAATATCTTTAATAACCTCTTCTTTAAAACAGGATTGGTTTTCTCCGAGATCGGTCTGCAGAGGTTCCGGCATGGCCTGGGGGCCGAGAAGACGCCGGATGTTCGGAGCATCAGCATATAATTCAAAAAAAGGAATTATACGATTTGTTTTCCGATTTGCGGCTCTTCTAAGCCGTTCAAAATCGGGATCAGGAGTAAATTCAATCATTCCTGCGTAATCAGGTTTCTTGTCGTTTTTTTTCATCGGTATGTCCTTGTTGTATAAATGCAGCCGTTTGCTATTTTTTATATAGATAATTATAAGTGAAACATAAAAATTTTGATATAAGAATATTTACAAAAAATATTGTAATATTAACATGTTAATACTACAATTGATAAAAATAGCTGGTTTTTAAAAGTAGAATGAAAAAAAATTACCACTCCACGAATCTGCATTCTTTTAAAGAACCTGAAGGCATTTTTAATCCAGGCCGGCCTTTTCAGGTGATTCATCGTTTGTCCGCGCACCCCGCCATGGTCCCTATGCACTACCATCAAATGCTTGAGATAATTATCTGGAATGGTGCACAAGGGTCTGGAATTTTTGAATCCGGTGAACTGGACATCAGTAAGGCATCTGTCTTTGTAATACACCCGGGAATGCCCCACGGATTTAGAAATCTGTTCCACTCAAAACCAGTACATGTAATTCAAATCTCATTACCGGCAATGCTGCCTGTTTTTGATGCGGAGGCATTTGCAAAATATGCCGGTGTGCGCATAGATGCGCTTCCTGTTACGAGCATTGTATATGAAAAAGAGCTTGCTGCTTTTAATTTTCTCAGCGAAGCCGCAGAAAAGGATCCGGTTGAACGGTACCGCTTTCTCAATGCAGTACTGTGCGTTCTGTATAGCGCCGCAGAAAAGTCCCCCAATGTTATTAAAACAGATCCTTTCCTTACACGGATAATTTCATGGACAGAACATCATGCAGCAGAATCAATCCGGCTTTCTCAGGCTGCCGCTGCCGCAGAAATGACCGAACCGTCCTTCTGCCGGAAGTTCAAGAGCAAATCCGGTATGACCTTTGGGAAATACCTGACATTAATCAGACTTGAGCGTGCGGCAAAACTCCTGAGAGAAGGTGCATTGGTTACCGACGCTGCATTCGGCGCAGGATTTAACGATACTTCCTACTTTATTCAGATCTTCAAACGAAATTTCGGTATAACGCCTCATTGTTACGCACGCAGTAGAATACAATAAAATTATAATCTCCGGCAAAACGTCAGCAAAATATACGGAACACTAAAATGACCCGATAATTCTGTTCGTTCCAGGCGTTAAAGTTATCGTGAGCACCGAGTTCTTATACTGCTTCGATAGATCAATGCCTGAGCCGTTTAATGCCGCTGATTTCAACCCCGGAATCCTCAGTTCGGCGGTATTCTGAGTAACGGATACCAGGTCGGCTTCAAATCTGTCTGCAATTTGTAAGGCAATGGTGCAAGGTTTCGCAGCTTTGATTACATCAGCTTCATTCACCCGAAGCATACTTCCCTGCAGAGCCGCCGAAAGAATTTTACCGCCTTTCTCACAAACGGCTCCGAATGTGCCATTCAGGCTAAGGCCGAATGCGCTGCCGGTTTTTTCAGCGGTAAGCAGTGTAGTAACATCGTCATCTTCCACGCGTGCACCGATAACACCCCGTCCGTCATCATACGAAGTAATAACTGCTGTTTTTCGCTTATCATTTTTAATCTGACCGGCGCCTTCTTTTTCAAATATCAGAGCGGAAAGTCCGGTATAATAATTTGATGATTTTGGATTCTTTCCGGTAATAGTTATACGCAGTACGTGAATACCTTTTTCAAGACTTATTTTACCGACACGGAAAAGCTTATTTCCGATAACCTCTCCGTAGCAGTCTATACCAGAACCAACTTTTTTATTATCTATGGTTATTTCAACAATGCCGTACACAGTTGCCACAATACTGTGCAGCGAAACATTAAAATTACCGGCTTCGGGTATTTCCAGATTGAATTGCATATAATCTTTTCCGGTCTCCCGCCCGCGGTAAAATAATCCGTTTATCCCGTCAGCACCCACTAACTTACTTTCCTGACCACTGTCTTCAGTAATTTCAAGTCTGGAAATATCGACTCTAAAAATTCCCGAGGGTACTTTTTCTGATCTGGTATCTATCAGTGTGACAAGGCGGGTCTTAGCCGCCGGTTTTTCACCGCTGAATACGAGATTAGTCCGCGCACGGCCAGTTCCCGGATACAGATCGCTCCGCATTACCGCATTTTTATTAAGCATCATGATCCTGGTTGCTGCACCGGGAGACATTATCTGCCACCCCTTATTACCCGGCACCTCAGAAAGCGCAGTTCCTGCTGCGGGATGAAAAAGCTGTTCGGTTTTTGACGGTGTGCTGCATTCAATATCATCAGAAATCACAATAAGGCCGGGCTTCAGATAATAAAAAGACCGGGTAAATGATTTTACTGTTTCAGAATTATACGCAGCGCCTGCGTCAGCCCTGCAATAATCAAATGCGGGAGAAAAAAATGTGTCCGTAAATTTCGCATTGCCCCTCTTTTCCTGACCGAGACCATTGACCAGCAAAGTGTTATGCCCGTAGGACATTACGGTAAAACGGTACCCCGCTGAAGTCGGTTCTTCCCATCCAAGCGCGGTATCACGGTATCCCGGATCACTGAATATTAAATTACCTCCCCGGTAAAGGACAAAACTGGCCTGATCAAAATGAGTGTGATTCATATCGGACATACACGCGGTTACTGCGAGACAAATTGCATCATCATCATATGATGAGCGCATCGATACAAGACCTTTCCGCGGAACGAACATTCCTGTTTTTTCTTTCGGCGGTTCAATTACCGGCCGGCCGGGATCCTCAAACATATAATCAAGAAACAGCCGGTTATTAGCCAACCCTGTTTTTTTAAGATACCATCCCGCGTATCCGTTCCCGTTATTCGCAATGATCCGCATTGAAAAACGCCCCGGCAGTTCACCGCTGTAATCACCGAAAGGAGCACACCCTGTTCCCGCAGGATTCATTGAAGCGATAATCCAGTCCGGATACACTTCAGCTGTATATTTTTTTGTGAGTAATTTTTTACTTCCCGTTACCCGCGCATCAACTGACGCGAACTGAAGCAGATTACCCATTACAAAATCTGTGTACCCTATTCCTTCGTGATTTAAACTCTGTTCCCGTTCATTTAGATACCACTCACAATATTGCCGTGCAATATGGACATACAGTGCGGCCCGCGGAGATTCACCAAGTACCGCAAGACCGCCCATACCGAGCGCGAGATGCTGGAGTGTAGTAATATTGTGATCAACAAGCCGTAGACCCGCATCCGCGATAGGCTGCAGCCCGAGCCGGACAAAGGCTTCCATGAGTTTTTTCCGCTGCGTATCATTCATAAATTCATACACTGCATCATACCCGATTGCATAAGCAAACACGAGATGTGAAATATCGAGCGACAGCGTTTTCCCATGCTCGGTCCACCTGCTCCATCCCGCCAGTGCGTCGAGGTACGCAATTATCCGCTGCGCATAACGTTTGTCTCCCGAAACGTAGTAACTAAGCACCATATCCTGAATTTGATCCCTGTAGCGGGTTGCCATGCCTGTCCAGTATGGATATAGGCCTTTAAATCCCGGAGGCGGATCCGCATCAAACCGCTCTTTCGGCGGCAATTCATATTCTATTGTTTTCCCGGAAATATAACTCATCGGCATTGTCTGCATGGTGAGCAGATGCTCAGCAGGTTTAAAAGGCAATTTTTTTATTCTAGCAATATCTTTTCTTGTGAAATATAACCGGGGGTGCGTATACTCCACAGGTTTTATTAAGGGCACATCACGAAGATCATCCGCCAGCTTCTCTGCGGCGGTAATTGTTCTTAGCCCGGCATTATCTACTACCGCGTGCCCTGTTTGTGTCGATCCAATGTAAAACAGCACCTTTGCACTTTCCGTTCCATCCGGACTCTCTCCTAAAATGCCTGCTTTCTGCCATCCTTCCTTTGCGGTAACCGGCGCAGTATATACCCCGATACGGGAGCCGGCCGCATTATAAAACTGCAGGTACAACACCAGAGGGTCGCCGCTTTTTATCAGTACGTCACCGGTGAAGTGATACATCATACCAGGCTTTGCCGCAACCGGTCCGCTTTCAATCCCGGCAGCTTCTTTTGGTGAATCACTGATTACTTCCACAGCCCATGAACCATGCCGTGAGGTTTCCTTAATTCTTCGTGCGATTTGTGCGGGATTATAATTTCTCCAGTACATCGGGATATCCGCTTCGGTACCCGCCTCTTCAAAGGACGGATTTTGGAGCGTAGGAGAGGCCATACCCGCTTGCGTGGAAGCCGCAGGTTTTACCGCTGGTTCCTGCGCGATAAATGCTCCGTTTCCGGCAACAAGCACTGCATTATCAAACCAGGCCGTTCCGACCGTCTTCTGTCCGCTGTACAGCATAATATTCATTTTTATTGATCCTGCAGGTGCGGTTTCTTTTACTGACAGTATTTCCCATTTACCGGATTGCGTTGACAAAGCTGTTTTTACTCCTATGCGTTTCCCTGAATTATCGAAAAACTGCAGATACAGCGCAAAATCCGTTTTATCTTTTTCACGGAATATCCTCACTTGCGCAGAGTATTCCCTGCCGCCTTCCGCTGCTACAGGGGTACACTCGGCTCCTACGCCGGCAGTTTCCGTGTTATCTTCAATTTTTATTGTAAAAGATCCGTCTGCCCTTTTATCATCACTCTGTTCAATAATTGTATCTTCACTTCCTCCCCATTTTTTCCAATGCTCAGGCAGTTCATCGTCACCTAAATCCTCAAACGAATGATTTAGAATCAGATTATCCTTATACTTTTCTTCTTTTGAAGAAAATCCTTCTCCTCGCGCCGTCACTTCAACGGTGACCAGCAGTATTATTATTAAAAATATTTTCATTTTCTTCTCCTTTTTGTAAATAATTATTCGTTGCAGTTTCACAATCTGCGAGTGCCCTGGATACAGGCTTCCCTTCTAGCAATATATGCGATAATTCTTCCGTAAAGGCACGGTATAAATGGACTTTGTCCGGTAACCGGTAAAAGTCCGCATATGACATAGACTCTTTTATTTTTTGTACACATACTGCTCTACCGGGCTCCGAAACATTCCCGTTATTTATATGTGTATAATTATCTGCCGTACACTCCGTATATTCTTTTATAACCGGAGTAAAAAAAGTATGACGTGCAATGTATTCCTGTACATGTGTGCTGAGAAAACCGGAAGCAATATGTGCGGCCTGCGCAGTATTCTTTGTATCAGCGGGCACGAGCACACTCCGGTAAAAACATACTGTGCTCCGTCTTTTGCCTTGCGGAAGACCCGATACCCCAGCCGCGGCTCCGAGAGCCTGCAGCGCATGCAAATCCATGGCATGCCCGAACATCATCGCCAGTTTTTTTCTTTTAAAAAGCTGATACGCATAGCGGTGTACTCCAAAATCAGGCAGTCGCGGAATAAGCGGACACACACGAACAAGGCTTAGAAAAAATTCCACAGCTTCTGCGCATTCCGAAGAAGCGGCATAGCATTCATTTTCAGTTGTATCCGCGAACACTGCATTATTCTGAAGCATAAGGGGAAGTATACGGTTTATTGTTGCCATGGTATAGAATGAATAAATTCCGCCGAAATCACCGGACTTATCGCATTTGCCGCGGTAATTTATTTCATTAATTAAACTGATAAAACTTTGCCAATTCAGCGCGTCAGGATACGGCAGACCGAGCCCATCGAACACTTCGGGATTGTAAATTAACACAAGCGGGAAAAAAATATACGGTATTTGAAAAAAATGGCCGGCTTTTGAAAAATGCCTTGCAGCACGGTTTCCGAGTACAGAAACCGGATCTATACCCGCATTATCCAGCGCATCATTAAGCATATAAAATGAAACATCATCCATTTGCCGCTTGTGCACGGGGAGAAGCATATTATCTATTAAATCTGGTACTGAATTTTCCTCGCAGGTAAATACCTGATGCGGGGAAAGTTCTTCCGTTTCCATTGAAACTGTTTCCGATGAAGCAGTATTTTTTGTAATGTGCAAACTCTGTGATAAGGCTTGTGAATAAATATTCCGCAGTATTGACGCAACCCGCTCACCGTCATAATCGTACAGAAGACCAGCCCGTAACCGGCAGTTGTTCCAGGAATCTTTTACAAAAGAGCCCTTCCCCTGGATGCGGGTAATGTATCCTTCCTGTTCCAGTTCTTTCATGGCGCGGGTAATGGTAATATTGCTTACAGAAAAAACCTGATGCAGCTGCGGCTCGGAAGGAATGTTCGTATCCGGAGAGTATATACCGCTTTTAATGCCTTTAAGAATGTATTCTTTTACTTCCTGATAGCGGAATTTTGTCTTGCTTTTATTCATAATCTAAGTTCTACTGTTAATAGTATAACCGAAAATTCTGAAAATGTCAAGCGTTTACATTTTTTTTAATTTTTTTTTCGATTAGCAGAAATCTATCGTCTATTAATAAATTATCCGCAGTTTTACCGTGAAGGCAGTCTGTCCGGCCAATTCCGTTAAATAAACAACGTTGCCCCTGATTTTTCCGAAGATTCAAGAAAGGACGCTACCCCGCCGATTTCAACTCCGTCAATCAGTTCCTCTCTTTTTATCCCCATAAGATCCATGGTCATCTTACATGCTACTATTTTCACACCGCCTGAAATTGCTGATTGCAGCAATTCCTCCAGACTGCTCACCGAGTGTTTTTTCATTATTGCACGGATTAAACGCGAACCAATACCGGCCATTTGCATTTGAGAAAGCGCGAGCTTTTTGCTTCCCCGAGGAAGCATCAGTCCAAAAGCACGTTCAATCAAAGTTTTTTTTAATCCCGACGGAGACTTTCCTTTTTTTAGCGCATTTAGTCCCCAGAAAGTGAAAAACAGCGTTACATGCCGTCCCATAGCAAGAGCCCCATTTGCGATAATAAAGGCAGCTATTACTTTATCAAGATCCCCGCTGAAAATCACCATGGTTTTATCGTATAAAGCAGTGTTTTTCAAACTAGTTCCGCTATCGGGACCAGAACCTTTGTTTTTCTCGATGACCGCAGTTATTATTCCCTTGTTCGATTCGAGAGACAAAACCGTATTGCCGGTTGCCCGTGCCCATGCGCCGACATCATTATAAAAACCCTGATCTGATGCGGAAATAGAAAGACGGTCGCCGGATCTCAGCGCATCAATTTCTTTTTTCAGGCGCAAAATCGGCCCCGGACACTGCAGACCGCATGCATCAACAGTAATAATAGCTGCCGGTGAAAATGCGGTTACATCACTTTTCTTTGTGGAATTTAAACCCATGTTGAAACTTTCACTCCCAATTTCCGCACCATGACCCGCTTTGCCGAAAAGCGCTGCATAGCTTACATATCCTCCACTGAGATTATATACATCACTGTATCCGGATTGGGATAAAATTCTTGAAGCGATATAGCCGCGCAGCCCTACCGCGCAATACACACATACCGGCTTTACATGCAGAACTTCATTTATTCTGCTGCGCAGCTCATTTAACGGAATATGCAGCGCACCGTAGATCATTCCGGCATTTAGCTCTTCTTTTTCCCGCACATCAATAATCTGATACCGATCCGGCCCCTTATGCAGCGTATCTGCATTTATCTGCCGCATTTTTCCTTTAATAATATTTTCTGCTGTAAACCCGGCCATATTAAGCGGATCTTTTGCAGACGAATAAGGCGGCGCATAACAATGTTCAAATCCTGCGAGATCATGTATTGTGCCGGATTTTTGAATTAAAATTGCTGCGACATCAATCCGCTTCTCCACCCCCTCAAACCCGGCGGCCTGAAAACCTAAAATTCTGCCGGTGTCCGGTGCAAAATGAAGTTTCACAGAAATCTGTGTCGCGCCGGGGTAATAACCGGCGTGATTATTCCCATGAATAATTACAGTATCGAATTTTACTTTTTCCTTTTTCAGTTGTTTTTCGTTCAGTCCAGTGCCGCCCGCGGTCATATCAAAAATTTTTAAAACACCAGTTCCTATCGATCCGCCGTAAGCCACGGTAGTACCGTTTACTATATTATCCGCTGCTATCCTTCCCTGTTTATTCGCGGGACCTGCAAGGGGAATGACCTGACTTTTCCCAAGGACAGGATTAATTACTTCAACCGCATCACCGACGGCATATATATCGACGTCGCTTGTCTGCATATATTCATTTACACGGATACCTCTGTCTCCGAGCACAAGACCGCATGCTTTGGCCAATCCCGTTTCGGGAGTCACACCTATTGATAAGATCACAAAATCCGCATTAATTTCACGCCCGCTTTTTAATGTACAGCCTATGCCTCCTGCATTGACAGAAAAAGAGGCAACTCCATCATTAAGATATAACTCAATATTTTTCATCCAAAGATGGCTGTGTACTAATGCTGCAATATCCGGATCAATAACATTCATTACCTGAGGGAGCGCCTCAACAATCGAAACAAAAATTCCGCGTCTTTTAAGATTTTCCGCCATTTCCAAGCCAATATATCCGCCGCCGATAATAACAGCTTTCCGAGGCTGAGTGTCACGGATATTTTCAAAAATACGATCAGAATCGGCCATACTGCGAAGTGTGAATATATTTTTATTTTTGATGCCCGGAATGGGCGGAACAAGCGGTTCGGCTCCGGGTGAAAGCAGCAGTTTATCGTATTTTTCAACAAACATACGGCCACTCCCGATGTCTTTTATCATAACTTCTTTTACATCGCGTTTTATTTCAACCGCTTCATGTTCAGTCATTATCCGTACTCTGTACCGGCTGGAAAATGACTGAGGAGTCTGTACCAGTAACTTTTCCCGATCTTTAATTTCGCCGCCAATATAATATGGAAGTCCGCAGTTTGCAAAAGAAATGTATGCCCCTCTCTCAATGACTGTTATTTCCGCAGTTTCTGAATTTCTACGCAGCCGTGCCGCTGCGGACATACCGCCTGCAACTCCTCCGATAATTAATACTTTCATAGACACTCCTTTTTGACTGATTTTTAATAAAGTCCGTATCCGGAAACTTTATTCCTTCCCGTCCGTTTTGAATGATACATTGCTTCATCCGCATAACGTATTAAATCTTCTTTATTTCCGGCATCTTCCGGCATCGAAGCAATGCCAAAACTCATTGATAATGGTACCTGTACATTGTTTACGGTGAAGTTAAGGTTCTCTATAAGCTTCCGCAGTTTTTCAGCCACAATACGCGCCCCGTTTTTTTTGGTTTCCGGAAGAATAATCACAAATTCTTCCCCGCCATACCTTGCAACAATATCAGATTTACGAAGACGGCTTAAAATGCTGACCTTATCTATTTCAGCAGACAGGACACCTGAAATCATCCGCAATGCACTGTCGCCCGCATCGTGACCGTAAGAATCATTAATTTTTTTAAAGAAATCAATGTCTGCAAAAATAACTGAAAGTGAAGTTTTGTGACGCATGGCGCGAGCCTCTTCTTCTTCCAGTCTGGTTGAAAAATAGCGGTGATTATACAGTCCGGTGAGCCCATCCCGCACACTTTTTTCTTTTGTTTTTTCTAATTCTTTTAAAACATATGTTAAACGGTCATTTTCATTGAGCAACATAACCTTTTTAAGCTCATTGATCTCTTCATTTGCGTTTAAAAGCTCAGATTCGAGTTTGTTCTGATAGTACCTGAGCAAATCACGGAGTGATACAATTCCCTCAAGTTTTCCGTTTTTCGCAACGATAAGATGCCGGATGTTATGAATATACATTGTGTTGAATGCATGGGTAAAATTCTCTGAGCTTTCAATACATAACGGGTTTTTAGTCATAATATCTTCAGCAAGGGTGCTGAAGAGGTCTTTTTTTTCTGAGGATATTTGTTTCAGTATATCCCGTTCACTCAGAATGCCGATAATTCTTTCCATTTCTGTAATCACCACCGCACCAATTCCCCGCGAATTCATGACTGTAACTATTGAATACAATGTATCCTGTTTTTTCGCGGTAATCACATCTTTACACATCCAGTGTGAAATATCCTTTTCTTCAGGTATTAAATTTACTTTTTTTTCACTCATAATGACCTCCGGGACTATTTTCCAAAAACTTCATCAGTGTCTCTAGCACGTATCTTTGCTGCTTTTCAGTGAGTGAGGGATAAAGGGGGAGACTGACCGCGTCGCGGTATAACGCCTCGCTGTGCGGAAACGCTCCTTCGCATTGACCGTAGTACGGCATGAGATGCAGCGGGATGTAATGAACCTGAAGAATAATGTCGTTTTTCCTGAAAAAAGAAAATAATTCTGTTCTCGAAGCTTTAATTTTTTCAAAATCAATTTTTATAACATACAGATGCCATCCGCTCAAAAAATTGACTTCTTCCGGGGGGGTGAGTATATGTGGCATACCCCTGAGCGCTTTTGTATATTCCGCAGCAATTTCCCGCCGTCTGGAAAGAAAACGATCAATTTTTTTTAATTGGGATCTGCCGAGCGCACATTGCATATCAGTTATCCGGTAATTATATCCGAGGGATTGCATCTCGTAATACCATGGCCCCTCAACATGGGTTAGTTCGGCTCTGTCACGCGTAATCCCATGACTGCGCAGAAACAATAACTTTTTATACAAAGAGCGGTCATTGGTCAGCACCGCGCCACCCTCACCAGTGGTCATATTTTTCACAGGATGAAATGAAAAAACGCTCATGAGGGAATATCTACATGCTCCGATTTTCCCTCCTTCAAATGAACCGCCTATAGCATGAGAGGCATCTTCGATAACCGGAATATTGCCCCGCGACGCAACTTCTGCAATACGCCGCATATCGCAGCAATGACCCATGTAGTGCACGGGAATAATTACTTTCGTTTTTTCCGTTACCGCCTGTGCGAGCGCATCAGGGTCCATTAGCCATGTCGATGGATTTATATCGCAGAATTTAACCTCTGCGCCGCAGTACCGGATACAGTTTGCGCTCGCGGCAAAAGTTAGAGGAACCGTTATGCCTTCGTTTCCCGGTTTTAGACCAAGTGCTTCGCACGCAATATGAAGCCCTGCAGTCGCGCTCGACACCGCCACACAAAATGCCGCTCCGGTATACTCACAGAGTGCTTTTTCAAATAATTCTACTTCAGGACCGGTAGTGAGGTACGGACTTTGCAGCACACGAACCACCTCAGCAATATCATCTTCTTCGATACATTGCCGTCCGTATGGAATAATGCTGTCCATAGGATGTTCTATCCGCGCAGTACGGGAAACAGTATCTGATTAATACTCAATATGCAGATTATTAAGACGCTGCCGCATGTCCTGAGCGCTCAGCCACTGCGTATTGTTATTTGACGTATATGAGAATTCTTCCGGGACAGCCTTTCCACCTTTGGTAAAATGATTCTTTACACTCCACCAGTTATATTGCGGATAAATTATAAAATGATCCGCATACTCGTACGTACTGCGCGCGTCATCTACGGTTACCATTATTTCATGCAGTTTTTCTCCTTCGCGGATGCCTATAGTCTTCAGTTGTATATCATCTCCGCCGATTGCTTTTGCAACCTCATCGATACGGTATGAAGGAATTTTCGATATATACGTTTCTCCGCCTTTTGACTCTCCAAATGCTTTAATTACTAGATCAACACCCTGATCAAGCGTTATCCAAAACCTCGTCATCCGCATATCGGTTACCGGAAGTTCCCGTGCGCCGTCAGCAATCAGTTTCATAAAAAATGGTATTACCGACCCGCGGCTGCCGGTTACATTACCATACCGGACGACAGAAAAAAGTGTTGTACCTTTTTTTCCGGAATATGCGTTCGCGTTAATGAAAAGCTTATCTGAACATAATTTAGTTGCTCCGTACAGATTTATCGGGTTAACGGCTTTATCTGTTGAAAGGGCCACTACTTTAGGTACCTGACGATCGAGTGCAGTTTCAACGATATTCTGCGCTCCGGTGATATTGGTTTTTACTGCTTCAAAAGGATTATATTCACAGGAAGGAACCTGTTTTAACGCAGCGGCATGAATAACAAAATCAACACCGTTGAATGCGCGCCATAATCTTTCTTTATCACGCACATCTCCGATAAAAAACCGGAGGCACTCCGAATTTTTATATTGCGCAAAATCGTTTTTCATTGCAAACTGCTTGAATTCATCCCGGGAAAAAATAATAATTTTTTTTGGTTTATAATCGGTGAGCATTCTTCTTGTGAATTCTTTTCCGAATGATCCCGTACCACCAGTAATAAGCAGCGTTTTTCCGTTAAACATGCAGAGGCTCCTGTACTAAATTAATTAATATAAATTATGACCCGGTATGCGTGTGCAAATAGTCAGCATATGCACGCGACAAACCTTCTTTTATGGATATTTTCGGTGTCCAGCCGGTCGCGGTTAACTCGTATGAATCAAGAAATTTACGGGGAGTGCCGTCAGGTTTAGTGTGGTCAAAAAAAATACGCCCCCGGTACCCTACAATATCAGCTATCATCTCTGCAAGCTCTTTAATCGTATGCTCACATCCGCTGCCGATGTTTATATGGGTATTTCGGATTTCATGATGGTTTATTTTTTTCACTGCGCGCACACGTTCAGAAAAATCGATTGTATTCATTATGTATACACACGCTTCTGCAAGATCATCGCTGTATAAAAATTCTCTTTTTGCGTTGCCGCTCCCCCACAGTGTAATTCCGTCAGACGTAATACCGTTTTCCTCAAGAGCTACCTGCGCTTCATCCCAGGAAGAAATACTCAGATCAGAAAGAATTTTCTTTTTGTTTTCTGCGGAATTGCCGGATGCGAGTTTACTTAGATGCAATTTGCGGATTAACGCGGGCAGCACATGACTGTCTTTAAGGCTGTAATTATCTGCTGGACCGTAGAGATTTGTAGGCATGACTGAAATAAAATTACACCCGTACTGGAGTGAAAGCGATTCACATAGTTTAAGTCCGGCAATTTTTGCTATTGCATAGGGTTCGTTTGTGTATTCCAGTTCACTTGTAAGCAGATCTTTTTCTTTCATCGGCTGCGGACATTCCCGGGGATATATGCATGAACTGCCGAGAAAAAGCAGTTTTTTCACTCCATACTTATACGCGGCGTGAATAACATTTGTCTGAATGAGAAGATTATTCAGAATAAAATCACCGCGGTAAGTGGAGTTTGCATGAATACCGCCAACTCTTGCAGCTGCTAAAAACACATATTCAGGTTTTTCATCCGCGAAAAATTCATGCACCGCTTTTTGAACGGTGAGATCCAGTTCAGAATGAGTCCTGGTTATTACCTGAGTATATCCATCAGCTGAAAGCCGCCGGCAAAGCGACGACCCGACAAGCCCGCGATGCCCTGCAACATAAATTTTGCTTCTTTTTTCCATATTTTTTTTTAAAATTGTAAAGAATGAATTTTATTTTTTTTAATTATGGCGCATCTTACATGTTTTTTAATCATAAAAATGTCCGGTCAATGATGTATTATTTTTTATCAGCTCCAGATCGGCCTTAACCATCAAACCAACGAGCTCTTCAAAAGAAGTCTGTGTAGGATTCCATTTTAGCAGTCGTTTTGCCTTTGCCGGATCACCGAGAAGCTGTTCAACTTCAGCAGGCCTGAAATAAACCGGGTCGATTTCGACTAATACCTTGCCGGTTTTTTTGTCTATTCCTTTTTCTTCAACTCCTTCTCCTTCCCAGCCGAGTTTTATACCGGCTTCTTCAAATGCGAGCTGCGTAAATTCGCGTACCGTGTGCATCGTACCGGTCGCGATAACCCAGTCTTCTGCATTATCATGCTGCAGGATCAAATGCATGCATTTCACATAATCTTTCGCATACCCCCAGTCACGACGCGCATCGAGATTACCGAGATATAATTTTTCCTGCTGCGCAAGGGCTATTCTCGCAACGGCGAGGGTAATCTTCCGGGTGACAAAGGTTTCCCCTCTGCGCGGTGATTCGTGATTAAAAAGAATACCGTTACATGCAAACATTCCATACGCCTCACGGTAATTTTTGGTAATCCAGAAACCATATAATTTAGCGGCGCCGTAAGGAGAGCGGGGATAAAACGGAGTTGTTTCTGATTGCGGCACCTCAAGCACTTTACCGTAAAGTTCAGATGTGGACGCCTGATAAATACGAACATTTTTTTCAATACCGAGCAGGCGCACCGCCTCGAGTATGCGCAGTGTACCGATACCGTCGACCTCAGCGGTGTATTCCGGTACTTCAAAGGATACTTTTACATGAGACTGAGCGCCGAGATTATATATTTCCGTCGGCTGCACTGATTTAATAATTCTGATTATGTTTGATGAATCAGTAAGATCGCCGTAATGCAAAACGAGATTTCGGCACGAATGCATATCCCGAATCGCGTTTTGAATATAGAGGTGTTCTATCCGCCCTGTATTGAAAGATGAAGACCGGCGCATAATACCGTGTACTTCATATCCTTCATTAAGCAGATGCTCTGCAAGATAACTGCCGTCCTGTCCGGTAATACCGGTAATAAGCGCTTTTTTTGACATATACGTTTTTCCTACCTGAGTATTTTAGTATCTAATACGGTTTTTTCCAAAGCCTGCGCGGTGATTGCATGAATACCGGCTGAAGGATATGTTCCCGGGCGCAGCCGTGAATTATTGCCGACAATGGAAATGCGACCCAACCCGTAATTTCCGGACAGACATTTCTGTACATCTACATAGGTAATTTTATTTTTACTTAAATACTCGGATATCGGACTATAAAGGCCATACGCATCTTCAGTTTCCTGAATTGCCGGAAACAGAACAAAAACAATGGGGATTTTGTGCATTGCAGCAAAATCCCGAATGAGAATAAATTCTTCTCTGTGTTCGTCATACACGGTTTGGATGCTGAAGCATTTAACCAGCAAACGGTAATAATCATCGGAATGTTCTCTGCTTTCAGGACTGAAATACCAATAGATAAAATTAAGCATATATGATCTTGTTACCAAAGTTTTAAAAAAAAAATTTAACCTTTGAAGTGGAACAATGGAGGTATATATTTCCCCGTAGGCTGCGGCTGAACGCACTATATCAGATGGCTGACACTGAAAAAGAATAAGCGAAGGTTTAAAGTGTTTTCCGTATGTGTGAATATAATTGGTGAGCGCGAGATATTTATCGATCATATCATAATCTTCGATTGAGATATTCTGCAAAGAAAATTCTTTATTGGTAAACCGTCGGGATAATTTCTGCTTAAGAATTTCAGGAAACCCTGCGCTCACTTTCCGCAGACTTTCTCCTGTGCTGATATAATCCCCGACAGTAAGAATTCTGAAAATATTTGTTACAGAATCACCGGTAATTGATTTATCAGATTCATGACTACACCGCTCCTTTGCCGACAATGGGCGGTGATAATACTGTTTCCAAAGCACACCTGACTTGGTAAAAAGTTTATAATGATGCGGATAGGGAATGAATAAAAAAATAAATTCGATTGCAAACAGAAAATATAACACTTTAAACAAATGAAATTTATCAAATCGTAAAAAAGAGCTCTTATTTCCCGCAGAGGTATAACTGAAAGAATAATGAATTTTTTTTTGCAGCAAAACCAATGCAGATAAAAAAAGAGCTCTGGAAAAAAACTTCAGAGACACCGCATACATGCCAAGCGCGCACACCACGCATGTAAGAATAATATAATGTGTTACAATAAAGGATTTTACTTTTTCTAATTGCTTCAGTAATTGATCTTTTTTTTCAGCGCTGGCTATCATTTTCCGCTGATTAACTGCTGAATAAGTTTTGTTCGCTTACCGCAGGCATTTGCCGCTGCTGCGATCCGCCTGTAGGTACTCCCCAAAAATGACAATATGAGCAAAGAGGTATTTTTTTCCTTTGTCCCTGTATGTGCATCTCTTTCCAATCCAGGCGCTTTTTTGAATTCCATATTTCACTAATCGTCTGCGTACGCACGTCGCCGATAACGCCGAGGCCTTTGGGATCAAAACGCACACAGATAGATGCTTTCCCAAGACTATTAATGGCGAGATGATTTAAAAAATCAAGGCATATTCCTATTTCAGGAATTGTCGGCTCTCTGCGGTAATTAAAGCTTCCCATTTCTGCATGAATTATTCTCCGGATTATGAGAGCACCAAGCTGTTCATATCTGGCAGAGTCAACTTCGCCGTTAAGCCGCAGAGTAACAAAAGGTTTTCTTCCGCCTTTTTTTTTTAAAAACGCTGAAATTATTTCAAATTGTTCATCTGCCTCAGGATCATTTTCGATTATTGAAATTGAAAGGGTATCGAGCACATCAATAACTTCATCAGATTTTTCAAGCAGCAGTTTTCCGTTAGTTACGATATTTTTTATTTGACTTGAGAACAGCTTAGCGGCATCCCCAAAACGCGAATATAGCAACGGCTCTCCGTTATTATGCAGCTGCACCACAATACCCGAAGGTAATTCTGAAGCAATTTTTTCTACCAGAGTAAAATCCATGTCCCCGTATTTCAGCGCGAGTTCGGGATAATCACGCTCCACTTTTCTACGGCCGCACATCCAGCACGCTTTGTTGCATCTGCTCGTGAGTTCTATATTTACATTTGCAAGCCCATGAGTATGTTCATTCTGCATACGTGTTTCCCTCAATTATCGTTTAAACCGGTAAGGAGATGCGGCCTGAGAAGTATCCCCCGCCCCCGCGGCCTGCGCAGAATACTTTTGTATCTGCGCTTTCACATCAAGCCCGACATTCCGGCTCCATTTTTTTAATATTTTTTCGAAAAGCCGGCCTGGTGTACCGCTGCCTATTACACTGCCGTTAAGCGTGGTTACGGGCAGCATACAAAAAGGGGTTCCTGTCATAAACGCTTCGTCAGCAGTATATACATCGTAAGGGGTGATGTTTTTTTCAATGCATGTTAATTTCAATTGACGGCATAATTCAAAAATATAGTCACGGCTGATTCCGCGCAGAATATTTCTTCCCTCAGGAGTGATTACAATTTTGTTTTTAATGATAAAAAAATTATCTCCCGTACCTTCTGCGACAAAACCGTCCGGGTCAAGAAGAAGCGCCCAGTTGTCTTGTCCCGAATAACCGGATACTTCAATATTCGCGGTAAGATAATGAATACGCGAACGGTTTTTTACTTTGGGATCAAGAAGGTATGCGGGTATTGCACGCTGAGAAGGAATTACCGCATTAATACCGCTGTCAAACAAATGCCCCATTGACGCAACTGTCCAGCGCAGAGGGAAATCAGCAATGATCACATTAGGTCCTTTCCGCAAATCTTCAATTCCCTCATACAAGGATAACAGTCCTCTTGTGATATCAATCATTATCCGGTGTTCATCATCAGCTGCAAAAAGCGGATCATTTGCCTCTATGGTTTCATAGACATGTTTTTCCATTTCTTCTATCGGCATAGTGAGCGGAATGTGCAGTATTTTGATTCCCGCATACAGACGCTCGAGATGTTCACGGAGTTTAAATTGTTTTTTTTTGAAAGAGCGGGTCATTTCAAAAACCACGTCTCCGAACATAAGCGCAGAATCGTAAATTGACACTTTTGCTTCTGATTCTGGAATAAGACTGCCGTTAAACCATACCATTCTTCCGCTTGCGCTCATGAAAATCTCCTTTATATATTACTTTTTTGTTGATTTAAAATTTTATTCTGAAAAATCATTCTGCAAAAATCCAGTCCTTCGAGAGAATCAATTTCAAAACTTTTCCAAAGCTCCATAAGTCCGACAGTAATCCGCCCGTTAAGACGGTTTCCTGATTTTTTTAGATCATCAGGCCGGAACATATAAAAGGATCCGTTTTCTACATACTGAAGTCCGAACTCTTTCTCATGATCCTGGCGCCTTTTTCGGTGAAGATAATCGAAATTAAGACTTTTCAGTAATTCTCCCCGTTTATTCCAGATGTAAAAATCTTCAAGCAGAGATCCTGAAAATAAACTATCGGCTTTATCTTCCACGAGAGCAATGTAGGCTTTATCAATATCGTCACTGGTACGCACCGGTGAAGTTGCCTGCAGGAAAACGGCGAGTTCGCAGCCTCCGGCTGAATCTATTGCATGTAGCAGAGCCGATTCACTCGTTGCGGTATCTGTGGCGAGTTCATCAGGACGGATAATAACCTGTGCGCCATATTCTCTTGATACCCGGGCAATAGCTTCATCATCTGTACTGACGAAAACTTCATCGACGTATTGACTGCCTTGTGCATGTAATATGCTCCATGCAATAAGCGGTTTACCGCAAAAATCGATAATATTTTTTTTCGGTATTCCCTTTGAACCGCCTCTCGCAGGAATGATTGCAATTATCCGACTGTGCTCTCTGGCTATCATGTGTGAGGTATTATGAATTTTTATTCATAATACCGGAGCTTTTTTCTTACTCCGGCTTCCTGCGCAGATATTTTTTTGACCCCGTCACCCATGCATTTTTCAAGCAGCCGGATATCTTTAACCATACGCATCATTTCATCGATTTCAAGAGATGCGGCCTGATCGGAACCATACATTGCTTTATCGAGAGTAATATGCCGTTCAATTGAAGATGCGCCAAGAACACTGGCCGCAAAAGAAATTACCCGTCCTGATTCATGACCGCTGTACCCGACATTGCATTTATACCGGCTTCTGAGCACATCTATCATTTTAAGATTTGCCTCTTCTTTGTTCATCGGATAAGTGCTGTTGCAGTGCATAAGTTCATAAGGACATCCGGATTTAGAAAAAAATCCGGTAACCGCATCAATTTCTTCGAGTGTGGACATTCCGGTGGAAATAAACGTGTGTTTTTTTTCTTCGGCTACCGCGGAGAGAAAATCTTTATGCCCGAGCATTGCAGAAGCGACCTTGTTATACTTGCTTTTGAATACACGCATTTCCTTCTGCGATTCTACATCCCAGCAAGAAGCAAACCAGTCGATCCCGATATTTTTACAATACGTATCAATTTCCTTATATTGAGCGATACTGAATTCGAGCCCCGTTTTTTGCGCTCTGTTTGTGGTACCCCACGGGGATTCCCGGGGTTTATCGAGCTCTTCTTTTGTGTATACAACATCGATAGTTCTCTTTTGAAATTTAACGGCATCGCAACCTGCCAGTTTTGCGCCGTCAATGAGTTTTTTCGCAATTTGAATATCTCCGTTATGGTTGATACCGACTTCAGCAATTATACATACTTTCATAGTTTGTTCCTTGGTTTTTAGACCACATAACTCTATCATTAACGATAAAATATTTCAATTTTCAAATCGGTATTATTTTATTCTTATAATATGCTCAAAGATAGTTCAAATAACAGCCATTTCTAATGGTTCACACGCACACATTTTTGATCAATCAAAAAGTGTGTGTGCCCTGGATTTACCGTTCTGTTTTTTTTTCATCTCATTGCATAAATACGTAAATCATTGCAAAATAAACTACTAAATGGACCGTTAGCTCAGCTCCCTCCGCGGCTTCGCCGCTATGGGCTTGCACTTGCTTTGCAAGTGCTGGGGTTCCCAGCTGAGTTTGACAAACAGGTGGATGTTTAAATATACTTTATATTTTAAACATCTTTATTTTTAGGACCGTTAGCTCAGCTCCCTCCGCGGCTTTGCCGCTTCGGGCTCGCACTTGCTTTGCAAGTGCTGGGGT
>Ga0180007_10002664_pt1 | contig 20856 bp, 18 predicted proteins | sample MM_PC_MetaG_FD_121122 | JGI IMG/M metagenome (GOLD analysis project Ga0180007, IMG submission 121122) | Groundwater microbial communities from the Aspo Hard Rock Laboratory (HRL) deep subsurface site, Sweden - MM_PC_MetaG | ecosystem: Environmental > Aquatic > Deep subsurface > Groundwater... | reverse complement strand
TCCAGGGAAGCCGCCGCCGTGTTCATCCAGTGGCCCCGCGGCGCGCCGCCGGGCAGCTCCTCGTGGCTCCCCCAGATCAAGACCTGGAAAGGGGGCCGCTCGGCCAGGAACTTGAACAGCTCTTGTTTGGGGTCGCCCACTCTGAGCGCCGCGCTGGTGGCTATGCCCACGCGCAAGAACTGCTCGCTCAGCTCGGCCATCTGCCGCCCCACCCGGTCGTCCAACTCGGAGATGGCGCTGCGGCTGCTGCCCAGCCAGGTGCGGTCCAGGGCGGACATCTCCACCAGCATGAGGAAAGAGACCTCGGCATCCATGCGCTGAGCCAGCTCGCGGGCGTAGTAGATCGCCTGTGAACTGACCTGCTCGTTTTCCATGACTACCAAGACGCGTTTGAACATGGGGCTTCGCCTTTCCTGTGCCTAAGGCAACAGCAAAGGCCGTACCAACCTAGGCATTTTTGCTAACTAGCTGGTTTCAAGAATTAATTTGGTTTTAGGCACAGAGGATTAGGGAGATCGAAATGTTGCTATATGCAATACGATGGTGCCGAAAAGCTCATGCGCGGGGCCATTTCAAGGGCTGGGAACGATTTGTTGCGCAAACGCAACATGCTGTATCGTTAATGCAACGTCCTATTCCAGGCCGTACTTCTTGATCTTGCGCCACAGGCTGACCCGGTCGATGCCCAGGATGTCCGCCGCCCTGGTGCGCACCCCGCCGGTGATCTCCAGGATGTGCTCGATGTAGCGGCGCTCCAGCTCTTCCAGGGTGGGCGACTCGCTGTCCGGCCGGGAAAAGCTGGCCAGCTCCACCGCGGCCAGGTCTGGCGGCAGGTCGCGCTCGGTGATCATCTCCTGGCGGCACAGGGCCACCGCCCGCTCCACGATGTTGGCCAGCTCGCGCACGTTGCCCGGATAGGCGTAGCTGGTCAAGAGCTCCATGGCCCGGGGGTCGATGCCCCGGATCTGTTTGCCCATGCGGCGGTTGAACAGCCCCAGGAAGTAATAGGCCAAAAGCTGGATGTCGTCGCCGCGCTCGGCCAGGCGGGGCAGAATGAGGCTCACCACGTTGAGGCGGTAATACAGGTCCTGGCGGAAGGCCCCCTGGCTCACCTCGGCCTTGAGGTCCCTGGCGGTGGCCGCCACCACCCGCACCTGGAGGCTCACCGCCTGGGTGCCCCCCACCCTGAGCACCTCCCGCTCCTGCAGGGCGCGCAACAGCTTCACCTGCATGGCCAGGGGCATCTCGCCTATCTCGTCCAGGAAGAGGGTGCCGCCCTGGGCCGCCTCCAGCAGACCGGCCTTGGTGTCGCCCGCCCCGGTGAAGGCCCCCTTCTCGTGCCCGAACAGCTCGTTCTCCATGAGCTCGGCGTTGAGCGCCGCGCAGTTGAAGGCCACCAAGGGCCCCTGGGCGCACTGGCTCTGGGTGTGGATGGCCCGGGCGGCCAGCTCCTTGCCGGTGCCGGACTCGCCCAGGATCAAAACGTTGCAATCGGTGGGGGCGATCTGGGCGATGACCTCGGCCACCCGGCGCATCTGGGGGCTGCGCCCGATGACCAGGGCGCCCTCCTCCGCCTGGCCCTCTTGCAGCTCCAGGTTCTGGGCGGCCTCCCTGGTCTGCTTGAGGCTGAGGGCCTCGGCCACCACCCGGCGCACCTGCTCCGGGGTGAAGGGCTTGGCCAGGAAGTGATAGGCCCCCTTCTTGGTGGCCTCCACCGCGCCGTCCAGGCTGGCGTAGCCGGTGATGATGATCACCTCCAGGCCGGGCGCGATGAGCTTGGCCTGGTCTAAGAGCTCCAGGCCGTCCAGATGGGGCATGTGCAGGTCGCTGAGCAATACGTCGAAGGTTTCGCGCTTGAGTAGCTCCAGGGCCCGCACCGGGTTGCTGTAGGTGGAGACCTGGTAGCCCTCCTTCTCCAGAATACGGCGCAGGTTCTTGAGGGTGGTCAGTTCGTCGTCCACCACCAGGACGCGGCCCTGGGCGGCTGGGCCGTGGTAATGGTCGCTTGTGGTCATAAAAATCTCCGCCGTGCGCAGGACAACCAGGGGGTCCCAAGCGGGCAGGCCAAAGCTCGCTGGGAACGCCCCAACAATGTACCACTTCTTGAGATCAGACCAGGAGGGTTTGCCCACGATTTGTGGTGGGATGTCATGGGGTGGGGTGTTGATAGGTTGAAAATAGGGCTACTGGGCCACAAACCAAGCGGGGCCCACGGGCCTGAACCCATGGACCCCGAACGAGGAGCTATTTAGTTACGTTGAAGCCGCCGTTGCCGATGGGCGAGGAGTAGTTGCCGCTGATCTTGTTGTCGGTGTAGGTGCCGTCAAAGTGGACAGTCACGCCGCCGGCCTTCAGATCACCGATGAACATGCCGCCTTTGGCGGTTCCGCTCAGAGGGCCGCTGATGTTGCCCTTCACGGTATTGACCAAGGTCCAGGTGCCGTTGACGTTGTCGCCGTTCTGGGTGAGGTTGCCGTGCAGTTGGCCGTTTTTAATCTCGCCGCCGGGGCAGGTCCATTGCCCGGACCAGTTGCCGGTGAGGCCGCCACCGGCCAAAGCCACCGAGGCTCCTGCCACAAGAAGCACGCCAAGCACCGTCATCAGCAGAATCTTCAGCAATTTCTCCATTCGAGTAATCCTTTCATAGCAAAAGCCTTCAACATCACGGGCAGGGTAAAAACATGGGTATACAACGGAGCCCTTGCGGGTTGTATTCGCCTTTTCACAGGAGTTGATTCTATTGGTTGATGTGGCCGGTTATGCCGTACACCTTGGGCGCCGACCGATAGTGACATTCAAACACCATAATCCCGATTTTCACGGGGCATGGCAAGGTCTGTTTAAAACTTAAGCACAAAAATCCCCGGTGCAAGCGGGATCATTCATCCCTTAGAGCCAGGATGGGATTGAGGCGGCTGGCCTGACGAGCCGGGAAATAGCCGAAGAACACGCCGATGGCGCTGGAGACACCCACCCCCAGGGCCAGGCCCATGCCGGACACGAAAAATATCCAGCCGTTGACCTTGGCCAGGACGTAGGCCGCTCCCACCCCCAGGGCGATGCCGATCAACCCGCCGGCCAGGCACAGGATCACCGACTCCACCAGGAACTGGGCCCTGATGTCGCTCTGCATGGCCCCCAGGGCGCGGCGCACCCCGATCTCCTTGCGGCGCTCGCTCACCGCCACCAGCATCACGTTCATCACCCCGATGCCCCCCACCAAGAGGGAGATGCTGCCGATGGCCCCCAACAGGAGCGTGAACAAGCGGCTCTGCTTGGCCATCTCGTTGATGAGCTGCTCGGCGCTGCGCACCTGGATGCTCATGTCGGGTTGATACATCTTGAAATACTTATTCAGCCCGCTCGTAAGCCTCTGGCGGTCCATGCCCGGGGCGAGGCGGGCCATGATCTCGTTGATCACACGCTCCTTCTTGAACAAAAAGGAGGTGTGTATGGGAATCATCATGCCGGGGTTGATCTCAAAGGGCCGCATGCCGCCCTCTTCCGCCCTCGCGAGCACCCCGACTATCTTGAAGCCCCGGCCCTTGAAAAACACCGTCTTGCCCAGAGGGTCCCCGGCCCCCATCTTGGCCAGCTTGGCCGCCGCCCCCGCGCCCAGCACCCCGAAGAAGGAGTATCCGTCCAGGTCGCTGATGAAGCGCCCCTTGGTCAGGGTCAGCTTGTTGAGTTCCGCGAAACTCCTGGTGACCCCCAGCACCGGCATGTCCAAGGATTTATCGGCGAACAGCGGCTGGCCCCAAGTGCTGGTGTAGGCGGCCACAGCTTCCAGCTTTGGGAACTTTTTGGCCAGACCCTTGGCCTCCTCCCAGGTGATCATCTGATCCTGGCGATCCTGGTTGCCACCCCCGCCCTGGGAGTCGCCCCAACCACGCTGGATGGTGATGATGTTGGTGCCCATCTGGCGGAATTGCTGCTCCGAGGTGAGCTGCACCATCTCGCCCACCGTGACCAGGGCAATGACCGAACCGATGCCGATGACGATGCCGATCAGGGCCAGGAGGGTCCGCTGCTTGGCCGCGGCCTGGCTCTTGAGCGCCTCGCGCACTATTTCCTTGAAGGGCATCATGGGCGCTCAAACCTCCAGCAAATGGCCGTCGGTCATGCGCACCGTGCGGCGGCACTGCTTGCCCACCTTGGGGTCGTGGGTGACCATCACCGTGGTTATCTCGTTCTCCCGGTTCAGCTCCAGAAAGATGTCGAGAATCTCCTGGCTCACCTGGGAATCCAGGGCGCCGGTGGGCTCGTCGGCCAGGATCAGGGAGGGGTTGCCGGACAGGGCCCTGGCTATGGCCACTCTTTGTTGCTGGCCACCGGAGAGCTCCGGGGGACGGTGGGCCATGCGGTCGGCCATGCCCACCCGCTTGAGCATCTGTTTGGCCACCTTTTCGCGCTGCTGCGGCGGCACCCCCCGGTAGACCAGGGGCAGCATCACGTTTTCCAGGGCGTTGAGGCGGGGCAGCAGGTTGAACTGCTGGAAGATGAAGCCGATCTTTTGGTTGCGGATGTGGGCCAGCTCGTTGTCGTCCAGGTGCCCGGCGTCCTGGCCCTCGAACTGGTAGCCGCCCCCGCTGGGGCTGTCCAGAAAACCGATGATGTTCATCAAGGTGGATTTGCCGCCGCCGCTCTCGCCCATGATGGCCAACAGCTCGCCGGGCTCCACGGTCAAATCCACCCCCCTGAGCACATCGACGCTCATGTCGCCGATGTAATAGGTCTTGGTTATGCCGCGGAGCTCGATGAGGGCCATGGCGCGCTTCAGCTCCCCTGGGGGGAGGCGGGCAAGACCACCTTGTCGCCGGATTTCAGGCCTTGGGTTATCTCCACCTTGTCCATGGTGGTGATGCCGGTCTTCACCTTCACCTCCTTGCGAACCCCCTGATCGTCAACCACGGTGACGGCGCTGCCGCCCTGGGCGCTGGGGTGCACCGCCTCGATGGGCAGCGTCAAGGCCTGGGGGTTGGCGTAGACCTCCACCTCCAGGTCGGCGCTCATGCCCAAGCGCAACTTTGCCTGCTGGGCGGGGGTGAGGCTGTCGGTGATCACAGTCACCGCGAAGGTCGGCGGCGTGCCGGAGCCGCTTTGGGTGCCCTGGGAACTCACCGAGTCGATGCGTCCTTCGAGCGCCAGATCCGGGAAGGCGTAACTGGTGATGGACACCTTTTGGCCCTTTTTCAGCTTGGCCACGTTCAGCTCGCCCACGTTGGTGGAGACCGAAAGCCGCTCCAGGTTGCCCAGGGCCAGCAGGACCTGCCCCTTGCCCACCTCGTAACCAACCTCCACGGTTTTGTCCTTCTTGTCGCCCTGGCTTCCGCCGGGCTTGATGACCACCCCCACCACCGGGGCCAGGATGCGGCCCTTTTTAATGTCCTGCCGGATCTTGGCCAGCTTGGCATCGGCGTTTTCCTTTTGCAGCTTGGCCACCAGCAGGTTTTTGCGCCTGCCCTTTTCTATGGCGGTGCGCAGTTGGTCCTTGAGGGTGGAGAGGCTTATGGTCTGGTTGAGCACCTGCTCCTTCAAGGAGCGATACTCGTCCAAGGGTATGATGCCCCGCTCGTAGAGCATCTTGGACTCCTGCAGCTTCTGCTGGGTCACTTCCAGGTCGTTTTTGGCCTTGTCCAACTCGCGCTGGGCCTGCAACACCGTCTGGCTGTTCTTCCAGTCCATGAGCTTGCTGTAGTCCTCCTGGGCCTTGATGGCCGCGACCTCCGCGTCCCTGAGCTTCAGCTCCAGCTCCGAGGTGTCCAGCCTGAGCAGCAGGTCGCCCTTGTTCACCTTTTGCCCATAGTCGAAATGCCGCTCCAATATGCGGCCGGCGAACGGACTGAGCAGGTTGATGGTCTCATAGGGCTGGATGCTGCCCGATAGCCGTATGGAGGAGTCGAGGGGCCCGGGCTGCACGATGTAGGCGGCTCCAGTGGCGCCGCTTTTGCCGGGGCCCTCGATCTTGTGCTCCACGTAGGTGACCAGGTGGGTGCGGGTCCACACGTAAAAGCCCGCCCCCGCGAAAATAAGGATCACCGCCAGGGCCGCCCAGAGGCGCAGGCGCAGGTTGTTTCTCAGGCCCTGCTCCAGCCTCTTGGTTTCCTGCTCCAGGCGCAGGGCCCAACTGGTGGCCTGATCGTGCTTCTTTTGCTGGTGACGGCGCACCTGCTCCTGGCGGCTGACATCGGCCAGCAACACCGCCGACTCGCCCCCGGCCAAAGGGGTGACGGTCAGGGCCACGTGGCGCTCATCGCCATCGGAGCCGGTCAGGGGAATGACCAGGCCGCTGATGGCGGTGCCCTTGGCCTGGGCCGAGGCGATGGTCTTGAAAAGCTCCTCGCCCTGCTCCAGCCGGTCGGCGAACAGCTCGGAGAACTCCCGCCCGGCGGCGTGCTCCGGGTCCATGCCCAGCATGCGGCCCGCCGCGGGATTCATCCGTAACACCTCGCCCCGGGGCCCCAGGCCCAAGATTCCCTGGGGCAGACCGCTGACCAGTTTTTGGTAGTCGAGCGTGGCTTCAGCCATGGCTCATCAACTCCTCGTTTTCCGCCGGTTCATCGGTCCCACACCTTTTTTTCGGCGGACTTGCGCTGGGTCTTGAAAGCTATGCGCCAGGTGTTCAGGGTGGTACCCAGGGTCTGGTCCAGGCTGACCAGACTGTTGAGATAATCCACCTCCGCGGTGAGCAGGGTGTTTTCCGCGTTGGCCAGGTCCAGCTGGTAGCTCACCACCTGAAAGTTGGAGGAACGTCCGTACTTCAGCTTTTCCTGCTCGTTTTGGAGCTGCAACTGGGAAAGCCGCAGGGCCTCGCGGGAGAGCTTCACCTGCTCTCTTTTTATGTTCAGATCCCTCAGGCCGTTGTCCACGTCTATCTGCAGGTTCTCGTTGGACTGCCTGAGGCTGTTTTGGGCTTTCAACAGGTTGGAGCGGGCCGACAGCAGCTGGGCCTGGCGGCTGAGGCGGGGCTGGCCATAGACCGGGATACTCAGGTACAGGCCGGCGCTCCAGTTGGTTTCGTTGGTGTCGCCCTGGTCGCTAGAGTTGGTGTCGGTGCGGTTGTAGTTCACCAGCAGGTTCAGGTCCCAGAGCATGTTGTTCTTGGCCAGAACGAGATCCTGCTTGCTGTATTCCAGCACCAGCTTGGCCTGCAAGTAAGCGGGCTGGTTGGCATAGGCCAGGGCCAGGGCCTGCTTGGTGGTGGGCAGCGCCTCGGGCAGCTTCAACATCTCGGTGGGCTTGATCTTGGTGTTCTTGTTCAGGTTCAGAGTGCGCAACAGCTCCAGGCGGGCCTGTTGCACGTCGTTGAGGGTCTGCTGGTAGGCGATGCGCTGGTTGGCCAGGTTGGACTGGGACTGCACCAGGTCGCTTTTGGCCATGCGCCCGGCGGCGATAAGGGCCTTGTTCTCCTCCAGGAGTTGATAGGCCCGGTTCAGGGAGCGCAGCACGATGGCAACCTGACGGGCCGACTCCAGAAAAGTACGGTAGTCATAAATAGTGGTGGTGACGGTGTCTATGAGGGTGCCCTTGAGGGCCAGGATGTTCTGCTGCTCGGAGATGCGGGCCTGGCGCACCGAGGCCATGTTCACGTCTATGCCGCCTCCCCTGAGCAGGGGCTGCTGCATCTGAATGCTCCAGGTGTTGGAGGTGCTGTCGTCGTCGCTGGAATAGCTGCCGGAGGTGTCGCCTCTGGTCTTGTCGAACTCCCAGCTAAAGGTGAACTGGGCGCCGGTGGGTATCAGTTCGCTTACCGAGGCCTTGGCCTGGAACTGGGTGTCGTTGCTGTCGGTGTTGTAGGAGAAGCCGTCGGTTTCGTCATCGTCATCGGTGCCCGAGCGCACCAAGCTGGAGTCGAAGGTCACGTCGGGCTTGAACTTGTGCTCCTCCACCTCCAGGCCGAATTTCTGCACCACCCGGTCCAGGTAGGCGTTTTCGATGCTGGTGTTGCCGCGCACCACCAGAAAGACAGCCTCGGGCAGGCTCATGTCCCGGGCCTTGCCCACCCCGCCTCCGGGCAACAGGGGCAGGTCGCTTTGCGCCTCGCCCTCCCCCAGGGCCGTCCCGGCGCTCAACAGCAATACAAGGGCGAGCGTCGCGGCCCAACCCACCCCCTTTTTAAGAATGTTCCGCTTTGAGCATTTCATGTCGCCTGATAATAGCCTCGCGCTCCTTACTAAGCCAACCATAATCATCAATTTGTGATGTTTAGCGGACTGTTGCGGCAAATCCCGTCTCTTCGGGTCGCCTCTCCCGGGCGGATGCCGCCGCCATGCGGGCCGACCCGTGCGGAGCGATAACCTAATTTTACTATGGTTTATGTACCTTAATATGCTTTTGCCGCCCCGGAGGAGGAGGCCGCTCAGAAATGTCATGCTGAGTTATGGACTTAGATAAGGCCCACGGTGTAGCCTGAATAGAAAACGCCGCCGGATAACGCATGACGCCCCCCGGCGGCGCACCGTCCGGCAGGCTCCGTGCCGCTCTGCCGTTCCACCCCCCCAGGAGGTGCTCATGGACACTATGACCACTTACGTCACCCAAATCAGCGATGTGGGAAACAAGTTCGGCCCTATCGTGGTCAAGGCCTTGATCCTGTTGGTGATTGTCCTGTTTTTGACCATATTCCTGGGGCGGGTGCTGGCCAACCTGTTGGTGAAGTTCGGCGTGCCCGAGCGCCGGGCGGCCATGTCGGTCACCGGCCTGCACATCATCGTGCTGTTCATGGCCGCCCTGGTGGTGCTCAACGTGCTGGGCTTCCCCGGCATGCTCCTGTTCCGCACCATAGTGGTGATCCTCATGATCCTGGTGGCCGCCTACATCATCGCCAAGCCCTACATCCCCAGGCTGCCGCTCAAGAAGGGCGACACCGTGGGCATCGGCGGCAAGGTGGGCAACGTGGAGGCGGTCTCCATCATGTACACCCAGCTCAAGACCTTTGACGGCAAGGTGATCTTCATCCCCAACCACAAGGTGATGAACGACCAGGTGGTGAACTTCAGCGCCAAACCCAAGCGCCGGGTGGACATCGACTTTTTCATCCCCTACGAACAGGACTTGGCCAAGGTGAAAAAGGTGGTGATGGACATCTTGCAGGGTGACGAGCGGGTGCTGGACAAACCCGCCCCCAAGGTGGTGATCGCCAGGTTCTCGCCCAACTACCGGGAGATGCAGGCCCGCTTCTGGGTGGCCCGCAAACACGCCATCACCGGCAAGTGGTCCCTCAACGAGGTGATCGACAACAGGTTTGCCGAGGAAGGCATCGCCATGGCCGCGCCCCGGCTGGCCCTGGTGGGCGGCGCCCCGGCCCGCGAGGAATACCCGGCCTAACCTAAAGCAAATACTTCAACCGCGACCTCCCGCCGCCCCCTGGATTCGCTCCAGGGGGCGGCATCGTTTTGGCCCGGTACATCCCCATTTTGTCAACAGCCTTACCCTTTGGAAGCACCTCCAAGCCTGCCGGTGGCCGGGCTTTTGGCCGCCCCTCATCACAACCATTCGTAACTAATTAACAAATACGTTTATATGCCGTACGGCTACTGGCTGGTGCGGTGTTTGCAATGTTGGCAGGCATGGGCCCGGCGGCCGCAAGCGCGAGCCGGGCCCCGCGACACCGCCGAAACAGGAGTCGGGCACATGACCTCAAACACGATCCAAAGCAAGTCGGGCAGCCGCGGGACCTTGGCCCTGGAGGACCAGACCTTGCGCGAGGCCTTTCAGATCCAACCCCACGAAATACCGGTCACCGATCGCCTGCGCCTGCTGGAGGCGCTGGTTCAGGCCGGGATGCGCCGCCTTCAGGTAGGCTCCCTGGTGCGGGCCGACCGCATGCCCCAGATGTCGCACATCGAGCAGTTGTTCGCCAATGTCAAGCAGTTGCCCGACCTGGAGATATGGGCCCTGGTGTTCAACTTCCGGGGCCTGAAGCGGGCCATGGATTGCGGCATCACCCACGTGGCCCTGTCCGCCTCCCTGTCGCCCATCCACAGCCGGCGCAACCTGCGCTGCTCGGTGGAGCACGGCATGGCCCGCTGCCGGGATATGGCCGCCGAGGCCCTGGCCCAGGGCCTCACCGTGCGCATGGGCTTGCAGTGCGCCTTTGGGGGCCCCATGCTGGGGCCGCCGGAACCCATGCACCTTTTGCAATGGCTCATGCCCTTCCACAGCCTGGGGGTGCGGCGCCTGGCCCTGGCCGACACCGCCGGGCGGGCCGCCCCCCAGGGCCTGAGCGACACCATAAAGTATTTGCGCGAAGGCCTACCCGGCGCGGAGTTGGGCCTGCACCTGCACGGCGATCAGGAGCGGCTGGCCGCCAACCTGGAGGCCGCCTGGAGCGGTGGGGCCTCTTGGCTGGATGCCACCCTGCTGGGCCGGGGCGGGTGCCCCTTTTTGCCCGGCCAGCCCCCGGCCAACCTGCCGCTGGGCCAGGCGGCGGAGTTCCTGGCCCGCAAAGGCGTGGATACCGGGCTGGACTTTGCCGCCCTGGACCGGGCCGAGGCCCTGCTTGATACCATTTTGTCTAACAGAAGGGTAAGAGTGGGGCGCTAAGCATACCTATAGGTATTTTTAACGCTCTTATAAGTCTGAAATGTAACTTTTAGTAGGGCAGCTTGAAGCGCCTATTTTAGGGTGAAGGGATTTTCATATATAATAACAGTCCCTTAAGCTTATAATTTTATCCGGCACCGAATTTGCAGTTCTTGGTGGCATGAGACAGCAAGTCACAGAGCTGGAACTGCGGGTTCTGTTCGAGATAAGCCGGGTGATCGGCGAGGCCCTCAACCTTTCCCAGACCCTGGACCGAGTGCTTGGCATCATGTCCGACACCCTGTCCATGAAGCGGGCCACGGTGACCCTGCGCGACAGCCGCACCGGCAGCCTGGCCATCTACGCCTCCTACGGCCTCACCCAGCGGGAGATGAGCCGGGGGGTGTACAACCAGGGCGAAGGGGTCACCGGGCGCATCTTCCAGACCGCCCAGCCCTTTTACGTGCCCGACGTGAGCCGCGAGCCCCTGTTCCTCAACAAGACCCAGTCCCGCGACCTGGACAAGGGCAAGGTGGCCTTCGTGGGGGTGCCCATCCTCTTGCAGGGCGAGCCCATCGGGGTCTTGAACGTGGACCGCCTCTTCGGCGAGGAGGTCTCGGCCTCCGAGGACATCCGCTTTTTAACCATCGTGGCCCAGCTCATCGGCCAGTTCGTGGAGCTCAACCAGCAGGTGGGGCGGCGCGAGGAGCTGCTGCGCCGCCAGAACAAGCAGCTCAAGGACGAGATTTCCTCGCGCTACAACAACTTCTTTATCGTGGGCAAGAGCCCGGCCATGCGCGAGTTGCAGGGCCTGTTGGGCAAGGTGGCCCCGGCCAAGGCCTCGGTGCTGCTTCTGGGTGAGTCGGGCACCGGCAAGACCCTGGTGGCCCGCATCATCCACGAGATGAGCAACCGGGCCGACGGGCCCTTTGTAAAGATAAACTGCGCCGCCCTGCCCGAGAACCTGCTGGAGTCCGAGCTGTTCGGCCACGCCAAGGGGGCCTTCACCGGGGCCACCGAGGAAAAGCCCGGCCGCTTCGAGGAGGCCGACGGCGGCACCATCTTTTTGGACGAGATCGCCGAGATGCCCGTAGCCCTACAGGCCAAACTCCTGCGATTTTTGCAGGACAAGGAGTTCGAGCGCCTGGGCTCGCCCAAGACCCACAAGGTTGATGTGCGGATCATCGCGGCCACCAACCAGGATCTCCCGGATTTGGTGGAGCACAAGGAGTTTCGCCAGGACCTGTACTACCGGCTCAACGTGTTCCCTCTGCACCTGCCGCCCCTCAGGGAGCGGGTGGAGGACATCCCCCTGCTCATCAACCACTTCCTGGACAAGAACTCCGAGGAGTACAACCGCCGCCTGGTCATCGACCGCGCGGCCAGGGACATCCTGCTCAGCTATCAGTGGCCCGGCAACGTGCGCGAGCTCGAAAACATCATCGAGCGCCTGAGCATCATGGTGGATCAGGACACCATCGGCGCGGCCGACCTGCCTGGTTTTTTACGGACCTCCAACTACGAGCCGTCGGTGCTTGAGCACGACGAAGCCCCCGGCTCCAAGCTGGAGGACATGGAAAAGGCCGAGTTGCTGGAAGCCCTCAAGCGCAACCGCTGGGTGCAGTCCCGGGCGGCCCAGGACCTGGGCATAACCCTGCGCAAGCTGGGCTATCGCCTAAAAAAGTATGGCCTGGACGATAAGGTGAAAAAAGAGCGCCGCACCCTGGTGAGCGGCTGAACCACGCTCAGGATAAAAGGGTGGATCGGCTATGGGGGCGCTTGGGAGGCCCGCAAGCCGGGCCGCCTGCCTACTGCCCGCCGAACTGCACCTGATACTTCACGCCTTTGTTGTCCGTGCCTTCGCCGAACCCCGAGGGGTTGATGCGGTAGTCCCAGCTTGGCTTGATGTCCAGGGATATGCTGATCACCGTGCCCTTGTTTCCCCGCAGGATGCCCTTGCCCACAGCCTTGGTGGCCGCCTTGCGGGTGGTCACGGTGCCGGAGTTGAAGCCCCAGGCGTTTTGGTAGGCCCCGGTGGAAACCCCGCCGTCCACCAGCATGGCGGTGTATTTCCCGGTGAAGGTCTCGCCGGTCTTCAGGTTGCGCGCGGTCATGATCCCGATGCCCGAGCTGCGCTCTATGGCGAAGACGAATTCCGTGCCGTCGTCCAGCTTGAACATATTGCCTGGGATCATTATGGGGCCTTGATGGGCCGGGGGCGCGACGGCGCAACCGCAAAACAGCACGGTCAGAAGCACTACAAAAGCAGGCAGGGCTTTCATTGATGACTCCTCCTAAACTGTGAGGCCTGCATTATGCGCCTACCACCGTGATTTGCAACCGCCCCAAAGCTCGCCCTCGCGGGCACCCCCGCCCCGAGTCTGAGGGAGTTGACCAAGGCGAGACTTTTTGACAAATAGGTAGAACCGCTTTACGCCAACGTAACATCGCCGCCCTTTATCCCCTCCCCTTTTTGCCCCCTCCCTGCCTGGCTTAAAAAAAATTAGCTATCCGAATCGCGGGGTTGCCGCATGACACCGGCGGAGGTCACCGCTGTTGGCAAGGCCCTTGCCTATACACAGGCTCAAAGCAACCCAGAAAGGGAGGCCCAAGGGCAATGAGAAAGATAGCGATATACGGCAAAGGCGGAATCGGTAAGTCCACCACCACCCAGAACACGGTGGCCGGTCTCGCGGAGATGGGCAAGAAGGTAATGGTGGTCGGCTGCGACCCCAAGGCGGACTCCACCCGGCTTCTGTTGGGCGGCCTGGCCCAGAAGTCGGTCTTGGACACCCTGCGCGAAGAAGGCGAAGACATCGAACTGGAAAACATCCGCAGGGGCGGTTACGGCAGCACCTGGTGTGTGGAGTCCGGCGGTCCCGAGCCCGGCGTGGGCTGCGCCGGCCGAGGCATCATCACCGCCATCAACATGCTCGAGTCCCTGGGCGCCTACGAGGAATGCGAGGGCCTGGATTACGCCTTCTACGATGTGCTGGGGGACGTGGTATGCGGCGGCTTCGCCATGCCCATCCGCGACGGCAAGGCCGAAGAGATCTACATCGTCTGCTCCGGCGAGATGATGGCCATGTACGCGGCCAACAACATCTGCAAAGGCGTGCGCAAATTCGCCGAATCCGGCAAGGTGCGCCTGGGCGGGCTTATCTGCAACTCCAGAAACGTGGACAACGAATACGAGATGATCGAGGCCCTGGCCGAGAAGATCGGCACCCAGATGATCTACTTCGTGCCGCGCGACAACGACGTGCAGCGGGCGGAGATCAACCGCAAGACGGTCATCGAATGGAACTCGGACGCGCCCCAGGCCCATCACTACCGGGCCCTGGCCAGGGCCATCGACGGCAACCAGAAGTTCGTCATCCCCAACCCTCTGCAGATCGAGGAACTGGAGCAGTTGCTGTTGGACTTCGGCCTGCTGGCGGCCTAACCACCCTAACCGGCGAAAGATGGATAACCACATGATGATGATGGTGAGAGCAATCGTAAGGCCCGAGAAAGCCGACAGCGTCCTGAAGGCCCTGATGGACGCGGGCTTCCCGGCGGTCACCAAGTACGCGGTGGCGGGCCGCGGCAAACAGCGCGGCATCAAGATCGGCCAGGTCACCTACGACGAAATCCCCAAAACCTTGCTCATGAGCGTGATCAGGGACGAGGACGTGGAGTTCGCGATCAAGACGATCATGGAGGCGGCCCGCACCAAGGGCAAGGGAGCCTTCGGCGACGGCAAAATCTTCGTCAGCCCGGTGGATGACGTCTACACCATCAGCTCCGGTGTCTGCGACACCGCGCCGGTGGAGGAAGCCGAGGCCACGGCATGAAAGAGATAATCGCCGTGGTGCGCATGAACACCATGAACCAGACCAAGCAGGCCCTGACCAAGATCGGCATCGACTCCATGTTCGCCCATGAGTGTCAGGGGCGGGGACGGGGCCTGGTGGATGTGAAGATCCTGGCCGGGGCCAGCCAGGGCTACGAAGAGGCCATAGCCCTGCTGGGCGAGAAGGGCAAGCTCTATTCCAAGCGCATGCTGACCATGGTGGTTTCGGACCACAACGTGGAGCCGGTCATAAAGACCCTGATCGAGACCAACCAGACCGGCAAGCCCGGCGACGGCAAAATTTTTGTCCTGCCGATCAGCAACGCTGCCCGGGTGCGCACCGGAGAAATCGGCCCCAAGGCAATCGTCTAGGACGGCGGGGAGATAGCAGACATGATTTCAGCCCATGACAACAAGGCGCCGGCGGACCTAGCGGTCATCAAGGAACAGATACTGGGGAAGTATCCCCCCAAGGTGGCCCGCAAGCGCGCCAAGCAGATTCTGATAAACGAGGCTCTGGAAAACGAGACCCCCGAGATAACCGCCAACGTGCGCACCATCCCCGGCATCATCACCATGCGGGGCTGCACCTACGCGGGCTGCAAGGGCGTCATCATGGGGCCCACCCGCGACATCGTGAATATCACCCACGGCCCCATCGGCTGCGGTTTCTATTCCTGGCTGACCCGCCGCAACCAGACCGACGCCAGCGCCCCAGACGCCGAAAACTACATGACCTACTGTTTCAGCACGGACATGCAGGACAAGGACATCATCTTCGGCGGCGAGAAGAAGCTGGAGTTGGCCATCCAAGAGGCCTACGACATTTTCCACCCAAAGGGCATCTGCATCTTCGCCACCTGCCCGGTGGGGCTCATCGGCGACGACATCCATGCGGTGGCCCTCAAGATGAAGAACAAGCTGGGCGACTGCAACGTCTTCGCCTTCAGTTGCGAGGGCTACAAGGGCGTGTCCCAGTCGGCCGGTCACCACATCGCCAACAACCAGGTGTTCCGTCACCTGGTGGGGCTCAACGACGAGAACAAGCCCGGCGAGTACAAGATCAACCTTCTGGGCGAGTACAACATCGGCGGCGACGGCTTCGAGATCGACCGCATACTCAAAAAGTGCGGCATCACCAACATCGCCACCTTCAGCGGCAACTCCAGCTACGACCAGTTCGCCAGCGCCCACACCGCCGATCTCAACGCGGTGATGTGCCACCGCTCCATCAACTACGTGGCCGACATGCTGGAGGTCAAGTACGGCATCCCCTGGGTGAAGATCAACTTCATCGGGGCCGAGGCCACGGCCAAGTCCCTGCGCAAGATCGCCAAGTACTTCGACGACCCCATCCTCACCGAACGGGTGGAGGCGGTGATCGCCGAGGAAATGCCCGCGGTCGCCGAGGTGGCCAATCAGGTGCGCCCGCGCACCGAGGGCAAGACGGCCATGCTCTTCGTGGGCGGCTCCCGGGCCCACCACTACCAGGAGTTGTTCAAGGAGCTGGGCATGAAGACCATCAGCGCGGGATACGAATTCGCCCACCGCGACGACTACGAGGGGCGCCATGTGCTGCCGGGCCTCAAGGTGGATGCCGACTCGCGCAACATCGAGGAAATCGAGGTCAGCCCCGACGAGACCCGCTACAACCCGCGCAAGAGCGAAGAGGACATGGAAGCGCTGGTGAGTTCCGGCCTCGACTTCAAAAAATACGAGGGCATGATCCCGGACATGGAAAATGGCACCGTGGTCATCGACGACCTCAACCAGTACGAGGCCGAAAAGATGGTGGAGCTCATGAAGCCCGACATCTTCTGCGCGGGCATCAAGGAGAAGTTCTCCATCCAGAAGCTGGGCATCCCCATGAAGCAGCTGCACAGCTACGACTCCGGCGGGCCCTATGCCGGCTTCCGGGGAGCGGTGAACTTCTACAACGAGATAGACCGCCTGGTGAACAGCAAGGTGTGGGGATATCTCAAGGCCCCCTGGCAGGAGAACCCCGAGCTCTCGGCCACCTACGTTTGGGAATGACCGCCGCGGGACAAGGATACGAACCATGCTACTGAGACATACGCCAAAAGAGATCAGCGAGCGCCACGCCCTGACCATAAACCCGGCCAAGACCTGTCAGCCCATCGGAGCCATGTACGCGGCCCTGGGCATAAACGGCTGCATGCCCCACAGCCACGGCTCCCAGGGCTGCTGCGCCTATCACCGCAGCGCCCTGACCCGGCACTACAAGGAGCCCATCAGCGCGGGCACCAGCTCTTTCACCGAGGGCGCCTCGGTGTTCGGCGGCCAGGCCAACCTGCTCCAGGCCATCGACAACATCTTCACCATCTACGAGCCCGAAGTGGTGGCGGTGCACACCACCTGTCTGTCCGAGACCATCGGCGACGACCTGCCCCAGATCATCGACAAGGCCACCAAGGAAGGCAAGGTCCCCAAGGGCAAGCACGTGCTCTACGCCAACACCCCCAGCTACGTGGGCAGCCACGTCACCGGTTTCTCCAACATGGTCAAGGGAATGGCCCGGGTGGCCGAGTCCACGGGCCACAAAAACGGCAAGGTGAACATCATCCCCGGCTGGGTGGAGCCCGCCGAAATGGAGGAGATCAAGCGCTTGGCCGCGCTCATCGGGGTGGACATCATCCTGTTCCCCGACACCTCGGGCATCCTTAACGGCCCCCTGTCCGGCGAGTACAAGATGTTCCCCGAGGGCGGGGTGACCATCGCCCAGCTTCGCTCGGCCGGCGACTCCATCGGCACCCTGGCCCTGGGCGAGTGGTGCAGCGCCGACGCGGCCCGCTTCCTGGACACCAACAACAAGGTGCCCTGCCGAGTGTTGGACATCCCCATCGGGCTCAAGGCCACCGACCGCTTCGTGGACGCCCTGCGCATCATCGCCGGGGTCAGCGTGCCCGAGGAGGTGACCCACGAGCGCGGCCAGTTAGTGGACATGATCAGCGACATGCACCAGTACTTCTTCCAGAAGAAGGTGGCTCTGGCCGGGGACCCGGACCAGCTCATTGCCATGGTGGAGTTTTTGGTGTCCATCGACATGTGGCCCGCGCACGTGGTCACCGGCACGCCGGGCAAGGCCTTCGTGGCCAGGATCAAGGAACTCACCGCCGACCTGCCCTTTGAAGTCAACGTCAAGGCTGACCAGCAGGCGGACATGTTCCTGCTGCACCAGTGGGTAAAAAACGAGCCTGTGGACCTGCTGCTGGGCAACACCTACCTCAAGTACATCTCCCGCGATGAGGACATCCCCATGGTGCGTTGGGGCTTCCCCATCCTGGACCGGGTTGGACACCAGTACTTCCCCACCGTGGGTTACAAGGGTGCGCTCAGGCTTTTGGAAAAAATCCTCTCGGCCCTACTGGACCGCAAGGACCGCGACGATCCGGAGCAGAGCTTCGAACTGGTGATGTAGCAGGCGTTTCACTCTAGGGAAGGGCAAGAACCATGAAGCCAGTGGACCACCAGTCAGCCGAAAACTATTGCGCCGGCAACCTGAAAACCTCGGGCAGGGTGCATCTGCCGGTGGCGCCCAAGGCCCTGGCCCGAGGCAGGTTCAGCCCGGAGAAGGCCCTGCCCCGGGCGCTCACCCCGGACCAGGCCCTGAACTGGCTGGAGTACCTGGCCGAGCAGGGCCAGAGCGTCAAGGTGATCAACCTCAACGGCCCCGGCGACCCCCTGGCCACCCCGGAGCTGACCCTGCTCACCCTGAGCCTGCTCCGGGACCGCTACCCCGGGGTCAGCCTGTGCCTGACCACCCTGGGCATCGGGGCCGGGGCCTATGCCGCCGAGTTGGCCCGCCTGGGACTGGCCCATGTATCCATCCTCCTGGACGCGGTGGACCCGGAGGTGGCCCAGCGCATATACGCCTGGATACGCCCCAGCACCAAAACCATGCCCCTGGACGAGGCCGCAAAGGTACTGATCAAGGAACAGGCCAATAGCATCGCCGCCATGATCGAGGCCGGGGTGAACGTGCAGGCCAAGACCACGGTCTACCCCTGCATCAACACCGAGCACATCCCGGCCATCGCGGCCAAGGCGGCCGAGCTGGGAGTCAGCGAGATGAAACTGTTCCCCTACCTGGCCAAGGGGGAAGACTGTCCCCAGCCCCGTGACAAGGCCACTCCCGAGGAGCTGTCGGCCCTGGCCGCCCAGGCGAACCAGCACCTGCCCACCACCCTCATCGACCTGGCCATGTGCCAGGAGATGATTGAGGTCGAGTTCAGCCACGAGGTGGTCAACCAGGCCCTGCTGCCCAAGCCCACTCCCAAGCGGCCCCATTTGGCGGTGTGCAGCTCTGACGGCTTCGAGGTGGACACCCACCTGGGCCAGGCCTACCAGTTCCTCATCTACGGGCCTAGTGACGGTCCGGTGGTGCTGCTGGAATCGCGCCCCGCTCCGGAGCCCGGCTCCGGCGACGGCCGCTGGCAGCAAGTGGCCCTAACCCTCAGCGACTGTTTCGCGGTTCTGGCCTCGGCGGCTGGGGAAGCCCCCAAGCGCATCCTGGCCGAAAAAGGCCTGCCGGTGCTCACCCAGGAGGGCAACGTGGAGGGCCTGGTGGACGTGCTCTACGGCGGCGGCAAGAAAAAAGGCGGCAAAAAGTAATCGGCAACGACAACGCGAACAAAGAACCCGGTTTTAAGGAGACAAGGAAATGGGCATACCCGCCAACCAGATTTTGGTTTGTCAGAGCTTCCGTGTGAACGGCGACCCCAAGGGCATCTGCCACAAAAAGACCGACGGCTTTTTGCAGTACCTGGAAGAGGAGATTCTGGATCGGGGCCTGGACTGCCAGGTGACCGCCACCGGCTGTCTCAAGCAGTGCGAGAACGGCCCGGCCATGGTGGTGCAGCCCCAGAACTGGTGGTTCAAGGGCGTGGACAGCGAAGCGGCCATCGACGCCATCCTGGACGGCCTGGAAGACGGCGAGCCCCCGGAGCAGTACCTGATCGTTTAGGGAAAGCGCTTGCGATGAAGCTCAACGAGGTGAAAATACGGCCCGCCCGGCCGGGGGATGTAGCGGAAATGACCGCGCTGCTCAAAATGCTCTTTTCCATCGAGGCCGATTTCTTGATCGACCATGGACGGCAAGAGCGCGGCCTGTCCCTGCTGCTCAAAAGCCCCAGCTCCCTGGTGTTGGCCGCCGAGGCGGGCCACCAGGTGGTGGGCATGGTCACCGGCCAGTTGGTGATCTCCACCTCCGAGGGCGCGCCCTCCCTGTGGGCCGAGGACCTGGTGGTGGACCCGGCCTGGCGGGGCCGGGGCATCGGGCGGCGGCTCATGGAGGCAGTGGCTTCCTGGGCCCAGGAGCGCGGGGCCACCCGCTTGCAGCTTTTGGTGGACCAGGACAACGAAGCCGGGCAGGCCTTTCACCGGCGCATCGGCTACCAGCTCACCCGAATGATCTGCATGCGCAAGCATGAGGAGTAGAGGGACATCATGTCACAGCTGATTTTCGAAGAGCGCAAGGTCCAATTTTTTGAAACGGGCGGCGACAAGCCCTTCCGCATAAGCTGCGACAAGCAAAGCCTGGCCGGGGCGGTTAGCCAGCGGGCCTGCGTGTTCTGCGGCTCCCGGGTGGTGCTCTACCCCATCGCCGACGCCCTGCATCTGATCCACGGGCCCATCGGCTGCGCCTCCTACACCTGGGACATTCGCGGGGCCTTGTCTTCCGGGCCGGAGCTGCACCGCTATTCCTTCAGCACCGACCTAGGCGAAACCGACGTGATCTTCGGGGGCGAGGGCAAGCTCACCCGCGCCCTGGACGAGCTGATCCCCCGCCACCAGCCCAAGGCGGCCTTTGTCTACTCCACCTGCATCGTGGGGCTCATCGGCGACGATCTGCAGGCGGTGTGCAAAAAGGCCACCGAGCGCCACGGCATCCCGGTGATCCCGGTGATGAGCGAGGGCTTCAAGGGCAACAAGCGCGCCGGTTACTACGCCGCCTGCAAAGCCATGTTCCAGCTGGTGGGCACCGGCGCCACCGAAGGCATCCCCCCCATGTCGGTGAACCTTTTGGGAGACTTCAACCTGGCCGGGGAAATCTGGATCATCCGGGAATACCTGGAGCGCATGGGAGTCACCGTGGTGGCCAACATTACCGGCGACGGACGGGTGGCCGACCTGCGCCGGGCCCACGGCGCGGCGCTGAACCTGGTGCAGTGTTCCGGCTCCACCATGGAGCTGGCCAAGATGATGCAGGGAACCTACGGCACCCCCTTCCTCAGGGTCAGCTACCTGGGGGCCGACGACATGGCCCAGGCCCTGTACGACGTGGCCGAATTTTTCCAGAGCCAGACGGCCATGGAAAAGGCCCAGGATCTGGTGCGCGAGGAGCTGGCCAAGATTTACCCCCGGCTCAAGCGGCTGCGCAAAGACCTGGAGGGCAAGCGGGCCGCCCTGTACGTGGGCGGGGCCTTCAAGGCCTTCAGCCTGATCAAGGCCTTCCGCCTGCTGGGCATGAAGGTGAT
>Ga0180007_10002662_pt1 | contig 20890 bp, 17 predicted proteins | sample MM_PC_MetaG_FD_121122 | JGI IMG/M metagenome (GOLD analysis project Ga0180007, IMG submission 121122) | Groundwater microbial communities from the Aspo Hard Rock Laboratory (HRL) deep subsurface site, Sweden - MM_PC_MetaG | ecosystem: Environmental > Aquatic > Deep subsurface > Groundwater... | reverse complement strand
TAAAATATATAAAGAATTAGAAAGACAACTTAAAGAAAAGAAAGCTTCGCTATCTCCCGAAAAAGCTATAGATATTGCTAAAACTATATATTGTGTGAAAGTTAAGGTGCCTAATTCTGATAATACTATTTCAAAAACATTATGGCTTAATGATGAACAAAAATATTTAGCTAAATTATTTAATCTATAAGGCTCTCAGGGTGTCCCAGTGTCGAAAACAGGAGACAAATCGGCTATTTAATAATGATAAAACTTTGGAAGTTTATTTTGTGATTTAATTTTGAGTTAATGCATAAAGCTGTGTGTTTTTAAGTTTGCTTTTTAGTTTAAATCCATATTTCTTCAAAAGTGCAACTGATTTAGAATTATCTGGAGCAACTTCGCCAATAATTTCTACTAATTTTAGATTGTTAAAACCAAATTCAATTACTTTTGGAATTACTTCTTGCAGAATTCCCATATCTTGATATTCAGGCAAGAGTTCAAATCCAATTTCTGCTGTTTTATTAACTTCCGAAATTTGCCAAAGCGTGATTGTCCCAACAATTTTGCTGGTTGTTTTACTACAAATAGCCCAATAAACTGCATCATTTTTCAAAATTCCAGCATCTATTTTTGCTATAAATTGTAAGGCATCATCAAGAGATTTTGCAAGTGGTCTATCAATATATTTTGCAATTTGTTTGTTCGATCTAATTAGAAATACAGCTTCTGCATCTTCGTTTTTTAATCTACGAAGCAAATAGTTTTCAGTTTCAATTTGTGGAAATATATTAATATTGTTTTGCATAATTATATTTCCATTTAATTAATGTCCAAAATATTTAGGCAACCAAAGAACTATTTCTGGATACATAATTAAAAGGGCTAAACCAATTAGTTGAATAACAACATATGGAATAACTCCTTTGTAAATATGTTTTGTTGTAACTCCTTCTGGGGCAACACCTTTTAAAAAGAAAAGAGCAAATCCAAATGGTGGAGTAAGAAATGATGTTTGTAAATTAACGGCAATTAAAATTCCAATCCAAAGAAGATCAATATTTAAATGCACAAATATTGGAGCCACAACTGGAACTATTATAAAGACAATTTCTATAAAATCTATAAAAAAACCAGCGACAAATATTAGCATCATAACAATTAAAAGAAAATGATGAGGTTCAATATTATTGTTAAGAATTAAATTTGTCAAAACTATATCTCCTCCCATTCCTCTAAAAACAAGTCCAAAGGCGGCGGCTCCTATTAATATCATAAAAGTCATACTTGTCAATGACATTGTGCGAATCATTACATCATTAAAAATTGATTTTGTAAATTTTCCTCTAATTATAGTAAGAAGGGCAGCTCCTAAAGCACCGACAGCAGCGGCTTCAGTTGGCGAAGCAACACCAGCAAAGATTGAACCCAGCACTGCTGTAATTAAAAAGAAGGGAGCAATAAACGCAATAATAATTTTTTTAAATTTATTTGAGTTTTGAAAGTTTAGCAAATCCTCTTTTGGCATTGATGGAGCAAGTTTTGGTTTAAAAATTGCAATTATTATTAACCAAATTAAATAGAGAAATACTAACAAAAGACCAGGAATAACCGCCGCGATAAAAAGTTCACCAACAGAAATATTTAATACACTACCAAGCAATACAAGTACAATGCTAGGCGGAATAATTTGTCCAAGAGTTCCAGATGCAGAAATAATACCGGTCGCGACTTCTGGACTGTACCCTTTTTTTAACATTGTTGGAAGGGTTAAAACTCCCATTGTTACAACAGTTGCTCCAACTATTCCTGTTGCTGCTGCAAGAAGAGCCCCAACAATTAGTACAGAAATAGCCATTCCACCTCGAAGCTTACCAAACAAAAGCGCCATTGTTTCAAGAAGCTCTTCGGCTAATCCAGATTTTTCAAACATTACACCCATATAAATAAAGAGAGGAACTGCAAGTAGAATATAGTTATTCATTATTCCCCAAATTCTCATGGGCAGCAAATTAAAAAAATCTATTCCAAATGTTGCCAATCCAAAAAGTAATGAAACTCCACCCAGTGTAAATGCTACAGGAAATCCAGTCATAAGCATTAGTAGAACTATTCCAAAAAATATTAGCGGTAAATACTCCATTAATTTTTCTCTGTGTTAATGTTTTTGATTGTAATAATTGATTTAAATAGTAATGAAAAACCTTGAAGCAATAAAAAGAAAAATGAGATAGGAATAAATGCTTTCAAAATATAGCGAGCTGGAAGACCACCTGGATCTGGAGATGCTTCATTTAATACAATTGAGTTATCTACATAATTAATAGATGTGTAAATTATTAACAAAACAAATGGGATAAAAAAAACAATAATACCAATGATATTAATCAATGCTTTTTTCTTTTCTTCAAATCTTGAATAAAACAAATCAACCCTTACGTGGTCATCTTTTAAAAGCGTAAAGGCTGAACCCATTAAAAACAGGATAGCAAATATATGCCATTCCAATTCTTGCATACCAACGCTGGATTGGTTAAACACGTAGCGCAATATAACATCATATACAACAACCAGAACCAACATGGTTGTTAGCCACGATGAATATTTTCCAATAATACTGTTTGTTTTATCTACAAATAGAATGAAGTTATTTAACATTTTCATTCTCTTTTTCCTTTTCTAAAATATTATAATATTTTTTAATTAACTCTTCATAATCTTTTGAATATCCTTCATTGATTAGTTTCATTAATTCTTCTTTAATCTTATTCTGTTCATTATTTGCTTTTATCTCATCAGGCGAATTTCTAATAAACGAATTTCCAGAATTTGATTCTCTGTTTTTTTCGTAATCCCTTTCATTTATAGATCTTTGTGAATCTAGTAATTTAGATAATATTTTTTCTTGGCTCTGGATAAGGTTATCATCAATTTTGTTTGTGTTCATATTTGTAATTACTTCTTTCATTTCCTCAAGAACTTTTTCCAAATTTGATGTAAGTGTTTTTGATTCCCCACGTTCTTTGCTCTCTTTATTCAATTGTTCAAGCGACTTTCTAATCATTTCCTGCTGTTGAGAAAGCCTTTGCATTCCCGCTTGTTGTTGTGGCGTTAGTTGACCACTCTTCATTTGCTGAGTCATTTTATTAATGTTCATCTGCTGTTGTGACATCTGTTGCATTTGCTGCATCATTGACATTCCACCACCTTGTCCGCCACCACTATTCATCATCTGCTCCATATTGCCTTTCATCATTGTAGCGGCTTCATTCAAATATTTCATTGCGCCTGTTTGTCCAAGCATTACCATTGGACTATTGCCATTTTGCATTGATTGCATAGCGCTATTCATTTCTCTGCTTGCATTGCCTAGTGCTTTTCCCATTTCAGGCGAAATGGCAAATGTTTTTTGCGATAATTCGGATAAGCTTTTTAGTGTCTTTTCCAATCCATCTGAAATTTCTTTTTGCTTTTGAATATTATTTACTGACTGTTGGCTGTTTGGATTACTGTTCTGCATGCTATTTTTTAATAACTCTTCTTCTTTTGACAAAGAGAGCAGATTGTTTATTCCTTTCATCATTTCAAATAGGACTTCCATTTGATTTTGCTGCTGCATCTGCTGTTGCATTTGTCCCATTTGGTTTTTCATATTCTCCATATTTTTTGAAAGTTTTTGCATCTGGTTTATTGCTTCTGTTTTCAATTCTTGTTGAAGCATGTCTTTCATTTGCTCAGCAAGTTCTTCGTTTTTTTGAGAATCCATTTCTTTTTGAAGTTCATCCATCTTTTTATTTGGCATTTCTTTGAATTCACTCATTTTTTCCTGCAACTTTTTCATTTCTTCTTTCAGCTGCTCTAGTTGTTTGGAAATATCTTCCTCTTTTTTTGCCAAATCATTTTTTTGCGATTCATCAGAAAGATTGCTTTTTTCTGTTTCCTTTTTTAAATCATCAATATCTTTTTGAAGCTCCTCAGTACGTTTAATAACCTCGTCCATTTTTTGTTCTATCTGAATTCGCTTAAGAAGATTAACCGTACGTTCAATGCTTTTTTTAAACATTTCTTCATTAAACTGCATATCCTCCATTGATTGCTGGGCTTTATCACGATTCATCATTTCCATTTGCTTTTGCATTTGCTCCAAAGCTTTCTTCATTTCATCGCTATTCATTTCATCCATTAGCTTCTGCAGTTCGTTATATTTTTGCAAAGTCTCTTTTGATAAAAGATTGTTTTCCTCTAAATTTTGTTTTGTTTCATCTATCTTTTTTTGTGCTTCAGCAATATCGTTTTGTAATTTTTCAAATCGCTCAGCAGTTTCCTTAATTTTTTTCTTTTCCTCCCACGATATTTCTTTATCATCTTTTTTTAATTCGTTACTCAATTTCTTCATATCTTCTTTGAGTTTTTCTGCTTCTTTTAGTGTTTCTGTTAAGTCGGTTTTTACTTCCTCTTGAACATTATCAGCATTTTTAAAAAGCTCTTCCATAGTTGGTACACGTAGTTGATATATTTTTGATTTAACGGACTTCGGTCCACTAACATTATCGTTATCAAAAAGTTCAAAATAAAACGATACAATATCACCCGACGCTAACATTAAATCCGATAAAACCCACGAGTAATAAACCTCTTGGCTTGTAAACTTATTCTTAATTGGAATTAGTTTCGAAGAATAAGAATCCTCAATATTTCCAAAATTAGTTTTTGTGAGTTTATGACTTAAGATTAATTTATCAAAACCATAATCGTCTTTAATAATTAGTTCTGTTGAAACCATTTCCGATTTTGTTAGTTCAATATCATCCGCTGGTTTTACCACTTCAAGAATTGGAAACTGATCTTGCTTAGTTTTTATAGCAAATTCAATAGGAGTGTCATTACTATTCCCAAATATGTCTTCTATTAATATTTTGTAATTTTTATCCCTCAAAACTTTAAAGCTAGTTTGTCCTTCCGTTTTGTCAATAATTAAATTTACATTTGAGCTATCACTAAAATGTATTGAGCCTTTTAACAGCTCTTTGTTGGAATTAATTAATAATTCTACCTTGCTACCTGTAATAGCATAAATATTTCCATTATCTTTTTGAATTACGCTTTCCATGTTTGTGTAACTAGGTGGAATTATTTTAATTTTAAGCTCACTTATTATTGGCTTGTCCAATACTGTTATAGTAAATTCATTGCTCTTGATATCTTCAGAAGAAACAAAATAATTTGTTGTGTTTACTATTGAATTTATTGTGTAGTTAAATATTTTATTTGAATCAGGAGTAAGTGTTTTCGCTTGATAATTTTGATTTTCTGTGTCTTTAAAAAACAAAGTAACATAGGAAGGTTGAGCACCAATAATTTCAATTTTAATTAAAACATTTTCCCCTTTTGTAACAGTAGTATTTTGAGGTTCAATAAAAAATGAATATTTCTGCGGAATAATATATTCGTGGGAATAATTAATAATTCTCAAAGTTGAATTTCGCAAAGATTCAAAAGCAACAAAAACAATAACTGTTAAAACTATTGCCGTTATTGCTATCAATATTTTTTTTTTCAATGACACAAACGAAATAACTGAATTAAAATTATATTTTTCTGTTTTAACTATTTCAGAAATAATTGCAGCATCTTTTAATTCGGATTTGTTTTTATCTTCATACAATTGAAATGTATTAAGCAGTTTATCGTCAATTTCTAAAAAATATGTACCAACTATTTTGGCAAGTTTATGGTAGTCTTTTGTGTTTAAGTGCTTAAAAATTTTTACGGCTGGAATTAGTACAAAGAATATTGACCCAACAGTAAAACACAAAATTCCAACACTAAAAAGAATTGTTCTTTCTTTTACAGAACTTAAACCCAATTGCTCCAACAGAGACAGCATTAAATTTATTGCTAATGTAATTATAATTAGTGTTAACAAGCCATTTAATAAATTAATAAAATTAATTTTTCTATAAAGGCGTTTAAGTCTATTTTTTACATTGTTTATTTTGCTATCTATTTCGTTCAAAGTTTTTAGTTTGATAATGAATAAATTATAATGTTTGTTCCAAATTTTAAAGCTTCCAATCTTTTTGCATCTGAGTCGTTATATACTTCTTTATCCACCCATCCATCACTAGGATTGCTTTCGTAGGTATAATATACAGCTAATCTTTTTCCAATAAACAAACCAAACCCTTGTGGTGGATTGTTATTATGTTCGTGAGTTTTTGGTGGACCATATTCAAAGTTGTAAAAAGCATGGTAAATTTTATGATTAAATGGTAGTTCAACAAAATTCTGATTTGGAAATATTTTTTTTGTTTCTCGCCTAATTGGTTTATCTATTCCATAATCATCATCAATATAAATAAATCCTCCGCGCTCCAAATACAGCTTTAATCTGCTTACTTCGCTTTCGGAAAGTACAATATTACCGTGCCCTGTTATAAATAAAAACGGATAATTAAAAATGTCGTTGCTTGAAACATCAACAAAAACATACTCTGGATTTACTTTAATGGTTGTTTCATTCTGTACAAATTTTAAAAGATTTACCTCAGCAGATGGATCATTATACCAATCACCGCCACCTGAATATTTTAAGCGTGCTATTTGAAATCCAGATTTTGATTGCGAATACAAATTAGCACAAAATAAAGCCATTAGAATTAAAATTATTTTAAGTGTCTGTTTTTTCATATTGGCAAAGTCTTTTTTGTGTTGTGTATTTCAAATTTCACAAAACATTTATTCGTAATACTTTTAATAGGTTCAATAATTCAGAATTCTCGGTTTTAATTATGGCTTCATAATTATTTAACTCTCTTCTTTTTCTATAAGTTTTTCTTAGCATATCAAAATGCTTTCCTCTTTCATCTTCAGCAAAATCAAAGACTTTTCTCATCAAAGAATCATCATCTATTATTTTATATGATTTGTTAAATAATTTTTGAATAATTTGCACAAAATTTTCGTTATCCGATATTTCTATTTTGTTATCTACAACCTTATCAAAATTTGGTTTCCAAGTAGCTGGTGTTTTTAAATAATTTGATAAAGCATCATAAATTATTTTTGTGCCATTAATTTTACCTTCATATGAATAGCCAGCAATGTGCGGAGTTCCAATTTCTACTAATTTAAATAAATCTATATCAAAATTTGGCTCCGTTTCCCAAACATCCAAAACGGTGTGTATATTATTTTTTAATTTCAGTCTCATTTTTAAAGCATTATTATCAACAACAGGTCCTCGAGACGAATTAATTAATATTGTGTTCTCTTTTAAATTTGAAAGATTTTGTTCGTTTAAAAGGTGAACCGTCTTATCAATTCCATCCAGATTTAACGGCACATGAAATGTAATTATATCGCATTTTAATACGTCTTCAAGTGGTGAAAATATATTTTGATTAGAAATTCTTTCAAGTGGAGGATCATTAATTATAACTTTCATTCCAAGAGCTTTTGCAATTTTAACAACCTTGGTTCCAATATTTCCATATCCAACAACACCAATACTCATATTTGATAAATTTAAATTGTGTTTAATTACCAAATGTGAGATAGCTGAAAAAACATATTCAGCTACTGAAAAAGAATTACACCCAGCCGCGCTTGAAAATTGAATACTATTTTTTTTTTGATAATCTAAATCAATATGATCTGTTCCAATTGTTGCTGTTCCAACAAATTTAACATTAGTTTCTTTAAGTAATTTTTCATTTACATCTGTAATTGAACGAACTATTAATACATCCGCATTTTTCAAACAGTGGTTTGTAATTGCTCTTCCATTTTGGAAAACGACTTGACCAAAAGATTCAAAAGCTTCTTTTCCCAAAACAATATTTTCATCTACAATTAATTTCATTTAAAAATCCTCTGTTTCTCTTTTATGTGAAATTTTAAGTTCACGAACATCTATATCCAGTTCTTCGTCTTCCCAATCATACTTTTTATAAGTGTCTTTTTTTCTAAAACTATAGGCAGTAAATATACCTATTAAAAATCCAAACAGATGCGATTCCCACGATATACCTTCCTTCGTAGGAAATATTCCATAAGCTAAACCACCATATAAAAATATTGTTAGTAAACTAAGTGTAATTGCTCGAGTATCTTTTCTGAAAATTCCACTAAAAAGAAGAAAGGAAAAAAGTCCATATACTATTCCACTAGCACCTATGTGATAGCTTTCACGAGCCAATATCCAAACTAAAATATTTGTAAAAAAATAAATGATAGTAACTACTTGTTTTGAACTTATTGGATAGAAATAGAAAATTGACGAGCCTAAAACGAAAAGAGGAATAACATTTGAATAAAGATGTTCTAAGCTAGAATGAATTAATGGGGCTGTTAAAATTCCTATTAATCCATATGTGTTACGTGGTAAAATTCCAAGCTGTACAAAATTTAAGTCAAAAATGTAGCTAATAAGTTCTATTACACAAACAAGAAAAATAAAGAGAAATGGAAACTTAAGGCTAGCAACAAATTTCTTTTTCTCTTCTGACATAATAGATTATTAGTATTAAAGAAAGATACTGCTATAAAGAAAAGTAATCCTTCATATGAACAAAGTAATTATCTTTCCAACTTTTGCGATATTTTTTACCATCGCCTTCTGGAAGATTTTCATGTAAAAGTACAACTTTTGTCGCGCCATTTAAATTTTCAAAATTAACAGTTAATAACGAATCTTCTGCGTCATCCGGAAAATCTGTAGTACGCCAGCTCATAACTATTTGTTTTGATAAAATCATCTGTTTTAATTCACCTTCAACATATCCATCAACTGCCGTAAATCTACTTCCAACTTTTTTATTAATATGAACTTTGCTTCTAGTAAATGCAGAATGTGTTTTACTATCAAGCCAAGCATTATAAATAATATTTGGTTCAACTGGAACAGTTATGGAAAGTTTTATATTGTCTGTCATACAATTCTCCTAATTATAATACCAATTTATTGATTCTATCTAAGCAAAGCAAACTTATGTTGTATAATTTATTTGGTTTATGCGTTTAAATTCCACATTTTTTTTCGACAATAATTTATTAGAAACAATATTGTAAGAAAAATGAAAAAAGTATTTTTTATTATTATAGTAAGTTTAAGTTGCGGTTTGTCTTTTAACACTGTTTTTGCAGATGATATTCAAACAGAAATATCAGAAATATTTATAAATAATATTTTATTGGAAAATGCCTTTTCATCAGATATAATTATTGAACCTTCTGATAAAATTACATTTGTATTTGGAAGAAAATATAAATATTCATCTTCATCCCCCTTATCTTTTTTGATAGATTTCAATAACGGTGAGATTAAAAAGACAATAACAGACAATAAAATTACTTTTGCAAATCTACCCGAGGGCGTTTATATATTAAACGTTCAGGCTTATTTTGATGAAAATAATGAAATAATTCCAACAAATATTAAATTTATTGTAAGAGAGAGTATTGCAAATTTTGAGAATAAAAGCTTGTTTAGTCTTCCGCCAATGGCATTATATATTTTATTTTCTGTTCTTTTGCTCGAATTTATTTTAATTCTATACTTATTATTTATTAAAACCAATAAAAAAGTAATAATAACTGAGCAAGAGGAATATGTTAATTTAGATCAAGCATATAGTGTTTTAAAAAAGAGCTATTCTGATTTAAATGCTGCAAATAAAACATTAAATTTTAATATAAAAAAGATGGAACGAATAATTGGAAATCTTGAGGATGCCAATGTTGAATTATTAAATCAAAAAGAAAACCTTTTGGTCAAAAAAAGTCAACTCGAGGATTTACATATTCAGAAAGACGAATTATACGCCGTTGCTATTCATGATTTAAAAAATCCAGCAGCTGCAATGAAAGGTTTAATTCAGTTATTAGATGATTTTGATTTAACTGCTCAAGAACAACAAGAAATTATGGAAGGTCTTGTTGCTTCCTCTGAGAGTATTTTTAAATTAACCGAGGAATTATCCACATCCATTTCAAATAACACTGAACAAAATTTAATAACATTAGAAGATGCTTCTCTAAAAAAAGTGATTGATACTGTTTTTACAATTAATAATGCATATGCAAACAAAAAAGATATTAGAATAATAAACAGATCTTCAGCCACATTACCAAACTTTTATTTTGATCCAAATAAGATTAAGGAAGTTATTGATAACCTTATTAATAATGCAATAAAATATGGACCAAAAGACACAGAAGTAATTCTGGAAGCTTTTTTCACTAATTCAAAAGTAACTATTGAAGTTAGCGATACTGGTGTTGGCATATCTGATGAAGATCTAAAAAAGATATTTAAAAAGGGAGCAACTCTATCAGCAAAACCAACTGGTAATGAAAGTAGTTCAGGTCTTGGTCTTTGGATTGTAAAAAAAATTGTTGAAGCGCACAACGGAAAAGTGTGGGTAAAAAGTAAGTTAGGAAAAGGAACAACTTTTATTGTTGAAATACCAACCAATTTAACTAATGATAAAGTTGATTAATTTTTTGTTGTAACGTCATATACGCTATGTTATAGAAAGCTACTGATTATGTTCAGTGCTACAATTTCAGAATATTCCAAATAAATAATCCTGGCGTTATAATTATTGCAAAATATAAAATATAAAAAATTATGAAATTCATTATTGGGGTAATAATCCACAATTGCAAAAAATTAGGAATTCGATCTTTTTGATTCGAATTAAAACGGTTTCTTTGATTTAGACAGAACAAATAAAAATCTATTGTTGCATGATTCTCATAGTTATCCAAAATTTTATCGTATTCTTCTATAATTTTTTCAATATCTGCTTCAGCAGATTTAGATTGATTTAATAGTTTACTGATTTTTCTTCCACATTCATGTTGCTTTTCCGCTCTTTTTTCAATGTCATTTAGATTTATTGCTAATCCCATAGAAAAAATTACTATAGATAAACAAATATTAATAAAATTGGCAACCTCTAATGCGTCTGTTTTAATGTTTCCCGAAAAAATAATAACAGAAAGAATAACAAGATAAATTGCAATGATAAGTAATGATATATGTATGAATTTCTTCCATTTATAGAGTCTTTTAGCAGAATTGAATCTAGTTATTTTTGTTGACCAAAGTTTAAAATCTAATTCTTCTTTTATCATTTCTTTCCTTCTATATATATAAATATCATAATTAGGAATTTTGCGCAACTTCTCAATAAACACATTGCGTGTATATTAAGTTATGTAACTATTATTACGGATTTCGTTTATTGTGCCTATAGGTTAATTATTTATCAAATTCATTTTTATAAAACTGTGTAATTTCCTTTTCAATATAGTTATATAAGTTTTTAACTTCTTCTTTTGGAAGATGTTTTTCATCTCTCCAAATGGATAGTTTTTCGTATGTTTTATTCAAAATATTATCTTCCAAAGGTTTAAGTTTTTGAAGAACTCCTGTTTTTTCTTTATTTATTACTTTTGAAATATTTATATAACTACTTCCATTTCCTAGTTTTACAGGAAAAAGTTCTTCTTTTAATTTTAATGCTTTTTCGCACAGAGGAGCATTTCCTGAATTATCGGCAAGCAATAACTTTGGTAATTCTGATCCGCTTTTAACCCATGTTGGAATTGCTACAGAAGTTAATTGAAAACCCAAAACTGTCCAAAGTGTTGCTAATTCTGGCGATTCATTTTGTTTTACACCTTCTATTAAAATGGTTGCACAAGAGCTATTTCTTGGAATAAAATCTTGAAATAAAATTAGTTTGTTTTCAGTTTCGCTAACTTCAATATTTTTCTTCAAATCAACATTTAAAAGGGAATGTTTTAAAGATCTGCTTACATCTTGTAAAATAAAGTTAACAGATAAATTATCCTCAATAGCAGCCTCATAAAACAATTCATTTGCTGTATTATAACGAATATATCCATATCCATCATTTTTATCTGTAACAAATGAATAATTAGTTCTTATTAAATATCCAAAAGGAGCAACGCTTAAATCATTTGCATCTATTTTGTTAAAAGTAAAATTATTTGTTTCATAATAAGCGGCTCCACCTTTTGCATCAATTACTCCAAAATTAGCTTCAACTCCAAGTGGTTTATTCATATTTAACAACAAATTTTCAAAGTCTTTAATTGTTGCACATTCTTGAAGTGCTAATTTCATAACAATGCCTTCTTTATCCATTAATTTTGTAGTATCAGAATCAGGTTTTAGATTGTAAGAAGCAGAATTAATTATAGCAAAACCTTCGCTATTAACTCCGCCCCAGACTTCTTTCCCAAGTTTATCTTCGGAATTAACTAATCCGATATATTTGTATTTTCCATCCTCAAAAAACATTAGTTTATTTTGTTCAAAACCAGAATCTCTATGTTTTAGTAATAAAGGTCTTCCAGATTTTGTAAATTTGCCAGATACAATTGCAGTAGTGCAAGGAAATATAGCTTTAACTGAAAATAAAAGAATCAGAATTATATATTTTTTTGTCATAATAATCTCAAAAATTAGTCAATTTTATATGTTGATAACATGTTAGTTGTGCGTGTAAAATATGTTGATAAAACTCACTTTACACTCAGTAAGTTTTTATTTGTTAGCAACCTATATTTATAAAATAGTTACTAACAATTTACATAAGTGAAAATATTTTATTTTTACATTAAAATCAAAACAAATAAGACTTATTAACATATTAACATTACTACTATTATTATTAAATATTTAAATGAAATAAACTAATATTAATAATTGTGTGTATAAGAGTTAAAATTAAAAATTATGAAATAAATGTAACGTATTCTATTGATTTGTAAATTTTTTATTTAAAATAACTAAATTGTTAAAATGTATTAGTTTTGGTATATTTCCATGTTATAAACTATAAAATTCGGAGTAAATTAATGGAATTTAAAGTCAATAGTAAAGAATTAGAAAAGTTACTTACAAAGATAATTCCTGCCGTTCCAACAAGAACACCAATGTCAATTTTAGAGAATTTTCTTTTTGAAATTAAAGATGGTTTTTTAACAATTATTGCTACAGACTTAGAAATTTCAATGAAATCTTCAATTAGCATTGTTGCTGAAAGTGATATTTCAATTGTTGTTCCAGCAAAATTAACTCACGATATTTTGAAATCACTTGGTGATACTACAGTAAATTTTATGATTACAGATAATCATAAAATAAATTTAAAAACAGATAATGGCGAATATTCAATAAGTTATCTTAGTTCGGATGAATATCCAGAAATTCCTACCTTTCCTACAGAAGAAGACGATATAAAAGAAGTTTTAATAAATGGTTACGACTTAAAAAATGCTTTTGATATTACATCATTTGCAATGAGTAAAGAAGAAATGCGCCCAGCAATGATGGGAACACTACTTGAGTTTGAAGAAGAAGGTTTACGATTTGTTGCAACTGATGGTCATAGACTTGCTAATCTTTTAAAACATACAATTAAACCAGAAGAAGAAATTACAGACAAATATGTTGTTCCAGAAAAAGCAATTTCTGTACTTCAAAAGATTTTAGATGAAAAAGATGTAAAAGTATATATGAGTAATACACATATATCATTTAAATTAAATGATATTGAATTAATAACAAGGTTGATTGGACAAAAATATCCAGAGTATAGAAGTGTAATTCCATTAGAAAATGAATTTGAGCTACAGCTTAAAACAAAGGAATTATTATCAGCTATTAAAAGAATGATGCTATTTTCAGCTACTTCAAGCACTCGTAGAGTTAAATTTTCTATTTCGGAAAATAGTCTTGAAATATCAGCAGAAGACGTTGATATGGGTAATTTTGGTAAAGAAAATATTATTTGTAAATATAGCGGAACTCCAATTGATATTGGTTTTAATTCTCAATATGTAAATGATGTACTTAGTCATTTAGTTTCAGAAGAAGAAATTATATTTAGATTACATTCAGCAAATAAAGCTGTAATAGTTGTACCAAGTGTAAAGAATGAAAAACAAGATTTAATGATGTTAATTATGCCAGTGCGGCTAAATAACTAAAAATGGTTATAAATAAGATAGAATTGAAAAATTATAGATTACACAGTGAAACAAAAATTAATTTTTCAAAACATCTAAATTATATTGTTGGTGGAAATGGTCAGGGTAAAACCTCCCTTATAGAATCAATCTATTATCTCTGTACATCAAAAAATTTAACTCAATCTAAAGACTTGGAAGTGGTTTCGTTTAATGAATCATATTTTAATGTTATTGGAAATTTTACTGATTTAACTAATAACAGTGTAAGAGTTTATTTTAACAAAGATGAAAATAAAAAATCAATTTTTGTAGATGAAAAAAATATTGGAAGAGCCGCAAATTTAATAGGAAAATTTCCTGTTGTTACTCTTATACCTGCAAATCATTTAATAACACAAGGTTCACCAGGTGATAGAAGAAAATATTTTGATTCGGTTATTTCACAGGCAAGCAGTACATATTTAAAAATTTTGTTGGATTATAATAGAACTTTGAAACAGCGATCTTCCCTTCTTAATCAAATAAAGGAAAGTAAATCGAAAAAACTTTTTGATGAACTTAATGTTTGGACAGAGTCGCTGGTTAATCAAGGTACAGAAATTATTGAACACAGAATTAAGTTCTTAAAAATATTTAAAGAATACATTCAAATTTCTTATAAAAAAATAATGGACAACTTAGAAATTCCATCAATTGAATATTCGTTTCTTAATAATTCTGATATAAGTGATATTAGAACCGCCTTTAATGGTGAATTGAAAAAATATGAAAATTTGGAAATAGCAAGAGGAACAAATTTAGTTGGACCACATAGAGATGAATTTATTTTTAGAATAAATAAAAATGAATTAAAAAAATATGGTTCTCAAGGTCAGCATAAAACATTTTTAATTGCTCTTAGATTTGGTGAATTCTTTTATCTTAAAAATATTATTGGAAGAACCCCAATATTTTTAATGGATGATATTTTTGGTGAATTGGATGCTTTTAGAGCAAATAAAATAAGCGAATATTTGAAAGAAATTGGTCAAGCATTTATAACGTTAACAGATTTATCCAATTTTGATTATTTAACAAAAAGTGATAACGATTTTATTCTAAATATTAAAAATGGGCAAATTACTAATGCCTAATAATTTTAGAAGTATATCGGATATTCTTTTTAAGGAAAAAGAGTTTAGTAAAATTGTAATAAAAGCAAAGGAAGAAGAAGTTATTAATAAATTTTCTGAAATTTTTCCAGAGTTAAAAACAATTGCTAAAGCTATAAAGTTTAACAGAAAAATTTTATTTCTAAAAGTTGAAAATTCAGTTTGGAGAAGTGAGTTAAATCTTAAACAAGCTGCAATAATTAGTAAAATTAAAAACAATATAAATGATATAGAAATAGACAGAATTAAATTTATTTCATAAAAGGTAAGGAATAAAAATAGTGAGTAATAAATATTCAGCGAGTAATATAAATGTACTTAAAGGCTTAGAAGCGGTTAGAAAAAGACCCGCAATGTATATTGGTGATATTGGTACACGCGGTTTACATCACCTTGTAAATGAAGTTGTTGATAATAGTATTGACGAAGCCCTTGGTGGGTACAATGATGTAGTTTTTGTAACAATCAATAAAGATGGAAGTGTTACTGTTGAAGATAGAGGACGTGGAATTCCTGTTGATATTCATCCAATTGAAAAAAAATCTGCTCTTGAAGTTGTTATGACAATTTTGCACGCTGGTGGTAAGTTTGATAAAGATTCTTATAAAGTTTCTGGTGGACTTCATGGAGTGGGCGTTTCTGTTGTTAATGCTTTATCAGAGTGGTTGGTTGTTGAAGTTAAACGAGATGGAAAAATATATACTCAAGAGTATAAAAGAGGTATTCCACAATATGATGTTAAAGAGATAGGAACAGTAAATAAAAAGCACACAGGTACTAAAGTTACTTTTATGCCAGATGCAGAAATATTTACTGCTTCAACAAAATTTAAATTTTCTACTCTTGCAGAAAGAATGAGAGAATTGGCATATCTAAATAAAAATATTGCTATTACAATTAAAGACGAAATAGAGGGTGACGATGAAACATATCACTTTAAAGGTGGAATTCTTGAGTTTGTTAAATATTTAGATGAAAATAGAAATGTTCTTCACAAAACAGTGTATTTTGAAGGTGAAAAAGACAATGTTCAAGTTGAAATAGCTTTTGAATATAGCGACTCTTATTCAGATAATATTCTTAGTTATGTAAATAATATTAATACTCATGAAGGTGGAACACACCTTTCTGGATTTAAAACAGCACTAACTCGAACTTTTAATACTTATGCTGCTAAGAATAATTTAATTAAAAACAGCAGTAAAATTACTCTTACTGGAGATGACTTTAGAGAGGGTTTGTCAGCAGTTATTTCTGTAAAAGTTCCAGAACCACAATTTGAGGGACAAACAAAAACAAAGCTTGGCAACAGCGAAGTTAGATCAATAGTTGAAATGCTTGTTGGTGAAAAATTAAATGAATTCCTTGAAGAAAATCCAGCAGTTGGTAAAAAAGTTATTGAAAAATGTACACGAGCTGCCGAAGCAAGAGAAGCAGCCAGAAAAGCTAGAGAATTAGTTAGACGTAAAAATGTTTTAGATACAATGCATTTGCCAGGAAAATTAGCTGATTGTTCAATTACTGATCCAGAGCATACAGAAATTTATATTGTGGAAGGTGATTCAGCGGGCGGTTCTGCTAAAATGGGAAGAGATAGAAGGTTCCAAGCAATACTTCCGCTTAAGGGAAAAATATTAAATGTTGAAAAAGCAAAGCTTAATAAAATTTTAGAAAACACAGAAATAAAAGCTATGATTTCAGCAATAGGTGCTGGAATTGGGATAGAATTTAATCCAGAAAAAGCTCGTTATGGAAAACTAATAATTATGACTGATGCTGATGTTGACGGTAGCCATATTCGTACTTTAATATTAACATTTCTTTATCGTTACATGAAGCCACTTGTGGAATTAGGAAAAATATATATTGCTCAACCTCCGCTTTACAAAATTAAAAAAGGGAAAGAAGAAATTTATGCTTATGATGAAGCAGAAAGAGATAAAGTCCTATTAAGATTTAAAGCAAATGGTTCTGATAAAGTTGAACTTGATGAAAATAATCTTCCAAAAGGGGTTGTTATTTCTCGTTACAAAGGTCTTGGTGAAATGAACCCAGAACAACTTTGGGACACAACCATGAATCCTGAAACAAGAACAGTATTGCAAGTAAATATAGAAAGCGCTGCCGCTGCTGATAAAATATTTGAAACTCTTATGGGTGATGATGTTGAGCCACGTAGAGCTTTTATTGAAAAACATGCTAAATATGCAAGAATTGATGTTTAATAAATTTTAAAATATATAAAAAGAAGAAAAATTATGGCTACATTTTTTGAAAAAGTTTTACCAGTAACTCTTGAAGATGAAATGAAATCATCATACATCGATTATTCGATGTCTGTTATTGTTTCAAGAGCGCTGCCAGATGTTCGCGATGGTCTTAAACCAGTTCACCGTCGCGTTTTATACGGAATGCACGAACTTGGCTTAGCTTTTAACAAACCATATAAAAAATCAGCAAGAATTGTTGGTGAAGTGCTAGGAAAGTACCACCCTCATGGAGATACCGCGGTATATGATTCCATGGTTAGAATGGTTCAATCATTTTCGTTGCGTTATCCACTAGTTGATGGACAAGGAAACTTTGGCTCGGTTGATGGAGATTCGGCTGCTGCAATGCGTTATACCGAAGCTCGTATGTCAAAAATTTCTGAATTAATGCTAAAAGATCTTGAAAAAAACACATGTGATTTTGCTCCAAACTTTGATGATTCTCTTCAAGAACCTACTGTTATGCCATCATATATTCCAACACTGTTAATTAATGGTGCTAGTGGAATTGCGGTTGGAATGGCAACAAACATTCCTCCACATAACATTACCGAAGCAATAAACGGTGTTGTTGCATATATTGATGATCCAACAATTACTTCTGCTGATTTAATGAAACACATCACAGCTCCAGATTTTCCTACTGGTGGATTTATTTATGGTTATGAAGGAGTTCGTTCTGCTTATACAACAGGTAGAGGCAGGGTTGTTATTAGGGCTAAAGCAAATGTTGAAACCCATAAAAATGATCGCGAATCAATTATAATTTCAGAGTTACCTTATCAAGTTAATAAAGCAAACTTAATTGAAAAAATGGCTGAATTGGTTCGTGCTGGAACTCTTACTGATATTTCAAATCTTAGAGATGAATCGGATAGAGATGGAATGCGTGTGGTTATTGAACTAAAACGTGATGGACAACCATCTGTGGTTTTAAATCAATTATTTAAGCACACACAAATGCAAGTTACGTTTGGTGTTATTATGCTTGCACTTGTAAAAGGAATTCCAAAAGTACTAACCTTACAAGAAATGATTAAACATTATGTTGATCATAGAATGGATGTTTTAATTCGTAGAACAAAATATGAATTGGAAGCAGCCGAAAGACGGGCGCACATTTTGGAAGGCTACATAATTGCTCTTGATAATATAGATGAAGTAATTAAAACTATTAGAGCATCGCAAGATACAGAGACAGCTCGTAATAATTTAATGAGCAAATTTGGTTTATCCGAAATACAAGCAAAAGCTATTTTAGATATGCGTTTACAAAGACTTACTGGTCTTGAACGCCAAAAAATAGAAGATGAATATAAAGAAGTAATTAAATTAATTGAACGCCTTCAAGGAATTTTAGAAGATGAAGTTAAACGTTTTTTAATTATTAAAACAGAACTTCTTGAAGTAAGAGATAAATTTGGTGATGCAAGAAGAACCGATATTATTCATGACCCTAAAGAATTTTCACTAGAAGATATAATTGCCGAAGAAGATGTTGTTGTTACAATTTCTCATAGCGGATTTATAAAAAGATTTCCAGTTAGTGGTTACAGAAGACAAGCTCGTGGCGGACGTGGAGTAAGCGGTGCCGGTACTAAGGATGAAGATTTTATAGAACATATGTTTATTGCTTCAACTCATCAATATATAATGTTCTTTACAGACCTTGGTCGTGCTTATTGGCTAAAGGTTCACGAAATTCCAGATGTTGGTCGTGCAGCTCGTGGACGCTCAATAGTAAATCTTCTTGAAAAAGACAAAGATGATAAAATTACAGCATTTGTAACGGTTAAAGAATATACAAGCGATAAGTTCCTTGTTATGGCTACTCAAAATGGAACTATTAAAAAAACTGTTCTTTCTGCATATGCAAATGTTCGTCGTGGTGGAATTAATGCAATAAATTTAATTCCTGGCGATAAATTAATAGCTGTTAAAATGACAGATGGAAACAATGATTTAATTATTGGAACAAAAGATGGAATGGCAATCCGTTTTGAAGAATCAAAAGTCCGTGATATGGGCAGAACTTCAACAGGTGTTAGAGGAATAAGACTTTCACCTGGTGATGAAGTTGTTGGATTTATTGTTGTTCGCAGCGTTTCAGCTTTGCTTGTTATTACAGATAAAGGATACGGAAAGCGAAGTAGCATTGAAGACTATCGCGTTACCAACCGTGGTGGTAAAGGGATTAAAACCATTAAAGCTGGTGATAAAAACGGTAAGCTAATTGCACTTATGGAAGTTAATGATAACGATGAATTGGTTATTATTACTACTCAAGGAATGGTAATTCGTCAAGGACTTAAAGATATTCGTGTTATGGGACGCAATACTCAAGGCGTTAGAGTAATTAGACTTAAGGAAGACGATTCAATTGCAGATATTGCAAAAGTAGTTTTTGACGATACTGCCGATACAAATGGAAACGGAAAAGAAGTTGAGGAAGATGAAAATCCAACTTTGTAAAATGTAAAATTTGTTTTTCTGAAACTTTAAGTAAATATTAAAAAGCCGTGGATTATATTCACGGCTTTTTTGCATTAATGAAATGTTATTTTACGGCCTCAATATTAATATCATCAAACCAAACTTCACAACCGCTATTTTCTGGAGCCCCGAGTCCTAATCTTATTCTTACATTATCTGTATTTTCTGGAGGAGTAAATTTAGTTTTAACTTCTGTCCAGTCGGTTGTTCCACCAATAGGATGCTCTCTTTGGGTTGTGAAAAATCCAACCATCTCATTACTACTATTCCAACATTGTACTACTATAAAAGCAGAAGATTGCAAGTTCAAAGTTTTTATCCAGCCTTTTACTTCATACTCATTGTTTATTTCAAATGGTTTAAATAGTTTTGTCCAATTATATGCTATCAATCTATCTGTTGGGTGATTTGCATCTATACTTATTGCGACCGAGTAGTTGCCAGAATGTTTTTCATCTGCTCCCCAAACAAAATTTGTAAATTCTTTAGTTTCAGGCAGAATAGTTGGGATCCAACCATCGTCGTCATTGAATTTATTTACAGAAGTTTCAAATCCCCCATTAAAGTCATATCCAGGTTTGCTTGTTTTAGTATTTGTTAAACTGTCATCAGAACAGGAGATTAAAAGAATGCTGATTAAAATAGCTAATAACATAATTAGTGAATTTTTCATGCCAACTCCTTTAGAAAATTAATATTTACTATTAAATAAGAATTATTAGAATAGGTTAAATCTTGTTTGTTAAAAATAAGATAAATTGTAAAAATAAGTTAAACCAATTTTCGGAACCTTGATAACGAATTATCTTAATCAAATAAAATGTAGAAGAATTTTTTTGTTTTTATTTATTAAAAATATAATTTAGAACATAAATTATATTTAAAAATTATTGTAGTCTTTGACTAAAAAGGAGAAATTAAAAATGTCAAAAGTCAAGAATCTAGGTTTTGATTCAAAATGTGTTCATTCGGGAATAGGAG
>Ga0180007_10002661_pt1 | contig 20924 bp, 20 predicted proteins | sample MM_PC_MetaG_FD_121122 | JGI IMG/M metagenome (GOLD analysis project Ga0180007, IMG submission 121122) | Groundwater microbial communities from the Aspo Hard Rock Laboratory (HRL) deep subsurface site, Sweden - MM_PC_MetaG | ecosystem: Environmental > Aquatic > Deep subsurface > Groundwater... | reverse complement strand
TTGGGTTTCTTTTTAAATAGGTGGCATCTCTTCGATTTCTTCTCGGAATATTATGGCGTCTCATCCACCAATTTACTTTATGCGTTGTCACATTCAACTTATCAGCAATCTCAGACATAGAAAGATTATTACAAAGATACATTTGTTCAAGAACGGCTTTCTTTATCAAAGATCCTCCTTGAAGCTGGTGCCGGAGGTAGGATTCGAACCTACGAAGCCGTAAGGCGTCGGTTTTACAGACCGCTGGGTTTGTCCACTTCCCATACTCCGGCACATCCTAATTTTAACATCTTCAGCTAAAATTCTCAACCCCCACACCAAAAGATTTGGTAGTGGGGGTCAACCCCCACACCAATCATTGTCCAATAATGATTGGTAGTGCGGGGTCAACTCCTAATGAGGACTGGAACGATTTTTGCCTTTTTCTTTTATATAGGCCTTTTCTGCTCTCTCAAGCAATTTTTGATATTTCTTGTTTTTGGGATCTAAGGTTAGGGCTTTTTTAAACGATTCAATGGCTTTAAAATAATCTTTTAGTCCCAAATAAGCCAAGGCCAAATTAATATGACGGGAAGCTAAATCGGGTTCAAGTTTAACCGCCTGCAAAAAAGCGTCCTTGGCATCATAATAATTTTTTTGTTCTAAATAAATCGCTCCCAGACGGGAATAAATTTTCGGATTATCCGGATCTTCAGCCGCAGCTTTGACATATAAGCTTTCGGCCTTTTCAAACTTCTTACCCTCAAAGGCATCGTCGGCTTGGGCAATTAGACCATATAAACTGATCTCCTCGCCGGTTACTTCGCGTTTTTCCTCTAATTTTTCTCGCGCGGCGGGAATTTTCCGAGCAATCACAATTAAAATAGCCACCACTGCCAAGACGATTAATAAATCCCAAATCATACTGCCTCTTTTTTACTTTCGCTAAGATTTTCAAAAGACAAACAACACATTTTTTTGCCGCAACAACCGGTTAGTTTGGAGGCGCCAGAGATTTCTTGAGTCTGCAGACACATTTCTCTTTCCTCCAAGTCACAAAGAAAACGAGAACAACAAAGCTCTCGCCCACACTTGCCAAAACCGCCAAAATATTTGGCCTGAAGTCGGCCTCCCACCTGTTGAAGACGAATCAATTTATTAAAGGTCTTTGCCATGTCAGAAACTAAACTCCTAAAATCAATTCTTCCGGCGGCGCTAAAATAAAAAGTTAATTTCTTCTGATCAAAAGAAAGCTCAGCATCCAAAATCTTCATCTTCAGACCATGACGAAACACTTTAGCGTTCGCTTGCCCAAGATACTGACGCGCCGAATGTTTTAACTGCGAAGATAACTCTCTATCTTCCGCCGTCTCTTCCCTTATAATTCTCCCTGTTCCCTCCTCTACCTCTAAAATACTTTTTGGCTTTCCAATCACTTTGCCTTCCTCAATAATCTGGTCGGTCTCCACTAAAACCATATCGTCTTTTTTCAAGGGGTTTGGAGCATTCAAAGCATTATATAAATAAATTCTTCCGGTTGAGGAAAAACGAATAAAAGTTTTCATAAGTTCTAATATTTTACATCTTCAATAATAGATTTTCTAATAGTAATTTTAACGAAGTATTGGTTGAAAGTAAACTCCTAGTTTTATAAATCTCCTTCAAAATAGGCCGAACATCTTTTTCTTGAAGTAAGTTCTTCCGAAAGTCTTCTTCCCAAAGATTAATCACTCTGGGCAAATTTTCTTCGGATACCAGTTGGGCAGCATAGTCAAATCTTTCTTTGATTGTCAAAGCGGCAATTTTTGCCGGCGGAAGATAAATGGCAGGACAACTTTCTTTTTCTTCATAATTATTTCTAATGAGCTGACAACGGGAAATGATGGTAGACAAAATTTTTTCTTTTTTAAAAGATTGCAAAATCAAAATACTTTTTCCGGGCGGCTCTTCTAAAACCTTCAGCAGAGCGTTACTCGCCTCCAAAGTCAGATTCTCAATTCTTTCTAAAACCGCTAATTTCCATGGGGAACTGTGTGGTTTAATATTAATCCAATGAATCAACTCGCGAATGTGGTTAATTTTAATCGGATTTTCCTCAACACAAAACAAATCGGGTCGTTGCACTTCTAGTAAAATCATTAATTCTTCCAAACTAAATTGGCCAAAAATTAAATAAGCATGACTTAAATTACTGTTTTGCCTCTGTTTTTTTAAAACTTTCAAAAAGTTGTCCATTTGACAATAACAATTTGCCTATATTATTATATTAATATAGGATATTGGTTATATCTCACATTTCATACATTATATATTATATCACTTATTTAAGGGATGCAGAAAAATCTGCATTGGTCGAACCCCCGCCAGAAAGGCGGAAAGTAAAATTATATTGTGGAAAAAATAAATGGATTATCAAGACAAAAATATCGTTTGCAAGGACTGCTCTAAAGAATTTGTCTGGTCAGCCGGAGAACAAAAATTCTACGCCGATAAAGGCCTGCAAAATCCTCCCGGCAGGTGCCCGGAATGCCGCAAAACGCAAAAAGACCGCAAAGTCAACCGACCAATGTTTTCAATTATTTGCAAAAACTGTGGCAAAGAGGGTCAGGTTCCTTTTGAACCAAGAGATCCTAACGATGTTTTGTGCACCGAATGCTTTACCAAATCAAAATCTGCCCCTTCCAAAGAAGAAACTTCGGGTCCTAAAGAACCTCCACTCCCAGAACCAGACGCTACTTCTTGATTTAAACTCTTTTAAGTTTAGTTAAAGTCCTTAAGCAAGCAGTACAAATTGTTCTGTTATTGCTTTTTTGTAAATTGGGTTTAACTAATTTTTTAGTGCGATGCAAAGAATGGGGCCGGTTGTACCCGGCAACCGGGCGCTTGCCGCAAATTTGACAAACTTTAGTCATAAGATTTAATCTCTAAAACTTTTGTAATTTCCAAATTTATGGTATCATAGTAGAGAAACAAAATCAATGCTATTCTTTAATCTTTTCACCAATCCCCTACAATTTGTTGCATTTGCTCTTGCCATCCTTATCGCCATTACTATTCATGAATATGCCCATGCCTGGACAGCCAATTACTATGGTGATGCGACGGCTAAACTTCAGGGACGACTAACTCTTAACCCAATCGCCCATCTTGATCTTATGGGAACAATTTTTTTATTAATTGCTGGTTTTGGTTGGGGAAAACCAGTGATCATTAACCCTGCCAATTTCCGCAATCCCAAATTAGACAGTTTAACCGTGTCTTTAGCCGGTCCGATGAGCAACTTATTTTTGGCGGTTATTTTAGGTCTGCTTTATCGTTTTATTCTTCTTCCTGCCATCCTTGAGCCAGTGATTTTAATTTTAATTTTAATTAACCTTACTTTAATGATTTTTAACCTTATTCCCATCCCGCCTCTGGATGGCTCTAAAATTTTGGCTTTGTTTATGAGCGAACAAACTTATTTTTTGCTTCAGCAATATGGTGTCACCCTTCTTCTGGTAATCCTCATTATTTCCAGCTTCGTTCCGGCGATTAGTCATTTTATCTTTCAAACGGTTGCCTTCTTTTTTTCTCTAATTACTGGAAAATCAATTTTGCTTTAAAAGAAAAAAAATAGGTGTTAATATAGTAGCTGACAATATAGTAGATGCCAATATAGTAGATGCCAATATAGTAGATGCCAATATAGTAGATGCCAATATAGGAAGTATCCGGGGTGTGGCGCAGTTGGCGCCGCCCAGAGGGCTACGCCCAGAGGGTAGCGCACATTAGAAGGAAAGCCATATGGCGTGGGTATATGTCCTGATTAGTCAACGAGACAAAAATAGATATATTGGATCAACCATTAATCTCTCAAAAAGGTTGACGGAACATAATAACGGATTAGTATACTCTACAAGAAACCGAAGACCTTTAGTTTTGTATGCATATCAAGACTTTAATAATATTACCGAAGCTCGGTTAACAGAGAAAAAATACAAAAAAAGCAGAGGAGCATATGAAAATGCAATTCGTAAAGGTCTCCTCCATGTTGTCGGGGAGTAGCACAGCTGGTAGTGCGCATGGCTGGGGGTCATGAGGTCGCCCGTTCGAGTCGGGTCTCCCCGACCAATTCATAAAAATAACAAACATGAAACACACAGACCGAGTATATGGAAATACTGGAATTGAAGAACCCGTTATTTTAGAATTGATTAATTCTAAAACTCTTCAACGATTAAAGGAAATAGATCAAGCGGGATATTTTGAACCTCATTTTTCCGGAACCGCACATTCCCGCCTTGAACATTCAATTGGCGTCTATTTGCTTTTGGAAATGTATGGCGCGCCAATCGAAGAACAAATCGCAGGACTTATTCATGATGTTTCTCACTCGGTTTTTTCTCATTGTATAGATTATGTTTTAAACGCTGGCTCTGAAAAGAAGCATAATCATCAAGATAATGTTTTTGATGAATTTGTTGGAAAATCAGAAATTCCCGAAATACTTAAAAAATACGATTTGAGTTTAGAATATATTTTAGATGATAAAAATTTTCCGTTAAAAGAGAAAGATTTGCCGGATTTGTGTGCGGACAGAATTGATTACTCACTAAGAACCGCCACCGTTTTTAAAGAAATTGGAAATGGAAAATATTTTATTGATAACCTTTTAGCGGAAAATGGAAAGTGGATTTTTAAAAATTTTGAAAGTGCGGAAAAATACGCGAAATTATTTTTGAAGTTAAACACTGACTATTATGCCGGTTTACCCTCTGCAGTTATGTTTAGAACAGTCGGTGATTATCTCCGTTACGCACTTTCAAAAAATTATATTTCTGAAACCGATTTATATACTACTGATAAAATTGTCCTAGAAAAAATAGAACCGCACATTAAAACCGATCCAAAATTAAGATTGTTGTCTGATAGAATGAACAATAAAATCGGTTTCAGAAACGATCCAAATGATTATAATAGAAAAACTTTTTGCAAGTCGCGAGTAGTAAATCCTCTTTGCTGGCATGACAGAAAAATCAAAAGAGTTTCGGAAGTAGAGCCAAGCTGGAATGGTATAATAGAGCGGGAATCCAAACCGAAAGAATATTTTTTGAAATTTGATAAATAGGTGACGCGCCAGCTTCGCTGCCACGAAAAATTGCGACCAATTAACTTTGTTTACCCTATAATCTATAATGTCCCTTTCCCATATTATTTCCTTATCGCCTCTTGTTACTTTAACGGCTCAATGGAGTGAGCCGTCGATTTGATAATTATTGACGCTTTTGCTACGATAAAGAAAGTTTTCAAAAGGAATAGGTTAATGCATTACGAAATACAATTTGCCAGGATTACTAATTCGGGAAAACTGCCGGATCGGTTTTTGAGCTGTCAACATTTAGAATCTAAAGATTTAACCAAAACCTCAATGGGAGAAATTTTTACTTTAATGGAAATTCTCTCCCCATGGTTTCCTTCGGCCCAAATCGGCCAAGCGATGATTAACAATTTCATCAATACTTATTTTCAGGGGGGCAGCACTTCTGATTTAGTTAATTTTGAAAACTCCTTGAAAAAAGTTAATGAAAATTTAGCCCAAATTACCCAAAACGGCGAGACCGACTGGATCGGCAATCTCAATGGAATTCTGGCGGCTATTGTGGAGGATAACCTCCATCTTTCCCCGACCGGCAAAGTGGAGGCCTATATCTTTAGAGAAGGAAAAATTAACAACCTTACCCATGGTCTGACCGATGCAACCGAGCTTCATCCCCTAAAAACTTTTTCCAATATTGTCTCCGGACAACTTAAGCCCCACGATAAAATTTTAATCACCAATAAAACTCTCTTTAATTTTCTTTCACTGGAGTCAGTCCGTCAAATTATTACTCTAAATACTCCGACGGTGGCTGCTTTGGAAATTTCTAAACTTTTGCGCAAGGCCAAAACCCGAAATGTTAATTTAATTATCATTAATCTCTTATCCAAAGAGGAATCGTCTAAAGAAATTATTCGCGATTTAGACAATGTCTACTATTTAGATAAGTCAACCGAATCTTTTGGCGGAAAAATCAAACAATTAGGCAGAGCGCTCTCGCCCATACTAAAAATTATTGGGTCAGGATTGCTTAAATTACTTGCCGCCACAAGACAGAAAGTTTCGTCCATATTTAACAAAAAATTTTCCAAAGACAAAAAAGAAATTTCCGCCCGCAAAACCGATAAATTTGAAAATGAATTTATTACTAAAGATCTCCGCGACGATCATCTTTTAAAAGATGAGGAAATTAAATACTCTCCTGACTTTTACGTTCATTATTATCAAGAAAAAAAGGCGGAGAAAGAAAAGAAAAATCGGCTGAAAAATTTTGCCTCCCGCTTTTTTAAAATATGCCGCTCATTTGTTTTATGGCTTGTAAATATTGCCCGCGATCGCAATAAGAGAAAATTTCTCTATATTGCTTTGGCTCTAATTTTTATATTAATTATTGGATCAGTCATCGGCCTGCGCGGCAAAAATAGCAACATTGGCAATTTGGAAGCCCAAAAAATTCTTGACGAGGCCATTGCCGCCCAAAAAGAAGCTAAAAATTCTCTTCTGGCAGGCAATCAAGAAAAAGCCAAAGAAAAGTTTATTTCGGCCATTGAAAAAGCCCAAAATATCAGCAAAAACCCGCTGGTGAGCAAAGACGCCGAGGGGGTGCTCGCTATTTCCTACCAAGAACTTGATAAATTAACTTCTACTACCCGTTTTAATAGATTGGAACCAATCGTTACTTTATCCGATCACCCTAAAGGATTTTTTATTACCTCTGGCGAAACTTTCCTCATCACTGAAACCGATGTTTATAAAGCCACTCTTTTGGGCGGCAGCCCGCAAAAAATTGCTACTTTACCTAAAAATAAAGGCAACTTTGTGGCTGGCACTAATCTCAATAATATTTTGTATCTCTACACCAGCAATCAAAATCTTTTTGAATTAGAACCGAGCTCCGGGAAACTTAGCCAAACAAAAATTGCCGAAGACGGCCGTTGGGAAACGGCTAATGCTCTCTCGAGCTATGTCGGCAGCATCTATCTTTTAGACGGAATAGTCGGACAAATCTATAAACACTCTTCCAGTAAAGAAACTTTCGGTCAAAGCGAAGAATACACTACTAATAATAGTAATTTGAAACAGACCGTTTCGTTAGCCATTGATGGAGCGATTTTCGTCTTAAAAAAAGATGGGCAAGCCGTCAAATACCAGCGATCTAAAATTCAGGAATTCTCTTTGCAAAATATCCCGACCCCATGGGATAAAATCTCCGGTCCTAAAAAAATCTATACTGATTCCGATACTCCTTCTCTTTATATTCTTGATACGGCTCAAAAAAGAATTTTGGAGTTTGATAAAGAAGGGTTTTACATTCGACAATACGCTCTGCCTTCAAATTTTGAAAAAATTTCCGATTTTCACGTTTCGGTAAAATCCAAAAAAATCTGGGTCCTAAATGACAATAGTATTTATGAAATTTCGATTTGATCTATTATAATTAATAGTAAAAGGAGGAAAAATGTCCGAAAACAAACAAACAAAAACCTCAAAAATTCTAATGGCAATTATTATTGTGCTAATTATTGTGATACTTTTTTGGATTGGTTTCTATTTTTTTAAAAACAAACAAACATCTCAAATTACCTTAACACCGTCGCCGAAATTAAGCGCCAGCACAATCACGCCAAGTCCTACCTCATCCCCTCTTCTTTCCCCCTCACCCACCCTTTCTCCCAGCCCGACAACAACTACTGATATTTACCAAGTCCCTGCCGGTGAAACCTATCTTCTTTCTTCAACGGCTGATACCAACGGGGACGGAAAAAATGAAACTCTGGTCGTCACCGCTATGAGCTCGGACAAATATCACATTTATGTTTTATCTTCTACCGGCGCCAACCTCTTTGATGACAAGACCTTTGCCCAGAAACCGGTAAGAATTGCAACCCAAACTTATGGGGCATCAGAAAAATATCCTTCCTGGATGCTTATTTTTACGGAGCAATCCGGCAATTTGGCTTTTATCCACTGGAACGGCCGGGCCTACGAAATCCCCAAAAATGACATGGGGCTCTAAAGGAACTCTTAATCTTAGCTATTTTTCAATGGCTCAATGGTATGAGCCATTGAATTATCAGGTTAAATCTTTTGATAATAGACATCTTGGCCGACTTCGCCGAATTGCTTGATGAGCCCTCTATGTTCAAGGTCATTTAAATAGCGCTCGGCCGTGGCATCGGAGATATCTAAAAATTCCTGGACCTCGTCGTTGGTGATTTTTTCAGTCAAAGGTTTGCCCGCAATCATCTTTTCAAGTTTTTGGATATTTTCTTTTCTAATTTCCACTGCCGGATTGGAATCTTTAACTTCTTTGGTAGATTCTTTTATTGCGTCTTTCGACACTTTTGATTTTGTAATAAGATACATCCCCAGAATCCCAACAATTAGTCCGATGAGAAAATAAATAATGTAGCCCATTTTGTTCCTCCTCGATGATTTTTATTTCTTAGCTTTAAGGCTTTTTCATGATAAACAAGTATTTAAACCCCCTTAGATAAAAATTATATTTGTTGTTTCCGTCCTTTCTGCTGCTGATTTTGTTGTTGCGGTATTTGCATTGGAATTTGTTTTATCAAAAACACGCCTTTGTTGTTTTCGTAAAGTTTAATGATGGGAAAACGATCGAGTAAAAGTTCGATAACACAATACAGACTCCATATTTTGTCTTTTAATTTTTCTTCTGTTCTCAAATCTCTTATTTTTAAACCAAGTTCTTGTGCGTCCTTAATTTTGATTGGCCTGCCGTGCGACAAGTATTCTTTATGATCGGAGAGTTTTTTTGCTATGTTTGCGGCTTTCTTTCGAGCGTCTTTTTCTCCACTAAACATATAAGTTTGTAGCCAATTGCTTACCAACCTTTCTGACAATTCACGAGCGTTTTTGCAAATTTGTAAAATGTGTAAGTCATATTTGTTCAACAGCGGCAGATATGCTGGCAATATTTCTGGACCACTACTTTTAATAATTTCCTTCGCTTCTTCAAAACCATCTATGACTGTTTGAGCAGGAACAAAATTTCCATTGATTTGAATTTGCGGGTCAATCGGTCCAAGCTCGGATTTGTCATCCATCAGGATTTCATCGCCTGATAGTGCCATCATGGTAGCTGCGCTTTTCGCCATGTTTGGAATAATAAAACGCACACTATCAAATTTTTCTCTCAACAAAGAAACCAAAAATTCCGTCGCTTCCGCAGAACCACCCGGGCTATGTATAAAAACATCGACTTCTCTTTTATCAAAACCATCTACCAAATCAGCAAAACAAGTTTTATCCTCCCATGTGATTGAATTGGTGATTCCGAATTGAGGTGGTAAATTCTTCTTAAAATCAGCAACGTAAAGAATAAGATCACGACCAGTGATTTTGGTAATTTCTTTGATGGTCTGCTTCCTGAATTGATTGATAAAATCAACCTGCTGTTCTGGGCTACGCTTGTTCAGCTCATTGAGTAGTTGTTGAAATATTTGCATGGTAGTCTTTCTTAGAGATGGAGCTTGAATATGTACCCCTCTGAATGATCTTGTAATAGGGAGTAATGGCGTTTATTGAGCGTTCATAAATTTCCTGCGTACGCTCAAAGAAATCCAAAGCCTTAACAATTTTTGAGTTACCCTTTTTGGCGTTTTTTACTTGATTTAGCAATTGATTATCGTTCATATTCATAGTATAGACAATTATTAGCTTTTTGTCGAATAAAACTGCTTGATGTTTTCTTTCACCCAATCGTAAAAATCAATCTCTAAAAATTTAAGAAATTCCTGGAATCGTGTTTCACTAAACACTTCTCCGCTCTTCTCGCAAGATTCTTTAAAAACATTGCGGATTTCATCAATATTGATTGTAGATTCTTTGTTCATATTGTTAGCTTTTTGAAACTGATTTGTTTTTTACTATTAACAGAATAAGTATAGCAGACTAAATTATAACAGTTGTTTACAAATACTCAATTTGTGGATAACTTTCGTTATTTGTTCGGGCAAATTAACTACAAAAATTAACTGGTTAAATTCAATGGCTCAAGGGTATGAGCCATTGAATTACATCTTTTCCGGTGCCGAGACGCCGATGAGATCTAAAGTATTTTTGAGCACTATTTTGGTCGCTTTAATTAGTTCTAAACGTGCGGCCGTCAATTTACTATCGCCAGAATTGATAATTGGACATTTTTCATAAAAATGATGAAAAGCCCGGGCTAGCTCAATCGCATAAAGCGGTAGTTTTTGAACTTGGTAATCCCCGACAATTTCTTCCACCAACTCCGGCAATTTAATTAACTTTTTCATCAACGCTATTTCAGCCGGTTGATTTAACAAATTTGAATTTTTATCATTTGACATTGATTTGTAATTTGGATTTTGTAATTTGGATTTTGCCAGGATACTATTTATTCTGGCATACGCATACTGGACATAATAAACAGGGTTTTTCTCGCTTTCCTCTTTGGCTAAATCCAGATCAAAAGTTAAATGACTGTCGGGTGAATATTCCAACATAAAAAAGCGATAGACATCACAACCAACTTCATCCAGCAAATCATCAACCGTAATGTAATTTCCGGTCCTTTTTGACATTCTCACTTCTTTGCCATCTTTAATAATTCTGACGAATTGATGAACAATAATGTCGAATTTATCTTCAAATCCAAGAGCTTTCACAAAACCTTTCAATCTGGCCAAGTCGCCATGATGATCCGCGCCCCAAACATTAATGACCCGATCAAATTTTCGGGTCACGAATTTGTTTTTATGATAAGCGCAATCCAAGGCAAAATAAGTTGGTTCACCATTACTTCGAAGCACCACTCGATCCTTGTCATCACCAAATGAAGTTGATTTAAACCACCAGGCGCCATCTTCTTCATAAACTAAATCTCTTGATTTCAACCATCTGATTATTTCGTCGACTTTTCCTTTATCCCGCAGGTCTTTCCCCTCCGCAAACCAAACATCAAAATTAATCCCCATATCTTTGGTCGTCTTTTTAATTTCGGAAATTATAATTGCAGCGGCTTTTTTACCAATTTCCCGAAAATCTCCTTTGAGCTCATCGTGCAACTTGTCAACATATTCCCCTTTATATTCTGCTTGATCATCTTTTAAGATTGAGTGGCCCAAAACATCAATTTGGCCGCCCGCATCATTAAAATAATATTCTCGGGTCACCTGCCAACCGATCTTAGATAGAACATTTGATAAAACATCACCAATTACACCGCCCCGAGAGTTACCAACGGTTAATGGTCCAGTGGGGTTGGCGGAAATAAATTCAATATTGACCTTGAGATCTTTGCCTAAATCTGTCTGGCCATATTTTTCTCCAGCGCTAATGATTTCGGAAATTTTTGTATTTAAATAGGGGATTGATATTTTAAAATTAATAAATCCTGGACCGGCCGCTTTAGCGCCTTCAATGATTTCATTAGTTTTGATATTATCAATTATCTTTCCTGCTATTTCCTTCGGACTCTCCCCTACTCGCTTGGCCAAAATCATTGCTACATTCGTTGAATAATCGCCGAATCTTTTTTCTTCGGTTACTTCAAAATCAACTCCCCTAAGATCAAAAGATTTTTCCAAAACATCATCTAATAATTTTTTGATTTGTTTTTTAAGCATTTTACAATTACCATTGTAGCTTGTATAATAGTAAGAAGTAAAGAGGATAGATGATTAAAAGAATTAGCAACCGATTAAAGTCCCTTTGGCAAGATATTCGCCATCCGGGAAAATTCAGTTGGAAAAAATTTAAAACCTGGACATTAAGAATTGTCTTGGGTTTTGTGTTACTTATTCTTTTAATGTTTGCCTGGTATGCCAAAGATTTGCCTACACCCGGAAAAATTAAACACCGCCAAGCCGCCGCCGCGACACAAATTTTTGACCGCAATGGCAATGAACTTTATGCCATTCATGGCGATACCAAAAGGATAATGATTTCTTCTGCTGATGTCCCTGAGACGATTAAAGAAGCCACCATCACGGCTGAAGACCGTAATTTCTATAAACATCATGGGATTAACATTCGCTCTATCGCCCGGGCGCTACTTTATAATCTGACACATAAAAACAGCATCCAAGGCGGTTCCACCATTACCCAACAATTTGTTAAAAATGCCTTGTTGGATCCCCAACGCACACTTACCCGAAAAATTAAGGAATTGATTTTAACGATTGAGATTGAAATTATGTATTCCAAAGATGAAATTTTAACCATGTACCTTAATGAAATCCCTTATGGTTCTAATGCCTATGGCATTGAGGCCGCTTCGGAAACCTTCTTAGGTAAACACGCTAAAGACCTCAATTTAGCCGAAGCCGCCACTTTGGCCGCCCTGCCCAAGGCCCCTAGTTATTATTCACCTTATGGCATTCACCCTGACCGCCGTCAAGCAAGAGTCAATTGGATTTTGGATTCTATGGCGGACTTAAATTATATTACTCGCGACGAGGCCAATATTACCAAGAAAGACGCCAAAAGTCTCAAATATATCCCTCGTAAAGAGAACATTACCGCTCCCCACTTTGTGATGTATGTCAAAGAGTTACTGGTAGAAAAATACGGCGAACAAATGGTAGAAGAGGGGGGATTGAAAGTCACTACCACTTTAGACATAGATAAACAAAGGATGGCTGAAGAAGCAGTCAATGCCGGCGCTAGCCGGAGGTTTGATAATATTAACGCCTCCAATGCAGCTTTAACCGCGATTGATCCTAAAACTGGCCAAATTTTAGCCATGGTCGGCTCCCGGGACTTTTTTGACCAGTCAATTGACGGCCAAGTTAATGTCGCCACCTCCGAAAGACAACCCGGCTCGGCCTTTAAACCAGTGGTTTATGCCACGGCTTTTAAGAAAAATTATAACCCGGCCTTTACTTTATGGGATGTCACCACTGATTTTGGCAATTACACTCCTCAAAACTACGATGGCTCAGTTCATGGGCCGGTGAGTATTCGTAAAGCGTTAGCTGGTTCGCTTAATATTCCGGCAGTTAAAGCATTATATCTGGCCGGCATGGATAATGTTTTAGATCAAGCCCATTTGATGGGGATTACAACTCTAAATGACCGCGAGCGTTATGGTCTTTCCTTGGTTTTGGGCGGCGGCGAAATTAAACTTTTGGATCTCACTACCGCTTATGGTGTTTTTGCCAATAAGGGCACGCTTGATCCCACCACACCTTTCTTAAAAATTGTTGATGCCAATGGCAAAACCTTAGAAGAATTTAAAGAAGACAAAAAGAATGTCATTGACCCGCAAATTGCCTATGAAATTTCTTCTATTCTTTCGGATAATAATGCCCGCTCCTATGTTTTTGGTTCACGCTCGGCTTTATATTTTTCCGACCGTCAGGTGGCGGCTAAAACCGGCACTACCTCCGAGTATCGCGATGCTTGGACTTTTGGCTACACGCCAAGTTTAGTGACAGGCGTATGGGTAGGCAATAATGATAACAGTCCGATGGCGGCGGGCGCGGCCGGTGCCATGGCCGCCGCGCCAATTTGGCATGATTTTATGGAAAAAGCCCTCGGAGGACAACCTGCAGAAGATTTTGCCATACCCGCCGGGGTGCAAGAATTTACCGTGGATAAATATACTAATAAACTGCCTTCGGGCGGGGAAACAATCACCGATATTTTTACTTCTTGGCAAGTTCCAAAGGATTATTCCAGAGATGTAGGCAAAATTCGCCTTGATAAATATACTGGGCAGTTGGCGACTGATGATTGTCCGGATCAATTTGTCGAAGAAAAAATTATTATGGATATTCACTCTGAACAGCCAGATAATCCAAACTGGGAAAGACCAGTTAGGGCTTATGCTGCCGGTATGGGACTCCTAAACGGCGGTGAAGTGCCCAAGGGCGAGAAAACCTGCGCCGGGTTGACCAACAAAACGACTATTAATATTAACAGTCCGGTCAATAATAGTTCTGTCTCTGGTATTTTTACGATTTCAGCGACCATTGACTCCAATGTGGGCATCAAAAATGCGGAATTTCTCATTGATGACGCTTCCGTTGGTTCAGATAGCAATAAACCCTATTCTATTTCTTACAATGCCGCTAATCTTTCTGAAGGCAAGCATCGCATTTCGGTTATCGCCACTGACAATAGCAATTTAACCAGCTCTACTTCGATTGTGGTTTCCAAAAAAAGTACCTCGTCTCCGCCCGGACCAGTCAGTTCTGTTGTCCTTAATCCCGGTCCTAGCTATATTAACCTCTCCTGGATGAATCCTTCAGACGAGGATCTGTCAGCGGTCCAAATCTATCTTTCGCAGGCGCGGGGCACTTTAGGCGGTGTTGCCCTCCGGCTGGGCGCTAAATCCAATACTCAAAGTTCTACTCGTCTGCCCGGACTAGCCAATGGAAAAACATATTATATAACCTTGAGAACTATCGATTCAGATGGCAACGAAAATAGCGATACCACTCAATATGAAGCCACCACACTCTAAAAGTAGTTGTTAGTTGAAAGTTCTTAGTTATTTAGGCCTTGGTTGAACGAAAAGGATGCAATCTTTGTTCAATCTTTCTTGGGCTGAACAAAAATCATTTTGCCGGCAACGGTATGATAGATTCGCACGACTTCGCAATTGACGTCTTTGCCTACTAAATTTTGGCCGCCCTCTATCACAATCATGGTCCCATCGGGTAAATATCCTACACCCTGACCCGCCTCTTTCCCTTTCTGAATAACCTTGACTAAAATTTCCTCACCCGGAATAAGTGAGGGCTTTAAACTTTCGGCCAACTCATTGACATTAAGCACTTCTACTTCTTGAATTTTGGCTACCCGATTGAGATTATAGTCAACGGTAATAATTTTTGCTCCTCTCTTTTTAGCCACTTTGATGAGCCGTAAATCCACTGGTTCGCGCGAATTAGACAGTTCATCAATAATTTCCAAGGTAATTTTTGAATTGTGCTGCATCCGGCTAAGTGACTCCAGGCCGCGTCGCCCTTTGGCTCGGCGCACCGGCTCATCAGAATCAGCGACATTCTGAAGTTCGGTTAAAACAAATTGAGGGATCAAAACTTTTCCCAAAATGAAACCACTTTGAGCAATATTCTCCAAGCGCCCGTCAATTAAGGAAGAAGTATCAACAATAATTTGATTCTCAAAAATTTCTTCTCGACCAAAAATTCTGGCTGTTATTTTATGAAAAAAATCGGATGCGGGTTTGGCTTGAGCGATAAATAAATCTAAAACCGCTACTGTCACAAAAACATCAACAATCATCGGCACCCAAGTACCATAGGCACCAGGTAAACGTGACAAGGGTGTGGCTGCCAGCGAACCAATAAGCAACCCAAGAATTAGGCCTAAAAGCCCCATAAAAAAATAGGGGAAAGAAATTTTTAAAAGTTTTCGGGTCAAAAATAATAAAGTAATTGCCACGGTTAAAACAATAAAAAATATCGTCATATTGGTTTGTTCAACATTATTGATATTAAACATTACAACTCCTTAAAACCTGACTAATAGTTTTTTCTTTAATAAAATTGGTAAAACCAAGACGCCTGGCCTCGGCCTGACGTTTATTTTCTAATGATACCTTCCGGATTTCTCCAGAAAGTCCCAACTCCCCAAAAACACAAAATCTTGGGTCAATTGGCTTTCCTCTAAAAGACGAGGCAATGGCTAAAGCCACCGCAAGATCGACCGCCGGCTCTTTAACTTTAATGCCACCCGTAACATTAATAAAAACATCTTGATTGCCTAAATTTAAACCCGCCCTTTTTTGTAAAACAGCAATAATAAGCTGGAGGCGGTTGAGGTCAAAACCAGAAACCCGCCGTTGAGGATAACCAAAAACAGTGGTGGTGGTCAGGGCTTGAATTTCCACAAGAAGAGCACGACTTCCTTCAATGCTGGCAGTAACCACTGTTCCCGGTACATCTTTTAACCGCTCTTCTAAAAATAATTTTGAAGGATTTGCTACTTCAAGAAGTCCTTTCTCAGTCATCTCAAAAATACCAATCTCATCGGTGGCGCCAAAACGATTTTTCACCCCGCGTAAAATTCTATTTTGATGAAATCTTTCACCCTCTAAATATAAAACCACATCAACTAAATGCTCCAAAGTTCGGGGACCAGCCACTGTGCCCTCTTTGGTCACATGGCCAACTAATATGACGGGCGTCTCGGTAGTTTTTGCCAGCTGCTGAAGCTTTAAAGCACATTCCCTGACTTGAACAATTGAGCCCGGCGTAGAAGGAAAATCACCCGAATAAACTGTCTGAATTGAATCAATCACTACCGCTTGCGGTTTTTCCTTTTCTATCGCCAAAAATATTTGTCCCAAATCAATTTCCGTGAAGAATTTGAGTGTTTTCACCTTCAGCCCCAAACGGTCAAAACGCATTTTAATTTGCCCGATTGACTCTTCGCCAGAGACATAAAGAATGTTCTCTATACCTTGAGTAATTTGCAAAATTAAAGTTGATTTGCCAATACCCGGATCCCCACCCAAAAGAATCACTGACCCAGGTACAATTCCGCCGCCCAAAACCCGGTCGAACTCTCCCATTTTGGTGGAAATTCTTTTGAAATTGGTGATTTTAATTTTATCAAGTTCCACTACTTCAGAGCGGGGGAGAACCGACTTAAACGTCTTGGCCGCGGTCTTAAACTCTTTCAGCGTATTCCATGCCCCGCAGTTATCGCATCTCCCCTGCCATCTTAAATATTCCTCGCCGCAACTGGAACAAACAAAGATTGTTTGACTACTATTCATCGTATTTCAAGTATACCATATTGAAAAAGAAAAACCCCGCACCAATATCAGTCGGTGCGGGATGATAAAGAAAACATCGGGCTAGCCCATACTCGGAAGGCCCAATCGTCTTTCCTGTCCCTCCAGATAGTCGAGATACTCATCATCGACGATATCCGGTGTCGCCACCTCATTATCCTCTGATGGTTCTCTGGCTCCGTTATCAGCTATTTCTACCTGTTCCACCTCTTTCACCTTCCTTCTTCTATATCTTGGATAAACCAAAAAACCGCCCTGGGTGGCGGTCTCTTAGTTTCTTATTTCTTATGCTTATTACTTATTACTTATTACTCCGCCACCTAATATCAAAAGAGGGTCTTTTTTAAGACCAAATTTGACATTAATTGTAGCGGTCTTCTTTTGCATAGTAATTATATTAAATAACATTATTTCCAGTTTGTCAAATTTTTATATCCACCACCTTTAATTGTACTTTTCTTCGGCCGTCCCAAATGTCCTCATCTAAAGTAAAGACGATGTCGCAGGACGAGCTATCTTTGAAGTCCTTGAGCAATTTACCCAGATCAAAACCAATCGCGCCGATATTTCCAACTTTAAATTTTAAATGTTTATTTTCTTTGCCCACTCCCCTTAAATCAGAAGCTGTCACTTTTTCCAAGCAAAAAACCGGTCGGGGGTTACCTAATCCAAAAGGTTCAAATTTCTGAATTTCCTCCAGCAAAGACAAGTTAATTTCCTCCAATCTCAACTTGGCATCTACCGTAATTTTCGGCACTAAATCTTCGTCTTTTAATTTTGATTCAGCCACTTCCAGCAACTTATCATAAAGATTAGAAAGATGCTCTAATTTTAAGCTTAATCCAGCGGCTTTTTTGTGTCCGCCATATCGCGTCAAATATGTTTTTGCTTCATCTAAGGCCTCAATTATATTGTAGGTGTCAATCGAACGAGCCGAACCACGTAAATCTTTTTCGCGGCGCTCACAAACTATCACCGGCCGAGCGAACTCTTCCATTAATTTACCCGCCACCAAGCCAATTATTCCATGGGGCCAATTTTTACCAGAAACCATGATAACTTTCTTTTTATCCAGACCATCGCGGCAAACTTTTTCGCGCGCCTCTTTTAAAACCCGTTCTAATTCTCCCCGTCGCTGGCGATTAATCTGATCCAATTTTTCAGCCAACCGGCTTGCTTCGGATCGATTATGAGTAGTCAATAAATAATAACTTTCGTTAGCCTGCTTCATCCGGCCGGGAGCATTAAGCCGCGGTCCAATTTGAAAACCAACCGAATAAGTATCAATATTTTGTGGGGTGATACTCGCTTTTTTATAAAGCTCTTTCAGCCCAACCCGACCGGTTTTCCTTAAAACCAAAAGTCCAAATTTGGCAAAAATTCGATTTTCTGAAATCAAAGGCACGACATCACAAATGGTAGAAATAGCTACCAAATCCAAAGCCCATTTTAAATAATTTTTATGGATATTTTTGAATTCCTTCGAAAGTCCTTGCAGTAATTTAAAAACCACACCCGTGGCCGCCAATTCTTTAAAAGGATATTTATCCCCTTTTTGTTTGGGATTAACAATAATACAGTCCGGTGTTTTTTCTCCCATTTCGTGGTGGTCAACCACAACTACATCAAGATTATTCTTTTTGGCAAAATTTATTTCTTCAATATTTCTTACCCCAAGATCTACCGCGATGATTAATCGCACACCTTCTTGCTTCAAAATCTCAATACCCTCTTTATTTAAACCATACCCATGCTCTCGCGAGGGAATATAAACTTTAACTTCCAGTCCTAATTTTGATAGAAAATCATATAAAAGAGCGGCGCCCGGAATACCGTCCGCATCATAATCGCCAAAAATACCGACGGTTTCTTTATTTTGCACCGCTATACCAATCCGCTGGATCGCCTCTTTCATTCCCTTCATCAACAATGGCTCATACAAACCTTTCTCAAAATCAGGATTTAAAAAAGAGGCCCAATCCTCCTTTTTGATTTTTCGATTAATCAGCAGTTGCTCGGTGATATTAGAAGATTGTTTGGGCAGGATTAACCATCTTTTCGCCATTTATTCTCCGATCGTTGGATCAAAAACTTTGCCAATGTATTTTTCAAAAAGCTCTTTTCGTTTAAGATAACGTTCTTCATCCATCTTTATTCCTTCTTCGAGATGTAAAAACTCCCTTTCAAATTTTTTTAATTCCCGCTGCTGTTTTTCGTATTTTTGACCCTCAAGCTGATTACTCACCAGCCAGATATAATCCAGTTTTTTGCGATTTTCGAAGATGCGAATTTGCCATTTTTCAATTCTGCGCTTCCAGACCAAAAGCAAAATCCATAAGAAAAAGAGCATCGGCAAGGCCTGTAAACGATAATAAAGATCTTTAATAATTGCGCCAAACCGATTATTTCTTTGCTTTTTCTTCATCAATTATTTATCCCTTCTCAATCATTTCTTCAACTTTTTCTTTGGCTTCTTCTAAAAGTTCTTTGGATTTCTGCCGAGCGGAGTGGGATTTTTTTACTAAATCGGCAATTTTTTGCTGAACATTCATTAGCAAAACAGGGATTATCATTTGATTCAACGCTTCAGCTGGCACAGCAGTTAAAATTGTCCCTGCGCAATTTTGTTTGAATTGCCACTGCAAGACAATGCTTTTTGCCAAAATCAACAAAACTTCTGGCAAGATTTCTTTACTTCTGAATTGATAAAATCCGGTTGAAGCTAAAAATCCCATTTGATCTTTTGAAACCAAAGCTACTTTTTCCAACGAGCCCTCGATACTAGAAATTATGACATCATTTTCTTTTAATAATCTTTTGGCTCTGCCCGGCGCTTCTTTGCCTAAAATAACATTTCCACTTTCAATAGTACCAATCGATGAGTTTATATCTGATAACTCGACATATTTAAATTCTTTGTCCGGTTGTAAATAAGGATTAAAGTTTGCGGCAACGTTTTCAATAACTTTAGTTAATGATTTTTTGTTTTTATTTTTTAAAACTTCTATTAATTTTTGATATTTTGTTTGGAAAAACTCGGCATCGATGCGATTAGCTTTTTGAACATCGGAAAGGTTTACGATAGAAAACAAATCATCATTTTCTTCAAAATCTTTTAGCCCCAAGTCGTGTAAAAGTAAATCCTCGGCTTGTCGATAAAATTTTTTGGAATCTTGAAAACCTTTCCATATTTCATTTGATGTTTTCTCGATTCCTCTCTGAAATTCAACCGGTAAAACAGCGATTTTAAATTGTTTTAATTCTTCGGCATTAACATTGGCCTGATTCACTGCCCGCCTAGCAAATCTATGGATTTGCTTAATACCGAACTTAGAATTTAAAAATAAATTAAGATAATCTGCTAAAATTTTTGACCCTTTAGATAACTTTAATCTGATTAAATAAGAGGCAAACACAGCTTTTAAATCAGATTTAAAAATTCCCGTTCGTCCGACAAACTCTTCTGAGTTCACGCGGTTAAATAAAACATCATTTGGATTGAGTTCATACTGCTCGAATTCGTTTTCGGTTACATTCGCGTAACGAATTTTATCATCAAATAGAAAACCATAATTAATATCATCCATTTTAAACATTGGGGAACCAACCCTCTCGTCATTCATTGCTAAAGATAAACCATATTGACAAGTTATTTGGCTTCCGAACGTTACCCATTCTCCCTTTGAAAAATCAATAAAATATTCTGGTTGATAATATTCCGCATCCAGCCGCAAAGCCCCTTCGAGTCGTGATTTTTGGATAATTGAATGGGTCATTATAGTGGTTTATTTAAATAATAATGCATGATGTTTTCGATATAATTTATAAAAGCCTGACCCTTGACCGTGATTTTATAACCGCCCTCCGAATTGGATTCGATTAGCCAATTATTAATTAAAAAAGCGAAATAACTAGCTGAACTAGTTCCCCTGAATTCTGGATGAATCTTTTGAACTTCGTTAAAAAATTTAACTGTATCAACTAACGATAAATGATTACCGGTGGATAATGATTTCAACAACACAATTTGGCTACCATAGATCAACTGGTAGAGCCTTTCAAAATCCAGTTCAATTTCTTTATTAGTGAGTCCTTTTTTTAACTCTT
>Ga0180007_10002660_pt1 | contig 20927 bp, 25 predicted proteins | sample MM_PC_MetaG_FD_121122 | JGI IMG/M metagenome (GOLD analysis project Ga0180007, IMG submission 121122) | Groundwater microbial communities from the Aspo Hard Rock Laboratory (HRL) deep subsurface site, Sweden - MM_PC_MetaG | ecosystem: Environmental > Aquatic > Deep subsurface > Groundwater... | reverse complement strand
TACGAGGCGACTGCTCGCTGGCAGATGTCGCTACAGAAGGCGACCAACGGCGTGCTGATCGACTACAGCGGGAATGGTCACCACGGGTACTGGGGTGGGGTCAAGCGTGCGTTCATCGGGGACCATACGACGGGTGTGCGGGTCTGTCACTTCTGGAACGTGGCGAACAACACCGTGACGTTGGCCGGGCTGGCGAATAGTACGACCTACGACATGACGATCACGTACCACGACGACTCGACGGACACGCACGAACTCACTACGTCGGGCTCGGGTGTGATGACGTTCGCGCCTGCCACGGATGCGAAGTTCACCAACTTATTCGTAAAGACCATCGTGATTGTACCGGATGGTGGTGGCGCGACGGTGGACACAGTGGACTTCACGGCGCAGGCGCAGGGTACGCGCTCGTTTGTGACAAGCGGCGGCAGGACCGTCACGGTGAACCAATCCGCCGACACGGCTGCGATGCCAACTCGGTGGTGGCACGCGGACACGACGTATCTGTGGCAGCCTGGATCGAACGGAAACTATTCCAGCGTTGCCGAGGGGTCCACGCCGAGCCTCGACATTCTTGGTGACATCTCGGTTGAGTTGGACTTCGAGCTTGTGAGCACGGCAGTTCCAGGGGGCACCGTTCTTCTGTTGAGCAAGTGGAATGGAACGGGCAACCAACGAAGCTACTCACTGGAGCATAGAGCTACAACCGGCAAGCTCCGGTGGAATTGGAGTGAAGATGGGGCTTCTGCTTTGTCTGCTGAGTCGGATGCTGCGTTGTCTACAATCATGTCAAACAACACTCGGATGAAACTGAAGGTCACGTTTGATGTAGATAATGGGGCAGTCGGTAATGATGTAAAGTTCTGGTATCGTAGCTCTGACGCATCAGCTTGGACCCAATTCGGTACCACAAAAACGACGGCTGGAGTGACATCCATCTTCAACTCTAGCTCTCCGTTTGAGTGTGGATCGACCAGCGGTGGCTACCAGTCACTATATGGCAGAATCTATAAATGTAAGATTTGGGCCTCGGTGGATGACACAGATCAACGTCTTGACGCTGACTTCACCCGCACCGATCTCTATAACAGCCTCCATACTACGCTTACGGCTGTCTCCGGTCAGGCGGTCACGATCAACCGCTCGGCCACGGGGCTCAAGACGACGGTGGTCTATGAGAATACCGAAGCTGACGACGGGGTTGACGACTACTGTTCAACGGACAACCACGCACGGCTCAACTTCGCGGCCACGGGATCGCTCTCCATCGCCAAACGGATCAGAGTCTTCGCTACTCCGGCAGCGGAGGGCGTGTTGGCCGGGAAAAAGTCAGGTGTCGCCACAGCGAACGCGGGTTACCAGATCACGATTGATACCTCGCGCCGGGCTGTGTTCCGGGTGACAGACGGAACGAACATTGCCACCTCTACCTCTGCTGCTCTGACGGTTGGGCAGGACTATGTGATCGTTGGAGTACTCAATCGGCTCACAGGCCAGGTCATCGTCTACATCAATGGTGTAGCGGCTACGGCTGGTGATGCAAGTGCAGTAGGTGATCTCACCAACACGGTTGATTTTCGTTCATCTTCAGGTGGTGCAGGAGCCAACTTCTCTGCCTGCCAGAACAAGACCGGAGAGTTGTTCCGTCGTGCGCTAAGTCAGGGTCAGATCCTCAGCCTCAATCGGGAGATGTGAGATGGGCTTTCTAGCTATCCTCTCATCTGAATGGAACGGACTTCCTCTAGGGAAGAAGAAGCACGTTTGCACTCTCCCCGAAGGGGTCTTGCTCTTGAATCCTGGGCAATGTGATTCTCCTGAGCACATTCCTCCAATGTGGAAGCTTGGAGGGGAGAATTACGTCGTATTCTGCAACCCAGGCATCACAGAGCTTGACTCGGAGAGAATCTCGAAGTTCCTTGACAAGGAGCAAGAGGAAGCGGTCTTGGCCTCATTGGAGCTTTCAGTTGACGAGGAGGCCCTGACTGAGTTTTCAGAAGATTTGGTTCTCTCAATCGACCTCGAGGCTCTTGATGCTCTTCCTCTTCCAAAGCCCCCTCTTCCCCCTATTGTTCTCTTCTACAACGAAGTTCCTCTTGTTGAGGCATCAAAGGAGACTCCCTAATGGCCCTCCTCACTGTCCAAACAGTCTCTCTGACTGGTGCCGACGTCACCGTTGCTGCTGCTGGGGCTGGTGGTGACACCTTCGTCAACGACGGAAAGACTGCAATCAAGGTCGTAAATGCCCATTCAGGGGATTGGGTCGTCTCGATCGCCCGGAATCGGGCCTGCAATCAAGGTTTTACTCACACCGTCGAGGAAACCGTTGCTGCGGGAACCACTGAATTCATCGGTCCATTCCCTCGGGACGAGTTCGCCCACATCGTTTCAGTTTCCTACGATGGTGTGACGGCCCTATCCATCGGTGCCTTCCACCTTGCGGAGTAACCGTTATGCCATTTAAGAGCGAGAAGCAACGGAAAGCGATGTACGCTGCGGCTGAAGGTCACAGCAACATTGGGATCTCGAAGTCCAGCGCAAAGAAGTTCATCAAGCACACTAAGAAACTCGAGAAGAAAGGCAAGAAGAAGAGCTGAATCATGCCCAAGTACCTCACTAACTGGCCTCTCCGGAATGACCAAATCATTCTTTTGCTCATGACCGGAACCTCCGCTGCGGATGTCGCTACGCAGTTTAAGATGAGTGTCAGGAATGTGAACATGATCTTCACCGACCCAAGAGCCGGCGAGATCAAAAAGGTCGCTAAGGCCCGGTTTCAAGAGAGAGTCATCGAAACCATCGAGGAAGAACTCGACGTCGCAGCCAAACTCGCGGTGAAAGTCATCAAGAGGACCCTGAATGCCGACATTTCACCCATGCACAAGGCGAAAGCCAACCAGGATCGGGTGGCTGTTAAGACTCTTCAGGGCCGGGGTTTCTTCCAAGCCGGGGACCGAAGCAACGGAACCGGCTATCAGGTGACTCCAGAACAGTTTGACAAGCTCATGAGTGCCCTTGGAAAGGCCGACGAGGCCCAAGGCATCGACCCATTCGCCTCCATACCCGAGGCCGAAGTCCTCTCCGACGAGGTTGTCGAGGATGAGGAGGATGAGGAAGATGTCGCCTAACCGATTCAACCCATCAGACGAAGCTTGGGGTGCCCTTCTAGACGATGATATCCTCACGGAGAAGCGGAGAGCTGCTGAAACACGCTTCCGTGACCTTTCTGGGCAGCAAATCTCACTCCTTAGAAAGCGAGTCAAGACTGATCTCCTGGCCCTCGCAGGAATCTTAGAGTTCGACCTCCTGTCCGTCGATCTTCATGGTCACTACGCTGCTTGGCTCAAGAAAATGTGGGGCCAACGCTATCGAATGACCCTACTTCCTCGTGACCATTTTAAGTCCACAACGAATACAATCGTTGACTCCATCCAGATGGTCCTCCCAAACGAGGCTGGAGTCACCGAGCGCCCTTATTGTCTTGGGCCGAACGGCAAAATCCTGATTGCACACGAGAATCGCGAGAGTGCAAGCCGGTTCCTATACGGACTCACCCAAGCGTTTCGTGCGAAGCCTTGGATGTTGGCTCTTTTCCCTGACATGATCCCGTCGCCGCGCATCCAGCGCATGAATAAGTGGGAATTAGAGCTTCCACGCACGGAATACCACAACGAACCCACATTCGACACCATCGGCGTCAGTGGCGCAGCCCAGTCGAGGCACTATAACTGGCTGAAGCTTGACGACCTCGTGGGTGAGTCCGCGAGAGACTCCGAAACGGTCATGAAAACCACGCTGATGTGGTTTGACAACGTAAACTCCCTGCTCACTCGACTCAAAATTGATGGTTGGGATCTCATAGGGACTCGTTGGAGTGCAATAGATGTCTACGCTCACGCAATCTCTATGTATGGGGTTGATAAGGCAAGGTCGATCCTCAGAGTCTACGGTGATGCCGAAATCGAGCGTATTCCCGAGGGTCAACTGGTCGTCTATGCTCGGGGCGCAATCGAGAACGGACTCCCCATCTTCCCAGAGGAGTTCGCTATCTCGGACCTTAACCGGATTCGTAGGAATCCAAGAGTTTGGGCGGCACAGTACGCAAACAACCCTCGAAGTGGTGAACTGACGCGCCTTGACCCGGCGTGGCTTAAGCACTATAACATAGGGGTTGGGGATCGACTCATCATCTTTGAGGGTGAGGAGAGCCGGACGGTTCGGACCTCCGAGATGGACCGTGTGATTCTCATAGACCCCTCAGTAGGCGAGAACAAAAGCTCGGACGAGTCTGGCATCATCGTCACGGGGACAGACAAGAAGATGAATGTCTATGTCCTCGAAGCCTATCGTAAGAGGCTCAAGCCCCCCGAGTTGATTGATGAGATGTTTAGGCTCTATACGAAGTGGAACCCTCGTTTGATCTCCATAGAGTCCGTCGCGTTCTCTGCAATGTTGAAGTACTGGTTCGACCAGAAGTGCCGCGAACTTGGCGTCTATCCTAATATCTATGATTACAAACCCGGCTCAAACAGGTCAAAGGTTGCAAGGATTGAGGGCCTTTCAAACTACGGAGCCGGCGGTCAGCTATATATCCTAGAGGGGATGCACCAACTCCGAGACGAATGGGAATGGTTCCCTCTGGGTGAGTTCGACCACCTTCTCGATGCTCTTGCTCAAGGTCCTGAGGTTTGGTCTCCCGTCGTCATTGAGCAAGCGAGGGAGATGGAGAAGGTCACTCGCAGGATTTTTGAGGATCGAGACGAACTCACAGGATACTCTGCTATCTAGGGGAGGACTGATGGAGAACAAGCAAGGAATCTGGACCTCAATGAGTGCTGGAGTGAAGGCTGTTTTGCTTCTCATCACCTTTGCAGTCGCAGTTCTTGGGCTTGATTTTGTTGGTTACCTCAGACTTCCAGCCCGCGTTGACCAGAACACCACCTCCATCCAGCTCAACTCAAGGGCTATAGAACGCCTCGTTCGCAATGACTCCGTGCGTTCTCTGAAGCTCGATGCAATCTATTGTGTCCTCCTTCTACCCGAGGGGACCTCTCCTCTTGAAGCCAGGAGCCGGTGTCCATGACGAGGAACCCAAAGAGCGATAAGCTCTATCAAAGGACTCGAACCACCCGAACCATTGCTGGATTCATCGTCGCCCTTGGCGGATGCACTCTTGCAATCGTCCGACCCGAGCACGCATATCTCGGAATCGGAGCAGCTCTTGTTGGAGCAGGCTTAGTTGAGCCTACTCAACTCTTTCCCTTCCTTACTTCGAAGAAGGAGTGACCTATGGCCGCCATTGATAGAGTCAAGATTCCAGGGGTTGTTGGAGTGATGGTTGATATTGCTCGGAACGCCACCGCCAATGAGATGTGGAAGTGGTACGACGAGCACAAGGACGATGTCATCACAACCGTCAAGGTGTGGTTCATCAACATCAAGATCCACGTCCACGAGCTCCGTCCCCTATTCGTGATGTTGTTTGGGGAGCACACCGGGAGTTAAGGATGACAATTTCTCTCCTTCGAGATCCGGCATGGGAAGGTGAGGTCAAGATTCCAGGACCTCCTCCAGCCCTTGAAAACGAGCTTTCTGGGCGTTGGCCCAGGATGCTGTCGCTCGATGAGGACACAGAGAGCCGGCTCACCGAGTACCTCGATAGCGAGGTCTCTCTCGTCTGGCAGGAGAGAAACATCCTCGTCCAAGATTGGATTCAGTGGCAGAAAGACTATTGGGCGAAGCCAAGTTCTACAGTCAAAAACTTCCCCTTCCGTCGTGCTGCCAACGTCGTGATCCCCATGACGGCCATTGCAGTTGAGGCCGTTCTCGCTCGGATGGTCACGACCATGTTCTCCGTCAAGCCCTTTTATTCTCTTCGTCCACGTATTGCAGCCTGGATCAATGAGGCCCCAAACGTCGAGAGCTGGCTCCAAACGGAGGTTGAGGATCCAAACTCTCTGGATATGCACAGGTTCGCGCAGGAAAGCCTCCTCGAACTCATCAAGCTCGGAACAGCGGTTGGGAAGTCAGGATACGAGCGGGACATACGAAAGGTCAACCTCGATTTGCCGGATGGTGGGAGCGTCGGTAAGTGGATCGAGGTAAGGAACGGGGCAACCCTGGACTATGTCCCGCTCGCAAACTTCCTCATGCGTCTCCATGAGAAGGACCCACAAACTGCGATGCTTGTGGGTGAGGAACACCACAACGTCACTTGGTCTCAACTCAAGCGTCATGCGCTCTCGGGACGAATGATGACTGAGGCTATCGAGAAGATCAAGATGTGGTGGGGACAGCAGGGGAACATCGAGTCAACGAGTTCTCAATACGATGCAGAGCGTCGTTCTCTTGAAGGCGCAGAGCCGGGGTGGAAAGAAACCTTCGACTTCGTGGAACTCTGGTTGAGCTTCGACGTCGACCGGGACGGCGTGGACGAAGAGATCGTTGTAGACTTCCACAAACTCTCCCGAACCATCCTTTCCATCAGGTACAACTGGTATGCTGACACTCACCGCCCTTATCGCATTGGTGTCTATATTCCTGTCGAGGGTCGGTGGGCGGGGATCGGGATTGGCAAGCAACTCGAACAGTTCCAAGCCCTCATCACAGCCGTCCACCGTCAGAGGCTCGACGCTGGAACGCTGGCGAACATGGGTCAACTCGCGCTCTCCCGGACCTCCGGCTATAGTGCAGACGAGCCCATCTGGCCCGGAAAGCTCTGGTTCTTCAACAACCCCCAGACGGATATCAAAGAGTTTCATCTCTCGAATACTCAGCACTTTGCTCAACTCTCGAACGAAGAGTCCGCGAGGAACTACGCCGACAAACGTTCCGGTGCAAATGAGCTGATCCTGGGCTCCCCACAGATGGGGACTCCTCCCCCTGCAACGAGCGATCTGTCGAAGCTCGCAGAGGGGAACAAGAAGTTCGACATGGTGCTCAAGAACGTCCGCCGGATGTTTAGCCTCCTTGGTTCAGATGTTCTCGCGAACTATCAACAGTTTGGCTCGCGTGGACGCTCCTGGCTTGTGAGGGGCGAGGGCGGGAAGTATGTTGAGCACCTCCTCTCTATGCCTCAAGAGGATGTCCGGCGCGGCGTCTACATTGAACTCACAGTCACGGACTCCATCACCAACAAGGACGCCGAGCAGCGGAAGTGGATTCAGGTCTTCTCCACACTCTCGGCGCACTATGACAAGGTGCTGGAGCGCGCAGGACAAGTTGCGGGTCTTATGCAGGATCCGCAGGTCTTCATCATGTTCGCAGATATGGCACTGAGGGCCTCAAACGCAGCGATGCGGAGGTTCCTCGATGCCTTCCAGGTTCCCGATGTCGATTCCTTCCTACTCGATCTGGAAAAGATGAGGGGGCAAAATGTTGGACCTCAGGGCGCTACAGGCAATCCACCCGGAAATCCTACCGGACCTTCGGGAGCTACTCTCCCGACCGGAGTCGAGCAGCTTATGGAAACTGCTGGAATCCCAGGCGGAGGCAGCGGGGTTGGAGGTGTTGGACTCGAATGATCAGCAGGTCTGTTGGGATAAGAGGAAGGTGTTGGAAGGGATCAGGCTCATAATCGGCCTGCTCCAGGACGTTAACGCTACGCGAGGAGATCAACATGGTAGCCAGGATGAAAGTGCAGCCCCCGGCCTCAGAGGACTTGGAAGAAATTTCCGAGGTAGAAGTCCCACCCGAGGAGGGATCGTCGGAGAGCCAGACATCGAGCTTGACCCCGGATGGAGTGGATTCTCCACCGGAGGAGAACCTGGAAATCGTCGCGGCACCGGGAGCCGTGGACTTCAAGCATCCCCTGTTGAAGGGAAAGAGCCCGGAGGAGATTGAGGCATTGGTAGCAGCTCAACAGAGTGCGCTCGCGGCGCAGAATACTGAACTCAACCGACTAACTATCGCGTCGAGTCAGCCGGCTGCCCCCGCACCAACAGCCACAAGAGACGAGCCCTCTCCCTATGGAGATGACTTCCTTGCTCCTCGGTTTGAGGCTTTGGAAAAGCGTGTGACTGACACCCTCAACCAGATGATTGAGCCCCTCGTGAGAGGAACGGCGAGGTCAGAGGGAGAGAGCACGAGAGAGAAGTTGAGGGCGGGATTGAGGCACTTCGCTGTTCTCGAACCACACATCGATACCCTGCTTCGTGAGCAGAAACTCGACCCGAGCACAGTGAAAGAGTCTCAGCTCCGTACCATCTATCACACAGCCGTCGGAATCGCAACCGAGCAGGGGATCAACCTCTCGGAGGCTTCTGCGCCGGCTCCCTCGACTCCAATCCTGGCTAGGGAGGCTCCCTCAATGGCAATTCCTCAGCACCGCCCAAGTGCGGCACCCCTTCCCTCAACTCCAGGGCCGGCTCGCCGCAAGCTCACAGAAGAAGAGCGAGTGCTTGCGAAGGTCTATTTCCCCGCCTCTCAGGATCCCGAGGGTGACTATGTCAAGCTTCAGGATGCCCCTGAAGACGAGATCGTCAAGCCCGGCTTCTCGGCGGAGAGGTGGTAGCCATGAGCACTCAATCAGAACTCAGAGAAGCTGGTGAAGCCGCCCTCCGTGAACTTCGCGAGGGTAAGCCCAAGCTCAAGGAGCGTAAGGAACACAAGGAACTCACCCCCGAAGAGGCCGAAGTAAAGGCACGCCGGGCCGAGAAAAAGGCTCGCTATGCCCAAGTCCTCTCTCGCGGGATCCTCAATGAGAAACTCGCTCTCGCCTACAAGCAGAGCGTTCCAGATGGTTTTGTTGGGAAGTTCATTCGCGACAACGAAGGTGACGTCGTCCGGTACGCGAACCTCGGATACGGCTTCACCTATCGGGAGGGAGCCAAGGGGCTCAACGCCTCACCGGACGGACGTGTCCGCGCAGGCGATGTCGTACTTATGACTATTTCAAAGGAGGATCTCGAAATACTCCGCGAGATCCGAATTGAGCGAGTCAAGTACAAGGTTGGGGAGCAGGGTCGGCAAGAGTATACTCGTGAGGCCGAAGCTGCTGCTGAAGAAGGGGGACCTATCCCCTTCGACGAAAGTAGCACTACAATCTCACGCTAGACGGAGGAACTCATGCCTTTCAGGATGCAGCCGGCTCAGTTCCCTCACGGTGGGTGGCCGGAGAGCGATGATCGTACTCCGGGTTCAGACCAGACATATCCTCGGGGGACTCCGGTCACTTGGGATACGGCGAGTCAGGAACTCGATGAGCATGCGCTTAGCACTACGGTCACTGGCATCCTCGGGGTGTCTCTCGAGGGTGTAACCGCGGGGGTGGCGCACAACCCGAGTGGGAAGGTCGGGGTCGCGCTGGCATCTCGTTCGAACGTGTTTATGGCCAAGCTCGTGAATGCATCTGGGGTCATCCAGACTGCTGCCACGAGCAACATCAACGTCAACTACGGACTCCTTGACATCAGCTCTGGTCTGGACGAGTGGACCGCTGTGGACGAGGATGACGTCACCCACGTTGTTGTTGAGGTCATCGGCATCGACACGGATCGGAACATCGTGTTCTTCAAGTTCATCGAGAGTGCCATCCAGCAGCCATGATCCTAGCTGGGTGATCTTTACCTAGTTAAGATCAGGGCTGTTGCAACCCTGACTCAGAAGGAGTAGACCATGATTGTTCGTGGCGCATGGAATCACCTGCTGCGCCCTGGACTGAGGAAGGACTTCCGGGACAGCTACAACTCCTTTCCCGAGGAATATGGTATGTTCCTCACTGTCGAGAACCTCGACAGGGCGGAGGAGGAGAGGGTAGCAATCTCGGGTCTCGGTCGCATGGTGCGGAAGACCGAGGTCGGTACCATCACCTTCGTCGATCCGGTCATGTCTGACAAGTACACCTACGTCGACGACGAGTGGGCTCTTGGCTTCATGATCTCACGTAGGATGGTGGAAGACGACCAGTACGGTCGGGCGAATCAGAACGCCAAGTGGCTCGGGCGTTCCGCGCGTCTGACGCAGGAATACCTCGCAGCGTCCGTGTTGGACGACGCCTTCACGGGCAGCGTCTATACGGGGCTGTTGGATGAAGCGCTCATCATCCCCACTCACGCTCTGCTCAATGGAAGCGGGACGTGGACGAATGAGGTTGATGGGAACCCGTCACTCTCAGTGACTGGGTATCAGGCCGCGATGGAGCTTGGGGAGACCCAGGTGGACCATCAGGGCGACCCAATGCCTCTCCAGTTGAGGCGTTTGCTCGTGGACTACACAGACGAGTATTGGGCCATTCAGCTGACCAAGAATCCCAGTGAGCCGAATACAACCGACCGGAACATCAACGCGATGCTCCAGAAGGTTGGGATCAGAGACTACCGGCTCCTGCACTACAAGACAGCGGATGGATCTTGGTTCCTCCAGGATCCCTCGCTGATCGACATGAAGTTCAAGTTCCGTATCCGTCCACAGTTCGGTGACTCGCAGGACGCGGGCGGCACCCTAGCAGCGAAGTTCTGGGGCCGTCAGCGTTTGCTTGCTTACTTCTTCGACCAGCGTGGTATCATCGGTTCCGATGGTACTGGCTCGTAAGGAGGGGTCATCATGAGCGGATCGCACATGAAGGGCCCTCTGTTCGTTGGTGGAAGGCCGATCAATGGGGATGACAACCCGTGGGCGAAACACTGGTATGTCAACACCGTTGCAGGATCTGGAGCTGCTGACGGGTATGATGGAGACGACCCCAGGGCACCACTCCTGACGATGACAGAGGCGTTCACCAGGATCGGATCTGGTGACATCATCCATCTACGTGGAGGCGTGTACGAAAACCTCACGACTCCGGCAGGTGTGAACGATGTCACCATCAGAGGTGAGAGCACCAAGCCTCGTCATGACCACCTGACCGATGCTACCAAGAAGGGTGCTGCCTGTTGGAAGACGGCATCTGATGTAACTGACGAACCTCTGCTGATCGTTCGGACGCAGGGATGGCGGGTCGAGAACCTGCTCATTGCACCTCCTTCCGGGGAGGCTGGTATTCAGCTTCTCCGTGATACCACCTACGACGCCAGTCACTTCTCTGCAATTGGGTGCCGGTTTGCTCAGACGAGCGGCAAGTACGCGATCACGAACAATGGTGGGGCTGGCTTCGTGGGGCTGTACGGCAACTGGTTCCAGGGTATGGCGACGGCCGCGATTCTGTGTCTAACCACAGCTATCGCCGTTCCGCTGATGTGGGACATTCAGGACAACTTCTTCGGATATGCGAACGCATCGCATATCCTGTCGAGTGCGTCCCACTGGCGGATCAAGAACAACGAGTTCATGACTGTTGCGGCTGAGGCGCTCTACATCGACCTGACCTACAACTCGGGTCAGGGTCTCGCCAACGTGGTGACGAAGAACCTCCTGGCCGGTGGTTACGATACGGCAGACTACATTGGATCTGCCACTGACGACTGGACGGGTAATTTCTCGGCTGACGTGGCTGAGGCCGAGGTCGGTGATAACGGTATCACCATTCTTCCTCCTGCTGCGTAGTAGGTTGAACTCGGAGGATGACCACGATGAAGAAGAAGAAAGAGGTCGAGGTCGTGGAGAATCAGAAGTCCGTTCCAACCTGTTCGATCTGTGGTTGGCAAGGCTCTACGACTGAGGAAGGAATCAAGGATCACGTGGAACTCGCCCACAAGGACGAGAGCTAAGGACTAGAGGAGGACCTATGCGGGCAAAAGCGTTGTTACTCGGTGCCACTCCTCCGGTTGTTGGACCGTGGATCCGCATTTCCGATGCAGAAGCCTGGACTCCCGTTGTGGAGACTCAGCCTGCGAAGGCTCGGCTAAACGGCCAAGTCAAGTTTGAGGTTGAGTCTCCCTCCGGGACCCGGTTTACAGGTGCAAGTGATCTTCTGGGTGGAGCCCGCGCTCGGGTTCATGTAGGTGAGATCGAGGACGTGAACAACATTACCATTCTCGTCGAAGCTCAGGGAGGTTAAGATGGGATACATGACGCTGGATGACTACCGCACCGACGTCCAGAGTGCGTTAGGCGACCGGGGCTTCGGGAATGAGAGGCTGGACCGTTGGATCAACTTTGGATATCTTGACCTCGCAGGTAGTGTAGACTTCGAGGTCCTTGATGACAGTGAGGTCGTTGCGACTGTTGCGGCGACACAAACCATCGACGCTCCCGACAATGCAATGATCGTGAAGCTCGTTCGAGATACCACGAGTGACAACCTCCTCGGGTGGAATCCAAAAGCCGAGCTATTCAGAAAGAGCATGGTGACACAAGGTGTGCCACTCAACTGGACTCGACATAAGGATCTCATCTATCTCTCTCCAATCCCCGACGCCGAGTACAGCTTGCTCGTCATATTCAAGACACCACCAGATCGACTTGCAGTCTCGACGGCAGTATCGGTGTTCCCAGACATCTGGGACCCGGCGATCTTCCAACTGAGCGTGCATCATGCACTCCTTGCAATTGGAGATGAGCAGAGGAGCGCCTCTTGGCTCTCAAGGGCTGTAACCTACATTCAAACTCGTATGACTGAGGCTGACCTCCATGCAGATGCAAGTGGCCTCGGAGCTTCACTTCCGCCAAGCGGACAGAACCTCCAAAAGAGGCTTCAGGGACTCCAGGGGCAAGGAGGCTGAGTTATGGGCTACCTGACGCTTGAAGAGTTGACGTCGGAGTTGTCGATGAACCTTGGAGGGAAAGCTCCGGCTCCCGAGCGCTTGAAGTTGTGGGTGAACTTCGGGCTTCAGAATCTAGCGTCCTATATCCTCTTCGACGAACTCCGCGTATCGACGGACCTCACGATCCTCGATGGCATTGTCTCCTATGATGCTCCCACCGACCTCCTTGGTATTGTGACCATCGAGATTGATGGGAAAAAGATGACGAAGTCTCGGCGTCTCCCGAGCTACGAGGACGTGGACCCCCGGCAACCGACTCTATATATTCGGAGGGAGAACAATCTCATCTTCTGGCCGGAGCCGGACGTCGACTACGATGGCCTCATCGAGTATGTCAAGGTCCCTGCGAGGCTTGTGGCTGTCGGTGACAAGAGTCCACTCTCCGCGAATTGGGACAACGGCATCATCATGCTTGCGACGCATCATGGATTCCTCTCCCTTGGTGACCAAGATGTTGCAGATCGGTGGCTTGGTCGATTCCTCGGCTATGCCTCCAGTCGGAAGAAGGAAGAGGACATCTCTGCGGATGTTCCACACGGCGGCATCAACGTCGCGTGGGATTGGGATGACGTGACTGAAACTCCTCCTCATCTTCTAGAGGACTAGCATGAACAGGGTTGAGGCTGAAGTCGTCCTTCGGGCGCTGACAGCGGGTGCGAATCCTCAGGTTGGAGATACTATTATCTTCACGGAGAAGGGGTGGGAGTTCCAAGAAGCCAACTCCTCGGAATCGCACAACCATGATGACAGGTACTACACGAAGGATGAAGCCGACGCTCGCTTTGCTCCCATTGTGTAGCGAGGATTCATGACCAACAAGTATCGGGGCGTCAACATTGAACCAGTGGTCGCACCATCGAGAGATCCTGAGATTGTTGAGGGGTCCTTTGAGGGTGGAATGGTTCTTGCAAGGAACGCACAGCAGATTGAGCTGAACCAGTCCCCCAAACACGACCGGGTCCGAGTGGAGCTTGGGGGGCTTCGAGCGGACTATGGAGTGCTTCAGTTGGGAAACACGACGGCAGAGGCAGGACAGAAGGTCTACGCTCTTGGTGAGCATCGCTTCATCCTTGCAGGAACGACGTTGTTTGAGCAGATCTTCCGGCTCTATCATAATGGAGGGGTAGCCAACACCATCACGTACAACGGCGGAGCGGCGCTGACATCGTTGGAGGTCACGGCGGCGAACGAGATCACGAGTGTTGGCACCACGTCGTTCGTCGGAGTGATCTCCGAGGGTGACATCATCTACCTCACCGATATGAGTACGGCGGCCAACAACAATGTCTACTGTCGGGTGACCACGGTAGCAGCTAACAAGCTGACGTTGGCTGGTACTCCACTGACTATCCAGGCTGCGGACTCTGGCTGTTCACTATTTCAGCTCCCAAGTGTTGCACTCATCGACTCTCTAGACGACTCGGACCCGGACCCGGATAATTGGGAGTGGGATGCTGAGATCGACGACGGTGGAACCGATAAGATTGAGGTCCTTAACACGCTTCTGAGTTGGGAGTCCTTCCTTAATCAAGTCTTCTTCGCAGACGGAGATAAAGTCTTCCGGTGGGACCACTCGACGTTGATCCCTGATGAGGGGAATGACTTCCCAACAGAGAACTCACTCGTTGCTCTTGATGAGAGCACAGATGTTGTTGTCAATCCAGCAGGTGCGGCCCTAGACCTCTATACCGTTCACTTCTCCTGCGTAGTTACTGGTCCCTCTGAGGAGGGTGGTTATGTGTGGGTATCAGTGTGGCATATGGGTCTTGAGCTTGCATACAAGCAGTTGGACATCGCCCAAAGCTCGGACACCGACCGCATTGCTACGTTCTCCAATGTGAGTATTGAGCTTCCTCCTAGAGCTATTGCGCTTAACGACATAGTCACACTTAAACTCAGTGCTCTCGTTGCCCCATCTGTTGCACGGCGTCAAGACCTAGAGCGGGTTGGAACGTCAACTGTGTATGAGGCCACCCCAAAGGTTCCTGCGAGGGAGGCTGACGGAAAGGCATATACCTTTACCTTCAAGATTAGTGGATCAGAGTCCAACCTCACGGTTGAGTTCTACTTCGACTATGATGGTGTGGGTTATCTCCTCAACCATACTGCATCGACGTATTCGAGTGGGGTAAAATATGATCTGGACCTCGTTGCAGATGATAACGCGGCTGATGTTGTTGGATTCAAGGCTATTATCGTAGAAGACCCTGAGATTCACACATTTGTTTCTTTCTATTATGTTTCTTGGGAAGAGAGCTTTGAGGTTGAGGTCCACGGGTTCAACCTGGCAACCGATGACGACCCTAACTATGGCATTGAGTACTCAACTGAGGGCGTTCAGCAAAACGACCTTCTGCTCGTCAAGCCAGATCCTGCGGAGCCCGAGTCTGAAGAGAACGTTGTTGGACGCTATCTCGGAGTCATTGCAGACAGACTTGTCGTCTTGCAATCCGGCGGCGACCCGCAGAGGGCTCGGTGGTGCGTGAATGGGATGCCCCTCGACTGGGTAGGTGAGGGCTCCGGGGACACCGCTGTTACTCCTGTTATCTCTCGGAGCGATCCCATCGACGCCCTCATGGCCCTTAAGATGCTGACCTCGAGTGTTGGGGTTCTGTTCCGTCAGCGTTCCATCATGAGGGCTATCCCGACGGGTCAGGTGAACCCTGCGATTGCGTTCTATCCCTGGATTGAGAAGCTCGGAACCGAGAGTCCATTCTCTGTTGTCACGACGCCTTATGGAATCGTCTTCCTGGGTCACGACAAGCAAATATATCTCCTGACAGAATCTGGTCAGCAAGCGATTGGAGTCCCGATCAACGAGAGCTTCAATATCACAACGCCCGCTGACGTTGAGGCCACCTACGACCCGATCACGCAGGAATACATCCTATCTATCCCGGAGGACCACTGATGGCAGTCATTGAGGTCGTCCCCGGTGTGTCGTGGTACGACACCTTCTATGATGCAATGCTTGGTGCAACTGTTCCAACTGGATGGACGAAGTATGGTAGTGGCGCACTCTCAGTTATCGCTGATGGTGCAGCGTATGGTGGGAGGCTTATTTCTGTTGCAACCTCTGCTGAGGTTGCTTTGGGCCTCGATGTTGCAGGAACCCCAGCAAACTTTGAGGTTGTGATGAGAATGAGAGCTAGTGGGGAGTCTAGTTCTTTCAATCCTGTTGCTGTTTTTGGTGGTCCTGGTGGTAGGATTATCCTTGATGACTATCTTGGAGGTGTTGCTGCAAACGTGGGTTGTACCTCCTATTATAAAACCTGTGAGTTCTTTTGCAGTCTTGGCTACGTTACTGTCGAGTACCCTGACTGGGCGAGCCTAGCTCACTCAGGGGGCGACCCCAACCAAGTTTATTTAGTAGGAGGTAATGGAACAGATACGAGTGTTGGCTCTGTTCCTTCTGCAATTAGTCCATACTCTGTAGGGAACAATGGTGAATATTGGGCGAGTGGTGGTCCTAATATTTTAGTTCCTCAACCAAATGGTTCCCTCTGTAGCACAACAAATAGTAGAGGAGGAATCGCCCACTTCTTTATTGTTGTCAGGCTTCGTGTGATTGGGACAAAGGTAAGCCTTAGAGCATGGTGGTCTGACTTTCAGGTTGAGCCGACTTACTGGCACGTTAAAGACGTCGAGTTGATCAACCTCTATTGGCCTCAAGCAGTTGGTCCTGTTGGGTTTATATCTCCTCTTGTCACAAGAAACACTTGGTATGACGTCTGTTATCCAGGCCAAACTGGAAACTCGGTGCTCACCTATATTGACTATATTGGGGTATCTCTGGACCCAGAAAATACCGACGCTCCAATTCCAGGAGATCCTGTTAGCATCACCTCAACTTGTCCTCTCCCGAGTGCAAAGCGTGGTGAACTGTACGAGTACCAGATTCTCTCCACGGTACCAGCACCATGAACATTTCATACGTTGGTCATGCGTTTGCAATAGCAGAGACAGTTGATCTCCCTGCCGGGTGCATTGCATATGACGTTGCGGTTGTTCATGCAATGAGGATCTTAAGCGGGACGGCTCCTAGTCTTCCGACTGGATGGACAGACATCGGTGCATTGAACCAGTCATCCAATATCTCTCAACGGGTAGGTTACAAGGTCCTTGATGGAACAGAAGAGAACACTGGAACCTGGACCAACGCAACAAATGTTCAGGTCAATGTTTATCGAGGAGTTAACTGGACAACCCCAATAGGAACAATTGGAACAAGATCAACAACTTCTATCTTCACTTTTCCAGCTATTACACTTGCATATGGAGATGGGTCAGCCTGGGTTGTATGCTTCGCGGCATACAATCTAGGTAATGTAACTTCAATGTATGCAGGCTCCATTGCAGGGCATACAAATCGAAGCTCCGGGCATGGGATGGGGGGTTATGTTGGTGCGTGGGACAAGGCAAATACAGCAACATACCCAGAGTCAGCAAATATTCCAACCGGAGGTTCTGGTTCTCTTGTTGCTCACAATGTCGAACTTATCGTTGCGTCTGCTGCTCCCCCCGAGACTCCCTACGTCTGGGAGATCATCGCGGGCGAGCTTCCTGACGACCTCTTGCTTGACTCTGCGACTGGTGAGATCACAGGAATCGTTGCTGCTGATGTTCCCGATGGAACCTATATCTTCACGGTCATCGCCTACAATAACACCTTTGCGACCCAAGCTTGGACCTGTCAGCTCACTGTCTACGGTACGGGACTCCCTGCCGCAACTTGGTCTCTTGATCTAGAAAAGACGGTCTCACTCAAAGTCCTTGCATGGCATAGGCACTCACGGGTCTTGATGAGGCCAACCATTGTAGAGGGAAAGTACGTCCTCTATGTGGATTCCGACAATATTGCATATAGACTTGAGAGAGCTACAATAGTTGAGTCCGGTTCCTACTGGGTATCACCAATGCTCAATAGAAAAAAGAGGAACTCCGACTACACAATCACTGAGGTCCTAGTCAGGTATAGGGCCAGTGACACAACGATCATCAACGTCTATGCATCAGGGAACGGAGGTCAGACCTGGAAGGCTCCGATCTTGAACTTCACTCCACTCTTTGGGGCTGACCAATCGATCCGTTGGGTCCGAACTCACTTCAACGTCACCGGGTCGGACATTCGATTCAAGATCGAGTTCTATGGAGCTATTCCCGTGTGGCTGTATGAGTGGCAAGCAAAATTGATTGAACGCGAAGGCGTAAGGAAGGGATGATGGAACCTATCCTGCGCGTTGAGTGTCAGGAGCCGGAGGGGAACATTCTCAGAGAGATCAGGCTCATGCCCCTCTCTATCGAGAACATGAAGTTCCTCTGGGATAAGCTCTCTCAGTTCCCTACCCTGTTCGACCGCCACATTGTAGATATCGATGACTTCAGCAACACATTCTTGTCACAAAACAGTGATGGGAGTCTCAGACCCAACGGTATCATTTGGGGGATTGATGATGTTGGGATCTTCTACCTGACCAACATCTACCCGATGTATCAAGCGACTGGACACTTCACGTTCTGGGACCGCCGGTTCCGAGGCCGTCGAGATTTGGTTCGCTCAATGATCAAATACGTTTGTAAGGAGTTTGGTTTCCACCGTCTCGTGGCTGAGGTCCCACTCTACGCGATGCCAACCATTCACGCGATGGAAGGGATGGGCCTCATCAAAGAAGGAAGGATGAGGAAGGCAACGTGGTACAATGGTGAGTGGTGGGACGTCAACGTCTATAGCGTTCTTGAGGAGGAGGCAGAATCATGGGTGATTGGCTGAAGCCAAACATCGACACGAAGCAGCCCAAGTCGCAGGCAACTCCCCTCAGTCAGGACGTGTTGAATCTGCTGAGACAAGCCATTGCTGGCGGAAACATGGGTGCGCCTATGTCAGCGACGGGTAAGGCTGCGGAAACGAATCTCAGTTCGTTCATCTCGGATCGTCAGACTCCTGAGATGTTCAACGAGTTGATGGGACCACTCAGGGAAGCTTTTGGGCTTCAGACTGAGAAGGACGTCGCGAAGACCCGAGAAGGCATGAGTATGATGGGGAATCGGTTCGGGACCCCAATGGCACGCGAGGAAGGCCGGGTCAGAAGTGAAGCGAACATCAACCTGAATGACCAGATCACGAAGTTGTTCATGGGTGAGCAAGCAAATCTGCTCAAGGGCATCGGGATGCAGGGGGACATGGCAACGTCGAACCTCCAGCCCTTCTATGACTTCGCCGGGCTCGGGATCCTGCCGGAGAATCAGTTCGTGACGGACAACCCGTGGATGACGATCATCAGAGAACTTATCAAGGCTGGTGGAACTGTCGCGGGTGCTGCCGCAGCTGGCTGATCTTTACCCAGTAAATTTCAACTGGAGAACACATGGCAGTCTCGACCCTTAGTCCTGGACAAGTCATCGACCTTCGTGGGAGGTCGCCACTTGAGGGCGTCGGTGAGAGCCTTGGGATGCTCATTGCGGGGCTCACTATGGATAAGGACGACAAGATCCGAAAGGCCCTCTTGGGGGACCTTCCTCTCAGTGAGAAGGTTGCCGAGGCAGGATGGACCCTCATGGAGAAGGCACGGAAGATCGACCCTGGTGTGAGAGATGTTCGTGAGGCAGCCATGCTGTTGAATCCTCAGACCGGGGATGCAAAGGTCAGTCCAGACGAGGTGTTGAACCGGATGTTCCCCGGCGGTGGAGCACTCTCTGCTGATGCTATTCATAGTGCGATGGCAACCTTCCCTGGAATGCAACGGACGATTCAGGAGAAGCTCGCAGCAGAGGGTGAGGTGACTCCTGAGCAAGCAGGTCAAGTTGCGACGGGGCCGGCAAGGCTCGCGCTTGAGAGGGAGAAGGCTCTTCCCTATACTGAGGTCGCTGACATCGAGGCTAGGATTGCTCGTGGAGCAGGAAGCACAGCAGATTTCACGATCCTCGAAGCAAGAAACAAGCTTGAGGTTCTCATCGAGTTCCGCAGGTTGGCTCCTCCCGAGGTCCAAGCGAAGGTTGAGGCGTATGGGCTCACGAATCTGTTGACAGAGTACGAACTCAAAGCTGAGGCGATGCAGGCAATCACCGACAGGCTTGATACTGCCTCACCCTTTGAGCGTGAAGTCATAATTGCTGGGATGGCTGGACCGATGGGTCAAAGTTACGTCAACTACCTTGCTGGAGAGCGCCAGTACGACCAGTCCTGGGACCTCGCAACCCACCAGAGTAATCTCGCACTCAATCGAGAGCGGGCCCTCATGGACTACCAAGCAGGACTCAAGGCTGCCGGTGATGCCACTGAGGCTGCTGCTGCTCAGGTGAAGTTCCTCTGGGAAGCGAGAGATCGCTCCCGAGCCACGGCTGATATGATCGAGGAAGCGGTGGGTAAGGATCAATTGGATAGACTCCCTACTCTCCTCGCGGATCTCGAATACGACGCTCAGTCCATCTTCAACATCGACCCGGCTTCTGCTGCAACCGTTGGAGCCAGGGTCAATGAGATCTTCAACAAGAACAAAATCAAGGACGTTCACTTCGACGTTCAGAGGCTTTGGGACCAAGCTGGACCAGCAGCCGCGCTCATTGGAGAAGCTGAGACTTTCATGATTTTGGCTCAACGTCCCTCGACAGGCGAAGCAAGGGAAATCGAGGACGCTGCACAAGCCCAGCTCATTGCACATCACACAGACTCAACAGGACGCTTCGACTCTGTGGCTTATGGGATCGTCCAGAACTACATCTCGAAGCTCCGGGTGGACCCTGCATACTTCGACAAGATCCGAGCCGGTGCAGCGACGGCAGCAGCAATCGAGATTCAGAACTCTGATGCTCCAACTCTTGCACAAGCTCGTGCGAGGAGAGAAGCTGAAATTGAGAAGATTAAGACTGAGATGCTGACAGGTGGCTTGAACGTACCCATCGAACGGTCGACTCAGCTCTACTATCTCATGCTTACCAACCTCTTTGCTGGATACGGTTCGAGGACTCCTTCACCCGGACAACTCAAGTGAGCACTCCTCGAAGCAGACTCGAAGAACTCAAGAAGGCTCGAGAGGGTGAGGGAGATAATCCCTTCGCCATCTTTGGAGCCCCCATCACTCCTCGTACAGTTGATACGAGTGGCCGAACGGTTGCAACGGGTCCACTTGTGAAGGAGGAGACTCTTGAGCCACGAGCAGAGATAGGGGACGAGAATCCCTTTTCCATCTTTTCTCAAGTTCCTGTGGGTCAACCCGAGACTGAAGTCTTCCATCCAGCCGGTGAGAGGTTCGTCCACGGTGCTGTTCGGGAGGTTGTCCATCCAGTTCGTGC
>Ga0180007_10002659_pt1 | contig 20930 bp, 22 predicted proteins | sample MM_PC_MetaG_FD_121122 | JGI IMG/M metagenome (GOLD analysis project Ga0180007, IMG submission 121122) | Groundwater microbial communities from the Aspo Hard Rock Laboratory (HRL) deep subsurface site, Sweden - MM_PC_MetaG | ecosystem: Environmental > Aquatic > Deep subsurface > Groundwater... | reverse complement strand
ATGAGGATGGGGGGGATCTTCTCCGGGGGCGGATCCCCCCGGCCCCCCCGGCCCCCCCGGCCCCCCCGGCCCTCCCCGCTCCCCCCAGCCCCCCCGCGGCGCGTCGCCGGCTCGCGCCACACCCAGGGGTACTATGGCGGGAGCCTACGTCGGCAAGTCCTTCGAGCTTATAATCCTGCTGCCCTTGCTCTCGTAATAGCGTAGCATCTCGTCGATTTTCGTCTTATCATAGCTAGTGACGCAATCCGACAGGACGGTCACGCCGTACCCGGCTTTCCGCAGGTTGTAGCAAGTCGACTTGACGCAGGCGACGGCGTCAGCTCCGGCTATGAAGAGATCGCGGATTCCGTTCCTACCGATAAACTCGCTAAATTCCTCGCAGCTCAACGCGTTTCCCTTCGATTTCGTAAACACGTTCCTTGACGCTATCCTCATGTCGGAAACCAGCTCGGCCCCATGCGTGTCCGGCTTGAAAGTCCTCGTGCCGGCCGACAGGTTCTCATGCCTTATATAGACGACGTGGATACTATTGCCGACCGCCCAGCCAATGGCCTCGTTTATATTGCCGATCACGTCTTTATAATTCTTCGTTATATCGTTTTGTATATCGATAATAACCAAGGCCCTCGCCTGCATGGCGCCTCCTCCAGATAGCGTGCACGAGCTGTTTTCATCGCTAAGCATGAGCTTCCTCCTTATAGCAGAGAGATTCGATTCCTTGACATGATAGCCCGCGATTGTTGACAACTGTATGGCAACGATCCACAATGATAGCGAGGAATTCCCGGCAGGCTGGCTGTACGATGAAAGTAGACAGGCTTATTAGCATTATCCTGACGCTCCTTGATAGGAAGCGCATAGGCGCGCAGGAATTAGCGGAAATGTATGAAGTCTCGCCCCGCACGATCTACCGCGACATCGACGCTATAAACATGGCGGGCGTCCCCGTCCGCTCGACGTCGGGCGCGGGCGGCGGCTTCGAGATAATGCGGGAATACAAGATAGACAGAAGCGTATTCTCGGCCGCGGACCTTTCCGCTATCCTGATGGGGCTTTCCGGCCTTTCGAGCATGATGCGGAGCGACGAACTGGCGAACGCCCTCGCGAAGGTCAAGAATCTTATGCCCGCCGGCAGAGCGAGCGACATCGAGCTAAGAGCGAATCAAGTATATATAGACCTAAGCCCGTGGCTCGGCGAAAAGGACGTGCAGCCGTATTTAGAGATCATCAAGACGGCCTTGAGGGAGAGCAGGCTACTATCGTTCGAATACGCTGACCGCCACGGGAACAGGACCGCGCGGACGGCGGAGCCGTATCAGCTGGTATTGAAAGGCGGCCAGTGGTATTGGCAAGGGTACTGCCATGCGAGAGAGGATTTTCGCCTGTTCAAGCTATCCCGCATGGCGGGCCTACGGATACGGGATGAGCGTTTCAAGCCGCGGGAATTTAAAAACCCGCAGCTAGGCTTCGCCGATATCCTGCCGACCGTGAGGACGATGATCAAGATCCGCGTCCACGACTCTATCATGGACAGGATCCTCGATTATTGCGCGGACGATAGCTATACGCCGGACGGCGACGAGCATCGCGTCGTTAGCTTTCCTTTCATAGAGAACGACTACTATTACGACCTTCTCCTAAGCTTCGGGAAGAAATGCGAGTGCCTGGAGCCGTCTCGTATCCGCGCGGAGCTGAAGCGCAGGATACATGAGATAGCCGCCGTCTACGATAGGCGATAACGGCTTGAGCATGATTTCCCTTCGTAAGGTATTAACGGGCCTGACGCGCGGCGGGCGCAATTACTTGAGCGCGCTCCTCCCGCGCGGGCCCCTGCATGATCCCCCTCCCCGGCGCGACTTGTACGGAGCTGATCCGGTCGCATAGAATAGATACTACCGTCGTACGCCCGCGAGCGCTGACGCGGTAATAGACTCGCCTCGGATCGTTGGCAAGGGGAGCGTCGAATGGTAAAAAGGGCCTTATGCTTCGCAGTCCTTATGCTCCTATCGTTCCCCGCGGCCCGGGCCGAGGGGAACGCCACGGTCAGGGTCGGCGCCTTCAACTACTATCCGGGGATCTTCCTCGACGTCGACGGGAAGGTGAAGGGCTTCTACGTCGACGCCTTGGCCGAGGTGGGACGCGAGCGGGGCATTGACTTCGAATACGTATGGGGTACCTGGAACGAGGGATTGGAGCGGATCAAGGACGGGAGCGTGGACCTCCTTACGAGCGTAGCCTACACGCCGGAACGCGAGCGCTACCTGGACTACGGCGAGGAACCGCTCCTTACGGTCTGGAGCGAGCTCTACGTCGGCATCGATTCCGATATCAGGGGCATCACCGACTTCGAGGGCAAGCGGGTCGCGCTGATGAAGGGCGACTATAACGCGCAGAACTTCCGGACGCTCGTCGACTCGCTCCGCATCACGGTCGAGATACTCGAGGAGGGCTCGTTCGAGGACGTTTTCAAGGCCATCGTCGACGGCCGGGCAGACGGGGGCGTCGTCAACTGCACCTTCGGGGCGGGTAGGCAGCGGCAATACGGGATTCGGTCTACCGGCGTCATTTTCAACCCCTTCGATATCTTCTTCGCCGTGGCCGAGGGCAAGAACGCCGAGCTGCTCTCGACGCTGGACGGGTACCTCGAGACATGGAAGCACCAGCAATCGTCGGTCTATTCCCTGGCGCGCCAAAGGTGGACCTACGGCGAGACGAGCCTGGTTCAGGCCATCCCTCGCTGGGTCGTATATGTCGCCGCCGGGATGCTGCTGCTCCTGGGCGCCCTCCTGTCCTTCTCCATCCTCCTCCGCTCGAGGGTGAGGCGCGCCACCCGCGAGCTGAGCGAGCGAGAGGCCAAGCTGAGGAGCTACATCGAGAACGATCCCGAGGGCATCTTCGTCGTCGACTCGGAGGGTCGGTACCTCGAGGCTAATCCCGCGGCCCAGAGGCTGACGGGGTATACCGAGCGGGAGCTGCGCTCCCTATCGGTAATCGACCTCCAGCCGAGGTCCACGGCCGAGGAGGACATGCGGTACTTCCGGGCCCTGAAGGAGAAGGGAAGCTCGAAGGATGAATTCTCCTATCGGCGGAAGGACGGGGAGATCCGGCGCTGGTCGCTCGAGGGCGTCAAGCTATCCGACGACCGCTACCTGGGCTTCGCCAGGGATATTACGGACAGGGTGAGGGCCGACCTTGAGATCAAGTCCCTGCTCGAGGAGAAGGAGATCCTCCTTAAGGAAGTCCACCATCGCATCAAGAACAATATGAATACGATACGGGGGCTGCTCCAGCTTCAGAAGGACGCCCTGCGCGACTCTCCCGCTTTCTCGGCGATACAGGACGCGGAGAACCGCGTGCAGAGCATGATAGTGCTGTACGACAAGCTATACTGCTCCGAGAACTATAGGGAGCTATCGGCGAAGGCCTACCTCGAGTCGCTCGCCCCCGGCGTGCTCGGGACCTTCCCGAGGCGAGCGGACATATCGCTCGTCATGGACGTCCAGGATTTCTCGCTCAACGTCCAGTACCTCGCCCCCCTGGGCATCCTGTGCAACGAGCTCATGACTAACAGCATGAAGCACGCGTTCGCGGGCCGGGACTCCGGGACCATCACTATCTCCGCGTCGTCGATCGACGGCGTGGTGACGGTACTCGTCCGGGACGACGGGATCGGGATGACAGACCCCGCGAGCGCGGGTTTCCGCAAGGGCTTCGGACTGGATCTCGTCGATATGCTCATGCGGCAGCTCGACGGTACGCTCGCGGTCGAGGTCGACGGAGGTACTTCGTGCACGCTCCGCTTCCCCGTAGCGTGATCGAGCTATAGCGGGAGGAGTAGCCGAGCGCGAGGCCGGGCCGGATCGGGCCCGCTCAGCCCCTCGCGCCGCGCGTATACGCGAAGAAGAGCGAGTCGGCCTTTACCAGGTGTTCGACGACCACGCGATTGACGAGGAAATCGAACAGGGCGGACGAGCCTTCGGCGCCTAGCCTGGTCCGCAGCTCCCCCGCCGCGAGCGAGAGGCCGGCGTGGAGCTTCGCGTGGGCCGCCGCGTCGGGGTAGCCTACCTCCGCCAGCACTCGCTCCTCGTCGGCGAAGTGCGCCTTGACGTGCTCGACCAGGGCGTCGACGGCGTCGGACTCGCCTTCGCCGCCGGAGAGCGATATGGCCAAGAGCGAGTTGGCCAGCTCTATGAGCCTGATATGCTGAGCGTCGATGAGCTCGTTCCCCGACGACCATTCGTCCCTCCAGGCGATCCGGACGCTAGCGACCGGCAGCGCCTCGTCGCCTCCTATCGCCACGACCCTGTTCCGGCCGCCGTTCTTGGCCCTGTACAGGGCCTGGTCGACGCGGGCGAACCAGGCCTCCAGGCTCCCTTCCGGCGGCCATTCCGCTACCCCGAAGCTCGCGGTGACCTCGCCGACGAGGGGGAAGGCCTCCCTGGCGACGGCGAGCCTGAGCTTCTCCGCGAGCGCCGCCGCGCCCGCCAGGGCGGTGTGAGGCGCTACCAGCAGGAATTCCTCGCCGCCCCAGCGGAACAGGTCGTCGGGCTCCCGCACGAGGGCGCTCGCGAGGCCGGCCATGCGCCTCAGGACCTCGTCGCCGGCCTGGTGCCCCCAGGTATCGTTGACCCGCTTGAAATGGTCGATATCGAAAAGCACGATGGACAACGGCAGGCCGTACCTCGACGAGCGCTCCATCTCGGCTCGTAGCCTAGGCTCCAGGCTATGGCGATTACGCAGCCCGGTCAGCTCGTCGCTCGTGGCCATGGCCTGCAGCGCGTCGTTCTTGCGCCCGAGCTGAGAGAGGAGGTCAGCCACGTCGAGGGCCACTACGAGACCGGCCCACAGGACCGAGAAGAGGAGCGAGAACGAGAGCGTATAGGCGTTCGCCAGCCCGTCCTCCGTGAGCCCGGCGCTCGCGGCCCCGTCGCCCGCGAGCGCGGCCGACGAGTCGCCGGACGCCGCGAGCAGGGCGATCCGCCCCGCGTGGAAGGCTATGAACGCCAGGGCCACTACGCGGGCGGACAGCCTGAGGATAGGGGCTACGGCCGCGTCGCTAGCGCGTATCGCCGCGAGGAACTCTATCGCCGCGATCGCCGTCAGGCAGGAAGACAGGATCGCCCTGAGCGCGAACGAGTCGACGAGCGCGGTCGCGAGCGAGAGCGAGGCGAGCGTGGCCGCCGCATAGGCCCAGAAACGCCTCGGCCATCCCGGGCGCGCGCCGGACCGGCTCCTATAGCCCCAAGCCAGGCAAAGCTGGAAGAAGACGAGCAGCGCGCTCGCCAAGACGCAGCTGAAGGCCCGGGGCAAGTCGCCTTGGCCGAGTAATAGCGAGTAGGCGACGAACGCCGAGACGAACCCAGCCGCGTATATCCAGACGCCGCGCTCCCTGCGGAACAGGGCGAAGGCTACGGCGCAGGCCGCCAAGGCGATTCCCGTCAACGCTAGCGCGTACGAAAGGGTCTTCGCTTCCATGCCTCAAGGGTAAGCCATGACGGGGACGATTGCCATAGCCGCCGCCCGATTCGGGCCGCCCGATTCGGGCCGCCCGTTTCGGGCCGCCCTTGCGGCGCGGGACGGCCTCCTAGCCTCTTCCCGGAGCCTCGGCCGGGAACTCCATCGCGTAGCGGGTACCGCCTTCCGTCTCGACGCGGATGGACGCGCCCAGCTGCGACGCGAGAGACTCAATGAGCTGCAGGCCTAGCCCGGTCCCCGCGCGCCGCGCTTCGTCCATGACGAGGCCCGTTCCGTTATCGCCGCAGAGGACGCGAACGGTACCGTCCCGCGCGGAGGCCGTTATCGAGACGCGTGGATCGGCGATACCGGCGAACGCGTACTTCATCGAGTTGGTCACTATCTCGTTCACGATAAGGCCGAGCGTGGCCAGGCGATCGGCGTCGAGCTCAAGGTCGTCGATGTCGAGGTCGAACCTCGTCGGGGCCGACGAGGCCGACGAGGACAGGACGTCCGCGAGGTCGCTCGCGAGCGCGGAGAGGAAATCCTTCATCGACGCCCGCGCGTAGCTGCCCTTGGCGTTCATGAGGTCGTAGAGCTGCGCGAGCGATCGCAGGCGGTTCCGCGCGTCGATGAGCACGACGGAGGGATCCTTGCCCTCCGCGAAGGCCGACTGTAGCGATAGGAGGCTGGAGGCGACGGCCAGGTTATTCTTGATCCTATGGTGGACCTCCCGTAGCAGCGTCTCCTTCTCCGCCAGGAGCCGCGCCACCTGGGACTCGGAACGCTTGCGGGCGTCGATGTCCGTAAGGAGGCCCATGATAGCCATCCGTCCGCCCCATTGGATGATCGCGGAGGAGACCGACAGCCAATGGGCTTCCCCGGCCGCGTCCAGGAGCCTCATGTCGTATGCGTCCGGGGGCGATCCGCCGGAGACGCGGGACCGATGATAATCGAGCACTAGAGTGCGGTCTCCGGGCCATACGAATTCTAGGAAGCCGCGGCCGACGAGCTCGGCGGGCCCGAGGCCGAGGAGCGAGGCGGCCTTGGGATTCCCGTACACGACCAGCTCGTCCTGGATGATGATTATGGCCTCGCTGGCCCGCTCGACCAGAGTACGGAATTTTTCCTCGCTCTCCGCCAGGAGCATGTCGCTGCGTTCCTTAATGAGCAGTATGAAGCCTATGGTCGAGACGAATTTGAACAGGAAAAGCGGGACGAAGGCCAGCGTCTGTATAAACGCCGACGTGAATAGCGAGAACTCGGGGCCTAGGGCCGCGGACGCCGCGGCCCTCGCCGCCAATACCAGGCAGTAGAACGCGCTGACGAGCCCGATGAAGGCATGGAGCCCCCCTCGTCCGCGGAACATGAAGAACGAGAGGGCCGCGTAGGGGCCTATAGAGACGATAGAGGCCACGAACACCCTGATATTCGGCGCGGAACCGGCGAACGCCAGAAAAACTGCTATCCCTATGCTCGCTATGAGCGCGTACGCGGCGTCCTTCCTAGCGGACGGAGCGTCCGAGGTGCTGAGGGCGAGGCATTCCAGGCCGAAGCCGGAGATCAGGGCGGCGTTGCCTACGTGGATGGAGAGCGCCGCGGGAACGACGCCCCTCAGGTATAGCAGGGTCCACGCCGCGGCCTGCAGGCTCGCGCCGGCGACATAACGCCTTACCGACGGCTCCAATCCTAGCTTCCATTGATACACGACGAGGGTAGCGACGGCGCTGGCGTTCCCTACGACGAGGAGGACCAGGATCGTATGGATATCGAGCTCGAGGAGCGCGGGCATACTCAGACTTCCACGGCCATCACCGCGACGTCGTCCTCGGGCCTGTCGGCCCCCATTTCCCGTACGAACGCGACGGGCAGGTCGGCCAAGGGCAGCGTCCGTAGGCGTCCAGCCGCGGCTATCAGCCGGTCGCTAGAATCAGCCGAGGACCTCAGGTCGAGCCGGTTCTCCACGAGCCCGTCGGTATAGAGCAGGAAACGGTCGCCCTCCCGTACCTCCATGGATTCGGAACGGTACATCGACTCCTCGAGCATGCCTACGAAAGGATTCTCGCATGCCGCCATCGAGACGGGCCCTTCCCTCGGGATATAGAGGGCGGGCGGATGGCCAGCGGCCGCGAAGACGGCCTTTCCCGCCCTCCTGTTTATTCGGAGCGCGAACGCCGTCAGGTAGTTGTCCTCGAGTATCGTCTTGGAGAGGACGCCGTTCAGGTACGAGAGGGCCTCCTCCACCGAATGCGCGGGCGTCGCGCATTGCTTGAGGAGCACCTTGACCGCCGGCGTCACGTAGCTCGTCCCTACGTCGTGCCCGGCTACGTCGGCCATCAAATAGAAGTATACGCCGTCGGACACCGGCACGACGTCGTAGAAGTCGCCGCCCGCCTCGTGGAGGGATCGGTAGTACACCGAGAAGCGCGCTTCGGGCAGGTCCGACGGGTTAACGAGTAGCGATCGCTGAGCCGCGGCTATCTGCTTCAGGCTCTCGGCGCGCGCCTCCACGAGCTCCTCGTTGGCCTTGGCGAGACGCACGTGCACGCGGACCCGAGCCCTCACCTCCGCCTCGTTAGCCGACTTGACGATGTAATCGATCGCGCCGAAATCGAAGGCCTTGAGCTTCGACTCCTGGTCGCCAAGGCTCGTGAGCATTATCACCGCTATGCGCCTGGTCGCCGGGTCCGCCTTCAGGCGCCGTAGCGCCTCGAAGCCGTCCATGCCCGGCATGACCACGTCCAGGAGGATGAGCACCGGCCGCTCGGTCGCCGCGGCCGCGAGGCAGGCCTCGCCGTCGGAAGCCTGGGCTATCCTATAGCCGTCCTCCTCCAGGATGCTGGCGAGGAAGGCCCTGTTCGAGCCGGAATCGTCGACTATCAATACGGTATACGATGCGTCGGACATAGGGCCTCCCGTCCTACAAGTATATGCGCGGGGACCGGCGAGTCCAGGCGGATCCCGTCTCTACGTTCTTCTGTACGGGGGGGCGATCGCTCGGGCTAGGGGGCCGGGATATCGATGGCTACAGGCCCATCCGGTGCTGGATAGACTTGCGCCAGTCGAATTTCTCGCCTTCCTTCTCCCATTGGATACGGCGCTTGACGGTGAAGGCGGTCATGCTCTTATCTCGGTACTCGACGACGGCGAAGGCTCCTCGGCCTATGTACGCGACGCGCTCGGAGGGCTCGAGGTTCTCTCCTACCGCCGCCTGGGCCAGCGCGCAGTCGAAATGCACCGGCTGCCCGCCGTCCCTACCCGCCAGGGCGCTAGAGAGGTCGAAGATCTGCTTCTCGCATATGGAACAGACTACGGGCGGCTGATCGGCGAGCGCCGACTTGGCTTCCTCGGCCGGCTCGGCCTGCCCGGCCTTAGCCGCTACCCGCTCGCCGTCCCTCTGCCCGGAGCGTCCGCGTCCCCGCCTTCCGAACCTACGCCTTGAATCCTTGTTTCCATCCGCCATTACTTACTCCGATACCGTCCATGATTTCATCGCTGAGCAGGTACGCTATGCGAAGAATAGCCCCGTCCATATAGCGCTCATCATGCACCATGACCTTGAGTTCTTCAAGCCTGTCGTCGACCGAATCGTTTGCCGTTGCCTTCATCATGTGCGCTCCGCGAACGCGTTCTCGAAGTAATCCGCCGCGGTACCTGCCGCGACGGTGGCGACGTCGTACCGAACGACGGCGTTACTAAATTCTCGATGCGCGGAGACGAAGAGTTTAGACGTTTCTACTATCCGCAGGCGTTTTACTCGCCCGACCGAAGATTCGAGGCTCTCTAGCCCGTACGCGCCGACGTCCTTGACCTCGACGACGGCGAGGACGCCGTCCTTGAGGGCCACTATATCCAGCTCGCCGCGACCGCCGCGCCAGTTCCTGGCGACGATATCCCATCCGCGGTCCGCGAGCGAGGCGGCGACGAGCTCCTCCGCCGCCCTGCCCTTCGCGCTCCGGCTTATCACGCCTGGGCTGCCAGCTCCCGGGGATCGACGGCGCGCGCTATGAAGAGGGTCTTCTCGGCCAGGAGGTCTATAGAGTCGCCCGACTCGTCCTTGAAGTGCTTCCCGAACTCGTCGACTATGACCCTCAGCTTAGGCCTCAGGGGCGCGTCGGCGTGGGTGTCTACGACCTTGGCTATGGCCGCGTTATTGAGGACGACTATGGAACCGATGGGATAGATGCCCATGCTCCTGACGAAGGCCTTGAGCACGTCGGGGTCGAAGCGCCTGGAGTTATCCGACAGCAGGTTCTTGATGGCCGCGTAGCCTATCATCGAGTTCCTATACGGCTTCTGGCTCACCATGGCCTCGAAGGCGTCCGCCACGGAGACGATGCGCGCCAGGAGGTCTATATCCTGGCCCGCCGTCCTCCTGGGATATCCGTCGCCGTCCCATCGCTCGTGATGCTGCAGGCCTACGAGGCCCACGTCGTCGGGATACTGGAGCTCCTTGATGACGATGCGGTACGAGAGCAGCGGGTGGGCGCGCATCTTCTGCGCCTCCTCGGGGCTAAGCGTGCCTTTCTTCTTGATGATCGCCTCGGGGACCCGGAGCATGCCTACGTCGTGGAGCAACGCCCCCGAGGCCAGGTGGACGAGGCGATGAGGCGGCAGCTTCATCGTCTGGCCGACGACCACCGATAGGATGGCGCAATTGACGCCGGCCCTTGCGAGGTCGTAGCCTTGCACGTCCGCCGACAGTATGGCCGATACGACTATAGAATCCTTCTCCCTGACGAGCTGTACGAGGTCCTGGGAAAGCTTATCGACGTTCTTCGGCTCGACCTTCTCGCCCTGGGCTATGCTGTCCATGAGGCGCTTGAGCCTGTCTATCATATCGGTATAGGCCGCGTAGAGGGCGTGGTCGGCGAAAGCCGCGAGCCCGGCCCTGGAGCCTCCCGCCTTGGCGCGGCCCTCGTTCGCGGCGGCCGAGGCGGCGGCGGCGCGGATAGAGGCGGAGGGCCCCGCGGCGCTGTCAGCCGCGTTATCGGCGGCCTTATCCGCGGGGGCCTCGAGCTGTCCCTCGCTGAAGACCGAGCCTATGCCCCAGCGCTTCAGCCCCTCTATATCCTTCGCGCGTATGGCTACGCCGGCCGGCGCGAACATGATATCGCCTTCCGAGAACGCGTCGGCCGTGAACCGAGATCCGGGCAGGATCCTGTCGAGCGAATACTTCTTTTTCATGGTCGTACTTTCCTTATAAAAGCTAGCACGCGCGCCACGAGCTCCCAGTACTCGGGCGGCACGAACTCGCCGATATCTACAGGCTCCAGTCCCGCTACGATGGCGTCGTCCCGGATCACGGGAACGCCCGAGGCCTCGGCCAGGCCGTCGATACGCTCCGCCGTCCTCCCGGTACCCTTGGCGACGACTATAGGAGCGGGCGACGACTCGTCGTACCGGAGCGCTACCGAGCTACGGATGGGTCTCTTAGGCATCCTCGTCTACGCCTTTCCGCGAGCCGAGCTCCCTAAGGTAACCCTCCTCGAGATCGCCGGACGCTACCCCGGCGTAGCCCGAGAATTCCTTCTCGAACGCCGTCCTCTCGGCCTCGTCGCCGGAATAATAGGCTATCCTCGTCCCGTTCCCCGCGCCCGAGACCTCGAGCAGCCTACGCTGGTCGCCGAATCGGATATCGGCCAAGAGGCGCCCCGCCTTCGTTCCCTTACTATAATACCATAAACGGAAGAAACCATGGTAATTAACGCCGCGGAATTCCGTCTTGAATGGCAGGCAGGCCCAGTACGGGCCCGCGGGGTCAGGCGTCGCGAGCCTCGTCGCGTCGGGATCGCCCATAGCGGCGGCCGCGGCGGCCTCGAGGCTCCTCGCGATCTCAAGTATACCGGACTGGTCGGCAGCGGCCCCCGGCGGCGATTCGTCCCCATGGCGGCCGCCGGATCCGTCCCCATGGCGGCCGGCGGCCTCCCCGTCCCCGGTACCGCCGCCCGAGGAATCGCCGCTACCGAAAGAACCGCCCGCGGAGCCTGAACCGTCCGTATCGTCATGATCGAGGATGCCGAGGATCCGTTCGCAGGCCTCCCCCCCAGGATCGAGGCCGACCGACGCGGCCCTGGCAGCTACGCTGGCGGCCGCCGGATCGTCGCCGTGGCGACGGACCGCCCTTCGCAGCGCCAGCGCCGTGGAAGGATCGAGAGGCAGGCGTTCCGCTATCATAGCGGAGAGCGCCGCGTACGAGGCGCCGTCCGACGGAATCCGCAGGGCGGCGCACAGCTCAGAAGCGGCGCGGCGGATAGACGCGCTCATCGGGGCTGCGCCCCGGGGGCGCGCTGGGGCGGGACCTACGGGGAGCGCGGAGGGCGCGGGGGACGGGAGCGGCCGAGGGGAGGAGGAAGACTGGGCGAGCTTCCGGGAAGCCTTTAAAAGGGCAGCGTCGGCCGACGGCGCGGTGCCGTCGCCGACGCTGACAGGTCGCGGCGCGATAGGTACGTGGTCCGGTCCTACCGGCCGCAAGATCTTAGGCCTGGGCGGACGCGGAGCGGACGGGGGGCTTGCGGCCTCCGAGGAGCTCCCGTATCTTGGCCTTCTTGCCTATCTTCTCGCGGATATAGTACAGCTTGGCGCGGCGGACGCGGCCGCAGCGGAGCACTTCTATCTTCTCGATACGGGGCGAGTGCATGGGGAACACGCGCTCGACGCCGACTCCGTAGGAGTTCTTGCGCACGGTGAGGGTCTTCCCGACGCCGGCGTTCTTCATGGCGATCACGAGTCCCTCGTAGAGCTGGATACGCTCGGTCTTGCCTTCAACAATCTTGAAGTGTATGCGGACCGTATCCCCGGCCTTAACGTCCTGGTAGGCCTTCGTCTGTCCGGCCTCGATCATCTTTATGAGGTTCATGCCTCTCCCCCTTGTCCAATTAATTCCAGTATCATCGCCCTGAGCTCGCCCTCGAGTCCCTTGCCTTGGAGCAGGTCGGGACGGTACAAGAGCGTCTTCTCGAGCCGCTTCTTCATGCGCCATTTGACGATGTTAGCGTGGTGGCCCGAGACGAGAACGTCAGGGACCCGCATCGTATCATATTCCGCCGGTCGTGTATACTGGGGGTACTCGAGCAGCCCGCCCTCGAAGCTCTCCTCGTCGAGCGACTCGCCCGTTATCACGCCAGGAATGAGCCTGTATATGGCGTCGACCAGGACCAGCGCCGCCGTCTCTCCCGAGGAGAGCACGTAGTCGCCTACGCTGATCTCGTCGGTAACGTAGGTATCGACGACCCGCTGGTCGACGCCCTCGTACCTGCCGCAGAGCACGACGAGGCGCTCCTCGGCGGCCAGCTCCCGCGCGTAGGCCTGGTTGAACAATCGCCCGCCCGGCGTCACGTATACGACGCGCGCGCCCTTCGCGTCGACCGAGTCGAGGGCCGCCGACACCGGGGCGGGCAGCATCAGCATGCCGGCCCCGCCTCCGAAGACCTGGTCGTCGCACTTATGGTGCTTATCCGTCGCGAAGTCCCGGATATCGGTCAGGCTGTACGACACGAGCCCGCGCTCTACCGCCCGCGCCATGATGGAGCTAGTGAAGAAGCCCTCGAGTATCCCGGGAAAGAGCGTGAGCACGTCGAATCTCATGCGGCTGCGTTCCTTACTCTAGGATCCACGGGGCGACGAGCTCGATCCGCCTCGAAGCGATATCCACGCGGCCTACGAACTCCTTGCGGAACGGCACGTAGGCAGATCCTCCGCCGGCCTTCTCGACCTCCAGGAGGTCCCCGCCCCCGCCGTCGCACACGGCGACGACCGTCGCGACGGTCGAGTCGCCGGAGTACACGGAGCAGCCGACCAAGTCGGCGTAGTAGTACTGATCGTCGTCCAGGGGGGCCGCCTTGTCGCGAGGCGCCCATAGCTCCATGCCCGAGAGGGCGCGAACCGTCTCGGGAGAATCGTATCCTCGTATCTTGAGCAGGGCCCCGTCGCCGAATTCCCTGGCCGACTCTATGGCTATTCGTATCTCGCGTCCCCCGCCCTTGAGCGTGGCCTCGGAGAGCTCGAGCAGATGCTCGCTCTCGCCGGAGAACGACACGAGCCGGACGTCTCCCCTGACGCCGTGGGGCGCGCCGAGGCGGCCGAGCGCTAGTTCGTCCACCTCAGTCTAGGATCTGGAGCTTAACGTCTTTACCGCCCCTGGTCGCGGCGGCCGACAGGAGGGTGCGGATAGCCTTGGCTATACGGCCTCTCTTGCCTATGACCTTGCCGATATCGTCCTGGGCGACCCGGAGCTCTATGACCGTGCCCTCGTCGGTCTCGACGAGGTTCACCGAGACGCCGGCGGGATCGTCGACGAGGGACTTAGCTACGTATTCTATGAAGTCTCGTTCCATCAGATGGCCCTTTCGTCAGGCGTAATCGCCGTGCGGCGCCGCCGCGAGGCTAGCCCCGCGGCTTCGCCCGCGACCGGGCGTACGCGACCGCCGGAGGCTAGCGTCCCGGGACCCGCGCCCGGAGGCTCGCCCGCGGGTTCGCCTGCCGGCGGAGCCCCGTAGTCTAGCCGAGGCGGATATTCTGCTTGTTGAATATGTTGCGCACGGTATCGGACGGGAGCGCTCCCTTGGCGAGCCAGGCCCTGGCCTTCTCCTCGTCGACGCGATACTGAGCGCCTTCCTTCTCGATCGGGTGATAGATCCCGAGCTCGTCGATGGTCTTGCCGTCGCGGGCCTGGCGGGTGTCGAGCACCACGATTCGATAATAAGGGCGCTTCTTGGCGCCAAATTTCTTGAGCCTGATCTTTACGCTCACGAATTCCTCCTGGTAGTATTGCCGGAACGACGATTTCGGTTATTTGGTCGCGGTAACAACCGCGAGCCGCGCCGCCGATCGATTAGCGACCGCGACGCGGAAGCGCCGATACTCGCGCTTTGGGTTTATACCTCATAAGTCTAGCCGTAGTCAATCGTCGCGCGCGGCGGGTAGCGCCTGGCGCTCCGATTCCGCGCCGCTTGCCTAGCGATCGGCCGGCGGCGTATAGTCGTGCCGATGCCAATACTACCCCCCCGAGCCCTTCTCCTCGCCCCGATGGTCGAACTGAGCCACAGGCCGCTTCGCGAGCTCGTCGCGTCTTTCGGCTCCTGCGACCGGTATTATACGGAGATGACGAGCGCCTCCGGGTATCTCGCCTGCTCCCCGTTCGACCGCTGGTTCATGGATTGCGAGCCCGTCCCGGAGACGACCGTAGTGCAGCTGTTCGACTCGGAGATAGAGCCCCTGGCCAAGGCCGCGGCGAGGCTATCGCGCGAGCGTTCGGCGGCCGGGAGGGAGCTCGGGGGCCTAGACGCCAACTTCGGCTGCTCCGCTCCCCATATCGAGAGATCGGGAGGCGGAGTCAGCTGGATGAAGGATACCGGGAAAGCCGCTGCGCTCATATCCGCTATGAAGGAAGCCGCGCCCGGCGTCGTCGTCTCGGCCAAGCTCAGGCTGGGCTACGAGGAATCTGGCGCCGCCCTGATAGGCTTCTGCCGCGCCCTCGCCGACGCCGGAGCGGACTATCTCGTCATCCATCCGAGGCTCAAGTCGCAAAAATTCAGGCGTTCAGGCAAGTGGGACTACGTCAAGGCCGTAGCCGAGGCGCTTCCCATCCCAATCGTGGGCAACGGGGACGTCAGGGACTACGATAGCTATGCGTCGGCGGTCGGGCGCTACGGAACGGCAGGCGCGATGATAGGCCGGGAGGCGGTCAGGCGACCCTGGATATTCGCGCTGATACGGGGCAAGGAAGCCGACCCCGGGTTCGAGATGAGGATCGAGGTGGAGGAAACGGGACTCAGCATGATACGGCTCATACGGGAGCTCCTTCCGCTTCCCTTCCACGCGAGCCGCGTAAGGCGCTTCTTCTTCTATTATTGCGACAACCTCGCGTTCGGCCACCACCTGCGCTACGCGATCCAGAATTCGGCCGGCCTCGACGACGCGGAGCGCTTGTTCAGGGCCTACTTCGACGAGGTACCGTCGGAGCGCGTCAAGATAGAGCGCTGATTCCGACGAATTATTAAGCTTGCGTCATTTTACACATTCCGCTATATTGTCAATTAGGCGAGGAGCTACACTATCGCCTATCGGGGCACGCCCGAGCCGCGCACGCCCGAGACGATAATCCGGAGGGACGAAATGGCCGAGACCTTAGCGCTGATGTTCATCGAGAGGGCGAAAGCCCGCCCTGACCTCGTCATGCAATACAGCAAGGACGAGAAAGGCGTCTTCCAGCCGACGAGCTACGCCGAGCTGCTCGAGGAAGTCGCCCGCTTCGCAGCGGGACTGGCGGGCCTAGGGCTGGCGCGCGGCGACCGGATAGGCCTCATCGCCGACAACCGCAAGGAATGGCTCATCAGCGACCTCGCCATCATAGGCCTCGGGGCGGCCGACGTACCGCGCGGCTGCGACGCTACCGAGCAGGAGCTGTCGTACATCCTCTCATGGAGCGAGTGCGCCATAGCCGTCCTCGAGAACGAGAAGCAGCTCGCCAAGATCGTGGCGCGCAAGGCGGAGATGCCCGCGCTCAAGAAGGCGGTCCTCTTCGACGCGGCCTCCGAGAAGGCCGTCTCCGAGGCGAAAGCCGTCGGGATAGAGACGCTCGCCTTCTCCGAGGTCTTCGCGGCCGGGGCCGCGCGCCGATCGTCGAAGCCGGGCGAGTACGAGGCGGAGGCCGCACTCGGCAGGAGCTCCGACGTGGCGACCATCATATATACCAGCGGCACGACGGGCGAGCCTAAGGGCGTAATGCTATCCCATGCCAACTTCCTGCACCAGACGGTAGTGCTGCCTGAGATAATTGACCTGCGACCGGGACAGATATGGCTATCGGTCCTTCCGGTATGGCACTCGTTCGAGCGCATCGTTCAATACGCCATAATCGCCGTCTACGACAGCATCGCGTACTCTAAGCCGATCGGCGCCGTGATGCTGCCCGATTTCCAGGCTATCAGGCCTCACTGGATGGCCAGCGTCCCGAGGATATGGGAGTCGGTCAAGGACGGCATATACAAGAGCATCAGGCAATCGGGCGGGGCCAAGAAGGCCCTCTTCGGCTTCTTCGTCGGCGTCGGGGAGAGCTTCGCGTTCTTCCGCAACATGATGCTCGGCAGGCTGCCGGACTTCGGCAACCGCTCGAGGATACTCGACGCCGTATTGCCCGTCGTGCCGCTGATCCTGCTCGCTCCCCTCCGCGGCCTTGGCGAGGTACTGATATTCAAGAAGATTAAGACGAAGCTAGGCGGCCGGTTCAAGGCGGGCATCTCAGGCGGCGGCGCCATGCCCGCCTCCGTCGATATATTCTTCGATACGATAGGCGTGCAGATACTGGAAGGCTATGGCCTGACAGAGACCGCCCCGGTCATAGGGCTGCGTCCCCAGCGGAAGCCTGTGATGGGCACCGTCGGCCCGGCTATCCGCGGCACGGAGTTCAGGATCCTGGACGAATCCGGCGCCGACGTCGGGACCTGCCGCAAGGGCGTCGTCCACGTCAAGGGACCGCAGGTCATGCTAGGCTATTACAAGAAGCCGGAACTGACGGCCAAGGTCCTCTCGCCGGACGGATGGCTCAATACGGGCGACCTCGGCATGCTGACGACGAACGGCTTCCTCAAGCTTACCGGTCGGGCCAAGGACACCATAGTGCTACTAGGCGGAGAGAACATAGAGCCCCTGCCTATAGAGCAGCGCATATGCGATAGCCCCTACATCAAGCAGGCCATAGTATTGGGCCAGGACAAGCGCTTCCTCGCGGCCCTCGTAGTCCCGGACCAGGATATGGTAACGGCGTGGGCCAAGGAGAATACGGTGCCGATAGTGGACTACGAGGCGCTCCTCGCCCAACCGGAGGTCAAGGAGCTCATCGACTACGAGATAAGCCAGGCGGTCAACCAGAAGACGGGATTCAAGAGCTTCGAGCGCATCTTCCGCTTCGATCTCCTGGCGACCCCGTTCGAGGTAGGCAAGGAGCTGTCGGCCAAGCAGGAGATAAAGCGCCACGTCGTGGCCGATCTCTATAAGCACCGCATCGCCAAGCTGTTCAAGAACTAGGCGCGCGCCTCAGTACGGCTAGCCCCGGGGGCCCCGCTCCTCGCCCAGGCCCTAGGGCTTGGCCGGGAGCGGAGCCAGCGCCTCCGCGAAGCTCCTAGCCTTCTCTACCTTGGGGGCGACGACGACTCGGCAATAGCCGTAGTCGGGGTTCTTCCTGAAGAAGTCCTGATGGTAATCCTCGGCCGGCCAATACGCCGCCAGGGGCTCGATCCGGGTCACGACCGGCTTCTGGAAGCGGGGAGCGACGGCGGCTACGGCAGCCTCCGCGGCCAGGCGCTGCCCCTCGTCGGCGTACAGCGCTATTGAGCGGTACTGCGTGCCTACGTCCGCGCCCTGCCTGTCCAGGGACGTGGGATCGTGGATGCGGAAGAATAGATCGAAGAGGCTTTCCAACGATACGACCGTCGGGTCGTACCGTACCCGCACCACCTCGGCGTGGCCGGTCAGCCCCGAGGAGACCTGCTCGTAGCTCGGGTTGTCGCGCGACCCGCCCGCGTACCCGGACTCCACGTCGACGACGCCGGGTATCAGCTCGTACGCCGCCTCGAGGCACCAGAAGCATCCACCGCCCAGCACTACGCTCGGGAACCCGCTCGTATCCTCCATGCCCACTCCTCCTGCGGCCGGCCGCGGATCGGTATTCGCGGCCGAGCACGAAATAAGCAAATACATGAGTAATACTATAATGTATCTCATATATATAGGGTAACGCGCGGGCCGGGCAAAGGAAAGCCCGCGCGCCTCCTTGATGCTAGGACTTCCCTAATACGCTACGGAGAGCCTCGCGCCGAACGAAAGAGACGACGCGCCGGCGTACCCGTATATCGCGTACGCCGCCAGGGTCGCGCCGGCCGCGACGGACCGGGACGCGCTGAGTACCGCTTCCGCGTCGCCGTCGGAGTGGTAGAAGCCGCGGAGGTCGAAGGCGCCGAGCTCGTCGGGCTTCCAGGAGATCGACGCGAACGCGTTGAACGCCTCGGGGAACTGCCCCGTCGCCGCCGCGTCTCCAGCCTCTATGTTCCAGAGCGCCTCGGCGTCGAGGAACAAGCGGCCGCCGATGGAATAGTCGAGCCCGAGCATGAGGCTGTACACGGCCCGCCCGGCATCCGGGACCCATTCCGCGTCGAGAGGGAGGCGCGCCACGGCTTCCGCCGAGATCCCTACGACGAGGTCGGCCTTGAGGTCCAGCCCCAGCGCGAGCGTCCCGCCCTCGCCGGCGCCCTTGTCTCCGCCGTCCCGGAAGGCCGAGACGCCGTAGTCGACGCCGAAGGCGTCGCCGTACTGCCTGAAGCCCGCGACGCCGTCCTCCGGGGCCCCCGCCACCGTCGCCGCCATATCGAGGCCGGAGAAATTCGAGAAGGGCACGAGGACGCGTACCGCGTCGCTCCCGGACCGCCCTAGCTGGAGGCCGCTGGAGTCGACGGTAGAGAAGAGATCGACGGGCGAGTAGGCGGTCCCCCTGCCGTAATTGAGTATCATGCGCCCCGCCGAAATATCGGCGAACGGCGTATAGACGGAAAAGTACAGCTTCTTAAGCTCCAGGGACATGACCGGCCCCTCGTTCCCGAACAGGTACGCGGCGAGTCCGGGAACGCCGGCCAGGACGGCCGAGGCCGCGGTCCTCGCCGCGTCGGCCGCAGCGCCGTACGCGAGCTTGACCGCGAGCGAGGCCTCGAGCTTCGACGATTCCCTATCGCCTCCCCGCGCGTCGAGGCGGAGCGACGACAGTCCCATATAGGAGCCGGTCCTGAGCTCCGAGTCGAACGGGTCGGACATGGCGCAGAGGAAGTCGGCGCTCGCCTCGCCGGAGAACGACAGGCCCGAGGGCCGCGGCGCCGCGGCGTAGGCCCCCGCGCCGCCGGCCTCGCCAGTCGCGCCGGCCTCGCCAGTCGCGCCGGCTTCGGCGGCGGCTCCAGAGCTTGACTCCGAGCCGGACGCGGAGCCGAAGAAGGCGTCCGCGTTAAAGGAATCGGCCTCCTGGGCTCCAACGGAAGGCCCGAGCGGGCCCAGGCATAGGAGGGCCAGGGCGACCGCCAGGGAAGCGCTTCGAGAATCGGAACGCATACGCCCTCCCTATCTGCTCAGGCGCTGGAGGCTGAACATATCGGCGGGAAGGGCGATATCGAAACGCAGCTCGGCCATCGAGAACAGCGTGCCGCCGCCCTTCTTGAGCTTGTCCTCCATACGCAGCTTGGTCGCGAACCAGCGGCTCCCGAACTGCCGCACCTCGAGCGCCCGGCTCTCCTTGAGGAGCCGCCCGCTCTTGGCGTACATCTCGGTCTTGAGGACGACGAAGCGCTCGGCGTCCACCCACAGCTTCTGCCGCTCGTAGTTGACGGAGCGCGTCTTGGCGTTCAGGTCGACGACGTAGCAAGCCCGGCCGTCCAGGGTCTCGCTAGCGAGGAGCGATATCGCGTACTTATCGGCTATGGCGCCCGACTCGAGGGCGTCCTCGTAGGAGACGTCGGAGCCCATCATCCCTTCCTTGAGAAGATGCCCCGATATCTTTATCGTCTCCTGTTCCGACGGGAAATACATCCACAGGTCCTTGCCCACCTTGAGGTAGCGAACGCCGCGATCCTCGGGGTTGGTGAACTCGACGAACGACTTCTCCCCTCCGACGGCGACGACGCGCATCTCCTTTCGGAGGACGCGGCTCCCGAGGTCTATCTCCATGCTGCCTACGTAGGCTATGGAATCGATGGCGTTGTTGGCGTCGACGCGGCGCATCACCTCGTCGCCGGAGAGCCCGGCGCCCTGCGCCGCCGCCGGCATCGATAGCGCTAGGGCGAGGAGCGCGGCGCCTAGCGCGCGCGCGCCCGCGGCGCAGAAGCCGCGGCGGAGCGCGGCGCGTACGGCCGTCGGCCGTGGGTATCGCCTATGCATCATGATAATCATCCTTCCTTACGCGACGCTCTTGATGGCGTCCACCGCGTTCATCGCGGAGGCCCGCCTGCTCGGGGACATCGACATGGCTATGGAGACCAGGAGGCCGAGCGCGAACATCGTCAGGCCGTTGCTCAGCTCGAAGCGCGAATAGAAGACCGGGTCCATGGGTACCGTCAGCGATCCCATGGCCGAGCTGAAATCGAGGCCGTAGATCGACAGCGCGTAGCAGAGCGCCATGCCGAGCGTCGCGCCGACGCCGCTCCCGATAGCGCCCATCAGCGCGCCTTCCGCCAGGAACAGCGCGAGCACCTCGCGCCGCTTGAGGCCCATGGCCTTGAGTATGCCGATCTCGCGCTTCCGTTCCAGTACCACCATCATGAGGATGTTGGTGATGATGAAGGCGCCGAGCAGGGCTATGACTATGAAGATATAGCTGTACATGCTCTCCATCATCTTGATCAGGCCAGGATACTCGCCGACGACGGTCCAGGGCTGGACGAGCAGCGCCGAGCCGCCAGGCAGCCCGGCGACCGCCTGCCTTATCCTCTCCGCGGCCCGGT
>Ga0180007_10002658_pt1 | contig 20936 bp, 41 predicted proteins | sample MM_PC_MetaG_FD_121122 | JGI IMG/M metagenome (GOLD analysis project Ga0180007, IMG submission 121122) | Groundwater microbial communities from the Aspo Hard Rock Laboratory (HRL) deep subsurface site, Sweden - MM_PC_MetaG | ecosystem: Environmental > Aquatic > Deep subsurface > Groundwater... | reverse complement strand
CCCCTTTATCCTCCCCTTGTTTTCAGGGCTGGTTCGATCTTTTTGAAAGAACGGGGGGTTGAAGTCTACCATAATATCATCTAGTGAAACAATACCTGAGACTATTTCAGATATTAAATTTGGGCTAATCGTAATCATCTGTCTCGCCTAATAAGAAAAATTTGGAAATTTGCCTCCCTTTCATTTTTGCTTCCGCCCCGGATTTTTTTCATCGTGATTAATCTTGGCTCTTCGGCCGCTTTGGTCTCCTCGCAGGGTCACGCTTATTGTGCCTTTGGCTTAGTTTTTTATGATGCCTCTTTGCCATTAATTCACCTCCTTTTAATTCATCCAACTGTACCTATAACTCGGCTTATAGGTTTACTCGCCCTTCCTAGCAAGCACCTCTTTGTTTTGGGCTGAGTTATCTAGAATAGCCTTTGCTGTTCTTAACCACTGATCATCGAAATAGCGCATTTGTGTGTCGGGGTCTATGTATGTGGGTGCCGGTAGGATGCCTACCTTGATACGAAGGTTGAGTTGAAAACGACTTAGACCTAATCTTTGCTTTGCTTGCGAGGCGAGTACGCATCCCTCCCGTGCTCTCTTATGGGTATTGGTTTTAATTAACTCTTCATCCCGACTCTTTAATTCACCAGGATAGATTTTCAGTCTTTTAGCAGTTCTTATAATGGTTCTAGGGTGAACCCTTAATTCTCTTGCTAGAGATGATGCCGATTTATTAAACCAGTAACGTTGACGATGTATGGAGAGAAAAAGGGATTTTGGTACCTCGGGGTGTTTTCTGCTATGACATTCACCACATAGAACAACTATGGTAGAATCGTCACCTGGTATCCTGTGGTGTATTTGGATTGAATCAGTCGCCCCACATTCTTGACAAATATAATGAGCATTTCTTTTAGCTTTTATTGCTACTAAGTTTCTCATTGGTTTTATTCTTCAGCCTCTCTACCTCGCTTTTGGGGATAAGTGTTCGACCAGCTAGTTTAATGCAAATCAACTTGCCATTCTTTATCCATCTATAAAGTGTGGCATAACCTATCCCGATCAACCGGGCAGCCTCCATCGCACCATAAACCTCCCCAGTATCAACAGCTATTTTAGGCATGGAAGCAATTGTATCACCGTTGTGGGAATTTGTCAATACCCCCAGGAGGAAAAATTTGATTAAATTTTGGAAAATAAAGTTTTTGGGGATTATGTTAGCTACAAACGCGCTCTGAGAGCCTCAGGAAAGGGCATTAAAATGTTTTCGAGGGTAAATAGTCGGACCGTGTGCTTTTCCACAAGCCTTTTTCAGGCTACCTTTCCCTCTGTTGATTTTTCAATTAGATCTTCAGGAATCTCTGGGAATGATTTTTTGAAGCTGTCAATATCATCTTTAGGTATTGCCCAGCCTTTACTAACCATATATCCGAGCATGTAGCAGAGCCATTCTGCTCTATCCATCTCTTTTCTTTCAATCATTTTTCACCTCGCTTCTTCGCATCAATAGTATCAGTGATTAGCTTTGAATCGGCAGCTAATTGCTCGTCCTGCCCAATGCAGTTGCCTTGAGGCTTAATTCATGGAAGCTAGCCTTATTCGTTATAATGCTTAATAATTCAATAACCTGGTTAAACATTGCTGACCGCATTTCAGGTAAATTTTCATCTGTTATTTCAGGAATGAATCCAAAGTCGCGATATCTTATTTTGAAGCTATTACCAGCAGGCTTTATAGTAACACTTCGCCCAGTGGGATAAAGGTCTAATGAAATTTTTGACTTGTCATCTAACCTAGCAACTTCATAACAGAAGAGAGCAAGTAAACGAGTGCTGTTAAATTTAAGACCAAGATAAGGATGTAAAGTAGCACCAATTCTTTCTGGACCAGCTTTCTCTAGTTCTCTTAGGGTATGGCCCGCACATGAGGTTGATGTTATTACCCCATCAAAATTGTTGATTTGGATTAGATAATCCAAAATTTCTTCATCAACCATGGCAGCTTCTAAGGCTGCCTTGATAGTGTCAGCTGAAGAAACACGTTGACTTATAATCTCGTCTAGATTCATTTTCTCCATCTCCTGTACTTCTTTACCATTAGCGTTTTTCATAAAAATAACTATACCTGTTGTCTTAGTTTTTCTCAACCTATTCAGTTATTAAAGTTCAAGGACCACTTTAGGCTGATCCCTCACCTTTATTTTATCATTCCTCAAGCCATGCTTGGTTGAGCTCTTCCTCGCTTTGTTGACCTGTCATTTTTCTAATATCCTTTGCCATTAGCAATCCCTGGTGTAGTTCCGCTTCTGTCATTTCTATGGACTTGGCCTTATCGCTTTCGCTAATGTATGTCAACTTAATTATAACTGCCCCTACATCTTGTATGGCCTTAATAATGAGCTCACCATCCGGGCGCTGGAAGACTTTGGCTTTAAATCTTCCAATTCCTAGACTCCTTTTTATTGCACTAGGCAATTCTGCCGAATTACGAAGTCCTAATCTTTGTTGGTTCATATCCATCTCCTTTCAATATAAATTAGCCAAATCATGCTATACATTCACTATTCAGTTATTAAAGTGCTGATCCTTAACTGCTGAATACCGGGCGGGTAAAGTTTTATTTAGCTAACTTCTCCTGTAATTTGCTCTCGGTATTCATCCAGTTTCTTTATCAAGTTCTCTGCCCATTCCTTGTTATTTGCCCATAAATCACTTTCTAGTCCCCAAACAAGGCTAGCTTTTAAGCCGAAAGCATCTGCGTCGGATAGGACTAGGCCAGATTTTGCACCCTGTAGTGCTTTAGTATTGAAGTCAAGTTGTTGCAGTTCTGGCACCAGGTTTTTAAGCCTTCTGGATACACTATCAAGCTCTCCAATAAGCCGGGCAACCTTACGAGCTGTCGGGGACATAGTTCTCAATGTCTTTTTTCTATATGCCATAAACAAGCTCCTTTCCTACCCGCCCGGTATTCAATTTTTAAAGTACTATAACTATTATATCATATTCTTATTAGAACGTTTTACTGTATACAGTAAGAGCTTGATTAGCTATTTAATATATTTCCAAGACTGTTATTTACATAATCCATGAAATTTTTGAATTTAAGAATTTTAGATTTGATTTAGATATGAAGCCAATCTATTAATTTGCAGCTTGATATCTTGCAGTAGCTCGTCATACCCGTTATCCCTGGCCTGCTCGAAGGTGAGGCCGTGCTTGAGTGGAAAGCCATAAGCCCTGGCTCCGCCTCTCTTATGAATGGCTGCCTCTGGCTGCTGGTCATGAGGCAGTTTGCCGCCGGCTTCTCTGACCTGGACCAAGAGCCCGGTCTCGGGGTCGAAGAAGTCCCAGCGCAGCTCCCCCTTGCCCTTCTGCCTGGCTCTCTCACTCTCGAGGACCCGGTTGCGGCCGCATAACGGGCAAACGACATAAACGATATCTCGGTGACCACGGTGCCGTTGTTCTTTATAATTCCCGGCCATAACAATCTCCTTTCTAACTCCAGAATTTGAGTAGGGGATGCTTTTTGAAAACCTCTTTATCTGACTGCGCCTCCATGGCAACGACCTTTGTGCCTTCCAGGTCGACGAAGTGAGTCGCATGGTACCGGGTATCCATGGCCATATCGCGCTGCGCACCTTTCCATCTCATAAACTGATGGACCGTAAAAGGATCCACTCCGGATTGATGGAGCAAGGTGATCAGTGTCCTTCGGATTGAATGCCACCCCAATCTTTCTGATTTGAAGGCCTCCAGGCCAGACTTGTTTATTATTCTCCAAAACATCTGTGACATTGCCGTGTCGCTGTAGCGAGTCTCAAAGTCATGTCTTTCCAAAAAGGGCTTTATATCTGGGGGTATAAGATGATACCTTTGCCTCCCAGACTTTACTGTGCTGATGAAAATAGTATTTCCTTTGAAATCGATATCCTTAGTGACCAGGTTATACATTTCCTCGCGCCGGAGTCCATATGTAGTAGATAATGCCAGGAAACAAGACTCGTCATTGTCCAAGCCACCATCCCTAGCCGCCTGGATCATTGCCTTAATGACCTCGGGAGCTAGTGCCGGCTTAACCTCCTCTCTTTGCCCGATTTGCGGCGCCTCCCCTCGGCGGAAGGGCCATTCAAGTCCATTCACAGCAAAAAGCCGTCTTATTACCCTGAAGGCAAAATTTAATGTTCCCGGGGATCTGCCCTGGCGCTTTAATTTCTTTATATAGTTGTTGATGTTTTCCTTGTCCAGGCTGTCGGCATAGTCAAGGAAACTCTTCGCATAGCTCAGATAATGGTTTTTGTTCTTGCTGCCGGAGAGGTTTGACTCGTATTTTGAGAGGAGTTCAGCTTTATCCATTTCAGTCGTTCTTTCCCTCGGCCTTATCCTGGACTTTTTTAACTTCTTTCAGAATCCTACGAACCAAATACCAGAGGCCCCATAGAAAAGAGGCTAGAAGCAGCCCAAGCACAAGCAATATCTTACCCAGAGTGTCAGCGATAGCTGCACCTGGCAACCCACTGAGCGCGATAGAAATGGCTGCAGACGAACATAAGACTATAGCAGCCACTTTTAATTTTCCTATTAGCGTACCGGTGCTAATAAGCACGTCGTGCACCTTTTTCAGTTTTTCTGACCTAAGATCTTCCATCTTGCCTCCTTAGTTATTCCTTGCGGCCGATTATTTCTTGAGAAATAATTGTCTCTTGATCCTGCGACGCACCTCTAACCTTATTCTCATTGGAATGTCAATCATTGCTGTCAGCAGCAGCACCTACCTCCGGCATAGTAGTAGTAAGAAGCAGGTTATCCTCCGAAGCAGCAGTGGCTGACTCAACGTAATCAACGACCTTAATACCATGGAAGCCCAATTTATTTGCTTTGACTATAGCGTCTCGAATTATTTCTTTTCTCAAACTACCTCCTCATATTCTTTGTGGAATGTCTCATTTCAAGCATTTTGGGTACTTATCTTTTTGCTCGATATAGCTGGTCCCAAATGTCTGCCTTATCTGAGCATGGCACCTTTTCTGATGCCATTGGGAATATCATTTCCCCCTGTTTTACTATCTGCTCCATTGTCACGTCCCACTCGATGAAAATAATATCCGAGTTGCCGCGCTTCATTTTTTTGGCAGCTATCTGCCTACTTTTCGGCGTTACATAGATGTTGAGGTTCCATATCCTCTCAGATTCCTTTTCATCTCTATAGTGTACCAACTCGCCAAACAACAGAAAGTATAGCGGTTCATCGGGTTCTATCATATAAGCTACTGGATTCATCTATTTATTTCTCTTCTGGGCAGTTTCATTAACATTCTCTGTAGAATGTTGGTAACTAATTATTCCATGATTTCTGATCAATGATTCCGAGGGAATGCAGTTTTTCAATAAATATATCCATAGACTGAATTGCGTTACTATCTAACTCTGCCTGCCCGAATTGATGCCCGATAGCAGTGTAAAGCTGATCACGTGGAACGCCTATGTTTAGCTCATGTTTTAATCCCAGCAATACTGTAGCTCCGTCTAGCTCCTTTCCTTGAATACTAATTCTAAAAGTCCTCAACTCTTTTATCGCTCTCTGTGCAAGTTCCTCCAAATTACCCCCTTATCTATTCTCCACAGAATATTTACAGCTCAAAATGAGCAGCAATACTGCCAGCTCCGGAGAATATTCTTAGCTTCTCAATATAATTGAAACAATTACTGCACCAATTTTCTTTCTTAATGAACCAGTGCGTAATCTGATAACTCGTACCCTGTTTATAGCATAAACTACATTCACCATCACCCTGCTTCTTTTTGGCTCCAGTTAGCACATATCACCTCCCGATATTCTTGATAGAATATCAATCTAACCTAGCTAAAAGCATACGCTCTTTAGCTGCTTCACTTATTCCCCAAGCGGTATAGCAATGATCCGCGTCATGACCTATTAATGCCTTAAATGCGTTTTGAACTGCATTCCTTAAAGACAGGTCATCGGGGTGGGCCAAATCATAATCATCTACAGGCCCAATAATGCAGTACCAATACTCTTTTTCATCCTCTGTAGGAGGCGGATAAATATTTAGTTCTTTTTCTTTATAGCCAGTGACCGGTGTATAATCGTCTCCATGGACTACATAAACATTGACTATGCCTTCCTTTTCTCTGGCCTTTGCGAATAGTCTCGCCAGCTGCCACGCCTCTTCCTCAATAGGAATTGTGTCCTCATCATTATCGGGGAAATGATCACTACGCAATATACTCCCTTCAATGACCTCAAATGTCACGCGGTAACCTGCTGCACCTCTGATTAGCTCTCTTGCCTTTGCAAATTTCATGTGTTACCTCCTATTATTCTGGCTAGAATATTCATAATCTCTTACCTGCTAACCTCATCATTATCCAACTGTACCCCTCATTGGTACTATGTAGGACACCATCTATCATCTTCTGGTCATTCACCATCCATTCCCTTCTACCCTGTTTCCAAATATAATTCGGTTCGTGACCTAGCCATTTAGTGGCGTTATCCCAGACCTCTTGAGCTTCGCCACTATCTGGTCTTGATATTATCTTCCCCTTGGCCTCATCATTTAAGTCCCTCTGTTTTAGTGCCCTATACGCCTTGATAGCCTCCGCATCTTCATACCGCCTAAAACTCCACTCTTTGGCTAAGAGACACAGATACCAAAATGGATCCAGCACCTTACCGCATCGCCTGCAAGTTACCGTATGATTCTCTTCATCAACAATCACTTTCGTATGTTTGCAATCATCTAGTTTATTCTTAGGAGCCTTCTCAACTGGCAAATTATTGTGGACCTTTAGATAAAACTCTAAATCGCCTAGCATAGCTTGGATCTCTTCATTGCTATCTGATGGTCTGTTTACTTCTGGCATGTCAATTCTCCCCATCTATTCCTCTAGGAATGTTGATATTTCCTTGATCCTGTTACGAGTAATGCAATGGACAAAAGTTGCAGGCCAATACCCAAGCCCCAGACTGAGTAGGAGTTAAGTACATGGTTACCGAATAATCCTACTGCTATTGGTATTGAGATGTATAACCAGGAGAGTCGTTTCACACGGCCATTTATATGATAGAATCGCCGCTCCAGCCAATTCCAAAAGGATTTAAGGATAGACTGGCGTGGTCCTATGTATATTCCGGTATCGGAATCACCTGCTATACAGTTGATAATTGTATTTTGCTCTGTATTACTTAATTGTATCCCCATCTCATTTTTACTAGCAGAAAAGGTATTATTCCCCTTCATGAATAATCGCTTGAACCAATTCCAAATAATCTTCACCTTTTTACCTCCATCTTAGACATTCCATATAGAATATTAAATTGGTTCTTCCAAATAATCATCAATTTTCTTACTAGGAATTTTTTTCGTGTATTTCTTCCTAGTAACTCTTTCTCTCTCCTCAGTTTCCACTTTTTGCCCGCAAAATGGGCAGAAGTGAATTGGATATTCGTCCCAAACCGCACCTTCAGGATATGGTCTGCAATCAGAAAAGTTAACATTGCAATCTCGGTTTAGATAAGCGTCACCGAATTCTCCAAACTTTATAGCCTCATCTTTAAGTGCTTCTTTCATCTCCTGGCAGCATGGTTCTGTCATTTCCAGCAATACATACTCATAAACATCCTCGGGTTTCTCATTCATTGGATAGTTTAAGTTTGCACTATCCCCTCTCAATATTGTCTTGTAATATGCTTTCATTAATCTCCTATATTCTAACTAGAATATTCCTTTTCCATTTTTCACGACCTACCTCGTTGTTACTATCAAGTTGAATAAGCAAATTCCCCCCATTGCAATAACTAAGGCAATGAATATTCTTTTTACTTGCTGCGGAAATCTCTTTGAAAATATGAGAAGCACCAGGGAGAAGATTGATGCCATGCCGATCTTGAATCCCCAAAACAGCCATTCTGATTGTTGAAGAAGGGGGCACATTATTGGATTCAATTCAGCTACTCCACCCTTGTTCATTCCTGCCAGAGTAAGGGCAGCATCCAAGGCACTTAACCCAACAAACGCAATCGCCAGCCCGATACTTCGCTTCATCCCTGCCCTCACCCTGCCTAAATCAATTTATGACACATGATAACATATTCTTGTTGGAATATCAAGTGAAGCCATAAAGTGGAGCTTATTTGACCATCTTCGATCCGTTTGCTTAAATTTAACTAGGGCACCTCAGAGTTGATATGAACAGGGATGCTACTATTGGTATTATCGTAGTGGCGTTGTTGTTGGGGGGAATATTCTTGTTTGCCCGCCGGCCAGCAGCAGCGGCAGCTCCTATTTCCGCCTATGCACCTCGGCAATTAACCGGCCAGGGAAATATCAGGTTCGTCCCAGCACGAGCTGAGTCCCCGCGCTATCAAAACAAAGAGATCCGAGACACTAACCTTGAGTATAGTTCAGATGGCCTACTTACCAAGATCAGGATGGAGATTACTAGGGATTATGCCATCACGTAAGTGAGAATGCCGTGCCAGAAAGCATAGAGCTGCCAAACCTGCCAGATGTAGAAATCATTCAGGATGGCAAGCGTGTCGATACCAGTGCCATTGACAATTACGACAGCTTTATGGCTTTAGTTGTGCAGCTTTCGCAAGCTGCCAATACTGCCAAAATCAGGAAAATCCAGGAAGATAGAGCTTCTAAAGGCGAGGTCATACCGTTTGAATTCGATAATATAACCGAAGATTATGAAGAAATCATATTGCCTTATCCCTGCCAGAGCCTCTATATAGAAAACTACGGTCCCGGGGAGATATTTGTTACCATAAATTCCCGCAGCAGGACTCCCACTCCAATTGCGGCTACCAGAGAAGCCTATTTTCCCTTTGAAAACCATGTCATCAACAGCTTTTGTGTCTGGTCCGCCCCTGGGACAGTGGCCACAGCCAGAGCAATAGCTAAATATTAAGGTAATATGTACTTACCACAATATATACATGACCTTCATGGCATTGTCTTCCCTACTAACCCGTTTGAGCGCCAGCTCTTCTACAGGGATGACCTCCACCAGTTATATTACTGGAATGGCACTGGTTGGGTTGCCTCGGGTGGGGTCGTTTTACCTCATCACCTTACCCATGAGCTCGGTGGAGCCGACCAAGTTATGGGAACGGTGCCGGCAACACCTCTAGCACTTATTCACCGTGATGCAGCTGGTAGGTCTCAAATCGCCAACCCAGCAATAAATGCGGACATAGACAATTTAGGATCACGAAACGTTGCTGTGGCCGCGGAGGCTGCGGCTAGGGCTGCCGCTGATGTTGCCGAGGCTGCGGCTAGAGTTGCCGCCGATGCCGCCCATGCCGCTCAGACAGCTTTAGGCATACACGGCTCGGCTGTACTTCCCACACCTAATCTGTTAGTACACCGAGACGCAGCCGGCAGATCCCAAATAGTAAACCCCACAATTGCTGCCGAGATAGACAATATGGGGGCAAGGGATGCGGCTATCGCCGCTGAGGCGGCTGCCAGGGCTGCAGCCGACGCCGCTGAAGCAGCTGCCCGGATTGCTGGAGATGCCGCTGAAGCAGCTGCCAGGGCTGCTGCCGATGCCGCCCACGCCGTCCTCACCACAGGTGTTCATGGGCTAAAAGGTGAAGTCAGCTTCGAGGTATATCGAGCAGCAAACCAGTCTATTCCTAATACCACCAACACGAAAGTCGCATACGACACCGTTGTCGAGGACACACACAGTTATTGGGATGGCGTCAATTATCGCCACACCCCAGGAATAGCCGGCAAGTACCTCTATATTAGCTGCACCCAACTGTGGCAGGTAGCCGATGCCACAATGATATATGTGATGCTGTTTAAGAACGGAGTTTTCTACTCCTTTGTAGGGAGATTTCGTGTTGGTGGCATTAGCAGTTTAGCTGTCCAAGGATCTAAGGCCGTCTCTATGAATGGCTCAACTGATTATGTAGAGGTGTGGGTTTTTCACAATCACGGAGCAGCACGTGATCTAAAAGGGGGGCCAGAACGTAATTGGCTTCAGGGCATCCTACTCGCCCAAACATAATAGAGTATTGAATTTATGGCTATCTTCAAAGGCATAAAACTCAAAAACTTCCTCAGCACTCCCGAGGAGAGACACGCTTTCCTTATAGGCCTCTTTGAGGTCCTCTGCCCCTGGAGGCTAGGGATTAAAATTCCACAAAGTTCAGATAAGCAATAGTTAATATTCTAGTAGGAATATATGGTCAAAAAAAAGAGGGCAAGCGAAATCTTTGGGGCAGTGGACCCGCACCTTACTGTCATTGACGGCGGCACACGGCGCCGGCATCGGTCTAAACCACTAACTCGCAATGACTGGGAGAGGGCAAGAGGTGTTACATGTCAGGTGTGCGGTCGGGAAACCTTGCAGAGTATTAACGGTCTTTGCCCACAGTGTGCAAATGCTAAGGAAGCGGAGAGATTAGAACAACAGGAAAATAATACTATGAGGCGCTATTATTCCAGGAAGCTTAGGGAGGGGACTCTTGACCTTCATCGGATGAAGGAGGGGCTTCTGTAGTAATGGCTTGGGGGCAGACAATATTCAGTTTATTGGCTGCTTGGTCTATTTTAATTTCGCACTTTTCATTCCCTTTATAAGCTGAGGGTACTCCAGACAAGGCAAATTCCTTTATATAAGGGAATCCCTCATCACTTTCGATATCAACGAGTTCCACTTCGTCACTGACTTGGCCCTTCTCAACCATATCTTTGACGACCTGACAAGGACCGCAATGTTCCGACACAAATACTCTGACTTTTTTCATCTCAATGAGGGAAAGGGGTGGAATAATCCCACCCCTTTCTCGTCTTCTGCTTCTCGTCCCCAGACTACTACTTCCGCATCTTGGGACCAACGCAGTCCACCATCTTCATCTGAAGGTCTGCCTTGGTGATCCCTGGCTTGATACCACACTCCGCAGCCACGCTCTTCACCCTCTTTTGCTGGGGGGTCATGGGGTAGGGGCGGGGTCGTGCAGCGATGTAGAAGCCAGCGTTGCCACCGACTGCATATGCAGCATCTCTGGCCTTATACCGAGATGGGCGGCTTTTCGGGTTGGTGTAATTGCTTATTGAAACTAGAGCCATCTTGCCTCCCGTTAGGCTTACTGGTTTTCCTGGCCTTTATGGCCTTTATAACCTTTCGACTCTAATACTCTATTAATTTTCGGGAGAAATGTCAATTGTATTCCACTCTTTGCACTTTGGACACTTAATCTGCACGACACCCCAGACTATAGCCTGAACGCCCAGGAAACGACCACAGCCCTGGCAATGTATCTCCTGGGTCTCAACCATCTGGTTTGAGATTATATCTTTTGTGTGGGGATTTTCTGTTACTTTGGGCAACTGCACTCCGTCAAGGCATTTCTGATCACCAACTCGACGCTGTTGATATTGAGGATTTGTTTATAAAGGTTATTAGTCTCAAAGTAATTCATCATGCACTCAGACAATTTAGCGACCTCTTTTTCACAGCTCTGACCTTTCTTAACACGTCCGACTTTAACCGGCTTGGGCTCTTTAGGAAGAGAGCAAATAGTTATAGCCTCCTCCTCGCTTTGAGCCTTCCCTGAGCACAATTGGCTTTGGGTACAAAATAATAGTTGACGCTCACCTTTGCTAAGTCCTCGTTTTCCTTTTAAGCCTTGTGCCATGCAAGCACGATAATCTTGTTGTCTCATTTTTTATCCTTTCGATAATAATAGCATCAGATGAAGTATTTATCTCATTTTCCCATAAAATAATACATTTAAAGCCAAATGAGTTAAAAGCCATAATTCGGCCAAGTTCAGTCTGTTTCCATGTGCGCACATGTTTACCATGCCAATAATCACCAAAAACCTCTATTACGATTTTAGCCCCATCGTAATTAACGAAATCTGGATTAAGTCCCTGAATTATAAAGCTACCATCTCCAGTATATTTAAATGGTAACCGTGCTTTACTGATTATATCGATAAGCCGTTGCTCTGGTTGACTGGGTTTAATTTGATTACCTCTAATCACTAGTGGGAGTACTTTATTTCTATATTCAGGATTTGCCCATAGTTCCTTCATTTTCCGAATTTGCTTAGCTCGATATTCTGGGTTCCTCCAATGCTGCTTACTTGCTTCACCTATCTTCCGCTTATGTTCTTCAGAAAGTTCTCTGCCTTTACTCCATATATTTTGACCTTTTCGGTTTATAGACATCTGCTCTTTAGTTTCTTGACTATGATGATGCCCCTTCATGCGAGATGATTTAAAGCTATAAAGTTCCACTCGTTTATCGGTAAACACAGTTAAGCCTTTATTCCAAGCTGGATAGATATATCTTATAGGTATATTCCAACATTGAAGCCGCCGTATGATGGTGCTCCAACTTACATCTAACAAGGGGGCAATTTGCTGAGAGGATAAACCTGAATTATAGAGACGCAGTATTTGCTCTTTATCTAGTTTAATTGGAGGGTGACCTGTCCGAGCCATACTACGCCTAATATAACTGGGCTATTTTTATTTACTGTTCTAGCTACCCGCGCTCCTGCTTGGTGAGGCAAAACCTGTTTACTAGAAGCGCACCAACGAATATCACGCCCAGTGCAAACATTGCCTTGAGAGTGCTTCCTTCCTCTGTCTGTTGGCTGACCTTTGTTTTGCCCCTCATATTACACTCCTCATAGCTAAGACCCTTTCGTTGGCAATTAAAGTATCCACGTGAGACCTCAATAATAACACTTAAACTCCATTAAATGCGGATTACTCTGTGAGCCTGCTGAAAGCCGGCGCATAGCACTCAAAGAATTTAGTAGTGTCACCAGAGTATTTCTCCTTGCATTCTGCTGCGGCCTCTCTGATTTTCATTGCCCGGTCACACCTTCCATCTGGGACAATCTCTATTGTGGAGCACCAATCTCTTTCCTCACTGTCTTTGAGAGTGCCTATAGCTCCAGAAGTGGTACACATGCGGTTCTCCGGAGTATTGGGGCCATCAGGGTTAATAAGGCAACAGGAACAGGTCTCTTTCCGAGTCTCACGCCCGTAGAGTGGTATTGCACCGGGGCCCATGGCTCCACTTAATGCCACGTCTCGAATATCCAGCTGGTCTTTTATTTTCTCCGCGATAGCTTCAGCCACCTGGTCTATTTCAACTTCGGGCAGTATCCCCCTGGCATTACCTTCATCCAGGCCAGTCCCCCGAGGAGGCAGCTCATTTATCATTTCCGGAGTTACTTCAGTAACGGCAACCCCGAAATGTCGGGCTGCTCTTTCCCTCTCTGTGAATGCAGCTCCCTGTCCTCTCTCTTCTATTACGCACCTCCTGCTTTTGGTCTCCAGAATCCCATACCCCTGCCATAAGGACCGCAGGGAGGCAACCCTCTGCCTCTGCCGCAAGGGTAGGGTGGATTTACGAATATTTTCGGGCCAATTTTACGATTCATGGGAAATGGAGCAACACAATACCCCATCCCTCTACCTGTGAATGGACCAAGGCCCAAAGGTCCAGTTCCATCAAATCTTGGCATTGGTCACCCCCTTTCGCTTAATCCCGTTCCACGCTCGGGTAGAGGATAGGCTTCCGGGTTGGCATAATATTCCTCGGGAGTAATCCCATAATGCCGGCACACCCTATCGATATCCTCTAATGGTACTCCCCGGCCGCGCTCTTCACCTTCCCTTGCCTGGGAAACCTGTTTATTATCACTGATTCTGCCTCTCATTGTTCTAACTCCTTATCTAGCATTTCTCCCGCTTTCTCTCTGACTTTCGCCTTTTCCTCTGGACTCATATTACTTATTCTGCCTTTCAGCCACTGCTGACCTATCTCTCCCCTCAATGCTTGTGCGTTGCCAGCCACTTTCTCCAGGTCGTCAGCGCTCAAAATTTCAGCCATATCATGTCTCAGGTCCCTGCTGCCTGTCAAAACACCACTGGCTATTTTCTTTTCCCAATCGGGAAGCTGCGATGTCAGCTCCGGGCGAAGATCAACTCTCTCCATGGCATTAAGCTCGTCCCGGCAGAGCCCGATCCTGCTTATCACTTCGGCGGATTCCACTCCGTCTTTGCGGGCGAAGCGGAGAGCCTCCGCAAGGAGTCCGGAGCAGGTGGAGAGATGATCCTGGCTGCAGGGAATGCACGCAGTTCCTTCAGAGACGCTCTGAGAGCCCCCAGAAAGCCCCTCTTTTACTTTTTCCGATACTTCACCCGTATTTTCGTTTTCAGGGACAGTTTCTGAGCCTCTCAGTGCCCGCATTTCATCAATCTCCCTCGCCAAATCCTCAGTATTCGGGATAGTTCCCTCTACTGTTGGATTCCTCTTTCTCACACCGTAGGCGGCTAAGCTGAAAATGTCCTCTATGCCAAAAGGTTTCATGATTCTAGTCTAAAGATTTAATCTTTCTTAGTCAAATAATAGTGTTTGACATCAATATAGTTTTGAAGCATTATAATGATAGTAACGATGCCAAACGGAGATAACGAGGGGTATGCTTGTTCCTGTGGGTTTGAAACAACCAAAATAGCTGATTTCCGCCGACACTTAACCCAACAGGGTAAAGTTGAACCGGGTGTCCATAAAAGCCTTGGGAGGATAAACTTCAAAACGAGGGAAGCGGCACCGCCGTTACCTACGAAGAAAAAACGTAAAAACGAAAAAACCAAAGATAACGATGGTAGAATTTCGGGAACGAAAGCAACGGAAGTATTACATGATGCCCAAATCCTGAGTTTCGTACCCCGAGCATTTAGCTGTGACTATACTCCGATTATGCGTGCTGCGCAGCAGGCAGCAGTCAACGAGTGGGGGTGGAACGAAGAAATGACCTTTGCTAATTTTATTGATACTGTCCTCTGGGCTTTTTTTAAGGATAGGGGAATAACCCTAGCAGGATACACAGTAGAAAAGGAGGAAGGATATGCCAGTTGAGGATGTTTTCATACCGAAAAGCAAAAAAATAACGGATGTCAATAAACAAACCATTGACGAGGTTCAGAAGGAAGCTCAACACATGGAAGTTATCGACAAGACCATGGGTACCGCCAGAAAGCTGGCAGGTACCGATGCAATGCAGGTAGAAATGCAGCGTAAGGAGACGAGAATGAAAGAGATAGAAAAGGAGAATAAAGAACTTCGGACACAGGTGGAACAGTCGCGCACAGACATAGTGCGGGCAGAACTCGGTGGGAAAATAGACCACTTATCTGAGCTTATGAGAGGCGGGGCATCATCAAAGTCCATTGGTGACCAGATTAAAGAGATAAAGACCACAGCCGGCGAGCTTGGAATTGGCGAAAGCAGGGTTTCTGAACTCAAAGATATGGCGGCACTTATTGGAAGCCTTAGCCAGAACAAGGGTCTGGCTGACCAGATAAAGGAAGCCAAGGAACTTATGGATGCAATTAGCAAGCCAGAGAAGGAGTCTCAAATATCCGGAGTGCCTGCCAGCGTTATGCTGGAAATGAAAAAAATGGACCATAATGTCCAGCTGAAGATTCAGCAGATGGAGGACGACCGGTTACAGAGGAAACAGGATTTTGACTTGAAGGTCAAGCAATGGGATGAGGAGCGTGAATCTAGGAGAGATGAAAGCGCAGCGAAAATTCAGGTTGAAAGAGAGAGAAACGAGCTCATTGGAGGTGGCCTCGAGAGGTTGGGGAGGGTATTCGCCCAAGCCACATCCGAGATCCCGAGTCAAGGAGCGGGAATATCCAGACACGGCGTCTCGGCACCAGTCATCGAGGCTGGCGAGGGTGCCTTCGGGGAAATCGAGTGCCCGGGCTGTCAATCAATTGTTCCAATTGCTAGGGATGCAATAAGGGCCGTCTGCCCGGGCTGTGGGCAGAACTACACCGTCAAGAGAGTACCGGTAACAGAGAAGGCACCACATGAAGATTAATGGGAGAAGCCTCACCAGGGCAGCCATTAAGGAATTTGCTCCTGATTATTTCCCTGGAATTGTTGCGGAATGGGTTGAGGGTAAAAGCGTGAAAGATTTCTATGATTTTATAGAAACAGACAGCTTATGGCAGAAAATACCCGAAGGTCAGCGAAATTGGCTCCTGAGTTATAGGCCCTGGAATCTCAACTGGCTGACTCTGGAATGGGTGATTGGTGCTATAGGGAAGGCAAACAGAAGTCTTGGGTATCTGGTTGGTTCATCGCCTGAGCTACAGGAGAGGATCCAGACCGAGATAGAGCATATAAAGCAGCAGTTGTCCTAATAATTGACAAGCTCAGACTATTTGCTTAATCTTTATTTAGACTCTTTTCGGGAGGTCAACTATGATGAGAGGAAGGTCTCAAAACACAGTCGTGGCGAAGGCAGAGCAGGTGGTAAGGGATTACCGGCTGTCCCAGGGTGAAGATGAAGGGGGAGTTACCATTCCCACCTGGCTATTCGCCGGGATTATCGGTGTCATTATTGGTGGTATCTTCACCCCTTTGATAATGGCAGTGACCGAAGCTGGAAGCCGCAAACTTGCTGAGCTAAGCAGGCAATATATAGAGAAAAGGTAAATGAGGGGCAGAATATCCCATATAGGTACCGATACTAACGCACCTAATATTACCTGGATTTTGCTGTTTTTCACCTTTATCACTCTAGCAATCAATGTGAATAATACTCTGAGAAGGAGCTGAAGAGTAGTATGAAACTCAAAGTTCAAATTCAACCCGAGGATAACCAGGAGGGAATTGACCTTGATTTCATTGTCCCCATCCCAGACAAGCATGTCAAAATTCTGAGAGAATCGGGAAAGGTAATTTCCGCTGTAACCGAAGCAATCCAAAACATAAAGGACGAGCTGAGGGAGGAGTAATAAATGCTCACAGTTGACAGCAGCATCCCCTGTGATGACCAGCCCGTCAACCAGGCCACCCTCATGACGGAAAATAGGTATTTAACAAGCTGGATAATGCCGGACAGCCTTGAAATCCAGGAGAAATATAAAAAGCTCACTGGGAGTATTACGAACCAGAGGGAGAGAATCACCGCTCTGTGGAAATTTGTGAGGGATATCCCCTATACCCAATTCGTCAAAAGCAGAATACAGGTTGATGGAAGGACCTTTATCCAGAATGACACATGGCTTGACCCGGCCCAGGCACTCGCTGCAGGGTGCCTTAACTGTTTCAATAAGTCAGTACTCCTAACAAGCCTCCTCCGCCAGGAATTGAGTCCTGACCAGGCATTTGTCTGCCTGAATAATGTCAATGTCGATGGAGTGGATGGCCACGCGGTCACTTATATCAAGCTGGAAGATGACTATATTCTTGAGACGACCAATCCGGGAATAAAAAACCCCTTTTTGCCAGCTGCCACTGCCGATATATATGGTGCAGTAGTATTCTTTAATGATAATCGAGTGTCCTATGTCCCCGGCGCTCAGCTGAGGCAACCGCTCGGTTTGTGCTGCGTTGCCTGGCTGGAAGAGTATATCAATGAAAGGCTATGCACCGAGTACGTTTAGAGGATTAAGCAAATCACTACCATTTGACAAAATATAGACTATAATTTTTAATTAAGTAAATAAGAGGCGAATAAAAAGGGGTGAGTGCTCTCGCAGGGGAGTTTAAAGGCTCACCCCTTCTCTTTTGCAAGAGAGCGCTCACCGAAATAAATTCGCCAGCTTAGTAGCCGTAAGGTCGAACGGCAGAGTTAAAGAGCGGGTTAGAGGACCTGTAAAGGTTCTGGAGCTAACCCGCTCTTCCTTTTCAGGTTCTCTAGCCCGAGACTGAAGGGTAAGACAGACATCTCTTCAGAAGCGAATTAAAGGAGGTGTTTGCATGATTAGATGGGCAGAGGATCTGGGAGCACCGGCTTTAGTTGCTGCTGCTGACATAGCAACGGACGAACTAAGGCCTACTTGGAACAGACCTCTTGGCATCGGCTTAGCGGCTGTTGGCTACATCCTCGGTGGTCTTGTTGGAATGGGTGGTACCTTCACCAAGAACATCGGCATCGCTGCTGCACCATGGGCTATTGGAAGCATTTACCAGTACATCAAGGAAAGTGCAGGCGTCAGTGGCAGGGTTGTAGCGAGATCAGTGTCTACATCGCGAATTAGGTCAATTGGCCGCTACCCGGCAAAGCCAACGGAGACTCCCTTCGAAGCGGTGAGGCTGGATTAACCATATAACCAGCAAAATAAAAATAACTCTGAAGGAGGTATAAACGGATGAGTTACGCAATTCCAACTAATGAACTGTCCTTGACGGACAGAAAGAATTTCGCCATCGGTGCAAAGAGGGCTGGTATCGCTAGAGCATTGGCCCTTGGCATCGCCCGAGTTGAGGAAGAATTAGTAGTCAGGGAGGCACAACCCGGCACGGACTTCTCCGACCCGGCCGGAGCCGGCTGGACAAACGAGTATTACATTACCCCCGGTGGTGCCGGCGCTCTGGTCTGGGCCCTAGCCCCCGACGGGGCAGCTCCCCCGCAGTTGGCTAGGAATAAAGTGGCAGCATTCTACAAGATAATGGATGCTGCCGAGGACCCTGTGGTCACCGCAGTGCGGTTCAGGGTAGGTCTCACTGGCGCAACCACAAAAGCCTCGTTCTTCATCCAGCAATTCATCGACATCAAGCTCGAACCCGAAGTTTACTTAACCGAGCCTGTTGTCTATGACCCCGAGCAGTGGTTGTATATCGAGTTCTACGGTAGAGCGGCCACGGCTGTAGGCGGCGAGGAGCTCAGCTTCGGCTGTTTCATCGTTGAACCCGTCGGTGGAACCATAAGTTAATTTAAAGGTCGATAGGGAGGGAGATTTCGGTCTCCCTCCTGAAGCAAAATTCATTAAGGACGGATGGAGGAGACGGAATGAGTTTAGCTCAATTACTCGGATCGCATTACACCAACCAGTGCCGTGGGCGGAACCATCGGCAGATCGTTTTGCCGCAGGGTGCCGCTGGCGGCGTTCTTTGCCGCGGTGCACAGGCATCAGTAGGCGGTGCTCTTAGCTATGGAGACTGGGTTGATGTTGTCCTACAGGCACTAATCACGACCGACACCCTGGTGGTGGGAGTGGTTCTTGATACCCCGAATGTCAATATGGCAGCTGACATAGCCACAATTGATATCGGCTCTACCCTCTCCGTGAATGCAGCCGGAGCCGTAACTAATTATGCTGCCGCTGCCAATGTCAATGCAGTTCCCGCCGCCGTTATTGCAGCTCACCGGGCTGAGGTCAGATACGAGTTTGCTTCCGATGCCGGCGTTTTCCAGCCAGTGATGCTGGAGTACCCAATATTGATCCCCAGCGGCGTTGGTATCTTGGCTCGAGTTTATGATGTCAATGATACTGGTGCCCACGACTCGGTCTATGTCTCCGTTATCTTGGTCCAGAGCTTTGAAGGAAGAATAGCATAAGGAGGGAATAGTAATATGGGTTTCGCACAAGAAATTAAAGCACTTCACGCTAACAAGCAGTACCCGAGATTCTCCCGCCAGATTGTTCTTCCTGGCATTGGTACTGGCATTGGTGAGGAGCTGACTGGTGCTGCAGGCACTTGTACTTATGGAGATTGGGCAGACATTGCACTGCCAGCAGCCATTGTCCGCGAAAAACTGATTGTCGGTGTTATTCTGGACACACCCAGCGTTGGCGATATTTTCACAGTAGATATCGGTGTTACTTTTATCCCATCGCCAGCCGGAGGCACTATTTATGACGATGCCGCTGCAGTAAAGGCTGCCGGAGCCGCGGTTATCGCTGCCGCCCACCGGGCTGAGGTCAGAGTCGAAGTGGCGACCGATGCTGGCGCCATCGAGATGATACCGCTCACCTTCCCTGTGTATGTGGGGACAGGTTGGGGCATCATCGGACGTGTTAAGACCCTTAGTGGTGGTGCAGACACTATTCAAGCTTCAGTGGTGTTGCTCGAGTTATTCGAGTAGTAATGCTTTTAGTTTGACGTACTCTGGGGGAGGGCAATCTCCCCCAGGGCGGTCAGCCTAAAAGCGCGAAAGCAGGAGGAAAATTAATATGGCGAAAGTGTCGAGAAAAGAGGAAGTCTTTAAGCTCCTTGACGCAGGCAAAAAGCCCAGTGACCCTGAGATTGTGGCTTTGGGCTTATCCAAGAAAACTGTGAGTAAATATCAGACGCTATGGCGAAAGCAAAAGTCACCAACTGAGCAAGCCCCATGCTTGGAAGAGGCAGTGGCTCCAATAGCTCTGGCCGCTGCCGGAGAGATGCCTGTCGAGTCAATTCCTGACGGCAGCCTGTTTGAACACAAGGGGCTGCTCTACAAGAAGAGGAAACAGGTTTATAGCGGCGAAGTGGTAGCAACTCGAATGGTTGGGGCAGGCTACACCAATATCTTGACAGAGAAGGGCTCAGCAGAGTTCAAGCTTGGCGTTATGGTAATCGCAAAATAATAATGAAAAAGAAGTAGAAAAAAAGTGAAGCTTATCTCCCCGAGATAGAGCGAAAGGAGACGATATGGCAACTCCAAATAGTTTAGAGAAGGCGATATGGCTCAAGCTGATGGGTATGGGCTGTGTCCCTTGGGCAATCCTCGGAAATGTCTTCTACGTCGATGGTGTCAACGGCAATGATGGATGGGATGGGCTTACTCCGGATACTCCCTTTTTAACAATAACCCACGCCCTGACTCAATGCGTAGCTGACCATGACGACTACATTATCGTTCTGGAGCACTGGCAGGAAGTCGTCGCAATAAATATCACCCGGGTTCATATTATAGCGATACCCAGCAACCCCAACCACTCCTTCGTCCAGATGAACGCCGCCCTCGACACCGCAATTTTTACAGTGTCCGCATTATCCAATAATTGCGAGATAGCGGGATTCTCGTTTGGCGGTGGTGCCACACACGCTGGTATTGAAAATCCAGGGGGGACTCCTATGGGCCTTTATGTCCATAGTTGCCAGTTCGGGCACGCTTTTGCTGGCGATACTCCCCAGGATGGCATCCGCATTGAT
>Ga0180007_10002657_pt1 | contig 20942 bp, 12 predicted proteins | sample MM_PC_MetaG_FD_121122 | JGI IMG/M metagenome (GOLD analysis project Ga0180007, IMG submission 121122) | Groundwater microbial communities from the Aspo Hard Rock Laboratory (HRL) deep subsurface site, Sweden - MM_PC_MetaG | ecosystem: Environmental > Aquatic > Deep subsurface > Groundwater... | reverse complement strand
GCAATTCCACTAACATTTTTATCACGTTTTGAAACAGAAACAATCTTTGAATACATTAACGAAGAAACAGTCATATACATAATTCACGATGAAGAATCCAAAATAGATGAAACCTCTTACAACTTTATGTTTGGAGTGGAATTAAGTTAAAATGAAATACAAAAAAATACAAATAATAGGAATAATAATCTTACTAGTAATTTTATTACTTCAAAGCATATCTGCCGAACCAGATTTTGGAAATCCAGTTGCAATTGATAGATCCGCTTATACATTAACCGTCAACTCTCAAGGCCTAGTTTCAGGAAATGATCCTCTTTTAGCATTCCTTTTATCTGAAAATCCAACTTTAACTCAAGATGAAATCGCTGAAATGAATTCTGAGATCTCCTCATTAAATGAAATATCCGAAACCAATATAGGATTAATTTCCCAAGATCAAGATCTGAATATAGAAAAAGAAAGAATAATAATGGGCATCAATTCAAACAGAGGTTCATCACAAAGAGCATCATATTACTCAAGATTAATAACAAGGCAAGGCCTAGAAAATCTAGCAAAATTCGCAAGCACAAATCAAAAAGAATTCACAATAAAAGTGCCTGTTCCAGACGAATCAGACACACTGGAAGTTCCAGGTAGAGAAATACAACACAAAAGTATAGTCATCGAACAAGCAGGAAAAGAATTCCTAGTTCTAACAAGCGAATATAAATTAGAACAAAGCACAAACGGAAAATTAAAAATAATCGACAGACAACCCTTCGGTTACACATTCCCAATAACCCTTCTAGGTAACGAAATAGCTTTACAAGGAAGAGAATTAACAATCACTCCAGAAGGAGAATCATATCTTCTTGAATCAGATTACCTTCATTCCTATAAACAGGTATCCGGACATGAACTAAGAAAAATTCAACAAACAAAATTCAAAATAGATTCAAACGGCGAAATAACTTATGTAAAATTCATTTCAAAAGAAGGAGATAAATACCCTCTAACAAATAATGGAGAAACATACACAGTAGCAGCAAACAAAGGCGGAAAAGTAGAAATAGACTTCACTCAAAAAACAATCAACCTTGAAAACATAAATGATTTTTACATTGGAGCAGAAGGTGCAGGAAGGTTTTGGATGGGTGAAGATCCTGAAGCATACAGAAAAAAAGGACTCAAAAGTAACGGAAAATTATCCATAAAACTAAATGAAAAAGGAAAAGTCGCATCAGCAACATTTGAAAACATGGTCTTTTCCCCAAACGCAGGAAACTTCTATTCTATTAACGGGCCGATGACCGTTGTACTTGATGACAAAAATCAATTCAATGCATTAAAAGAAGATGGAACAACAAAAAACCTAGTTTTCATAGGAGATTCAGAAATATTATTAAAAGGAAAAGTCAATGCAGACAACCTTAATTCAAATCACCTTTTTTACAGAGGTAAAGGGGATAATAGCTATGTTGAATTTGACAGAACAGATGATCATTTTGATGTAAAAACTGGAGCTGTAACTCTCGGAGACGAAGCTTACGAAATATCAATTGAAAACGGGGAAGCAAAATTCAGAAAAACAGGCATATCTGGAAAAGAGCACGAATTCAGCTTCGAACACATAAATAATGAAAAACTTAAAGAAGAAGTTTCAATAAAAACAAGTTCAAATGGTGACGAACTAAATATAAATCTATATAATAAAAAAGGAGAAAAAGTAGTTTCATTTCCTTTAAGTAAAAATATATTAAAAGATAAGATTCAAGTTTCAGTTCCAGATTTAATAAGCCATGAAAACATAAAAAACATTTTAAAAGGAGAAATAAAAATAAACCAAGGCGCATTAGACAAACTTACCGAAGAGGGAAAAGAAGGAACAAAAGAATGGTATGAAGCAAAATTAAAAATTCTAAAAGCTCAAGCAAGCTTAAATCCCTACGAAGGTAAAACATCATCCGATACCTTAACCGAAGTTCAAACAGCAATAGAAGACATTAATTCAAAAAGCGACAAAAACGAATATACCAAAATTCTAAGAGAATACTATAATCAAGAAGGAGATTTACTAACCAACAAAATATCTAAAAGTTCTCCAATTGCAACTTACCGCGTAGGACCCTTAACTTACGAATTCAAACTAGGGAGTAGCGGAGAAGTAAGAGCAGTATCAAGCGATGGAGGAGAAACCTGGAAAGAGATTAAATCAGATTCAGACTGGCCAAGACCAATAAGAGAAATCTTAGGATTAAGAAATGAAGAACACTCTGTTAATGCATTAAAAAAACTAGGAGCATCAATACCAGAAGGTTATGAAGAAAATATAAGAATAGCCTATCAAGCAAGAGAGTCATATAGAAATGCAAACGATCTTTCAGCATACAAAAAAGGAGAACTAGAATCAAAAGAAATTCAAACAATGATTGCCTTAGGTGATTATTCTGAAGCAGAAAGACTTGCAAAAAGATCAATTGACCTCAATAATCGAGGTGATGAAACTTACGACCCAGAGTTTGTTGCAAAAACCCGCGCACAATTAGCAACAGCATTATTTTTAGATGGAAAATCTATAGAAAGCAAAAAAGTAATTGAAGAAGCAAGAAATCTTTACAAAGGAAATCCCGAGATTGAACAAATATATCATAGTTTTACAATAGCACAACTAGCAACAATAAGTAATCTTGCCAGCCAAGAAGACGAAAGAGTTTTTAGAGATCTTGCAGCATTAACCGGAGATTTAGGAGAAGGAAGCAGTTTTCAAGGATTCTTTGATGGTTTAGGAGCATTAGGAACTCCCTGGTCAGGGAGATACAAGGCAAAAAATATTGATTTTTTTATAAAAGAAGGAGACAAACAAATAGACAGAGGAAAACTAATAGGATTAACTTCAACTTATATGCAACAACTAGTTGACAACGGAATAGATTTAGAAGAATATAACCAAGGAAGCTATGTTGACAAAATGTTAGCAGTATATAATTCAGCAGGTCTAGACGACCTTATATCAACAAACGACCTAAATCAAATTCTAACAAGTAACGAATTAAAAACATCAAACCCAGAGAATCGACAAGAAATATTACTAGGTTTATTAGAACAAAAAGGCTACAGCAGAAACAACCCAGAATTACAGAATAGATTTGATGAAACCAAAAAAATAATGGACTTAATTGAAAAATATGCAGTTAGTTCAGAAAATGCAGACCCAACACTTCGCTCTTTAATGACCGGAGGAGATTTTGTGGGGATAGGAGACAGATTAGGATCTGAAATAAAATTAAGTCCAACAGAGTACAAATTGCTATTTGCATCAGATGTTATACTAAATCCATTAAATTTAGTTGGAGCAGGATTCACTGCAAGAGGAACATCTGCTTCAGCCCAAACCCTGAATCTAGGACTAACAACAGGACTAAAAACAACAGCAAAAGCATGGACTGGAATGACCTCAAGACAACTAGCAAATTCATATCTAAAAGAAGTAATAGTTGATGCAGGAATATCCTACTCTTTAGAAGGCCTAGCCAAAGTTGACCCAGAACTAGCAAGAACAATCGGACTAGGCGTAGGAGTTTTAGCAGTAGGAGCCTTTTCAAAAGGAACCTTAGATTCACTAGCAAAACAAGATCTAGGAGTAAAACTCTACGGAGACTTATCCGGAAATAACCGTTTCTTTGTATCTTCTTTAGATGATTTAGATAAACTAAAAACAAAATTTGGTGGAACATTTACTGGGAAAGGCATATTGCCTGTAAAGACCTGGAAAAGTATATTAACTACAACAATAGACGGAAAAGAGATTTCAGTATATGTAAACCCTCAATCAAGCAAAAAATTATTTGAAGTAAGTTCTCTAGCAATTACAAGATCCAACTCACAAGCAAGAACTGTTCAAGGAACATTAGATGATTTAATTAAATCCCATGAAGGAAGAAGCAGATCTACATTAGAAGGATTAGTTAATGAAGCAAGTATCAACAAAAAAGAAGTAGAATTTATAACAATACCTAGTGGAGAAAGAATTCCAATACCTGCTAGAAGAAATCTACCAGAATTTGATCCTCAAGATGCTCTTGCAAAACTTGAATTACCTCCAAGCGACACATGGTCTTACCAAATAGCAGAAAAATGGATTGCTAAAAATCCTGGAAGAAATCCTGAAGGGTATATATTTGCAACAACAAAAAAATTAGTCGACAATGTTGAACATATAAAAGTTGACGAATTAAGATCTTATTTAAAAAGTGCAGCTAGAGAACTCAGTCAAACATTAGGTGACGAACCTTACGTCGTTGTTTTTGATATAACCAGTAAATCTAATACATGGGCCTATGATCTTGCAAAAAGCGAATTAAGAAATCCTCCTGCAGGAATTATATTTATGAATGGAAACGGAAGATCTATAAGCATGAAATATCCCTTAGATGGTTACTTTGACCAAGGGATAAAAAACTATGTGATATTTGACGATGCATCATATTCTGGGTCGCAATTAGGCTTCGAATTTGGAGAAGATATCCCCCGCCATTATCGAGGATACCAAAATAATGCAGAAAATCCTTATACTTTTGAAGATGGAATAGATTATTATGCAGTTGTAGGGGCTGCAAGCGATAATGCAAGAGGTGCAATAATCCATTTAAATAATAAATACTCAAAAGCCTCAATACCAGACAGTCAGACAGTCAGAAGTACATTAATACGCGGATATAGAATGCCAGCAATAAGAGATGTACTAACTAAAGAAGAATTGAATTTATTATCTTATTTAGGTCTTAGCGAACGACAGACCTTAACATTTTTAGACAGTAAAGTACCTGATGATGTTTCTCTTCCAAAATTTATTTCTGAATCTATTTTTGTTCAAGAAACTAACCTAAAATATAAAGAAAAACCCGGACTTTCGCTATCGTTAATTGTTGAGCCTTACAGAGTTACTGGAAACGAGTATAGGGATCGTTGGAATCTTGTATCTGAAGAAAGCTGGCAAGATAGAACAAGAGGACCAGTAAGAATCATAAGATAAAAACTAATTATCCCTTGAAACTCTTTGATGTAACCTCTTTCCGGTATTAAATAATAAATTCCGATTTTCAAGACCTCTTAAAAATTTAACAGGTATATTATCATACCCAACATAAGCCCCAACAATTCCTCCAGCAATACAAGCAATTGAATCAGAATCCCCATCAGTATTTGCAGCCATTAAAACAGTTTTTTCAAAATCAAAACCATTCTTCTTAACACAATACAATGCCGCTGCAACAGCCTCATGCCCATTCCATCCAGCCCCTAATTTATGCAAAGCATCCCTATAATCTAACCCCATAACTTCATCAACCTGCCTTATTTTTTCGGTAAAATCATCACTTATTCCTGCAGTAAATTCCACAACCCTTGCTACATTTCTAGGATCCTTATCATCCATTACTCTTGCAACAAGATAAGCAGCTGCAGTAGCAGAAGCAATAGAAGTTGGATGATTATGGGTTGAAATAGCAGAAGCCTCTGAAATTTCCTTTAACTTATCAAGATCTTTATAAAATAAAACGCCAATTGGTGCTACTCTCATTGCAGATCCACATGTATAAGAATTCAAACCACTTTTTCTCCAAGGAATACCTTTTTCTAAATTAGCTGCTCCTCCAGTACAAGTAAAACCCGGAGCACGATTATTATCTGGAGATTTATTCCATTCAACAAATCTCCTAGAAACATTTTTCATCACCTCATCAACATCATAACTTTGAGAATCTAATAATCCATCTGCAACAGCTAAAGTCATTTGTGTATCATCACTATAAAGTCCATTAGGAATTCCATCTTCCCTAGGATACCTAGTAATTACTCCATCCGGACCATAAGCACCACGAGAAACTATACTTGGCATCTCTCTTCTTCGCTCAACAGTATTAAATTCTCCAACATAACCAATAGCGTCACCACTAGCCAAACCATGAATACAACCCTGAATTTTCTTAAATATCTTTAACTCGTCTATCATAAAAACATATATAAATTCAGCCTTTTAAACCTTTCTAATTGTTACCACTAAAGAGAAACACATCAACTAATCACCTCAATCTCTCACTCTTTTTAACAACAAAATCCCCAACCCGAGTCCTTTTCAAACTCAACAACAACCCTCCACCAAACCCAGACCCAAAATCATCTGCAATAGCCCTAATATAAGTTCCACTACTAACATTTAAGGTAACATCAACCACGACAAACCGCTCATCACTACCATCCAAAACCCCTCTCCACTTCTCTTTCACCAATTTCTGTCTAAATTCACCATCCACTTTATCAATCTTTCCTAAAACATATTTTAACAACTTACCACTACCAATTGAATAAATAGAATTAATTTTTATTCCCTGAATATTAACCTCTTTCTTAACATCCTCAATCTTCTCACCTTTCAAAGCATAATAAAACATCGGATGACCCTTGACCCTATAAGAAGAATAAGCAGGTATTTTTTGCTCATATCTCCCCCGCAACATTTTCAACTTTTTTTTCAAAGCTTTTTCATCAACTTCAACACTCACACCATCTTTAAGGGAGGGTGGGCGAGCTTCTGCAATTTGACTATCTTGGGGGGGTGGGCGGGAAGAATTATCGCAAATTGCAGGAGCGAGTTGGGTTGAAATGGTGTGAGCTGAAACCATCCCCAAAACATCACAACTATCACTTTTTAACCCTATTAATATCTCTGCCCGATATTCTTTATCATATCCTAAATATTTTCTTATCTTTTTATTCTCCTCTCCAACCAAAACCAACAAAACCCCCTCTGCCATCGGATCCAAACGACCAGCATAACCCATCTTAACTTTTGAATATTCCCGATGCTTCAAACGAAACTTATCAACCGCCTGTAAGGGACTTAACCCGACAGGTTTATACAAATTAATTACAGATTTCATAAACCCTTAATAAACCGCCAACTTTAAATACTTTTATTATTATCCATTATTATAAAAAGAGGGAAAATGAAAAACACAAAAGCACAAGTAACAACATTCATAATTATTGCAGTATTCATCATAGCAATAGCAATCGGAATTACTTTTTTAAAATCAAATAAACAAACAGACCAGGTCGGAACAATTATGTCAAAACTAGGGCTAGAAGCTCAAGCAACAGTTGTTGAAAATTCAATCCAAGATTGCTTAGAAGAAACCTCTGAAAATGGAATTGCAGTAGTAGGACTTCAAGGAGGATACTACAACAAACCAGAAGATTCAAACAAATACTACGACATGGAATGGACCTTCATACCCTACTACTACGACCAAGGATCTTTTCAACAACCTTCAACATCCCAAATAGAAAGTGAAATTTCAGCATATGTTGATGAAAACATAGAAACCTGCTTAAATCAATTAGAATACAATAATTTCAATCTTGCATTTGGAACTTCAAACTCAAATTCTCAAATAAAGGAAACCAAAGTAGAAATCCAAACAGACCTAACAATTTCAATATCTAAAGATGAAAGAACTGAAACTCTCAACTTAAAAAATAGCCCAACAGAAATTGTATCTCCGCTTTTCAGAATTTTAGAAGTCGCTACCTTCATAACCGAATCTCACAGAGAAGATCCAGAAATGCTTTGTGTAAGTTGCGTCGCAGACATGGCTGAGGAAAGAAATATCTATGTTGACATGACAAGTTTCGAAGACGATCCCGGATCAACTCTAACAATAATTTCTGAAAACCAAACCTTTTCAGATACCTATGTCTTTGAATTTCTAAACAGATATCCAGAATAATTTTCTTTAAAATCTGAGCATAAAAATACTCAACTAATTCTCTATGCCTTATAAATCAAAAAGAGATCCACCCCTCATCGAGGAAATTTTATAACTTACTGATAAATCTAAAAATTTTAGGCTAACAAAGCAGCCTAAAATTTCATCAAAATAACATTCACATTAATTTTAAATACTCACTAAACCATTATTATCTATGAAAAAGAGGAACAAAAAAGCTCAAACAACAGTTTTTATAATAATTGCCGTAGTAGTTCTTGCAATAATAGCAGGAATACTTTATTTTAAAAATATTCCAGGTCAAACAAATTTAGACGAAGAATTCTTCTCAAGTAATGAATTAAAACCTCAAGTAGACAGACTTCAAACAGCAATATTAGATTGCACAGAACAAACATCAGAAGAGGCCTTAACAAATATCGGACTCCAAGGAGGATATTTTAACCCTCCTTCAGAATCCCTAAAAATCGGAGAAATAAAAATTCCCTATTACTACAATCAAGGTTCAATCAACCGACCCTCAAAATCAGAAATAGAAACAGAGTTAAATAATTACATAGAATCAAACCTAGAATCCTGTTTTGAAAATATAAATAAAAACGACCTAGAAATAGAATACAAAAATCTAGCAATAGAATCAGAAATAAACAACGACAACATCATCTTCAACTACAACACCCAAATTAAAATAACAAAAGACAACAAACACATTGTCTTTGAACTAGAAGACCATCCAAAAAACATTCCTTCAGCACTGTCCGACATACTAGACATTGCGTATTTCATAACAGACACTCACGAAGTAGATCCTGAAATGTACTGCATAAGTTGTGTCGGAGATATGGCAGAAGAAAAAGATGTTTATGTAAGCATAGTTGAACTAGCCCAAGACCAGATGCTAGTTGTAATATCTGAAAACAGAACTTCAACACAACCTTACAGCTTTGAATTTTTAAATAAATACACCGGTGAAGAAGCAAGTCCTGAAACCCCTCAAAACCAAGCACCTCAAGCTCCCGGATCCCCTCAATAAATGAAAAAACAAATAATCACAACAACTTGCATTTTAGCAATTTTATTTTTTGTTATCCTTTTAGGAATAAATGTTCAAGCAACAATAGATTGGGAAACCAATAACGAATTCACAATAACTTCTACTGATCCGGATTTAGAAACTGGAATTGAGGTTCCAGCAGGTAAAAAACTAATTGTAGGAAATCCCCCAAGATCTTTCATAGGGGGAGCTGATGGCGGCGAAGTAAAAGCTATTGAAAGTAACGGGGAAAAATATTTCCAAGCAAAAAATGTCATTATAGTAGATACGCAATCAGTTCATGTTGAAAGTGCAGGCCCTAAGACAAATATTATTTTTAATTCAGAGATTACTCCTCCTACAGGAGAAAACTTCATAAAAATAACTCAAGGTTATGAAGAAACAAGAACAAGAACAATCCAAACAAATACCGGCTCTTTTAAAATCCAAGCAGACACAACAGAACCTCCAAAATTCGTCTTAGACGAAGAAGGAAAATTAACAACCGGAACTAAATTCACTAATCAAGACGGATATACTCTTGAATATTTAGAAAACAATCAATTTAAAGTAACACATACTATATCTGGCAAAGAAAGAACAATAGATATTTCAATACCTAATGACGCAAATCCCGTCTACCAAGGAAAAGAAGAAGGAAAACCAGCAAGACTTCAAGTAGGAGAGGATTTTATTCCCATAGAAGACATCCCAGAACAAGTCAAAAGATATTCAATAGAAGATGAAGGAGTTTTAGCTGTTTTTAATGAAGAAGGAACTCAACGTTCACTTCTTCAAGAAGGAACTTACTTATCAACAAATGAAAAAGGAGAAATGGTAGTACAAGGAACAGAACTTAAAGATGAAACCGGAGCTCTAACAAACCCTACAATTAATCCAGCAGCAGAAGGAGAACAAGCCTACAGATTTTCAAAAACTAAAGCAGAAGTTTGGTCAGAAGATACAGACTTAGAAGGAAATGCCGGAAATATTGCAATAGGAAATGTAAGATTATTTGCACACCCTGACGGACCATCTAATGACGGATTAAATTACGCCTCAATAAACAACTTAGAAGATAAAGTTTTCCAGATTATGGGGGCAGGAACAGTAGTTTCAGGAAAAAACTCTCTAGGATTTTACTTTGATAATTATTACGAAGGTTCTTACGGAGGAATTTTAGATTTAACCGGAAAATATACTCCTTCCCAAGACAGCGATGTTCCATTACTAAAATTTTATACTAATGAACAAGAAAAACCCGTAATCCAAGCACAATCAAAAGGCCAAGGACTTGTTCACTTTACATTAGGACAAGACACAGGATTTATCCGAGCAAACAGACAATCAGTTAGCTATCACGCTAAAAATGGAGAGGAATATTACCAATACGGCGTTGATAAATTAGGTGCTTTTAGAGATGGACAAAGAGAAACTGGATATGTAGAAAATGCAAGAAGAGATACTGAATATACCCGTACCCAACATACTCAAAAAGGAGAACAAGAAGTTGATAGTTCTCTTGATACTGAAGGAGTAGATGCAAGTATTCCTAATGAGGTTGCAGATGTTGTAAAAAGAAACAGAGAAGATCGAGCCGGAGGAGCAGGAGCTGCAGCAGGATCAACAGGAGAAGGAATTGATCTAGGAGTGGAATTAGATCCAGAGGATGATTCTGATAAAGAAGCTGAATTCGGTCCTGAAGGTGATACCTCTACAACAACAACTGGAGATATCAAAAACATTATACCAATTTGGAATACCAACCCCCTCATGAGAAGATGTAGCCCCGGCGGATGCACCACAACAACCACTGGATGTAGCCCCGGCGGATGCAACTAATAACAACCCACCAAAAACATTTAAATATCCTCTTCACCACCTACTTCTATGAAAAAGAGAGTATTAAACCTAACCTTTGTATTTGTAATTTTATTAATTACACTAGTAATAACACAAACAACAACTCCTGAACCAGAATTAACAGATGAACAAAAACTTGCAATGCAATACGGACAAAATCCAGAAAAACTAGATGAGCTAGTAACCTTGGGTCACGCCTATCAAAACACAATTTTCTCAGATAAAAAAAACATAGACGCCTTTTTCCAAGGCCTTGAAGAATCTCAAGACTATGATAAATTCTACGACCTATGGAGTGGTAAAAAAGAAGACGGAGAACTCAAACTAGGAGATGATGCAAAAAAGAAACTCTGGAAATACATAATAGCAAACAGAGATACAAACAAGGACCTTAAAGAAACAGCAACAAAACTATATAATAAACTATACAGCGGCATAGAATGGAGCGATGGAATAAAAAGAGGAATTGATTCTATAAACATAAAAAACCCAGAAAAATTAACTTGGAAAGGAAACAAACTAGGAATCTGGAATGAAAAAGAAGGAAGATTTGATGCAGTAGTTGATTTTGAAAGACTTCCAAACTGGATAAAAGGAATTGAATTTGACGGAACTAAATTCAACTATGTTGTTGATACCGGAAAAGGAAACTGGAACCTTCCTTTTGAAAAAGGGGGTTTCGACCCATTATTAAGAAGAATAGGACTTGACGGCAAAGTAATCGGAATCCATATGAACGAGGGAATAACTTCTGTAAAATACAACAAAGGTGCATTTGAAATTGGATACAATTTTGATGGAACTGAAAAAACAGTGAAAATGAATGAAAATGAATTGAATCCATGGATTGCCAAAAAACTAAAATCAATATTCAAGGGTGAGGGAGGAGACGCACTATCTGGAGCATTAGGAGATGTTCAAGCAAATTTAGCAATTGATTTTCTATCAGAAGACATACGAAATAAAAGAGCCTTTCCAACAGAAAACATGCTAAGTTTTGCCATAAAAAACCCTGAAGGCTCAACTATATACTCAACATTTGATGAAAACGGAAATTTAATAGTAAAACCTGAAGGAGGAGCAAGATTCGCAACAATGGATTCAAAACTAAATGTAAAAAAACTATATTCACAATTTAAAGAAAACAAAGAAGGAATTTATTTATTTGACAAACAAGGAAATATATTAGAAGCTGAAAACTACATAGTTGAAGCAACAGGTTTTGCAACTGCTTATGGAGAAGAAAAAACAAAATTCAGGATAACTCAAAATACTCTTGCAGATGCAATTGCAAGAGGCGATAAAAAAACAGCACTAGAATACATGCTTTACGGAGACCCAAAAATGATGGAAAAAGTTTTCTCAGGAGATATAACAAAACTAGACCACATAGCAGACATACTTCAAACAGAATTAGCAAGATCAGATCTAAGCATTGAAGCAAAAGGCAACCTTCAAGACATAAGACAACAATTATCTACAAGAATTCAAGATTATACTGATAAAATAATAGATTCAATGTTCTCTTCTTCCGCAGATGAAATGACTCCAGATCAACAATCTCTAAAAGAAACAGTGAGTAAAATAGCTGAAAAAAACATAAATGACAGAATATCCAGCTTTTTATCAGATCCTGAAAATTTCCAAAAACTATTAGGTAATGATCCCGAACAAGTCAACGCAGTTTTAAGAGGAATGATAATTGACACTGTTAGCAGTGATGATATTTCAACAATTCTAGCTGAACTCGAAGGAAAGATTCCTTCCGGAGCAAGAACAAATCCAGACCAAAGTTTAGTTGGAATAATTGGTGAAACCGTAAACGGAATAAATCTTTACGAACATATATTTAGTGACAAAGATTGGGATGAAACCCGTAAAGAAGCATTAGTTCAAGAAATAGTTAGCAGTTTACCTCTAACTGAAAAAGTAAAAAAGGATGAAGACATTGAAGGATCTTTAAGAACTCTCTTCTCAAAAGCTGAAGAAAAAATAAGAAGAGAAAAAGCAAACGCAGCACTAGAAATCCCTCAAGAATATACAGGAAATCAAATAATAATGGATCTTAATTCAAAAAAAGTCTTAGTCCAAGGAAAAGGCATGGCAATAGACCTTGCTTCCCCTTTAACAGAAGTAAGTGTAAACAACCAAAGAACAGCTCAAGACTCAAAAGATGCAGTAACAACCTTGTTCTATAACGGAAAACCAATTGCAGTATTTGACGGAGAAAAAACAAATCTAAAAAGAGACCTAAGAAATGAGCCAGACCTTCTTCATGCAAGTATTGACCTTATAATCAATGAAAATAACCCTAACAGGGCATGGAAACTAAACGACGGAACAATGAACGATCCACAAAGATTAGTAGAAACTCAACTTTATAAAAAAGGTCAAGCATTTAGTAAAGTAGACGGAGTTCAGCGAACCATTCAAAAAGGGGGATTAAAGGGACTCTTCGCTTGGCTAGGAGACCCATGGATTGGAGAATCAAGTCCAAACCGAAACGTAGGAGTATGGGTCAATTTTAATGTCGCAGATATAGATATAACAATGCCAGAATCAGGAGAAATTAACGCAGGAGATAAAGCAAGAATATTAATAACAAGTAACCCTCAATATGAAAGTCATTCTGCGGGAAAACTTGATGTATACGGAAACATGGTAGAAGATGTATCCGGACAAACTTCTGGATCTGAGATTGCATCTGAATTTTTTAACAAATTAAGAAGTGAAGAGAACAGATATGGAATAACTCTGGATGATATGGTCCAAAAAATGAGAACAGAATTTGATGCCAAGATAACCCCAATTAAAAACGACCCTACAAAAAAAGCAATGCTAAACCGGCTATTTGATCTTGCACAATCACAAGGAGCTCAAATATCACAATCCCATCTTGATTACAATTATATTGCGAATCATCCTCAAGAAATGGAAGCTGTTTTTGATTTTCTAGAAGGATTTAGCTTTCCTCCTGAAAATGGCGTAATGGATTATTCATCAGATTACTTATACTTAAAAGGCTATCGTAATAATCAACCAGTTAACGAAGTCATTGGAAATTACCAAGGAAAAGAATATCAATATGACGGAAAAACTATTAACCCTGCAATCTTTAGGGAAATAGTAAGAAGACTAAATGAAAAAAGAGGCGTACTAACAAAACCAATCCAACAATAAAATGCTAAAAAAAATAAAATCAAAAATAGCACTAACAATCTTACTAGTAAGTATAGTTTTAATATTACCCTTAATACAAACTCAAACCACCCCCGACAATGAAAAATCAATCTCTGACTTTTTATCTACTGACGGTCTCGAAGAATTCAGAAACATGCCGGGTTCTGATAAAATAGGTCCGTGGGAAGATTCAAAAAATCCAACAGATTCTAGTCAAGCTACTGCAAATAGACTTGCAAGAAAAACAATTGTTACAAATATTGTAGATAAAATATCAGAAACAAAAGCACATCAACAAAATTTAGCAAGAATCGCTAATCCTTCTATTCCCGAACCAACAGAAATAGAATCAATCATAGGACTTGAAAATTTAGAATGGTCTTCGGAAGGAAAAAATGTAATCGGAGACAAAAACGTTTGGTTAGATTTAGACAAAATACCCCAAGGAGTTGCAGAAATTGAATACAAAAATGGAGAATTTATTTTAAGAGATAAAAAAGGATTAGAATTAATAATTGAAGCACAAGCAACAAACACAAAAGGTGAAGCAACAGGCCTTGGAACCTACGACGAAGGAGAAAACAAAGACAAACCCATAGCCCTTGAAGACTTTGATTTCCTATTAGAAAAAGGAAAAACAGGAAAAGTTAAACTAACTAGCGAGGGTTTTAAATTAGAAGGCGAAGCAAAATTAAAGTTCAAAGACTTAACATTTCAAAAACATCCAGAATATGAGAGAACAGCAATAGTTAAAATACATTCAGAAAAACATATTTCAGCAATAGGAATAGAAACAATAAAAGAGGGGGTTGTAAAAGTAAATCCATTTTATCCAGGAGATGGAACAAATCAAGAAAAATGGATAGAATATGATGTAGTTTTAGGAGATAAAAAAGTTAACGCAGAAAATATTGTAAGAATCAACAAAAAAGATATCCAAGCAAAAGGACTCGGATCAATAGATGTTTTAGGAAACCTAGACTCTCTTGAAGTAGAAGGAGATTATTTTATTCAAAATGGAGACATGCCCCTAAGAATCAAAGGAAAAGAAATATACGGACCTCGAAAAGGACAATTTGTTAATCAAGATAAATACATAACAGAATTTAGCTTAGGTAACCCAAAAAAAAGATTTTCATTCGGATTGGGATTATCAGGATCTGCTTATACTACATCTGATTATACTGCTTTTGAATCTGAATTTGATTTCCAAACCCAAGATGGAAAAATAACTGCAATTAAAGAAGCAGGAGGAGAATGGGTAAATTTCAATGACCCTAGAATAAACGAATTCTTAAGTGAAAATCCTAAATTAAAATCTCTTATAGGCTCTATAAAAAATGTTAATCAAGAAAATGCAATGGATATTGTAAGAAGATTTGCATCTCAACAAGGTTATAATATTGGCAATGATAAATATAATGAGCCTACAGATATAAGAGGAGCTCATACAATAGATGAAATAATTAGCACTTTAGAACCTAGCCAAATTTTCACAGTTCGACCTCCAAAAGAAAGCGAAGGAATAGGAACAATTTTCGAAGGATCTGACTGGTTCACAGCAGGAACAAAAATATCAACACATTGGTATGCGGGAGAAACTGCTAAGACAATCTTAAGAATAATTGAAGATCCTAACTCTGCGAGAGCATTTAGTGATGTTAAAACAATTCCGGAATTTCTAAGAAAATTAGACCAATCTGAATTTAAACTAACCACTGAAACCATCTATGAGGGATTAGACAAAGAAACTATGCTAGAAAAAATCAAAGAAGGGCTAATTGAAAAAAAAGTTAGTGTAAGAGATGCAGAAGAGTTTAGAAAGTATCTCTCTAATCAGATGTCAGATATGAAAAATAGTGATCTAATGCCTGTAGGAACTTTAATAACCAGTTATTGGTACCCCTCAAATGATATTGAAGGAAGAAAACCTTATTTTGGAGTAACTATTCCCGGAAAACCCGAAAAACCCTATCCAATTGACGAAAAAATCATAGAACTTTACAAAAAATCATTATTAATCGGTGCAGATTTTGTTCAAGAAAATCCAGAAGATGTTAAAAAAATAATAAAATGGTGTCAAACAATAGGTTCAAAAGTAGGGGTATGTGAATAAACTTATTAAGACCTATTAAAAAGACCTTAAAAAACTAACATAAACTGCAATAGCTAATCTATCTTTACGAGGATCTTCTCCAAACTTATCAAAAGGAACTCCGCCTCTTTCCCAAAAATCTTTACTATTTTCAACATAATCTTCATGAGAAAAATACCACTTATCTTTATCAAGAGATACTCCTGATTCCCTCTCTAAAAACATTTCTGCACTTTTAGGATCATTATAAATAGCATCTCTCATAATTTTAAGTCTAGCTTCTCCATAAGGAACACTTTCAATCTTTTCCTTTAAAGCATCGTAATTTGCAGATTGTTCAACTTCAGGCTTAGAATATTCAACTTCAGGACTCAAACTCCCATTCTTAGGATTAGAACATCCAGCAGCTCCAGCCATACAAGCCAATGCTAAACCACCCAAGAAGCCTCTACGACTACCTTTTCTATCTTCAAATCTTCCTTCATATGTTTTATTTTCCATTTTATTTACCATATTTTCTTAATTTTCATAAGTAAAACTAGTATTTAAACCTTTCGTTTTGTTGTTACTGTATAATGGTTATAAAAACAAGATTAGTACTTTTAGTTTACTTTTTTACCCTAGGCGGGACCGGAGCAGGTTTTTGTTTAGATTGTCTGGTTCCTCCAGGCACTATCCCTCTTGGAGCAGACGGGGCTATACTTTTCCTCTTTGATTCAGAAGCATTCGGAGCAAACACCTTGGGCAAACCAATAGAGTTCTTAACTCTGTTGTCTTCTTTTTTGGAATATTGGTTCGCAAATAAAAAAACACTAGTGGGCTTAGAACCTTCAAAGCTAGGTATTTTATCAAAACGGCGGAATACTGAACTAGTTTTAACAAATGGAGAAATCATAACTATAATTCCAGCTTCTCCTCCTGAAACCATGCGAACCCCTAATTTCCTTTCATCAGCCATATCGGATAAAGTGCTAATGTCAATCATATCAGGATCTTCCCTATGAGAATCAGTCACATAACTTGCTAATTCATACATTTCAAAAAGTTGGGAAGCATAAGGTATTTTAGGCACCCTTACATTCAAAGGATAGACATTATTGTTTAAAGGGCTTCTTAACTTGAGGCTGACACTATGTGAAATCTCGACTCTTCCTTTTTTTATTTTAACAGCAGTTCTTATTTTTGACTCATCCATCATTTCAAAAGAGTTTATCTTTGATTCAAGACTTTTAAGCGTTTCTCTGCCCACATACTCCCCAAATTCAGTTTCTATATCTTTTAATTCTGGTTTTGAAAACCTACCCACACTATAATAAACCGGAACTTTGAATTTATTACCTTTTTTATCTTCAAGTTCCATAAAATTTTTTGGTTCAGAGGCAGTATATCCTCCTTGGCAACCTGCTAAATGTAGTGCTTGAAGCGAAGATCCATATAGAGATTCTCCAATACTCTTTATACCCGAATTATTTGAATCTAAAACTCTCTTAAAATATTCAATATTATCCTTAAATTCAGGATCATCTACAGTATATGCACTAATTCTTAAAGAAGGATGTACTATAAATTCTGAATCCGACGGTCTTGGAGGCTGTTGTGCATCAATTTTTAAAGGATATAACAATCCTCCAGCTAAAACTCCTACAGCTAAAACTCCTCGCAATGTTTTTCCCATTATTTTAACAATCTATTTAAGATTTATAAACATTTATACACTGCCTAAATTTTAAATACCCCCCATTCCTACTATTACTATGAAAAAAAGAGAGAGGTCAAAAGAAAAAATTATTTCGCCATTAATAGTAGCTATATTCTTAATACTTTTAATTGCCTTTTCTCCAATTATTCTCTCTCAAGATTCTTTTAATCCAGATGACATATCTACCTGGGCAAGAGCCTTATCAAACCCTTCTGAAAAAGATGATGCAATATTTGCAATAATAGCAGAACTAAAAAATCAACAGAGCGTTGTAAAGATAAACAATCAATTTCAAAACCTTAATAATCAACAAAGGCAAGAAATTTGGGATGCATTTAATGACAACCAATTTGATTCAGAACTAAGAGCTTTAATAGTAAATCTTGATAAAGAAAACAAAAAACTCCTAACCGATGCTTTTGATACCAACTCTGAAACAAAAAAACAAAATATAATAAAAATATCAAGACTAACCTCTGCTAATTTCCCAAATGATATCAGCCCTGAAGAAAGACAAAAAGCAAACGACCTCGATGAAAAAGCAAGAGACGAATTCGCAAAAATATTCATAGAAAAAAATGACGATTTAGGAATAAGCACTTTTTTTGGAGATGAACTTCAAAGAAAAAACAACATTGAAACAACTCTTTCTATCAAAACCGAAAACATAGCATCAATAGAATATAATATTGCAGAAGATGGGTCCAAAGAATTAGTTATAACCGACAAAAACAATGAAAAAAGAACAATCCCCCTAACTGGAATCAACTCCGAATCAACCTATTTTACAGATATAGAATATAGAGACGGATCTGTTTTTTACATTAAAGATGAAAACCATAGATTTATTGCAAGTACTAAAGATTATCTCCAATACAGAAATAATCAATGGGTCCTTGTAGGAAAAGTAAATGGAAAAGAATACAATCTCGCAATTGATTTAAAAAGCTCAAAAGAAGGAATAGCGCAAATAACAAAAGATGAAAATGGAATCCCCCTTCTTCATAAATGGGGAGACGTGGATATACAAACAACAGATTCAACAGTATTTGTTCCATCAAAAACATCAAGATATCAAGAAGATTACGGATATATAAAAATAAAAGATACAAATTCTTTTGAAATTTCTGGATTTGAACAAGTATCCTCAGATTCAAACGATATTGCAATATCCTCTCCAGACAAACAAGGATTTAGTTTTGTCTATAAAGGTAAAGATGGAAAAGATAGAACAATAGAAGGATTAGAATTAGTAACAAAAACAAAAGAAAATATTAATGCATTAAGAACAGATGGAGCAACTTTAACCGATGAAGACGGAAGAACAACAGTATCTGAAGGCTCAGGACTCATTAGTGACGAAGCTAAAAAAGTAATCGAAAGTATACCCGAAGAAAAACCACAACCAGTTCAAGTAGCCTGGCAATTCACCCCAGATGAAGTACAGGAAAACCCCTTAAGAGATCTACAAAAAATTGCACAATCAAATACAATCATGGGAGATACAAAAGATATTTCCAAAGCTAAAAAAGTAATCTATTTTTTCACAGGAAAAACCATAAATAAAGATGGATCTTCAAGTTTATGGTGCCCTAACTGCCCTTCAGCAGAGCATGCATTAATAGCCAAATATAAAAACGACCCAGAAACAATGATAATTGAAATCCCAGTACCCTACGGCGTAGAATCTAACACCGCACGAGTAAGTAGAGATGCATCTAATATGTACAGCCACTATGGTTTAGAAGGAGTTCCATACATGATGCAATTAACTCCTGACGGACAAGTTTCTCCATTTACATTGAATTAATAAATATTTCTACCCTCCTAATATCTAACAAAAAACTTAAATACCTAAATCTTATTGCATTCCCACAATGAAATCACTCAGATCTTTTGGAATGGGCTTAACCTTAACACTAGCATATTTTTCTTCAAACTTAGCTTATGATTCAAGAAATGCAACAGCAACAGACAGTTCTACCCCTAAAGCACCAGTAACATTAGAAACAGCAGTCCAAGGTACTCCAAACCCGCTAGAAAAAATTCTAGAATCAATTGAAATTTATTCAACAGATAACCAGAATAACGTCCTACTAACAGATGAAAGAGACGTATTAAAAGATCCTCATTTCAGAGACAAATCTTGTGTCTTAGTATCTCCAAACCAATTAACTCTCTATGCACCAAAAAACAAAAATACAATGGTTCATTTTTTAGCAGGAAATCCCTATGCGCCTGCTCACAAAAAATCCCTTTTCATGCTAAGGGCAATAGGATCACAAACAACAGAAAGCACACTTACAATATCGCCATATAAAGATGGATCTCAAATAACAATAGACGGACCATGCTTAATCTTTAATGGACTTGTATCTCTAAATTATAATGGGACTAAAATAACTCATAAAAGAAACTTCTTCAATAAAGAAGATCCAAACTTCCTTGGAAAAACAATCAAAAATTATGATCTATCACAAATAACCCCCCTCAAAGTAACTTATCCTCATGAAACAGTCTGGGTTTTTTCAGAAGATGGAAAAGTTTCTGTTAAAAGAAAAAGCAAAGATTAAATCGCAAATACTTTTTCCTAAAATTTAAATACTCCATATTCCTACTATTATCATGGAAAAAAGAGGCCTACTTAAAAGAAAAAACAAAAAAGCCCAATTAACAATAATAATCATTGTTGCAATAATAATCATAGCAACAATAGTTCTTTTTATGCTCTTTAGGGAAACAACATCTAAAAATGATTTAGGAGCTCAATATTTCAAAGATAATAACCTTCAACCAAAAGTAAATAATATTCAAGACTTTATCGTAGATTGCCTAGAAACAACTTCAGAAGAAGCACTAATACAAATAGGAATTCAAGGGGGATACAACAATCCCCCAGAAAGTTACTATGATATGGAATGGACCTTTGTACCTTACTATTATAACCAAGGAGAATTACTAATGCCGGATAAATCCACAATTGAACAAGAACTTTCTTCCTTTGTTAATGAAAACATTGGAGAATGTATAGATCACGACACTAATTTTGATGATTTTGAAATAACTTTCCCCCAACCCCAAACAACCACTCAAATAAACACAAGAGAAGTAACATTTACAACAAATATTCTAATAACAATTGAACATGGTGGAAGTACAATTACCTTTGAACTTAATGACCACCCCAAAACCCACCCCTCAAAACTAAAAGACATAATTGACATCGCATCATACATTACAGAATCCCACATAGAAGACCCCAATCTAATGTGTGTAAACTGCTTAACCCAAATGGCAAAG
>Ga0180007_10002653_pt1 | contig 20970 bp, 22 predicted proteins | sample MM_PC_MetaG_FD_121122 | JGI IMG/M metagenome (GOLD analysis project Ga0180007, IMG submission 121122) | Groundwater microbial communities from the Aspo Hard Rock Laboratory (HRL) deep subsurface site, Sweden - MM_PC_MetaG | ecosystem: Environmental > Aquatic > Deep subsurface > Groundwater... | reverse complement strand
TTACAGAGTGATGGAGGACCTGAATATAAGGGAGAGTTCAGGAAAGCAGTAAATAAATATGCTGATAGATACCGGGTAAGTAGACCATACAAGAAGAACGAGCAATCCTTCATAGAGAGCTTTAATAGAAGTTTAAGAAAGGAATGCTTAGGATGGAAGAAGTACAAGATTGGTGATCTCCCGGATATGATAAGAAAGGTTAAGGAGTATCTGATATACTACAATAACAAAAGAGTACATTTAGGTTTAGGCTTGAAAACACCGAATGAAGTAGCTACTTGTCGCATTTGTAAGTAAAGATACCGGGGTATTTATATCTTGCTGTTGTTTTGATACCATATTTCATGGTGCGATTACGTAACAATTTATCATAGTTACTGTATCGCACCACTGCGCAACATGTATCCCAACTTATTCATTATTTACTTTACAAAAGATCACATTAGATGAAAAGATTCAGATAGTATGAGGGATTGAAAATTATTTGAATTTCGAATTAAAGATGAAAGATGAAAGATGATCTATTTAACTTGATTGTTAAATTTAAATTGCCAAAAGCTTGATTCTAAATTATTATGTACATTCAAGTATTACTCTAAGTCGTAATTCAAGTTGTTTTGATAATCATTATTTACGTAACTCATAGCTACTGTAAAACTAGTCCAAGTTCGGTCCAATCATAAATACTTGAAAATCTGGAGGCGAATTCGAGTGGATTAACAGGAGCAAAATCTATACCGATCATTCGGTAAAGTTCAATTAAATCACGTAATGATATCGGGAAATACCTCTCGGGTCCTCCAATAGCAAATAGAGGATCAAGTACGGGATGAGATGGAAGCAAGATGGTCTTCCCGTATCCAGCTTGTGTTAAGGCTTGAAGAAATGTTAGCTTTTCTCGAGCGAATTTTGATTTCAAAAACGATTCTATAAGATCGTGAAGAGAAGTTAAATCCAGAGATCTATAAAAAACAGCATCTTCGTCATAAATTAGAATCTGTCCATTAAACCTGGCTATCTGAACACATCTTAAAGTCGCTTCGGCAAATGCATCCGGATCAAATGAGTTCCAAGATTGAAGGAAAAAGCCTGATTTGCTTGCTCAAGCATGCATTCTACCATCTCCAGTGGCTGCGTATTGAACCAGAAACCAAGCCCGTCAGCAACAAGGATAATCTTATGCTCCTGCACCAAACCAATAAATTCTTCCAAATCGGCCCTTTGTTTACACATAAACGGCAGCTCTACTAGACCGACGACCTCTCCTGCTCTTATGACTCCGGTACGGATTAGTTCTGAAATTTGAGTTATATCTTCCACTGGAGAAGCTTCTATGCTCAGTCCGCTCTGAGAGCCAACCAAGCCAGCTGATGTGACATATCGATCATCACCATTCAATTTGAACACATGCACATTAATTCCCCTTTCTATAAACTCGTGTAAGTCCATGATCGTGCCTTCTGTTTTGCCGCTCAGCATGGGACCAAACCGAAAGACTACATAAGGCAGTCCCATTCCAATTGCTTCCAAACACCTCCCAACAGAGATAGCTGAAGAATGCAGTATTCTTTCTTTCCCCAACTCCTGTGCTGCCGTTAGGACGATTTTTTCAGCTTCTACTTGTTGTGCCTCCATATTTCTTATACAAAAATCCCGGCCAGGATAATCTACTAGAGGTCACAAGTCAATGCATGAAAGAAGTTTGAAAGATCACTGACTTTATAAAATTACACAAGTCAAGTATAATCCTATAATAGTAAATATTTATATATGGAGTTATCAAAGGCTGATGATTATATAATTGAGGTTTCAGAAACTGGGAATTTCGCTATCCCGATACTAATCGTTAGAGACCTTCGTCAAGCTTTACAAGAATTTGGGTTCGAATATAGGTCTAGATTGAGTGAAAGTCGTGATATTCATGCGCATCCTTCATATATAGCTAAGAGTGGACCAGGAGCCTATAGGTTAGATCCTGCATTTGTTGAAATGGTAGCAGAAACTCAAGAAAAAGCAAAATCCACTGGTCTACCTATTCTAGGTGTTGTTTGCATTATCACTGATCGTAGTAAATCAATTTATGTTGAAGAACGGTTTATTTCATTAGAAGATTTCCGAAGAATGTATTATGTAAGTCAGAAAATCGTAAGAAACTTATGTCTTGGATTCATAGAAAGTATCCAGCTGTCTGAGCATAGATTACTTGAGATTACGAACTACGGTAAACTTCAAAGGGACACTGGAATTGTCATTGGACCTGACGGCAATTTTAGACTTGTGCACACCGACGAGAGCTTTTATGGGCATAGATCCTCTATTCCGGCTGATAAAGGCTATATTGATACAGTTGCTGCTAATCTACGAAGAATGTTTAGGGAGGGCTGGGACATATAGTTATCAAATAAGACGTGTTTATGACTTATGTCAAATAAGGTGATAAAATAACACTACTTTTATAATCCTAGCTCCCCACTTATATTCATCATCCCCTTCAGCACAATATCAAAATGTTCCTGAAGAGTTACGCCAAGCTTCTCGCAGCCAATTCTGATAACTTCTCTATCGATGCTTGCAGCAAATCGCTTATCTTTCATCTTGCCCACGATAGAGTCAACTTTTAGATCAGCCAGCTTCTTTGAGGGAAGAACAAGCGCACTTGTGACTACAAGTCCTGTAGAATGTTCAGCTGCTAAAAGGACATTATCCAAGAAAGTTTTATGTTTCGAATAATCATCGTTCCCGTGAGCTTTAATTGCATCAGTAATATATTTCGATACACCCATTTTTTCCAGTTTCTCTGCGCCAGAATTCCAGTGGTTATCAGGATCATCTTCAAAAGTAATGTCATGAAGTACTCCTGCAATACCCCAAACTTCAACATTGTCCTTATGAAGCTTTCCTTCTTTTACGTATTTTTCAGCGTATTCTCTGCAGGCTGCTTTACTAGCGAGCATGTGCTTGATCATGTTTTCTTTATTACAGTTCGATTTGATAAGTTCTAGCGCTTTTTCACGAGTAATCCCGGGATCGATAGGTTTCAGTTCGTTGAATGCTTGTGCTGACGAGCCTTTGGGCTTATGGGCTTGAGTCTTCACCATACCAATTATTTCAATTTCTCCTCCGCAATACTTCGTGATCAGATCTACAGTCAGTTTCAAAGCATCTGCTACCTGCTCACGAGTAATATTACATACTCCTTCAACGTTAATCCAAAGATTCTTGGTTTTTTCAGTTACTTTCGTCCTTTCTGCATCTCGGAAGTTAAAGTCCATGTTGTAAGCTCCTACCTTATCAAAGTAACAAATCTCACCATCTTTGAGCCTTTTTACTTCTCCGCCGATAATCACTATTTTCTCACCAGTCTTAGCTTCCCTAACAGTAACCGGCAATTTTATCCTATCCAGGTCAAATGCTCCCGTACTGATTTGTGTCATCAACACTGCTGCATTATAAGCGTCAACACAAGAATTCACAGAGTATAACACCTCTTCTTCAACTATTCTTCTCAGCATCGCTTCAGGAGATGATTTGCGAGAATTTATATCAACTCCCATGGCTTTATACATTCCCTGGTAGCTGGCAATTTGGGGAATGTCATCGATATCCTCAGCAGAAAGTGTTGCTTCGATTCCACGAGTTAATTTGCTCATCAGCTCATTAAGCTCATCAGCTTTCTTCTTTACATCGACGCCCATAATTATGGCAACACCCACGTTTATATTTTCGTATTTTTCAAAAACACCGTTATTGATAGTTATTAGGTTATTGTCTTTAATTTCTGCTAAACTGTTCTCCGTCAGCTGGTTTCTTATTTGTCTTAATTTTTGGTCAAACTTATTCGCGGCCTGACAGGAAATTTTCCTTGGTCTTTCTATACCGTAAATTTCTTTTGTTGTCTGTTCTAGAAGTGGCCTGGTCAATGGAAAAGTAACGCCTTCCCGAGCAGTAACATTAGCCAGGAACCAGAACAGCCTTTCGCTTTGGCCATAGCCTGTACATGGCGGCATACCGTACTCAAGCATTTCGACATAATCGATATCCATCATCTGCGCCTCATCATCTCCTTGGTCCCGCATCTGCTGCTGATCTGCGAAGCGATTATATTGATCAATCGGATCATTGATTTCTGAATAGCCGTTTCCATTCTCGCTGCCGCCAATCAGCACATGAAACCGTTCAGTTATCTCGGCATCATTAGGTCTCGACTTGGCGAGCGGGGACATAAACTTCGGCTCATTGATCAAAAATGCTGGTCCTGAAATCTCTTTTCTGATCACCTTCCATAAATTATCTATCAGTCGGTTTCTGTTGCCGTCAAACTCAATATTGACGTTTTCTTTCTTCAGTACATCAAACATCTCCTCATTCGACGATTTGAATATATCTACTCCGAATCTCTGCTTTATAACCTCAGGATAGTTAATCATTTCCCATTCTTTTGAAAGATCAAACTTATGACCCCGAGTTTCAAACTTCAATGTTCCAAAAGCCTTCTCGGCGCTGAATCTGATCATATCGCGTACAAATGTCATCCCTTTGTTGAAGTCAGCATAAGCCCAGTAATATTCAAGGTGCCAGTAATCCTGCGCATGTTCCTCGCTCATGCCCTCATTTCTGAAAACCGGTCCCAGATCATAAATCTTCTCAAAGCCTCCGCCTATCATTCTCTTCAAATGCAGTTCAGGGGAAATTCTCAAATAAAAACGTGAATCAAGAGCATTGTAGTGAGTAACAAATGGAGTAGCGTCTGCTCCGCCTGTTGTTTCCTCGAGAATAGGTGTCTGCACCATAGCAAAACCGTTCTTATCCATATATTCCATCGTCGCCTTCCAGAATTTATTCTTTTTGACAAAGACATCTCTGGTAGGCTTATTCAGTGCGAAGTCAAGATATCTTCTTCGAAATTTGGTCTCCTTATCTTTGATACCTTCCCATTTATCCGGAAGAGGACGAATAGCTTTAGTCAGAATCTTCAACTCTTCAGTATCAACTGATACTTCACCAGTCTTTGATTTGATAAGTTTCCCCGTTGCCTGGATAAAGTCACCAATATCAAGCAAATCTAATTCTTTCCATCCTAGTTTTTGTTCCTTTTTATCGAACTTTTGAATGCTATCTTTCCTTATAATCACTTGCATCAAACCGCTCATGTCCTGAATATTTGCAAAACGTAAAGCTCCATGTTCCCGCCAGGACATAATTCTTCCTGCAGCAGTAACTTCTTCCCCTTCGAACTTCTTAAATTCTGTTGCAAGTTCTGAATTTGTATGAGTTTTTTTTGAGCGAGCTGGATAGGGATCGATGCCCAGATCTTTTAATTTCTGAGCCTTATCAAGTCTTAGATTACGAATTTTTGCTAGTGTTGAAGACATTTTGTTTATGTAATATGTTATATGTTAGATGTAATATTTATACTACTTCGTCGATTCAATTCTTACCCAGGTATCTGCGAAGCTTTTCTTCTTTATCCTCTGCTGCCAGAATATCTGTATCCAAAGCCAAAGGCGCGTTGGATAAAGCAGAAAGGCCCAAAATGCTTCTCTCAGATTCTTGACGTACGTGACTGGATACCACAAGGCATATTCCATTTCTTTCCAGAAATTACGGACTTTGGTTTCCGGCTTGATTAAGTCATATTTCCACAGTTGTTCATATCCGCCAACTGACCTCAATTTCTGAGCATACCAATCTTTCAAATCCCGTGCATACTTCACATAAACTTTAGCTTCAGGTTCATACTCAAGCTTATAATCTTTATTGTGTATAACATAAGAGATATAAGCGTCTTCTATAAGACAGTCCGCAGGAACTTTATCTACAAGTCCTTTTCTCATAGCAAAACAGTAGCCGCTGAGTACAAAAAATCCTGGTTTCTTTGATACTATTTTCAAAGATTTACCTGATACATCTTTTTTCATAGTTACCATACGCTTATGGTGAGCCACATCAGCATAAAAGTGGGCAGCAAACTGCATAAATGTGTCTTTCTTTCCAAGAGCAACTGGTCTTCCGGTCACACCACCAACTTTCGGTTCTTCAAAATGCTTTATCAGCAATGGAGTGGATTCTTTTTCCATGTATACATCTCCGTCTGTTAAAACAAGAAAGCCTCCTTGAGCCTTCGCAAGAGCCATATTTAACCCTGTTGGTTTTCCTTTTTGCGGATCCTTTACCCAGACTATATTTTTGAAGTTAAACTCGCCTGCCATGTTCCGAGCAGCATTCCAAGTTTCCTCATCTGGACAAGCAACAATCACCTCAAAGTCTCCTTTCCCGGAAAGCGCATTCCACTCGGGATTCAATATAGAGTTTAGAGCTTTTTTAATTGTTTCCGGCTCCTTCCAAGCTGTAATTATTACAGAATACTTCATACACCAATAACTTTAACAATTTATCAATTTGATAATATAACGATTACTAATACTTAAGTATAATCTTTTCACGTAACTGTTGCAATTTCATGAGTAGTCACTCTTTTATCGATCTTGATATACAACCTAATAGCTGGTTTGGACCTCCGAGTCCAAACATAATCGTCTGAGCCCTACTTCCACAGCCTCAAATCTCTTGTCACTTTCTTCAATAGTTCGGTATCGCCATAAATACAGCAGCCGTAATATTCCATTGTTTCATGACTATCATTCTCTACGGCATCACAATATTCTTCGTCCGTATATGTAATGAGTCCTGCCTTTGGATAATCAATTACAATCAATTCTTTTTCCTTAACTCTTCTCATTATTTCTCGAATCTGCTCTGAGTCCTTTGCCTGCAAAACAGCGTTTACATACTATGGAATTTCAGAATGTTCATAGTCTGTTTTATCTACAGGACTTTTCCCTGCAATCTCATTACCGACTACACTACCTAGCTTTGCGCAAAGATGAGCCGTTGTGTTGAGAACAACCCAATTTTCGATTCCATCTTTTAGCACTACTACAAATTTCTTTTTCATAGTTACTTAGTTAAAAATAATGTACTGCTCAAATCCCAAAAGGTATTACTAATGCCAAGATCGAATTTCTATAGTCATATCCGAGGTTGAACATTGGCTACTGGTTATTAATTGTTATTTGTTAATTAGCTCTAACTCGTCATTAAACACAAACGCCCTTACCTAAATCCGAGAAAGCGCGAACCCCTCAGATAAAGGTAAGGACGTTTAAAACGTGGTACCACCTAGATTTATCCAAATGTTGCCATTTGAAACTTTTCTTCCACTGTCTAAACTTGATTCATCAAGTCCGAAAATGGAATCGCTTTATAACGGAAGCAGCCGGATGGTTTTATTAGTTTTCCAGCCCTAACCGAAAACTAAGGGCTTTTTAATTTTCTTCCATCAGCTCAGAAATCTTATTACTCAACTGGTGCCAAATTTCACGGTTTTTTGGCTCTCTAAGATTAATCGAGTAAATTCTTCGTCGTAGCTGTTATATATTGTCTGCATTATAACAAAGTAAGTTGTGTTTGTTCAAGTGTAATTGTGCAAGTAATCAAATCAATCAAATAGTCGGATAGCTGAATAGTTAGAAACCCTTATTATTAGTTTTTTAGCTTTTGGTTTGTAATTGATATTAGATAGTGCAGTTTCCTTGGTAATCTGTTTAGGCTCGTTTTTATGTAGGCGTATTCTTCATTTGTTAATAATTCTCTTTTCTAAGCTTTCCTAGTCCAATCTTTCGACTCATCTAAGGATCCTCTTGAGAAGTAGAAAAAACGAATCTTTTCTTTCTTATGGTAGCGTCCCCAGCCCTCTGCAATGTTGGAACTTATAGAATCAATTGCACTAACAAACTGAGTACCAATCGTTTTCTTTGCAAAGTAATTCCACTTTAATACAATTTCCCATACATATTGCGATAATTCCAACGCTGCTTTATAAACCTCAAGATCCTTCACCTCTATGTATTTCTTTCCCATAAACATATCTTAATGGATTAAATAAAGGCTACCCAGTTATTCAGCTATCTAGCTATCATTTCTGGGAAAATACTTAAGTGGGGGTTCAGTTTTATTTAGAATTTATACCCAATCTTCCTCAAAAACACTTGTCTATCTTTCCTATCTTTTTCCGATTCAACCTTATCGGTTCCCTCCCCGTCAATAACTCCCAAAACTCCTCTGCCCTGCACTGTTTCAACTACGATTACTTCAACCGGATTAGCAGTAGCACAAAGAATCCTGCATACCTCAGGAGTTTGTTTTATGCTTCGAAGAACATTAATCGGAAAGCAATCTTTAAGAAAGATAATAAAAACGTGGCCAGTCTTCAAAAGCTTTGCATTCTTGACTGCCAGCTTTTCCATCTCTTTATCTGTACTCGAAATTCGGATCAGCTTTGGGCCACTTGCTTCAAGAAATGCTAGTCCAAATTTGATATTTGGCACTGTATTTACAAGCGCTTCGTGAATATCCTCAACTGACTTGATGAAATGTGTAACACCAATAATTACATTTACCGTAAAATCATCATCAGGTTTATCTATCTTTATAGTGGAAAGTTTTAGGTCGGACATGAGCCTTATTTTAAAATCTTAATAGTAATATTATACAAAAAAACAACTCAACCGAGAAGGAGAAGTGTATCTGGTATCTGGTATCTGGTATCTGGTATCTGGTATCTGAAACTGAATGCAGCAGCAGGGTCTAGTTCCACAGTTACCTAGTTACCTGTTATCCTTACTTCTTCGTTATAAAATACAACTCATTTTCATATCCTTTTACCTCAAATACAAAAACCTCTTTTGGGTTCCAGGGATCGTAATCATGGCCAGTTAATATGTACTTTCCAGCATCCAGATCATAACAGTCATCATATGAGTGATATGAATTGGAAACGACCTTCTCAAGATCATCGTATTTATAAATACTCAGATCACCCAAATAATCGTTTCTGCCTTCCCTGTCAATAAAAATAAATTCTGTAATACCTTTGCAATAATCATACTCCTCATTCCTATACTGATAGTTATTCCGACTCTGATTTTCTTCATATTTATCCATCACCTTCTGTGTGTAGATATCAGAGTATCTAATTATCTCATCCCAGTTATCCAAAATTTCATTTTTGGCTATTTCATTTGAGAAATTGAAGTCCCGAATGTCATTCTTTTTCTCAACATACTGAATGAGATCATACTTGCTCTTGAGGAAGAATGCTGTCTCCTCCTTTATATCACCCTCACTTCTTTTAAAGAAATCTACAAGTTTAGGAGTAGTATCAAAAGACAAACCATAAAGATATGAAACATCCAGCTCCTTATCAGCCGAAGTATCGTTTTCGTATCTTTTAATGTTGAAATAGGCAATAGCAGAGTCAAATCTTGCAAAACCTGTTATTATGAGCGCAACTAGGGAAATGATCTGAATACCGTATAAGAATGTAGTTTCTTTCAACTTCGACACAATCTTCAGGCCAAACCATAAGAATACGATCATCAAAAACACTATAAACACATGGCTGTACATTCGAAGCCTGGTAAAGCCAAACTCGCTTTCATAGAGATACAGTCTGTAAAATGAAGAAATCGTCATTGGAAGCAGGAGAACCAATCCAATTATTCCCATTACTTTCATTACCAAAGATTTCACTATAGTATCTGTTCTTTTGATCTTCATGATAAATCCGATCAAAACCAGAGCAATAACGCTTACTAGTATTAGCTCAAAAAAACCTTTTCGGGCATATTCGCTATATGTATAATCTCCACCTGAGATAAGGTCACTGCCTCCGAACATGTAAGTGATTTGAATAATGTTGAATATCAAAAACAGAAACTCAACAAGAAGTAAAATAGTCGTTCCCTCGATAAAGAATCTTGACGTCTTTTCCGCTTTCTCTATTTTCTTTTCCACAACAGGAAATTTTTTCTTGTACAAGTTATAGTACAGAACTCCAAGCATGAACCAACTAGAGACAATAAACATAATTGACATATTAAACAAATCCTTTAGAAATTCTATCGAGAAGATGTTAAGGACAATTTCCCGAAAAGCAAGATCAGCCGACATAAGCAGTGCAGTAAATACAATCAAGATTGGAAGTGCAACCGCTAATCCAATTCCAACTCTAATTGCAGTATTCAGCCAATTCGACTTCGAAAACCTGATCCTTGAAAAGGTAAGTAAGGCGCCAACCACCCCCATAACAAATTGCTCAAGGGGAACTGTAATATATTTATAGAACTGGAACTTATTATTCTTTTCAGTAAATGTTCCAAATGTGAGCAGCAGGAAATATCCCCACATCGCTAAGAAAACTACACGAATGATCGTGGAAGTATTTATGAGGTAAGTAAAACTCATGAAGTTCATCAGTATCAGGTTTAGTAACATGCTCCCATTCATTCTCTTTGATATATTTGCGCTTATGAGTACTCCGGCAGTCAATACAAAATTAAAAAGAACGAAATTGAGACCCAGACCCGCTTTATAAAAAAGTGCAACTGCAGCAAGTGACGTAACTAATGTGGTAACTATTACTGAGAGCTTTTTTGACGAAGTCATAACAAGAAGTTACTAAATATAATACTTAATATACCGATTATAACGCATTTGACTAATAATTGTAACGCTGAAGTAGAGAAATGCTGAGTTGAACGGCTAAATGGTTATTTGGTTGGATTGTTTAAAGTTAGATAACAAAATAGCTCAGGGGATAAACACCAAATCAGCTGTGCAATTAAAAAAGTTCTCGGTTACCTAAATTACCTGATTACTTAATTACCTTCCCCTATATAGAATTTGACTTCATATCACTCCTTGTGTATGATAATTTTAACATGGCTCTTACAAAGAATGATCTAAGACAATTAAAGGTACTAATAAAAGAAAGCAGAGACGAACTTCTGACCATTATGTTCAAGTATTTCCCTACGAAAGAGGAGATGCGAAACGAGATGGCATCTAAAGACGATTTAAGAGAAATTCAAAACGACATTTCAATACTAAAAGATGACGTTTCTTCGATAAGAAATGAACTTGACACAGAACATGAACTTCGTTTAAAAACAAATTGATAAAAACAGATTTGATATCATTAAGATCAAACGCCATTTAAGTTTAAAATAATTCTACCGTGACAAACCTCCTTCTCCTTCCCGGAAATTCTTCTAGAAATCAAGAGCTTCTTGATACTTACTCTGAACACTTTAAAGATAAAGGCTTCAATATCATAACTGTTCCCTGGAGACACTGGTCGGATGACAGCATGGATAACGTTGATGAAACTGAAATTGAAAGAATCATTGAAATCATCAATAAAACGTCAGGAGATTTCTACGTGATAGCAAAATCTGTCGGTACTGTCTTATTCTCAAAAGTTTTGAGCAAAATAGATAAGTCTCGAATTAAAAGAGTTACTTACCTAGGCCTCCCAATTTCTGGCAAGATAGAAAAGTACAAAATGTACTACAATGTGCTAAATGGACTCAATGACACTCCCATAACATTCATTCAAGCCAAGAACGACCCCTATGCTTCTTTTGAAGAAGTAGTTGACTTTACAAAGAATGTTTTAAAGAATGTGAAAATTGAACTAAACGAAATCAACAGAAGTGATCACGATTATCCTATAGAGGATGTGAAGGAATACTTTCTAGACTTGTAATGTCTCTTCTATACTTTTATTCGACTGGTAATAACACACCATCAATCTGCTCTTCAGTATAAATTACAAATTTAGGCTCATAACTAGAACCGTCTTCTATTTTAACATTTACCAATCGTACTTCTCCAATTCTAGGATCAGTTAAGCTTCCTTCGAATGTATCCTGTCTTTGAAAATTTGGTGTACCCTCAGAAGCCCCTGTTAATACAAGACTAACGTAAGGCCCGGAATAACTAACCTCTGCTCCCGCACCAGCTGATACAACATCATTCGCTGTGCTACACTCAATAGGAGTCGAAACTTTTTCTCTATTATCCATAAGATTATATTTTAATATTAGATCTTTATTATACCAACTATCCCATAGTTGATGCAAATTTATTTTTAAAAAAGCATCTATTTAGTAGAATTAGGCTTTTCTAAATTCTTTTTCTATTATACTCTCCAAATAGAGATTTCTGGACATAGTAATTATAGTGTGTTATAGTAGCAGTATAGGCGACTTATCTACATGTCAATAAACAAATCACTTGAAAACCTAAATCTCACTCGAAACGAAATTGAAATTTACACCTTTCTACTTCGTAATGGGAAATCAATAGGATCGAACCTTGTCACGCTAACAAATATTGACAAGGGCTCCGTTTACCGGGCTCTCAAGTCTCTTATCAAAAAAGGAATTATCACAGCTACAGGTAAAACGCGTAATCAAGTATTTATTCCGCAGGAGCCTGAGATTTTACTAAAGATTATTAAATCAAAGGAGAATGAGTTTAATCGTACAAAACAAGATATCAATAGATTTATTCAGGATGTTGATAAATATGCTAAGGAAAACTATAAATCTGAACACATAAAAGTGTATGAAGGACACACTGGGTACAAGCTTTGGCTTGAACAAAGATTGAAAGGAAGTGTAGATATTATTCGTGAGATTGCTCCCTTAAGGCATATTCAGATACACTTCAAAGATTATTATAAGTTTATGGAGAAGCATATACGTGAAAGAGTTCAGAAGGGCATTAAACTACATGTATTGATAGATTTATCCGAAGAATTTGACCACATTGATAGAACTAAGGATAAGTTCCTAAAAGAAGCAAGAAAACTAGATACTAGACTGAAACTGGATGCTGTGTTTACCACATTTGGAGATAGAACTGGTTTTTTTAGTAACAAAGACAACAAATTTATAGGAATAATAATAGAAGATAAATTTATCACTAGTATGCTTTCAAGCCTGTACGATTTTCTTTGGAATCAGGCAAAAATCGTTACTTAAAATTATTATTAAAATAATGAAAATAGATGAAAGTACAAAAATTATGGCTCGTTTTCATACAGATCTAAATAATAGAGGGCTAAATATCTATAATCCTTATTTTGAAGAATCAAAAACAAACGCTCTTTACGTCTTGTTTCATAATAAAGATCCAAAACCCTTATTTGAAGGATTAAGATCATTAAATATTTCTGGTGCCATTCCTGCAGGATTTGAAAAAGATCCAATTCTTCTTGATCTAGTAGATGAACTTGGGCCTGTATCTAAAGCAACAGATCGAATTGGTGTTGTACGCCAAAGGGAAGGAAAGGTTACAGGTTTTTATCAAGCTGGTTATGGACTTGTACAGTCAATTCAAACAAAATTCGATATGAATGAAAAGAGTATTGTTATCCTTGGAGCAGGAAACGTTGTTAGGGCTTTCTTGACTCAGTTAAAATTAGATGGAATAAAACCAAAATCAATTGAAATTTATAACAGAACTATCAAAAATGCTGAAAAAATTGCCGAAGACAATATTGTTGTAGATAAAACTGGAGGCATGAATGAAATGGAAAGTGCTGAAGGAAATATATTTATCAACGCAACATACATTGGTTCTCCATGGCTTCAAGGTCAAAATTATGAATTCAAAGAGAAGTTTATTCGAAAGTTTGATTATGTTGCAGATGTTACATTCCTCCCACTGGAACCTCAGTTAATTGAAGTGGCAAATAAGTTGAACATCCCAAACTCCCCTGGTCATAGGATGTTTCTTTATCAAGGGAAAATGTGTCTACAGAAGGTACTGGATCTTGATGTAGATCTTGATATACTAAACAAGAAAATGTTATCTGACTTTAAAGAAAACTGGTCGTAAATAATAGATAAATAACTATGAACTGGATATTTGCTAGTCTGCTTATGCTTCTGTCTTCTATACTGACTTACCTAGCTATTCGATGGGCTAAAGATCAGAAAATCGAAGTAAACTTCCAAAACCTGGCGATGTTTATGCTTCCTGGATTTGTATACTTATTTCTTATTCTCATAAATGGTATTAGTTTAAAAATTGATCTCACAGAATTTCTTATCTTGCTTGGAAATGGTGTCTTTTTTAGCTGGCTGGGTAACTTTATATCACTTAAGGCTTTAAAAGAGGCTCCCAATCCAGGCTACAGTTTAATCATTTCTAAGAGTTATGTAGTGATGACATCCGTCTTATCCGTATGGCTCTTCTCATCAGAACTCACTGTGCAAAGCATCATAGCAATACTTATGATCATAGCGTTTTCGGCCTTGATAATCATTGATAAAGCAGGAAAAAAGACTGAAAACAAAAGATGGCTTCTATATACAATGTATGCTTTTTTTGCCTGGGGTTTTCAAGCCCTCATTCTAAAATACCTATCAGATACAGGCCTGGATAAGCTCGTAATTCTTATTTACCTGCAGGTGATCGGCTCTCTACTTATACTGCTTCAAATCATTCTAAATAAATCGAAATTCATAATAGCAAAGACATCATTGATTACGATTGCAATAATCGGAATAGCCTGGAGCGGTTTTAATTTCTTTATGATGGAAGGCTACAAGCTAGCACCAAACCCGGGCTACATAAACGCAGTAAATGCTACTTCTATAGCTTTTGTAACAGTATTCTCTTCGGTTTTGTTTAAGGATGAATTGAACTTGAGAAAAGTCATTGGGGTATTGGGGATAATTGGAAGCCTGATTATTTTATTCTTGTAGAATGAGAGCACCTTGTCTCGTTTAGAAGTAAACTTCATTGTCAGAAAAAAAGTTAAATATCTAGTTGTCTGACAACCACATCCTACAAACAGCAGATCTATCAAAGCTAACGACTTCGTTAATAAATATACCAATAGGAAGTGTAATCTGCATCTGATAGCCTTCGACCATTATCAATCCTTTCTCGTGATCTCTTATAGTGAGGGGAACTTGTGCCGTAACTGATAGGGTTACACCAGCATCCGACTTAGTCGGTTCACTATCTATAGTGCAAGGAACTATGGGAATGGCTAAACTATCTAGAGCAACTGGCACCGCGTAAACCTTTCCATCTCCATAGGTCACTTCGGTAATTGGAACTTCTTGACCAGCTTGAAATGTCGGTGCGCACTCTGACATACCTATCATAATTAATATGGGGTAATTATACCAGAATGTTAGTGTAAATCTTGACAAAGTTTGAATATTGTTTGATAGTGATCATTCGCATACTTTGAAAAAAGCCCCAGGAAGCGGTTGATAGATTGTACCTTCTACAACGATACACCTGACAGTCTTTCCGGCTTCATAAAATTCCTTTACAGTTCCTGTACCCGAAACTCTTTCATATTGAGGTATTACACATCTAGCAAGAACATCCGCAACATGAGTTGCCCTGCTAATAAAAAGACCTCCTGCTATTTGAACCTCTGTTTTTGCTGGAATCAGATCAATTGTGTAAGTACGATTTGCATCTACCTCAACATTCATATGATACTTAGTTACAAAGCAATTAATGATTTTACACTACGAGCTTATAATAAATCAACAGGGTAATTTAAAAGTATTTCAAGAGAGAATCATACACTTGATGTGAGACTTGAATTTTAGTGGCATTTTATTTCAATCCTTTTACAAACTTTGCTATATCATCCGGAAACTTGCTTACCCTCATTGCTCTCTTCAGTATCTCTCTACTCCACTTCTTTGCCTTTTGGATGTTGCTTTTTCTACTAGAGAGCATTACTTCCTCAGGCTTTTTGCCCTTCTCGACTTTCACAACACACAGGTAATCATCATCCCAGACACCATAATCCGGCTCACAACCAATACTTTCGATATCTTCCCACATCACAAGATAAGTCTTAATTCCTGCCTCAAAATCGAGCTTTATCTGCTTCAGAAATAACTTTCTCTTAAGATCAGATACTTTTCTGATCACAAAAACCCTGGTAAACTTTTTTATTCGTTTAGCAGCTCTCCTTGCTTCTTTAAAGTAATTTGATTGCGCATCCCAAAACTTCAAATCACTGAAGAATGTACAGAAGCCATACTTCCGTAAGTTACGAAATTTGAAAAGGCCTTCGTCGAAAACCTCTTTCGGTTTGATGTAAATTACCTCTTCTTCTTTGCTTTTCTTCATATAATCAATAGAGAACAACTCCTTTCTGTGAGCAAGATATTTTTGATATAGATTGAGGTCGAGTCTGGTTTTACATAACTCAAGCACAAGCGGGAACTCATTTAAATTCACCTCTGAGTTCATATGACCTGCTCTACGAACTTCTATTAGTGAACTGTCCATTTTCTTTCCAAATTCAAACATGTACTTTTTGTCTACATAAGGATCGTTTTCTGAATACAAGACATAGGAAATCGGAATAAGTTTTTTAAGTCTTTTAAAGTCGAAGTCTTTTTTATAGAAAGTTTTATTCACTAGTTTGAATCTCGGGTCACCACCCAAATCACTAAGGAATGGGCTTACGAATATGGCACTATCTAACTTTATGTTAAACTTGTTGACCAAATGCAGGATAAATACCGGTCCAAGCGAATGACCGACAAAACATACCTTCTTCGCCTTCTTGATTCTAGGTAATACTTTCTTCTCAAAGACCTTCAGCCAATTCTCCAAATTCTGATTCTTTGTTTTATAATTTTGAGATTTGAGATTTGAGTTCTCAGATATCTCATTCCATTCTTCGACAGGAAACTTCGGTACTAAAACATCCTGTCCAAAAAGTTCTAACTTTTCCTTGAGTTCCGGAAACCAGTTGCCTTCCGGGCTGCCGAACGAACCATGAAAGATGACAAAAAGCATATCAGTAATATGATAATATTAATGAAGAGTTTGATATGAATTTTATCTCAAATTGAAGATATTTGCTAACATTATAAATCGAACCTATATTCTACCTTATAAAAATCAATCCCACAGCTTTGAGCAGCTTTTTCATCACTGCCAGAATCCCCCACCATAAGTATCTCATGTTTGGTAGGTGCTGAATCAGTAAAGATAACATGAAATCCGTCAGTGTAAGGTTTAGCTAGTTTGTACAATTCACGAGCAGCAATTTTTTCAAAGGCTTCTAATACTTTTAATCTTCTGAGTGAGTTTTCTAACGTTGGAAAAGTATTTGATGACCAGATAAAGAAAGTGTAACTATTAGAATTGTTCTTTATGAAATTTATAATTTCCGGATTCTCAGTTTCTCCAGTCAAATTCTCGTTTTCAAACTTCAAGGTAAAATCTATCAATTCTTTCCAATATTTATAACCATATTTTTGAATCCCCAGATTTATAAGGTCGATTCCTCGTAATTTTTCTTTCTCATATTTATCAACCAAGGCTAAGTCATATTTGCTCATTATTCTCTTTATACCACTTCGGAATATATCCCAGTCAAGATGAAGTTTGACTATAGTTTCATCAAAGTCGAAGATCCGAAATTTCTTTTTGTTTTTTTCCAAATAGTTTTCAAGTTTCATAAATACTCTTTGAAGAATTTTATTGAAATATCATTAACTTTACGAATCCACTTCTCGTCTTTTTTGTAGAAGTGTCCCATACCCGGTATTTTGAAATTTGTTTCTGCTCATTTGCATATTTGAAAAGAAGATTTGAATTATTTGGTAATGTAGCTTCATCCTTCGAACCAACTACAAAAAGCATCGAAGAATAGATCTTCTTTATATACTTCCTCATATCGTAATTCTGCGCGTCTTTAAGAAAGGCATATGGGATACGAATGCACCCTATAGCTTTGTTCGAACTAGTTTTTTCATAAAAACCTGACTTTTCCCATTCTGCACTCAATTCTCCAAGTAAATCGTTTGTACCTAGCTTAACAGCTGGAGCTACTGCACAAAAAGCTTTGACATCATCTCTACGAGAAGCATAAGTAATACCAACCATAGGCCCCATACTATGTCCCCACAAACCAATTCTATTTCCATCGACATATTTTTGTTTCTTTAAGTATACATGAACACATCCGAGATCATCTACATAATTCGAAAATCTAAAGTCATTATCTATGGTACCTTCGCTTTCAGCGAACCCTGATGCGTCAAATCTTACAGCAACAAAACCTTTGTCAGCTAAATCCTCTGCTAAACTTTTGATATGCTTCTCATCTTTGTAGCCTGTAAATCCTTGTAGAAGAATAATTGCAGGAAATCTTCCGTTCCCTTCAGTTTTGTGAATTACTGCTGCAAGATTCAAATTTCTTTTGTTCTTAATCACTATTTTCATGTTGTTTTTTCCTAATCGAAAAAAGCTATATATTGTTTGCCGTTTCTAAGCGCAATTCTTACTCCCTCCCTATCAATTGATCCAACCCTTATCTCCCCATCAGTATCTATGAAAGTAACTGTTAACTTGTTAGTTACGATCTCTAAAATTATTATTACTTCTGGAGCTGAAATAGTTTTAGAATAATTCAAGTTCACAAATTCCTTTCTTCTCGGAAAAACAGAGATTCTTTCCCGAGAATTCAAAACTATTTCCTGCCATAGTCTCCCTCTCCAATTCTCCGGAGCAGGATTCGTATTGACTGCCGAAAAGCTATTTCAGCTCTACTACCATTTCGCAAATTACTGGTTTCTGGCATCGTTCGTTACTTACTATCTTCTTTTGTCTGAATATAAATATACGCTTGATTCAACCTCTCATTATAAGGAAACTTTAACAAAGCATCCTCTGCAAGGAACTTTTTAGCCTCATCATATTTTTCCTGTTTGATAAGTATCATAGCGTAGTTTTCATATGCTAGGAAGTAATCACCGTTCTGAATTGCCACGAGATAGTAATCCTCAGCTTTTTCAAGTTTTCCTTCTCTTTCAACTATTGCTCCCAAATTATTCCAGTTTGTCCACCAGTAAGGAGCTATTTCTACTGATCTCGTAAAATGCACCTTTGCCTCAGCCACGTTTCCTGTCCGAAACAGCTCAACTCCAAGGTTATTCTGCAAGTCAAACGATTCGCTTGAGATTTCGATATCTTTAGAGAACAATTTCAACCCATCAGACCAATCAAGCGTTCTATTTAAACTCCGGAACGATAGGATTAGAATTACAATCCCAGAAGTTAACGCTACAACACTTCTTATCGATTCTTTCTTAAGGTAAATTAACTCAAAAATAACTATGCTAAATGCGCCTGCCAATCCAACAAATGGAAGATAAAACCATCTGTCCGCAACTGTCATGTCTAGAGGAATTATTTGAAGATGCAGAAGCAGAGCTCCCAAAAACCAAAGTACAAAGAAAAGGTAGATCTTGAAGCTATTGTTTCTTCTTTTCTTTAGGAAGATACCAAGTATTATTAGTAACAGTAGAAACCCCGTTACTATAACTAGAGGAAAGTAAAAGTCACCCCAGTTTGCCTCTTCAACAACCCAATGCTGGGCAATAGCAAGTTTACTCGTGTTGAAAAGCGTAATGAGATAATGATAAATGATCTTTGGAACAGTTTGCATTCTCTCTGAGAAAGAAACCCTCATGATGGGAGATATTCCGCCCTTGCTGAAAGGTATCTTTGCGATAAAGACTCTGAGAATAAAGTATACAGCCAACATGACTGAGCTTGATTTGATCAGATTTAAAAGAACTTTTTTATCAAATATTATAACGTATGCAAATGTTATTCCGACAAATACGATCCCTGTTTCCTTCGAAAGAACAGAGAGAAATAGAAGCAGTGCAGACCACCAATGGGTTTTTATTTTGGTTGCTTCTTCAATCTTATTCAAGAAAGGATTTTCCTTGTAAACAGTAATCAATAACGCCAGCATCCCGAAAAATAAAAATAAAACATCCTGAAGTGCTGAAACGTATACTACAGCTTCAACATTTATAGGATGCACTAGAAAAAGAACAGAGGCCCCAAAAGCAATCCATTTAGAATTGTTGTAGGAATTTGATTTATCAAATTCTCCCAATAATCGTAGTAATAAAACAAACACCAAAATAGCGTTAGCAATGTGCAGCGTCACTTGAAACAAGTGGAACCCAAAGGCACCACCGCCAAAGATGGTATAGAGAATACTAAAAAACACACTCATCATCGGTTTGTAATATATGCCTCCCAAAATTCCGGCCCCGCCCGTATTAAAAGTACTTCCTGTGAAAAACGTTGGAATGTTACCCAATGAATGTACTAGAGTGTTGTTTACAACCTGTTCCTCATCATCCCAGATAAAACCATTGAAAAAAGATAAAAAGAATAGACAAAAGCCAATTACAATCAATATAATAATAAATTGCTTATATTTCATATAACTCAGAAACGTTAAATTCGAATACTGCAACAAAATCCATCAACAAACCTCTGCACTCAGTCAATACTTTTAAAAGCTTTGGCAAGCTTCATAACGATTTCAATGTTTGGTCTATACTGTCCGACATTATCCCCCTCCCAAAATCCCCATCTGTATATCATAAATGCTGTAAAGGCATGAACTCTAGTTCTCTCACCAGTGTCGATATCTGTAATTTCTACGTAACCAGAGCCGGAAATTTTATCCTTATATGCCGGAGGAGTCCCTTGTTCTCCTGGCATAGGAGAGACCTTATTCCCAAGTTCATCATCTCCAGCCCGGATTCTATATTTTACGCCGTCAGGAAATTCAAGAACTCTAACCCCATTATGCAAATATAAATACCCGGCAATCATAGTAGCTACTGATGCTTCTTGATGAGTAAGATCATTACTTAAAATAGTAGCATTGTCACGTAAGAGAGTAGATCTAAATGAATCATCATCTCCAAGAACTCTTTCTGCTCTTAATCGCCTTTCCAAATTCAGCATATCAATACCATCTAGAGTCGCTAACTGCCCTATTAAATCATTAGTATTCACACCACAAACTTCAAATCCTTCCCTAGTCTTTCTCGGTACAAATACTGCCTCATAACCAGAAATTGATCGAATCTCTGTTTCGACATCAGGAATCTTTATCTCACCAACTTCACCGCCATGTGTATCAACGATAACTCCAGTTGCAGGATAATAAGTTGTCATATTCTTTTCCTCTTTCATAATTTTCACAAGATCTTCAGCAATCCGATATCTGTCAGATGTGAAAAC